>Ga0182030_10006095_pt1 | contig 25478 bp, 24 predicted proteins | sample 812S3MmetaG_FD_121299 | JGI IMG/M metagenome (GOLD analysis project Ga0182030, IMG submission 121299) | Permafrost microbial communities from Stordalen Mire, Sweden - 812S3M metaG (Illumina Assembly) | ecosystem: Environmental > Terrestrial > Soil > Wetlands > Permafrost | place: Sweden...
CAGCGCCGCGATCTCACCAAGCCAAATCTCAAACGCTGTTGGGTCCATGGCGAACTCCCGTGTCGCACGGAGCGGCAGCCCGCTTGATAGCCGATTTCAACAAACAACGCGATAAGAGCCAAGGGATTTGTTCGGACTGGCGAAAATATTGATGCGCCGCCTCGGCGAAGCCGCCGCCGTCCAACGCGACCACGCCTTGATAGCGCGCGGCGTCCTCCTCGCGCTCGATGGTCAGCGCCATGTGGCCGATCCCCAGCAGTTCGACGGTCGGGGCGGCGGGGCCGACGCGCGTCGCGTCAAAACGGACGAACCCGCGCAAACGGCCTGGCGCATCGTAGTCCACGACGACCATATCGACCGCGCCGTCGCTGCGCGTTTGCAGCTGGAAGCGCCCGTGCGACTCGAGCATGGAGCCGAGCAAAGCCGTTAGCGCCACCGCCTCGCCCAGCGCCCGCGCGACCGGCTGCGGGTAGCTGTAATGAGACAAAATCGTATCGACTGTCGGCCCGAGCCGCACCAAACGACCGCGTAAATCGAGAGCCTCCACCGCGAAAGGCACCAGGCGGTCGTCGCGCGTGTCGCTGGAGACGGCGCGGCTATGCTTTGCGCCAGCGTCATCGGTCACGGCGCGTTCGCCTCGAGACACCAGGTTAAAATGCCCTTTTGCGCGTGCAGACGGTTTTCGGCCTCGTCGAAAACCACCGATTGGGGCCCGTCCATCACCGAGTCGGCGACCTCTTCGCCCCGATGCGCCGGCAGACAATGCATGAAGATCGCGTCCTTGGCCGCGATCTTCATCAGCTTGTCGTTGACCTGAAAGGGCGCGAGGAGATTGTGGCGATGAGTCTCCTCTTCGTCGCCCATCGACACCCAGCAATCGGTTATCACCGCGTCGGCGCCCGCGACGGCGGCGTAAGGGTCGTGCGTCAGGTTGAGCCGGGCGCCGTTGACCTTGGCCCAGCGCACGACTTCGGGCGTCGGCGGCAGATCGCGCGGCGTTGCGACGTTGATCGTGAAGTCGAAACGCTGCGCGGCGTGAATCCAGCTCGTCAGCACGTTATTGGCGTCGCCGCTCCAGGCCACGGTGCGTCCCTGGATCGGACCCCGATGTTCCTCGAAGGTCATGACGTCGGCCATAACCTGACATGGATGCGAGAGCTTGGTCAGCCCGTTGATCACCGGCACGCTGGCGTGTTGCGCCAGCTGAGCGAGGTCGTCATGCGCGAGAATGCGGATCATCACCGCGTCGAGAAAGCGCGAGAGCACCCGCGCCGTGTCGGCGATCGTCTCTCCGCGCCCCAGCTGCATTTCCGTGCCGGTCAGCATGATCGTTTCGCCGCCGAGTTCGCGCATGGCGACGTCGAACGAAACGCGGGTGCGCGTCGAGGGCTTGTCGAACACCATGCCGAGAAACTTGCCGGCCAAGGGCTTTTCGGCCGCCGGCGCGCCTTTGACCCGCCGCGCCTTGATCACGGCCGCGCGGTGGAGGATTTGGCGTAAATCCTCCGCAGAAACTTGCGACAGATCAAGAAAATGGCGCAAACCGGCCCTCTGTTTACGCACACTCATTGCGCCGCTCCATCGGCCTGCAGCCGTGCACAAGCGGCGCCAAGCCGGCGCGCCGCCTCGGCGACGTCCTCGTCGTCAATGATCAGCGGCGGCAACAGGCGGACGACATTGTCGCCCGCAGGAATGGTCAACAGTTTCTCAGCTCGCGCCGCGGCTACGAAATCGTTGTTGGGGACACGGGTCTTCACGCCAAACATCAGGCCCTCGCCGCGAATGCTTTCGATGATCGAGGGATGCTGGTCCTCGAGTTGCGCCAGGCGCTGCCGCAACAGCGGCCCCAGCCGCGCCACCCGCTCCAGGAAACCCGGCGCCAGCACCACGTCCAAGACGGCGTTGCCGACGCTCGTCGCGAGTGGGTTGCCGCCAAAGGTCGAACCATGCGCGCCAAGCGTCATGCCTTTGGCGGCCTCTTGCGTCGCGAGGCAGGCGCCGATCGGAAAGCCGCCGCCGAGTCCCTTGGCGAGCGCCGCAATGTCGGGCGCGACGCCCGCATGCTCGATGGCGAGAAAGCTGCCGGTGCGGCCGACGCCGGTCTGCACCTCGTCGAGAACCAGCAGCAGTCCGTGACTGTCGCAAAGCTCTCGCACGCCCTTGAGAAAGCCGTGCGAGAAAGCGCGCACCCCACCCTCGCCCTGAATCGGCTCCAACAGCACGCCAGCGGTGTGAGGACCGATCAGGGCCTCGACCGCGTCGAGATCGCCGAAGGGGGCCTGGTCGAAACCGTCGACCTTGGGGCCGAAGCCCTCGATATATTTTGCGCTTCCGCCGGCGGCGAGGGTCGCCAGCGTGCGCCCGTGAAACGCGCCTTCGAAGGTGATGAGGCGGTAACGCTCGGGCGCTCCGCTGGCCGCATGGAATTTGCGCGCGGTCTTTATTGCGCATTCCACCGCCTCGGCGCCTGAGTTGGTGAAGAACACGCGATCGGCGAAAGTCGCGTCGACGAGCCGCCGCGCCAGCAGTTCGGCCTGCGGGATTTGGAAAAGATTGGACACATGCCAGGGCTTTTCGGCCGCCGCGCGCAATGTTGCGACAAGATGCGGATGCGCGTGGCCGAGCGAATTCACCGCGACGCCGCCGCCAAAATCGAGATAGCGGTCGCCATTGGACGCGACGAGCCAAGCGCCCTCGCCGCGATCGAAAGCGAGATCTGCGCGCGCATAGGTGGGAAACAGCGCCGAAGTCAAAAGGCCAGCTCCATCGGCCAGTGGCCGCCCCGCACAGGCCGACGCCCGAAGATCGGACGGCAAGCAGCCCGGAGGGCCAAAAACAAAGCGCCGCCCGGAAGGGGCGGCAGGTTTCGATAAATCGAATTCTAAGGTTTTGTCCCGTCATGGTCAAATCGGCGCGCGGGCCCGTCGCCGCGCCGGCGGAATCGACCGTTCTAAGCGCCGAAGTGAGTCCTTTATGCAACACTGCCGGCATAAAGCGCATGAGAAGCCTGTGGGGAACCCGGCTTTCGCTTGCCAGCGACTCTTGCGCGTGATTCATTCACGAGAGTAACGTTCTGGCTTCACCGCCGATGGACAACCGTTGTGCGGTGTTTCTCTCGCGAGGTGAAGTGCGTGTTTATCGCCGCCGGCTGCGCCGGCTCGGCGAACGCTGATCGATTCTCGATTGGCCACGCCCCAGCGTCGTGCAGCCGGCTCTCGAAGGAGGCCTTGATGTCGTGGACCGAAGAACGGGTCGAACTCTTACGCAAGTTGTGGAGCGACGGTTTAAGCGCCGCCCAGGTCGCCGCCGAGCTTGGGTCGGGAATTACGCGAAATGCGGTGATCGGCAAAATACATCGGCTCGGGCTTGCCGAACGCGCCAAAACGTCGAGCGCCCCTCGCCCGCGGGCGCCCAGGGCGCCGCGAACGCAGACGGAAGAGGTTTGCGCTCAAGGGGCCGCCGTAATGGGCAATGTGGCGCTAGCTCTTTCGCCCAATACGTTCGTCGCGCTCGCGCCGCGCCCCGACGAGGAAAACGTGGTTCCGATTTCCGCGCGGGTGACCTTGATGGAATTGCGCGAGTCGATGTGCCGCTGGCCGCTTGGCGATCCGTCCGCCACGGAATTTCGCTTTTGCGGAGCCAAATCGCCGGCCGGTTCCGGCCCGTATTGCTGTCATCATGCGAGCATCGCCTATCAGCCCGCGCAGGATCGTCGCCGACGCGAGCCGGTGCGCGCCATGCGCTGATATATGGCGCTGGCTCGCGTATCGCTTAAAGGCGCGCGTCGGCGGCGTGCGGACCGATCAGTTGCGGCCGAAGGTTTCGTCGAAGGAATAGCCGGCGCCGCGCACCGTGCGGATCGGATCTTTTTCGCGGCTGCGGATGAGCGCCTTGCGCAAACGGCCGACATGCACGTCCACCGTTCGCTCGTCGATTTCCGCCGACATTCCCCACACGCTGTCGAGCAGTTGCGCGCGCGTAAAAACGCGGCCCGGCTTTTCCATGAAATATTCAAGCAACCGAAACTCGGTTGGGCCAAGATGTATTTCCCGGCCGCCCCGTTTCACGCGGCGCGTCTCGCGGTCGAGATCGATGTCGCCGGCGGTCAGCCGGCTCGCCACGCGCTCCGGCCGCGCGCGCCGCAACAGCGCATGCACGCGCGCCATCAGTTCGGGCGTCGAGAACGGCTTCACCACATAATCGTCGGCCCCGACCGAAAGACCACGCACGCGCTCGCTCTCTTCGCCGCGCGCGGTGAGCATGATCACCGGCATATCGCGCGTGTTGTCGCGCGCCCGCAATCTGCGGCAGATCTCCAGGCCGGAGACGCCAGGCAGCATCCAGTCGAGAATGACGAGATCGGGCGGCGCCTCGGCGAGACGCAGCTCGGCCTCGTCGCCTCGATCGACATGCTCGACGAGGAAACCCTCCGATTCAAGATTATAGACCAGCAGCAATGCGAGCGAAGACTCGTCTTCGACCACGAGAATGCGCGGGGCGCGCTCGCTGATCGTTTCACGCATCGCGGCTGGGCGCAGATCGTTCATCGCAAGTTCTCGCTTTAATGCGGCGCGTCGGCCGGAGTGTCCATGCCGCTTCCGGCGACGCGCGTTTTCGGGCGCTCGGTCGGCATCGACTCGCCGGTCACCAGATAGACGACGGTTTCGGCGATATTGGTGGTGTGATCGCCGATCCGCTCCAGGTTTTTCGAGCAGAACAGCAAATGCGTGCAGAAGGAGATGTTGCGAGGATCCTCCATCATGAAGGTCAAAAGATCCCGAAACACCGAATCCTCGAGCGCGTCGAGTTCGACGTCGTTAGACCAGACGGCGCGGGCGCGCTCCACGTCGCGCTGCGCATAGGCGTCGAGCGCGTCCTTGAGTTGCAGGGCGGCCACGTCGTGCATCGACTTCAAGCCGATGATGGCGCGCGGCACGCGCGCCTCTCCGACGATCTTGACGGTGCGCTTGGCGATGTTCTTGGCGAGGTCGCCGACACGCTCCAAGTCGCCGGAGATGCGGATGGCGGCGATGCATTCGCGCAGATCGACCGCGAGCGGCTGGCGCCGCGCTATGGTGAGAATTGCGCTTTCTTCGATCTCGCGCTGCAGGGCGTCGAGACGCGGGTCGGTCAGAACGACTCGCTGGGCGAGAGCGACGTCGAAAGCCGCTAGCGCATCCATCGCTTCGGTCAGCATTTTTTCGGCGATTCCGCCCATTTCCGCAATTCGGCGCCCGAGCGTCTCGAGGTCGCGGTCATAAGCCTTAACGGTATGGTCGCTCATTTAAGTTTTCTCCCCGACCGTAATTTTCCCACGGCGCATAAGATGGGCTGAGATTTCAGCCGAATCGACCCGTGATGTAATCTTGCGTCTTTTTTTCCCTTGGCGCCGTGAAGACATTGTCGGTTTCGCCAAATTCGGCGAGTTCGCCCAGATACATGAAGGCGGTGAAATCGGAGACGCGCACGGCCTGTTGCATGTTGTGCGTGACGATGGCGATGGTGTAGCGCTCCGAGAGTTCGTCGATCAGTTCCTCGACCTTGGCGGTCGAAATAGGATCGAGCGCCGAACAGGGCTCGTCGAGCAGGATCACTTCCGGCTGCACGGCGACGCTGCGCGCGATGCACAAGCGTTGCTGCTGTCCCCCCGAAAGCCCCAACCCGCTCATGTGCAATTTGTCTTTGACCTCTTCCCACAGCGCCGCGCAGCGCAGCGCCTCCTCGACCCGCGCGTCGAGCGCCGACCTCGAAAGCTTTTCGTAAAGGCGGATGCCGAAGGCGATGTTGTCGTAAATCGACATCGGGAAAGGGGTCGGCTTTTGGAACACCATGCCGACCCGCGAGCGAAGAAGGTTAACGTCCACGCGGGGATCGAGAATATTCTCGCCGTCGAGCCAGACCTCGCCCTGCGCGCGCTGCTTGGGGTAGAGATCGTACATGCGGTTGAGCACGCGCAGAAGCGTCGACTTGCCGCAGCCCGAGGGACCGATAAACGCGGTCACCTTATTGGTGTGCAGCGCAATGTTGATGTTCTTCAAGGCGCGGGAATCGCCATAAAAGAAGTCGAGATTACGCACAGACACCTTGGTCGAAATCTCGGGTTTGACAACCGGCATGACGGTCATTTGTTGGTCCTTTGACGGCTGAGCGCGCGGGCGGCGATCGACAGGACAAGCACCGTGACCGTCACGAGCAGTGCGCCGGTCCAGGCGAGTCGCCGCCAGTCCGCATAGGGCGACAGCGCGAACTGAAAAATCACGACCGGCAGACTCGCCATTGGCGCGTTGAGGTCGAGGCTCCAGAACTGATTGTTGAGCGAGGTGAACAACAGCGGCGCGGTCTCGCCGGATACGCGCGCGACGGCCAGTAGAACGCCGGTCACCAGGCCGGATTTGGCCGCCCGGTAGGCGACACGCTGAATGACGTAAGAGCGCGGCAGGCCGAGCGCCGTCGCCGCCTCGCGCAACGAACCCGGCACAAGCAGCAGCATATCCTCGGTCGTGCGCAACACCACCGGAATCACCAATATCGCCAGCGCCGCCGAGCCGGAAATCGCGGAAAAATGCCCCATGCGCGCCACCAGCGCGGTGTAAACAAACAGGCCGATGACGATCGACGGGGCGCTGAGCAGAATGTCGTTGATGAAACGGATCACGACAGTCAACTTCGAATAGCGGCCATATTCGGCCATATAGGTGCCGGCCAACAGACCGAGCGGCGCGCCGACGGCGACGCCGATGACGCTCATGATCAGCGAGCCGGCCATTGCGTTGAGCAGACCGCCGGCTCCGCCAGGAGGCGGCGTCATCTGGGTGAACACGTCCAGCGACAGGCCCGCGACCCCATTGTAGACCAGCGCGCCGAGGATCATCGCCAGCCAAGACAGCGCGAAGACGGCTGCAGCCCAGCAGAGCGTCGTGGCGAGGATGTTGGCGTTGCGGCGCGAGCTATAGAGCGACATGATCAGGCTCCCGCCTTGCGTTCGATGCGCATCAACAACAGACGCGCACAGGCGAGAACGACGAAGGTGATAACGAACAGGATCAGGCCCAGTTCGATCAGCGAGGAGGTGTAAAGGTCGCCGACCGCCTCGGTGAATTCATTGGCGATGGTCGCCGAAATCGTCGTGCCCGGCGCGATCAGCGAGCCGGAAATCTTATGCGCGTTGCCGATGACGAAGGTCACCGCCATGGTCTCGCCGAGCGCGCGTCCAAGGCCCAGCATCACGCCGCCGATGACGCCGACGCGCGTATAGGGCAGCACCACATAACGCATCACTTCCCATGTCGTGCAGCCGATGCCCGAAGCCGCCTCCTTGAGCATAGGCGGGACGGTCTCGAAAACGTCGCGCGAGATCGAGGTGACGAAAGGCAGCACCATCACGCCAAGGATAAGTCCGGCTGTCATCATGCCTATGCCGTATGGCGGGCCGGCGAACAGGGTCGACAGCACGGGCGTGTCGGCGAAGGTGGAGATCAGCGCCGGCTGGACATATTGCTGCAGAAACGGCGCAAGGACGAAGAGACCCCAAATCCCGTAGATGATCGAAGGAATGCCAGCCAGCAACTCTATCGCCATGCCGATCGGCCGGCGCAGCGCCGGCGGACACAGTTCGGTGAGAAACACCGCAACCCCTAGTCCAACCGGGACGGCCACGAGCATGGCGATCAGCGATGTGATCACGGTCCCGTAAATCGGCGCCATCGCGCCGAAATTATCCGTGACGGGGTTCCAGGATTGCGAGGCGAGAAAACCGAAGCCGAAGGCGCGGATCGCCGGCAGGGAACCCTGGATCAGCGAAATAATGACGCCGCCCAAAAGCAGCAGCACCAGGACAGCCGCGGAAAACGTCACTTTATGAAATACCGCGTCGAACAGGCTGAGCTTTCCGAGCGTCTCACGTCGATCCGCCTCGACGGCCTTGGTTTGCGCGCTGCTCAGCGCAAGATCTGACATTTCGGCTTCCTTGGCGAGATCATCGACATCGGGGTCTTCGAGGGTTTGTTCGGTCACAGTCGTTTTCACACAGATTCCCTAAGCCATTCGCCCGCCCATTTCGCACGAGAAAATTGATAATCCTGGCGGTCACGAAATCGCGGCCGCCAGGAGAGTCCAGTCACTAGAGTCCATTCACTCGATCAAACCAAGAGCCAAAATCAATTGGCCAGCGACTTGCCGTCGGCGGTCTTCACATTCGCGGCCCAGCTCTTCTTGATCAGCGCGACCACCGGCGTCGGCATCGGAATGTAATCCAACTCCTCGGCGGCCTTGCCGCCATTGGCGAAGGCCCAGCCGAAGAACTTCAACGCCTCGGCGGCGGCCGTCGCGTCCGGCGGCTGCTTGGGCAACAGGATGAAGGTCGCGGCGGTGATCGGCCAGGACTTGGCGCCCGGCTCGTTGGTCAGGATTTCATAAAAGCCCGGAGCCTTGGCCCAATCGGCGTTGGCGGCGGCGGCCTGGAAGCTCTCGTAGGTCGGCGCGACGACCTTGCCGTCCCTGTTGATCATCTTGACGAAGGTCATTTTGTTCTGCTTGGCGTAGGCATATTCGACATAGCCGATCGCGCCCTTGGTGTTGGCGACGGTGCTGGCCACGCCCTCGTTGCCCTTGGCGCCGAGGCCGACCGGCCATTCGACGGCCGTGTTCTCGCCGACCTGGGCCTTCCAATCGGCCGAGACCTTGGAGAGATAGTCGGTGAAGTTGAAGGTCGTGCCGGAGCCGTCCGAGCGATGCGCGACGGCGATCGCCTGCGCGGTGAGCTTCGCCTTGGGGTTCAGTTTCTTGATGATTGGATCATCCCAGCTCTTGATTTCGCCGAGAAAAATTTTCGCTAGCGCATCGGCGCTAAGCGTGAGTTCGCCCGGCGCGACGCCGTCGAGATTGACCACCGGCACGATGGCGCCGATCACCTGCGGCCATTGCGTAAGTCCAGCGGCTTCGAGCTCCTCGGCCTTCAGCGGCTGATCGGAGGCGCCGAAGGTCACCGTCCGCGCCTTGATCTGCTTGATGCCGCCGCCGGACCCAATCGATTGATAATTAAGGCTCGCGCCAGTCTCCTTCTTGTACATATCCGCCCATTTCGCATAGATCGGATAGGGGAAGGTGGCGCCGGCGCCCGAAATGTCCACGGCGAAGGCGACGCCAGCGGTCACGGCGACGCTCAAAGCGGCGACGGCGGCGCGTTTCAGAATCTGGGAGATCATGGCTTTGGACTCTTTCAGGATCGAGAATGAGGCGACGCGACGCGACATTCGTTGCGCCGCTCGCACAATAGGCGGCGGCCAACAGGGTTTTATGACATATCCGTGAATGTAAGATGACATATAATGTCATTGATAAGCAGGATGTTACGCGCCATCCGGAGCGTCGCTCTGCATCGCCGGCAAGATCACCCGGAACATCGCGCCGGCGGCGGGGACAGAGTCGATGGTCAATTTGCCGCGATGGCGCAGCACAATATGCTTCACGATGGCGAGTCCCAGACCCGTGCCGCCCTTGGCGCGGCTCTTTCCCGCATCCACCCGATAAAAACGTTCGGTCAGCCGCGGAATATGTTCTTGCGCAATGCCGGGGCCGTGGTCGCGCACGGTAAAGGCGGCGAACGCGCCGAAACTCCGCAGGGAAATCTCCACGGTGCGCGCGGCCTCGCCATCGGGACGGCCGTATTTGATCGCGTTCTCGACCAGATTTTCGACGACCCGCGCCAATTCGTCGCGATCGCCGGGGGTGATGACGTTCTGCGCGAGATCGACCTCCAGCGTAAGATCGTTCTCTTCGGCCATCGGCGCCAGCGTGTCGCAAATATGAGCGACCAGCATCGTGAAATCGACCGGCGTGTCTGGGCGCAAGTGCAGATGCTGCTCGATCCGCGACAGCGACAACAGATCGTCGACCAGCCGGGCCATGCGCTGCGCCTGCTCGCGCATGATGCCAAGAAAGCGCTCGCGCGCGGCGGCGTCCTCCTTCGCCGGCCCTTGCAGCGTCTCGACGAAGCCGAGCAGCGAGGCCAGCGGGGTGCGCAGTTCGTGACTGGCGTTGGCGATGAAATCGACGCGCATGCGCTCGACGCGGCGCGCTTCGGTGAGATCGCGCAGGCTGATCACCGCCGCCGGCTCGAAGCCCTGAACGCGCAACGGGGCCACATGCGCCTCGAACCAGCATTCGACCGGGAGTCGTTCGACCCACAGGACTTTTTCGCCGCGACCGCCGGCCAGCACACGCTCCAGCGCGTCGAGCACATCGGGCGCCCGCAGGCTGCGCGCCAGCGGCTCATGCAGGCGCAACGCCGGTAGAACAGCCAGCGCCGCCGGATTGGCGGCGACGGCGTGAGCCTCGGCGTCGATGACGAAAATCGCCTCCGGCAGCGCATCGATCATTGCGCCGAGCAGCGTCTCGTCTTGGCAAGGCTTGGCGCTGTCGCGCATAGCGTCGATCTCCTCCACCGTCCCCGCCCTCAGGAGGCGCCGCGACGCGCGGCGGTTTTACGGAAGGCGTCCGCCAAGCCGCTCCAACGGCCCGCGCCCCCTTGCACACTCAACAGCATCACTAGGGCGAGAGTGAAGGGGATGAGATAGTAGATTGCGCGAAACAGCAAAAGCGCCGCCAACAGACTCTCCTGCGAGGGGGCGGGAACGGCGCCCAGCATCACCGCCTCGAAAACGCCGACGCCGCCCGGCGCATGGCTGATCGCCCCGACCAGCGCGGCGAAAACGTAAATCGCGGCGAAGGCTGTGAAATCAAGACCCTGGCTTTCCTGCGGCAGCAGCGCATAGAGCGCTGCGGCGGCGCAGCCGATGTCCACGACGCCGAGCGCCAGTTGCATGAGCGCCGTTCGCGCGCCCGGCAACCCTATCGCATGGCCCCAGAAATTGAGGCTTCGACGGGCGAGCGAAACCCAGACGCAATAATAGCCGAGCGCGCCGAGCACTGCGGCGCCGAGGCAAAAATTCGCCAGCGGCGGCAAATGATCGATCGCCGCCAGCGGTTCAGCGGCGACCGAGAGCCCGAGTCCGAGCACGCTGGCCATGCCGAGCCAGAAGGTCAGGCTGACGACGAGGGTGATGTTGGCGATCTGCCCTGCCGTCAGCGCGGCGCGAACATAGACCCAATAGCGCACCGCCGCGCCGGTGAGCAGCGGAAAGCCCAGCGTGAAAGAGAAGGCGTTGCTGGCGAAAGACGCCAGCGCGACGTCGCCAAGGCGCGCGCGCGCGCCGATCTGGCGTAGCGCGGCGAGATCGTAGCCGGTCAGCGCGATATAGGAGAGGCCGGTCAAACTCAATGCGCCCAGAAGCGTCGCGCCAGGCGTCTGGGCTATCGCCGCGGCGAGATCCTCCAATCGCAGTCGCCCCAGCGCGCGGCCCATGACGATCGCGGCGACAGCGAACAGCGCGAGGCTGGCGATCACGCCGAGCAGCCAGCCGGCGCGTTGCCGCGACGGGCGGGGCGTCTTTTGGATGATCGCCGGAAGGCCTGACCAATTTAGCGTTTCGCGCATGATGTCCACTTTGTCGGCGTCTTCCGCGCATCAAATCGACCCATGAGACTTTCGTCCGCGAAACGTGACGAGACCGCGCATCAAATCGACCCATGAGACTTTCGTCCGCGAAACGTGACGAGACGATGACGTTTCGCGTCTTTCTCATGCAAAAGCTTCGCGTCGCCATCGAAGCCTCAAGACAATCCATGCACGAACCAGCGCGCCTGCGCGCTTTCCGGCCCCGAAACGCCCTCACGATACAGCCAGAAGCGACGGCCCTCGCTGTCCACGACATTGAAATAGTCGCGCGTGAGCGGGTCTCGCCGCGCTTCCGGCCAACACTCCGGCCAAGACTCCGGCCAAGACGGCGCGATTCGCTCCGGTCCCTCGAAAGCCGCGGTTTCGTGCCAGGCGCGCCGCCAACGAAACCGCAGCGGCGGCCCATCGGGTGAAAGCGCCACGGCGTCGATGGGCTCGGGCCGCTCGAACAGCCGCAACGGGCGCGCCGGCGCGCAAAAACCGCGCCGTGCGGCGGCGGCGGGCGCCGGATAGGCCGCCGGCGCCGCCGCGATGGCGCCTTCCGGCAGATGTCGATCCCACGAATAAAGCCGCAGCACGCGGCCCGATCCCAGCCGCGCGCCAAGCCGGTCGACGAGATCGCAAAGATCGTCGGCCTCGGGAACGGCGAGAGCGACGCCTTCCAGCGAAGCTTGCTCGCCGCCTTGCCGCTCCACCGCGCTCGCGCAAAGACGCAGAACGTCGAAGCCGTAGCCGGTGTCGAGGCCGTCTTCGCCAAGCGCCGCGAGGCGTTCGCGCAGCAGCGCGAGGATGCGAACCGGATCGCGCAAGGGCCGGCTGGTTCCCGCCGCCACATGCCTGACCACGCCGTCGACGCGGTAAAACGCCGCCTCCAGCCCCCGCGCGCCGACGCCGCGCCGCTCCAGCAACAGGCACAGTTCGGCGGCCAGCGTCGCGAGCGTCGCCTCGATGTCGGAAAGCCGCGTCAATCCTTCGGGAAAACGCCGTTCCACGATGTAATCGGGAGCCTCGAAGCGCGGCGTGATCGGATCGCGGATACGACAGGCGAGCGCGTCGAGGCGCGTCAGCGTCTCGGACCCAAAGCGCGCGGCGAGCGGCGCGCGCGGCCGCGTCAAAAGATCGCCGACGCTGCGCAGCCCGGCGCGCGCCAACGCCGCCGTTCGTTGATCGGGCGCCTCCAGCGCCGCGATCGGCAACTTCGCCGCGATCGCGTCGAGATCGTCTTGCGTGGCCTCCATGGGCGTAAGCCGTAGATTGGAAAAGCGCGCCAAGGCCCGCGCCAAAGCCGGCCCAGGCGCCAAGGCTGTCCGGGCGCGAAAACCTTGGGCCTTGAGACGGCGTTCGATCTCGTCCAGCAAATTCGCCTCGCCGCCAAAAAGCGCGGCGGCGCCGGTCACGTCGAGCATGACGCCATCGGGCGGATCGAGCGCGGCCAGCGGCGTGAAGCGGCGGTGCCAGTCGGCGAGCGCGGCCAGCGTCGAAGCGTCGGCGATGTCGTCGTGCTGTTCCAGCGCGAGGGCGGGAACGATCGCGCGCGAATCGGCGACCGCCATGCCGGGAACAACCCCACGCCGTCGCGCCGCCGCGTTCGCCGCGACGATGCGCTCGCCGCCGTTGATCTTGCGCCACAGCGCGAAGGGCGCCTCAGCGGCGCTCGGATCGCGCCCGCGCAAAATCCGGTCGGTCGACAGCGAAGGCAGGAAGACGCTCAGGAAACGCATGTTGGAACACGGCCTTGTCGGAATCGAACACAATGTCGCGCCAGATCAGCGGATCGATCTCGCCGAGGCCAAACAGGCCGGCGCGCGCCCTGGCGATGCGCAAACGCCAGCCCATCGGGCCAGGCGACGGCGTCGCTTGTCCCGGCGCCGCCAAGGATGGCGGTAAAGCGGCGACCTCGAAACGCAGCGGCGCCGCGCTGGTCAGCCTCGCGGCTTCGCCGCTGGCGCGCGGCAGGAACAACAGGCCGAGACCGCCGCCGCGCCGCGCCGTCAGCAACAGCCGACGCGAAGCGGCGAGGTCGTAAGCGCGTGGCGCGATCCAGCTTTCGGCGACAATGGCGACGGCCCGGCTTTTCAGCGCTTCCTCCATCGCCCAGAGGGTTTCGCGCGGGCTTCGCGTCTTCACGAACACCAGCCGAGCGAGGTCGAGACCTCGCGCCTCCAACCCCCTGCCAAAGGGCAGGCCGATTTCGCGCGCGGCCATGTCCTCGGCGATCCAGACGACGCCGGCGCCGGGGCGGGCGGCCGCGGCGCGCAAGGCGAGGGCGCAGATGAAACCGGCGGCGGCGGCGGCGGCGCGCGGATGGGCGGGAATGATTTCGCATAAACTCCCGGACCCGAGATTTTGCAGCAACCGCTCAAAAGGATCTTGCCCGGAGCTCTGGCGCGGGCTTGTCCGCGCCAATACGCCCGCGGGACAACGGCCGGGCGCCTCGCGCGCCTCCATCGTCGCGATGCGACGGCGCAAAAGGACAATGCGTTCGCAAACGCCATTCCGCGTCATGGAATTAGGCCCCGATGTTCTGTTTATGTTCTATGCTGATGCCATTGCCGAGGAGAGTCAAGCCTGGCGTTGCGACCATGCGCCGCCGGAGCCTCTCCTTGTAACGCCTTCGAGAGAGACTATGTTCTCCTAACCTTCGGTATCTCGAAGGATTGTTCTAAAAAATGGGGAGATGTAAGATGGAACGTCGTGAATTCATCGCTGCAGTTGGCGCGGTCGCCGCCGCCGTATCGGCTTCTTCGGCTTTCGCGGAAGAGGCCAGCGCTGTCCATCATCATCCGCCGAAATTCAAGGGCCTGTCGGAAGCCGCCGCCAAATGCGTATTGGACGGCGATAGCTGTTTGCGCCATTGCTTCGGCATGTTGACGATGAACGACACGAGCATGGCGGAATGCACCAAGGCCGCTTTCGACGTCATCGCCGGCTGCGGCGCGCTGGAGACCCTGGCGTCGGTCAATTCCCCCCATACGGCCGCCCTCGCCAAGGCCGTCGCGGAAATGTGCGTCGCCTGCAAGAAGGAATGCGACAAGTTTCCGCAATATCCCGAATGCGTCGATATGGGCGCGTCCTGCAAGGCCTGCGCCGAAGAGTGCCACAAGATCGCGGCGTAACGAGAAGCGCCGCCGTGATGGCGTCGGGGGACTGCGTCGTGGCCGAAGCAGTCTCTTTTTGATCTGGCGAGCAAGACGCAAAAAAAAGCCGGCCCCTTGGGGCCGGCTTTTCCATTTGGTTTCGTTGAAGATCAGTATTTGGCCAGGATCGGCGCAGCCGAGCCGCCGCCGAAGCGGTAGGTCAGACCAGTGGAAATGACCAGCGGATTGATCGGCAGATGGACGATAACCGGGACATAGATCGCGCCAAGACCCGACCCCGGAACAAAAGAAGCGATGCTGGCGTGAACGACCGGGTCCATTTCGATGTACTTCAGATCGACGTTAAAGCCCCAATGCTCGTTGAGCATATAGTCGAAGCCAATCTGGCCGGCCACGCCCCACGAAGGGGTGACGGTCGCCGAGGTGAACTGCGCGGTGGCGCCGCCGAGACCGGCAAGCGGAGCGCCGGGAGCGAAGCCCAGCGACCAGGTTTGGGCGTTGACGCGCGTGCCCCAATAGGTCGTGAAGTTCACGCCGACGCCGAGATAAGGCTGGAAGGCGCCAAAATTGGTGAAGTGATATTGGAGCAGCAGAGTCGGCGGGAACACCCAGGTGTGGGCGAACTCGGAGGCGATCTCGCCGGTGCCCTGAATGTGAGCCGGCACGACGCAGCAGATCGCTTCGACCGCCCAGTTCCTGGTCAGATAATAGGCCACGTCAAGCGTGGGGACCACAGCCCAAGAAGTGCTCGTGCTGCCGGGAATAACCGTGCCGGGACCGCCGCTCAATCCCGTCAATACGCCGACGCTGCCGCCATAGGCATTGATCGGATAATACGCCCCGGCGTCGAAAACCGTCCCCTGGCCGTTCGTCGGGACGACGCCCGCGACCTTCAGGCGAACCTGAAACGGCTGGTAGCTGTCCACGAACGCCAGCGGCGGAGGCGGCGGAGGCGGCGGCGGAAGCGAAAGGTCGGCGGCATGGCCGGCAGCGCACGCGGCGCTCAGAAATGTAGCGGCCAGAGCGCCACGAATAACAGTTTTCATCGGATCCCCCTAAAACGATCATCTGCCGACGCGTTCCCGAAGCTCGCGTCGAGTCGGCTATAGGTTGCTATGATTTGGTCCAAAATGATTTGACGTTCATCAAGTCTTTGAGGCTGGACGCACGTTTCTCCGGGAGTGTGTCTCTTTGGCCACAGTTGGCGACCGGTTGCCACGGGCCGTGAGGCGCTTTAATCGGAAAGCCGCCGCTTTCGCGGGACTTCGCGGGACCGGCGCGGTCGGCGTCAAGAGACGCTAAGTCCCTAAAACTGCGCGTAATTCCGCGACTTAACTTGAGGTGCGACGTTTTGACCGCTCATGAACCGCAAATCCAACAACCGCAAATCCAAGAAGCGGAAGTCACCGATGCGCTCGTCGCCGCCCACGGGCTCAAGCCGGACGAATATCGGCGCATCCTCGGGTTGATCGGCCGCGCCCCGAGCTTCACCGAACTCGGAATTTTCTCGGCGATGTGGAATGAACATTGCTCCTACAAATCGTCGCGGCTGCATTTGCGCAAACTGCCGACCAAGGCGCCCTGGGTGATCAGGGGGCCTGGCGAAAACGCCGGCGTCATCGACATTGGCGACGGCGACGCCTGCATTTTCAAAATGGAGAGCCACAACCACCCCTCCTTTATCGAGCCTTATCAAGGTGCGGCGACCGGCGTCGGCGGCATTTTGCGCGATGTTTTCACAATGGGCGCCCGGCCGATCGCCTGCCTCAACCTGCTGCGTTTCGGCGCGCCATCGCATCCCAAAACCCGCCATCTCGTCGCCGGCGTCGTCGCAGGGGTCGGCGGCTATGGCAATGCCTTCGGCGTGCCGACGGTCGGCGGTTCGACGGCCTTCGACCCCTGCTACGACGGCAATATTCTAGTCAATGCGATGGCCGTCGGCCTCGCGCGCGCCGATTCGATTTTTTATTCGGCGGCGACGGGCGTCGGCAATCCCATCGTCTATCTCGGCTCCAAGACCGGGCGCGACGGCATCCACGGGGCGACGATGGCCTCGGCGGCGTTCGAGGCGGACGCCGAGGAGAAGCGCCCGACCGTGCAGGTCGGCGATCCGTTTTCGGAAAAGCTGCTGCTCGAGGCCTGTCTCGAACTCATGGCCTCGGGCGCGGTCATCGCCATACAGGACATGGGCGCAGCGGGGCTCACCTCCTCGGCGGTCGAAATGGGCGCCAAGGGAAATCTGGGCGTAGAGCTCGATCTCGACGCCGTGCCCTGCCGCGAGACCGGCATGACCGCCTATGAAATGATGCTCTCGGAAAGCCAGGAGCGCATGCTGATGGTGCTGCGCCCCGAGTTGGAACAGCAAGCCGAGGCGATTTTCAAAAAATGGGGGCTCGATTTCGCCATCGTCGGCAAGACCACGGATTCCCTGCGCTTCGTGGTCAAGCATCGCGGCGACGTGAAGGTCGATCTGCCGATCAAGGAACTCGGCGACGAGGCCCCGCTCTATGATCGGCCTTGGGTCGCGCCAAAGAAACTCGCCCCGCTCGATCCGGCGTCGATCGCGCCCGCCATGTCTAATCGCGACGCGCTGCTGGCTTTGCTGGCGACGCCGGAATTATGCTCGAAACGCTGGGTTTGGGAGCAATACGACCATCTCATTCTCGGCAACAGCGTGCGCCGGCCCGGCGGCGACGCGGCGGTGATTCGCGTTGGCGATGGCCCCAAGGGCCTTGCGCTGGCGACCGACGTGACCGCCCGCTATTGCGCCGCCGACCCCTTCGAGGGCGGCAAGCAAGCTGTCGCCGAATGCTGGCGCAATATTTCGGCCACCGGCGCCAAGCCCTTGGCGTTGACCGATAATCTCAATTTCGGCAATCCCGAAAAACCGGAAATCATGGGCCAGTTCGTCGGCTGTTTGGAAGGCATTGGCGCAGCGGCGCGGGCGCTGGATTTCCCGATCGTTTCCGGCAATGTCTCGCTCTACAACGAGACGCAGGGCTCGGGGATTCTGCCGACCCCAGCCATCGGCGGCGTCGGGGTGATCGCGGATGTGGCGCTCGCCGCCAGGACCGGTTTCGTGTCCGGTGATGCGATAGTTTTAATTGGAGAAACAAAGGGTTGTCTCGGCCAGTCGGTGTATTTGCGCGATCTCAAAGGCCGCGCCGACGGCGCACCGCCGCCGGTCGATCTTGTTGCGGAAAAACGCAACGGCGACTGTGTGCGAAATCTCGTGCTCGCCCAATGGGTTACAGCGGCGCACGATCTTTCGGACGGCGGCCTCGCCGTGGCGCTCGCCGAGATGGCGCTTGCTAGTAGCGTTGGCGCGACGATCACCGCCCTGCCGCCGGGACCGGCCCACGCCGTGCTATTTGGCGAGGATCAGGCGCGTTATCTCGTCGCCGTCGCTCCGGATTATTTGGATCGCGTCATGGCGCGAATCGGCATAGAAACAAATGATTGCGCGCTCATGATCGGCGTCGCCGGCGGCGACGCATTGAATTTGCCCGGCGAGGCGCCGATATTGCTCTCGGAACTGCGCGAGGCGCATGAGAACCCGCTGCCGGCCTATATGGCTGGAAACGAACGTGCTTTTTACGACAAAGGATGACCCATGCCGATGCCCGCCGCCGAGATCGAACGCCTGATCAAGACCGCGCTGCCGGACGCGGTGGTGGAGATCACCGCCCTCGCGGATGACGGCGATCACTGGGCCGCCACCGTAACCTCCCCTGCTTTCAAAGGCTTAAGCCGCGTGCGGCAGCATCAACTGGTGCAGTCGGCATTTGGCGCAAGGCTTGGGACGGAACTGCACGCGCTGGCGTTGACCACCGTGACGCCTTGAAAAACAAGCGCGCGCCGTGAGATAATCGCTCCGTCGCAACCGGCGGAACCTTGAATTCCGCATGAAAGGCCAAGCAATGACCGACATTAACGCCCGTATCAAAAGCGAAATCGACAGCGCCGATATCGTGCTGTTTTTAAAGGGAACGCCGCAGGCGCCGCAATGCGGCTTCTCGATGCAGGTGGTGCAGATTCTCGATCACGTCGGCGCGCCCTACAAGGCGATCAACGTCTTGGCGGACGGCGAAATTCGCGAGGGAATCAAGGGGTTCTCGAACTGGCCGACGATCCCGCAGCTCTACATCAAGAGCGAGTTCATCGGCGGCTGCGACATCACCCGCGAGATGTTCCAGTCGGGCGAACTGGCCGCGCTGCTGGACAAGGAAGGCGTGCCGCGCAAGCAGGCCGCCAAGGCGTAAAATCGCGCGCATTTTCGCGCATCCACGCGCACCGGGGAGCGCTTCGCGCGCGCCCCGGCGCATTTTCGGGCCTGTCGCGGACGCCTCTTAGCGCACCAGAATATTTTTGAACTGCCAGGGGTCCTCAACGTCGATATCCTCGGGAAAAAATCCGGGGCGGTTGGCGAGCGGCGTCCAATCGGTGTAGACGCCGACCACCGAGCCCAAATAGGGCAGCTGAACGTCGAGACAGCGGCGGTAGTCGACTTCATCCGCCTCGACGATGCCGGCCAGCGGATTCTCCAGCGCCCAGACCATTCCGGCTAGCGCCGCCGAACTCACCTGCAAGCCCGTCGCATTCTGATAGGGCGCGAGGTCACGGGTTTCCTCGATCGACAGTTGCGAGCCATACCAATAGGCGCCCTTGGCGTGGCCGTAGAGCAGCACGCCGAGCTCGTCGATGCCGTCGACGATTTCGTGCTCGTCCAAAATATGGTCGCGCTTTTGACGCTGGCCGCCGGCGCCGAACATTTCATGCAGCGACAGCACCGCGTCGTCGGCGGGATGATAGGCGTAATGGCAGGTCGGGCGATAAACCGCGTTGCCGTCGGCGTCGCGCACGGTCAAAAAATCGGCGATCGAGATCGATTCGTTATGGGTGACGAGGAAGCCATATTGCGGACCCGGCGTCGGCGTCCACGAGCGCACCCGCGTATTGGCGCCGGGCGTATTGAGGTAGATCGCCGCGCCGCAGCCGGTCTTATGCGTTCCCGCGATGTCGGGCAGCGATTTCTCATGCGTGCCCCAGCCAAGCTCGGCCGGCTGCAAGCCTTCGGAAACAAAGCCCTCGACCGACCAGGTGTTGACGAAGACATTGCGCGGCTTGGGCGTTCTCGCGCGCTGGGTGTCGCGCTCGGCGATATGGATACCCTTGAGCCCTAGTTTTTGCGCCAGCGCGCCCCATTCGGCGCGATTGCTCGGTTCGGCGGCGGAGACGCCCAAATCCTGGGCGAGATTGACCAGCGCCCGCTTGACGAACCAGGACACCATGCCGGGATTGGCGCCGCAGCAGGACACCGCCGTCGAACCGCCCGGATTCTTGCGCCGCTCGGCCAAAACCGTCTCGCGCAGCGCATAATTGGTGCGGGCCTCGTTGCCGAGCGTCGCGTCGAAGTAAAAGCCCGGCCAGGGCTCGACCACCGTATCGACGTAAAGAACTTTTAGCTCGCGCGCCAGCTTGATGATGTCGAGCGAACAGACGTCGACGGAAAGATTGACGATAAAGCCCTGGCCCTCGCCCTTGGTCAGCAGCGGCGTCAGAATCTCGCGGTGATTGGCCTCGGTCAGCGCGGCCTGAACGAAATCGATCCCGCGCACGTCGAGCAGTTCGCGGTGGGCGTCGGAGGGGTCGATGACGGTGAAACGGTTCTTGTCGAACTCGAAATGCCGCTCGATCAGCGGCAAAATGCCCCGGCCGATGGAGCCAAAGCCGATCAGAACGATCGGGCCGGTGATTTTGCCATGAACGGGCCAGTGCGACATTTTTGCGGGCTCCTCGGGGAATTGGAAATGGTGCAGCGCGTTAAAAAGCAGGGAGGGGTGTTTTAATCAAGTGGGGGGAGATTTTTGGTTCGGGCCGGTTCGAAACGGCGCCGCGCCAGAGCCCGGCCTTGGCGCGAGAGGGAGCGACCAAATGAAGTTCGAGGGTTTTATTTTAACCCCGGTTCCTGTGCCAGGGAATTGGCGTTGCCCTCTTCCGCCGCGAAGAGCAATCTTGGCCTCCCGTGGCTTTAAAGTTCGTGAAACGCCGGACAGGCGGGCGCCGCCGCGACGGCTCACCCCTAGCGATGGCGCTTCCCGCTCAATCACAGCGCACGAATACCGCAAGGGAGCGCGATAATGTTCGGACTGCGTTTGCCCCGAATGGCCGCCGCGATGATCGCCGGCGTGTTCCTCGTCGCCTGCCTGGGGCTGACGATTTTTTACCTGCGGTCGCCGCACCTGACCCTGCGCGTCACGACGGGGCTGGCGGGCAGCGTTGGGCAAAAATTCGTTTCCGCCTTGGTCGCCGTATCCACCGCCGCTCATCCGCGCGTGCGCTTCGAACTCGTTCCGGTCGCCAATGTCGCCGAAAGCGCGAAGGCGATGGAAGAGCACAAAGTGGACCTCGCCATCGTGCGCAGCGACGTTTCTCCACCGACCAACGGCCAGACCATCGCCATTCTCCGCCGCGACGTCGTGGCGATCGTTCTGCCGCCAGCTTCCCAGATCAAGGATCCGGCGCGGTTGTCGGGCAAGACGATCGCCATTCCGAAAGGACCGTTTCAGGACTACAATTCAAGCGCGCTCGATACGATTCTCAGCTATTTCAACGTCCCGCCGCAAGCGGTGAAACGGGCGTTCCTGCCGCTTTCGGAGATCGGCGCCGCCCTGCGCGAAAAACATGCGGCGGCGGCCCTCGCGGTGGGGCCGATCGGCCCGGGCGAAGCCGTGGATGTGGTGGCGGCGGTCGCCAGGGCGACCCGGGGGACGCCGGAAATCATGGCGATGGATGAAGGCGACGCGATCGCCAAGCGTTTCCCTGGATTTGAATCGATCGACGTTCCCGATGGCGCTTTCAAGGCTCATCCGGCGACGCCCGACGACACCGTGAAGAGTCTCGCCGTGAGCTATCGTTTCGTCGCTCCGGAAACGATGCTGAATGTTGTCGCGGGGCTGATTGGCAAGTCGATTTTCCAGGCCAAAGCGAAACTCATGACGGTTACGCCGCTCGCCAGTCAAATCGAAGCTCCGGACCCCGACGACAAAACCCCTGTCTTGCCGGTTCACCCCGGCGTCGCAGCTTATCTGAGCACCGGCGATCAGAGCTTCCTCGACTCGCTTCAGCAATATTTCTACGTCGTCGGCATTCCCTTGAGCCTCATCGGATCGTTGCTCGCGGTCCTCGTCGGGTTGCGGACCAATAAGAAATTGGAAACCGATCAGCAGCGGGTCTATCGGTTGCTGGTGATCGCCGACGCGGCGAGAACGGCCGAGGCGACGGAACTCGACGCCTTGGAAACCGAGTTTCACAGCATTGTCGCGTCCTGCGTGAATAGGCTTGCGCAAGGATCGAGCGACGCCGGCCAGCTTCCGGTGTCTTCACTGGCGATTGATCACGCGCGCCGGGCGATCGACAGACGGAGAATACAATTGGAAAGGGCCAACGGCGGCGCCCCGCCCGGCGATCACGCTTTGGTGAATTGACGCGCCGGCCGAGGGCCTTTTCGACGATCTCTCGGGTGACGGCGAAGGATCAGGGGCGCGCGCCATGGCGACGTCGCGATAGTGCGCTCCGACATTTTCCAGACGCCGCCGGTCCCCGTCAGGGATTCGCGCCCCCGCTGGCGGCGGCGCTTCCGGTGTTTGGCGGCGCCGATATTTTTCCGCCGACGAAGGCCTGTCCCGGTTTCAACATCGCCTTTCCGCCGAGCGAGCCGGAGCCCGCAATGGGCGCGCTTGGACCGCGGGCTGTTCCCAGACTCGTCTTGCGCACGACGACCGGTTGTTGTTGCGCTAGCGCCGGGACCATCGGCTGAAGGCCGACCGCGCATAAAAGGCCGAGGAAAACCGCGGTTGGAACAATCCGGGATTTCATTGCTGCTCCGCTCGAAACGTCGAATGCGACTGACGCGTCATTTTGGTCGGGCGCTGCGCGCAAGTCAATCCGGCGCAAGTCGATCCGCCGCAACTCTTCTCGGGCGAAGGCTTGACCTTTCCTATCGAGTGGAAAAACGGCCCTGCGGGAGGTTTTCGCCGTCGGATAAAGGCCCGCTCCAAGCGCCAAGAAATGGTGGACTTGTCGGTGCGGATATTCCATTACTTTGGCTGGAGCTTCGATAATTTCGCCGCCAAAGCCGTCGTTTTTCCGGGCTAGCTTTGGTTGGGACACTCGAAAATCGCACCGGACAACCGTCTGACGAAATCACAGGATGGAACGACTCCAAATGAGCGTGATCAAAGATATTTCGGACATCAAACTCGCCATCATTGGTCTTGGCTACGTAGGTCTGCCGCTGGCCGTGGAATTCGGCAAGCATCGCAAAGTCGTTGGTTGCGACATCAATGCGACTCGAATCGCCGCGCTCAAATCCGGTCGCGACTCCACGCTCGAAGTCAGCGACGAAGAATTGCGCGAGGCGACCGGGCTAACATACACCACCGCCCTCGCTGATATCGCCGCCTGCAATGTCTATATCGTCACGATGCCGACCCCGATCGACGAGCACAAGCGCCCCGATCTCTCGCCATTGATTAAGGCGTCGGAAGCCATTGGCGCGGTTTTGAAGAAGGGCGACGTCGTCATTTATGAATCGACCGTCTATCCGGGCGCCACCGAGGAAGACTGCGTGCCGGTGCTGGAATCTGTCTCGCACCTGAAATTCAACGTGGATTTTTACGCCGGTTACAGCCCTGAACGCATCAATCCGGGCGACAAGCTGCATCGGGTCTCGACGATCAAGAAAGTCACCTCCGGCTCCACGCCGGAAGTCGCCGAACTCGTCGATCAGCTCTATTTGCAGATTATTGTCGCAGGCACCCATAAGGCGCCGAGCATAAGAGTGGCCGAGGCCGCCAAGGTGATCGAAAACACCCAGCGCGATCTCAATATCGCGCTGATCAACGAGTTGGCGATCATCTTCAACAAAATGGGCATCGACACCGAGGCGGTGCTGCAGGCGGCCGGCACCAAATGGAATTTCTTGCCGTTCCGCCCTGGTCTCGTCGGCGGACACTGCATTGGCGTCGATCCCTACTACCTAACTTACAAAGCGGAGGCGATCGGCTACCACCCGCAGATCATCCTCGCCGGCCGGCGCCTCAACGACGGCATGGGCGCCTATGTCGTGTCGCAACTGGTCAAGGCCTTGCTCATGCGTCGCATCCACGTCGAAGGCGCCCGCGTGCTGGTAATGGGGCTGACGTTTAAGGAAAACTGCCCGGATCTGCGCAACACCCGCGTCGTCGACATCCTGCGCGAACTCGCCGAATACAATGTCGCCGCGGATGTCTACGACCCTTGGGTCAGCGCGGCGGAAGCCGAGCACGAATACGGCATCACGCCTATTTCCGAGCCGCAAGCCCACAGCTATGACGGCATTGTCCTCGCGGTGGCGCACGACCAGTTCCGCGCCATGGGGGCGAAAAAAATCCGCGCGCTCGGCAAGGATCAGCACGTCCTCTACGATCTAAAATACCTTCTGAGCGAGGCAGACGCCGATGTGCGTCTGTAAGCGGAGCAACGATGCTGCTTATCGGCGTGTGGTTGCGTTAGACAACTTCGCGACTGTGGGCGTCGGCGTGGTCTCGACGGCGTGCGGAGTCTGGTCAGTTCGGGTCAACGGGCCAGGTTCCGCTTTATCGAGGGCGACATCCGCGACCTCGACATGTGCCGGCGCGGCTGCGAGGGCGTCGATTGCGTCCTGCATCAGGCGGCGCTCGGCAGCGTGCCGCGCAGCCTCGCAGACCCGATCGCCGCCAATGCGACCAATGTCGACGGCTTTGTGAGCATGCTGGTCGCCGCCCGCGACGCCAAGGTCAAGAGCTTCGTCTACGCCGCCAGCAGCAACACCTACGGCGACCATCCCGGCCTGCCCAAGGTGGAGGACGCCATCGGCAGGCCGCTCAGCCCTTACGCGGTCACCAAATTGGTGAACGAGCTTTACGCCGACGTCTTCGCGCGCTGCTATGGCCTCGACACGATAGGACTGCGTTATTTCAACGTCTTCGGACCGCGGCAAGACCCTGCCGGCGCCTATGCCGCGGTGATCCCCAAATGGGCGGCGGCGCTGATCGCAGACGCGCCGGTGGTCATCAACAGCGACGGCGAGACCAGTCGGGATTTCTGCTTCGTCGACAACGCCGTGCAAGCGAATTTGCTCGCGGCGGCGGCGAGCAGCCCCGAGGCGCTGAACCAGGTGTATAATGTGGCGGTTGGCGAGCGCACGACGCTGAACCAGCTTTACGCAGAGCTGAAGCGCTTGTTGGCGGCGGGTCGGCCGCACGTCGAGAGCGCGGCGCCGCAGCGCCGCGATTTTCGCGCCGGGGACGTGCGGCACAGCCTCGCGGATGTCTCCAAGGCGCGGAGGTTGTTGGGTTATGCGCCGACGCAGCGGATTGGCGAGGGGCTGGAGCTGGCGATGCCGTGGTATGTCGCGCGGAACCGAGGATGAACTCCATGACGGCCCCCCGCGGCAAACCGCCCGCCAAGTCTTGCGCTCACCAAGTCTTGCACTATGCCTTTTACGCCTGTCGCTCGAGGTAATAAGGCACGCTTGAACGACTGCGGGGTGAGTTTGCCACTTCTCGCTCCGCTTGGCCTGCGGCGCAATTCGAAGCTGGATCGCATCGCTCATCGCCCCTCCCCCTCCCCTTTCCCTCCCCTTTCCCGGTCCCGCCTGGCGCAAGTCGCAGTAGAGAAAATATGGGGTGAGGCGCATAAACAACAAGCGAGACATTAATTTAAGGCTCTTATAGCGTTGCTTGTTGATATGGTCCCATTCCGATTGCCCCGAGGATCATGGCGGTAGACGTGACGTTCTGTCCCAGCGCCTCGAGGGTGCGGCGCCATCCGAGATAGTTCGG
>Ga0182030_10006096_pt1 | contig 25477 bp, 25 predicted proteins | sample 812S3MmetaG_FD_121299 | JGI IMG/M metagenome (GOLD analysis project Ga0182030, IMG submission 121299) | Permafrost microbial communities from Stordalen Mire, Sweden - 812S3M metaG (Illumina Assembly) | ecosystem: Environmental > Terrestrial > Soil > Wetlands > Permafrost | place: Sweden...
ATGCACTTCGGTGCGGGCGCTTACACGTTTTCGGGATTTGTGGCGGAAACCGCTCTAACGGTCGGGGCTCGATAACGGTCGCGGTGATTTCGCAAGGCTTACAGAGCCGCGAGCGTAATGTAAGCGAGCGGATTGCGTTCCCGAAAACGCGTAAGCACCCCTTCGGTGCTGCCCGCGCTCCGGCGGCTCTAGACCAAATTGGTCCGGACCAGTTCGCTAATGCCTTTGTTCTCAATAGGGGCAGGGGGCCGTCGGATCATTTTGATCTGGGGGCCGCAAAACCACCGCCAACGACTTCACGTAGCGGATGGCGAAACTATCGACCGGCGCCGCGGCGAAATCGTCCGCAAAGTGGAAGCGTTCGAGCAACGCGCGGGTGGCCGCTGACGCCGCGGACTTGATGAGCACCGCGCCCACGCAGGCGTGCAGCCCCGACCCAAATGCCAGGTGGCCGGTGGCGCGCCCGTCGAACTGCAGCCGGTCCGGGCCGGGGAACTCGTCAGCGTCGCGGTTGGCGATATCCAGTCGCAGGATGACCTGCCGGCCCCGCGGAATCGTGCAACCGTGAATCTTCACGGGAGCGGCGGCCTGGCGAAACTGGGCCTTGGCCGGCCCCGCGAATCGCTGCAGTTCGTCGATCGCGCCGGGAAGCAGGGACGGCTCTTGCCGCAGGCTGCACAGCTCGGCCGGATGCGCCAGCAGGGCCAGCCAGGCGTTTCCCAGAAATGCCGCCAGCGAGTGCGCCAGGGCGATGAACATCTGCATGTGCAACGGCGGGGCGCCGTGAAAAAACCGGGCCAATTCCGTGACAGCTTGCCGCGACGCCGCGCGCAACGCCGCGTCGTACGGCTCGCAGGCCGCGTCAAAGATACGGCGCGCGAGGCTGGCAAGCCGCTCGCGTTGGCCGTCCGGAACGTCCGCCGCGAGGCTGGCCACTTGGATCGACCAGGGGTTGAAGAAGTGTTCCACGAGGTCCATGGGGCGGCCCGCCGGAAGAGCGGCGGCCATGCGGTTGGCTAACGGCACGAAGCGCGCTTCCCACTGCTGCAGCCGGACGGGCGCCAAAGTGCGCAAAGCCTGCGCGCGAAACTCCGCGTGGGCCGCACTGTCGACGGGAGCGGCCGGGGTAGTCGCACCCGCCAGCGCGGGAACCAGCATCGGTTCTCGCAGGGCTGCGGCTACATCCCCATAGCGGCTGAGAATGCAGGCGTTGAGTTGGCAATCGAAATAGGGATCCACGGGCCGGCCGGTTGGCCAAACTTCCATGCAGACATCTTCGCACGGGCGCGTTTTGAGCCCTCAGGGCTGGAGGTTCAGGGTGGCTTTTCCCGCGGGCCCGGAGTAAGTCAACACGACCGATTTGATTTTCTCGCTGTTGCCGTGGTAGGCGAAGAAAAGCAAGCCCGCTTCCGGGAGCGCCCGGTCTCCTTCCGGCATGGCGGCTTTCTCGATTTTCTGTTGCATCACGCGCACTAACGGGAGCGGCATCTTGGGGGGCACCGGCGGGGCACTCCCTTGGCCGCTGTCGCCGCCCGTCGTGAGGCCGCCGCTTTTGGACGGCGGGGGTTCGGGGGGCTGCCAGCTCGGGTCTTTGGCATTCTCGAACGCCAGGCCGTAAGGCTGACCGGTCAAAGCCTTCTTGCCGTTGATGCGCAGCGAAAAATCGCCGATGGAGATCTTGGTTCGCGCCCCGGACGCGCCGAACAGGCCCACTTCCACTGCCACGTAGTCTTCGTTGGAAAAGGTCCCGTCGGGCGCAGGGATGGCGTGCCTCATGAACTCGGCCCCAATGGTCACCGCACCGGCCTTCGCTTGCGCCTGATAATCCGACGGCCCTCCTCTGGGGAGCAGGCGCTTAGCTTCGTTGAGGCTGGCGGGCGGGCTCGGGGGTTTTGGCTCTTGTGCGCACAGACACAGGGCGGCCAGCCAGACGCTGCTTCTCAACACCGAAGAGAATCGCATAACTGCATCCAAGTTAGCATGGCGGAGTCCGCGCGGGTAAGGTGGAGCGGCCTTCCCAGCCGGCGCCGGCTGCGCCGCGTCATCGCAATCCGTGCCAGGTTGAGAAAAGCGCGCCAGGCTCTCGGGCGCGTAAGCGGTATGCGGGTAGATCCTTAAAGCGGGCTCCGCACAACCGCTTGCTTACGCGCGCGGCTCAGTAAGTGGCGTCGAATCAGCGACAGCCTTCTGAGCCACGACCGTCAGGGAGTGGTCTGTCCCCAAAACGGTTAGGCGCCGGGCTCTCTCCCGCGTGGAACCCGCGACGATTAACGATAGAATGGGTGGCTTATGAAAAAGATGTGCATCGCGTTTATGCTGGTGGCATGCGCTCTGGCGCAAAAGCCGCAAAAGGCGCCGAAGCCGCCGAAGCCTCTGAAGAACGGGCTCTATGCCATTTTCAAAACGGACTTCGGCGATATTCGCGCGCTCCTCTTCGAGAAGGATACGCCGAACAGCGTGGCCTTATTCGTGGGGCTGGCGCAGGGCACGCAGTCCTGGCGCGATCCCAGCGGCAAGGTCGTAAAAAAGCCCTACTATGACAACACCACCTTTTTCCGCGTGATACCGGAAACGGCGGTGCAGGGAGGCAGTCCCGACGGCACTACCACCTACAACTGCGGCCTCCGGATCAAAGACGAAATGCTGCCGGGAATCAAATTCCAGGGCGGCAGTTTGGCCATTGCCAACGGGGGCCCCGATACCGGCGGTTGCGAGTTCTTTTTCACCACCGGGGCCAACCCCAGTTGGGACATGAAATTCACCATCTTCGGACAAGTGGTAGAGGGTGAGAACGTCGTGGAGAAAATGAGCAAAGTGCCGGTTCAAGGCGAGACGCCGGTGAATCCGCCCAAGCTGATCGGCGTGACCATCGAACGCATCGGTCCGGTGCCGGTGCTCAAGAAGAAAAAATAGCGCGCGATTGGCGAAGACGCCGCGGGCAGCGTCACTGGAACTCCAGCGACCGCACGATGCCGTCGGCGCCCGCGGCGCCCAATGATCAACCACAACACAGGAGCGGATCGGGCGCGTGGGCCAACGGCGCCAGGTGGTGATTCCGCGCGAGATGCTCAAAACGCTCAATATCCAGGAGGGGGATTTCGTGGCGTTCGCCCAAAAGCGCAATGGGGTGCTCATCAAGCCCCGGCGCGTGGTTGATCCGGATGACGTACTGACGCCCCAAGAAGCCAAGATGGTTCGCCGCGGCATGAAACAAATCAAAGAAGGTCGCTTCAAGCTGTGGCGCGACGTGAAGCATGACCTGGGTCGTTAGGATCGCAGACGACGCGCAACTCTTTATCGACGGCCTCCCCGCTAAGGCCAGGCGCCAAGTTTCCCGCAGTATCAGCCAGATGGAAGTGGACCCGTTCCAGGGCGATGTGAAAGCGCTCCAAGGCAAGGCGTGGAAGGGCTACTACCGCAAGCGCACGGACGACTATCGGATCATTTTCTTCCCTCATCGCGAGCAGCGGATCGTTGACGTGGCATGGGTGGTCCTGAAATCCGAGAAGGCGTACCGGTAGCGAACCAGGGTGTTCTTGCGCATGTCGTGAGGATATTCCTATAATTTTTCAGGCCGGTCCCACCGGCCGCCGGAGGCCTTCTCGCGATAAATCCGCTGGCATCCAGCCGCCTTTAAAGCCGCCACCTGCGCGGCGGTCTCCTGATCGTTGGTTGAGACTCGGGCGTAACCGATGAGCATTGGAGCGGCCAGCCGAAGGTGCGTACGTCCTCAGGACGAAGGGGCTTGTTGATCTCTTAGGTTAGAGAATCAGGCGGTGGCCGTGGCGGAAAGTTGCCGGTGGGCCGCGAGTTCCTGCTCGGCGCGCAACCAGTCTTCTTGCGGCGAGCCGCCCTGGCAACCGCGCGCTTCCCAGTAAGAATACGCCAGCCGGGCTATCTGTTCCTGCGACGGTGCAGCCGGCGCCGGTTGCGCGGCGGGCGATTGGGCCGCGGCGGGCGCGGCACGCTTGACGCGCTTGCCGGTTACCGGTTTACGACGAGCGGGGGCAGGAGTGGACACAACTATTTCTTTCTCGGAAACTCGCTTGTTTGGCATATCGGTATAGTTCTTTCTCGAGCTGAATTGATTACTTTATTTTATCCGATCGCCGGGAACCGGTGCATCGAAAGTTTCTATCAATTGCATTACGGGACGGGCTCCCGCGGCTCCCACTGTGTTTCGGGCCACAGTATCCTGGGGTAGCGTATACTGGGGGGTAGATTGCGAGGCATCGCGACTCTCGGGATTTTGCTGGCGCTCACCGCGCAGGCAGCCTCCGCGCCGCCGAAGGTGATTGCGGTGGACGTGGATGGCGTAGTGCACCCCATCACGGTCGAGATCGTCGCCAGCGCCATCGCGCAAGCGAAACGGCAAAACGCCGCGCTCGTGCTGGTGCGTCTGAATACCCCCGGCGGCTTGATGGACGCCATGGAACAGACCATCGAAGAGATGCTGGCTTCGCCCGTCCCGGTAGTCACCTATGTGACGCCCAGCGGGGGACGCGCGGCCTCGGCGGGATTTTTCCTGCTGGAAGCCGGCGACGTGGCGGCCATGGCTCCCAGCACGCGCACCGGCGCGGCCCACCCCGTCGCTATGACCGGCGAAATGGACGCCGTAATGGCGCAGAAAGTGGAAAACGACGCGGCCGCCGGTTTGCGCAGCCTGTGCGTCAAGCGCGGGCGCAACGCGGAACTGGCTGAAACCGCCATTCGCCAAAGCAAGTCGTTCACCGAACGCGAGGCGCTCGACCAGCACCTGATCGACCTGATTGCGCCCAACGAGCAGCAATTGCTGAGCGATCTCGACGGCCGCGCGGTCACGCGAATCGACGGCCGCACCCAGACGCTCGATACCGCCGGCGCGGAGATCGAAGTCTACCAGTTGACCATGCGCCAGCGGATCGTCAGCTCGATCGCCGATCCCAACATCGCGCTGGTGCTGCTGGTGGTCGGCGCGCTGTGCATTTACCTGGAGTTGAATTCACCGGGCCTCATTGTGCCCGGCGTGGTGGGGGTGATTCTGGTGCTTTTGGGGCTTTCGGCGATATCGGTGCTGCCCATCAACTGGATGGGGGCGGCCCTGCTGCTGTCGGCATTCGGGATGTTCGTACTGGAGGCCAAGTTCGGCACGCATGGAATCCTCGCCACGGGAGGCGCCGTTGCCATGGTGCTCGGAGCAGTCATGCTTGTGGATAGTCCCGTTCCCGAAATGCGGGTTCACTGGGGCACCGCCATCGCTTTGGCGCTGCCTTTCTCGGCGATCACCGTTTTTCTGCTCTCCCTGGCGCTGCGCGCGCGCCGCAACAAAGTGGCGACGGGCAGCGAGGGAATCATCGGCGAAACCGGCGCCGCCGTTACGGAACTGGCGCCGGAGGGCAAGATCTTTGTCCACGGCGAGTACTGGGACGCGGTGTCGTCGCGGCCGGTCGCCATCGGTGCGCGCGTGCGGGTCACGGCCATCGACAAGTTGAAACTCACGGTAGAACCGCTGGCGGAGTAGGAGGATCGAATGATCGACTTGACTAGTTTCACGACTATCGTCGTGGTGATCGTTGTAATTTACCTGATTAGCTCTGTCAAAATTCTGCGCGAATACGAACGCGGCGTGATTTTCCGCTTCGGCCGCCTGCTGTCCCATCCCAAGGGCCCGGGCATCATCCTGGTGTTCGCCCCCATCGACCGCATGGTGCGCATTTCGCTGCGGGTCGACACGCTCGAAGTGCCCTCGCAGGACGTGATCACCAAGGACAACGTCACCGTGAAGGTGAACGCGGTGATTTATTTCCGCGTGGTGGACCCGAGCCTGGCGGTGGTGGAGGTCTCCAATTTCCTCTATGCCACGTCGCAACTGGCGCAGACCACTTTGCGTAGCGTGCTGGGCGAAGCGGACCTGGACGAACTTCTCGGCCAGCGCGAAAAACTCAACATCCGCCTGCAATCCATCCTCGACCAGCACACCTCGCCGTGGGGCGTGAAGGTCAGCATGGTGGAGGTGAAGCAGGTGGACCTGGCCGAGCAGATGATTCGCGCCATCGGGCGCCAGGCGGAAGCGGAACGCGAGCGGCGCGCCAAAATCATCCACGCCGAAGGCGAGTACACGGCCTCCACCAAGCTGGCCATGGCGGCGGAAGTGATCCAAAAGCAACCGATGGCGCTACAGTTGCGGTACCTGCAGACGCTGGTCGAAATCGGCACCGAAAAGAACACCACCATTGTGTTCCCGCTCCCACTGGATATAATTGCATCTTTGAAGGGCGCTCTCGACCGCAGCATCGGCAACGGCCCCGGCGCACCCCAAACGTAAAACATGCGAAACAAGGACACCGGCGAATTCGAACTGGTAGTGGGCGACAAACAACTGCTGAGCGGCTTCTTTATCGGGGTGCTGCTGCTGGCGGTGGTGTTCGCCATGGGGTACGTTCTTGGGCAGAGCTCGCCCAAATCGGCCAAAGTCGCCCCGGAAACGGCCGCGATCCCGACCAACAGCGCCCTCGGCAACAGCCAGCAGACTGCGCCTCCCGCGGTCGCAGCCAGCCCGGAACCGGCGGCCGCCGCGCCTCCCACGCAAACCGCCGATACCGGCCAGTCCGCGGCTACGCCGCCGGTGGAAGCGCCGCCGCAACCGACCACGGTTCCCGCGCGCGATGCCAATGCGCCGGCGGCGCCGCCCAAGGCGCAGCCCGCCCCCGCGCGCGAGACCAGCGAGCCGGTGGCGCCCCCCAAGGCGGAGCCGGTTCCCGATCAGGGGAATGTCAGCTACTGGCAGGTTCTCGCCGGCAGCCAGACTTCGGCCGACGGCATGGTGCGGACCCTGAAAGAGCAGGGTTTTCCCGCTCTTACCAGGCCCGGCCCGAACAATCTCATCCTGGTGTGGGTGGGACCGTATGCCAACAAGGAATCCCTGACCCGCGCCAAGAAGAAACTGGAAGACGCCGGGATCACCAATCTCTACAAGAAGCCGTGAACGACTCGCTGATACAGCTCGGCGGCGGCCCGCGGCCCCGGCTGCCGGAATGGGCCCGCAAGAGCCGCACGCATTTCCAATCGCTCAACCAGCTCAAGAGCGGACTGCGGCAATTACACCTCAACACCGTGTGCGAATCGGCGCGCTGCCCCAATATCCACGAGTGCTTCCATCGCGGCGCCGCCACCTTCATGATCCTGGGCAGCCATTGCACGCGCGGCTGCGGATTCTGCTCGGTGCCGAAATTCAATCCGGCCCGCCGCGCCATGCCGCTCGACCCGGACGAGCCCGCCAACGTCGCCCGCATGGCCGCCGATATGAAGCTGCGCTACGTGGTGATCACCAGCGTCAACCGCGACGACCTGGCGGACGGCGGCTCGGAACACTTCGCCGAAACCGTGCGCCAGGTCCGCCGCGCGCTGCCGGCGGCCCGCGTGGAAGTGCTCACGCCCGATTTTTGTGGCGATCTGGCCGCCGTGGCGCGCGTGCTGGACGCCGGGCCGCACGTCTTCAACCACAACATGGAGACCGTGCCGCGTTTGTACGCCCGCGTGCGTCCCCAGGCTGCCTACCGACAGTCGCTGGACCTGTTGGCGTTCGCCCGCCACCGTACCGGCGCGCTCACCAAGTCCGGCTTCATGGTCGGGCTGGGCGAAACCGAAGAGGAAGTCCGCGGCCTGTTGCGCGATCTGCACGGCGTGGGAACCGATGCAGCTACCATCGGGCAGTATCTGCAGCCCACGCGGCGCAATCTGCCGGTGGCGGAGTACGTCGCGCCGGAGCAGTTCGAGCGGTATCGCGATTACGGGCTTTCCCTGGGCTTCAAAATGGTGTTCAGCGGCCCGCTGGTCCGCAGCTCCTATATGGCCGACGAAGTCGCCGAGGCGGCGCGACGGGCGCCGTGCTGAACCTCGCCATGTCGCTGCTTTCGGCGGCGCTGCTGATCTTCTGCTTCCCGCGATTCAACGTGGTTTGGCTGGCTCCCGTGGCGCTCACGCCGCTGCTGGTGGCGATGGCGCGCGAGCGCAAGCCGGGGCGGCGCTTCCTGCTCGGCTGGTGCGCCGGCTTCGTGTACTGGTTCGGCGTGTGCTACTGGATCGAGATCGTGCTGGCGGTCCACGGCGATATGGGGACGAGGCTCGCCTGGGCCATGTTCCTGCTGTTCTCGGTGGCCAAGGCGCTGCACATGGGCTGCTTCGCGTTGCTCGCGGGAATCCTGATGCGCCGCTGGTGGGCCGTGCCCGCGGTGGCTGCCTGGTGGGTGACCGTGGAGGTGACCCACGGCGCGCTGGGCTTCGCCTGGCTGGCGCTGGGCAACGCCGGGGTGGATATGGGGATTCCCATGCGCCTGGCGCCCTATACCGGCGTTTACGGGCTCTCCTTCGTCTTCGCGACGATGGCTACCGCGCTGGCGCTGGCGATTCTGCGGCGGCCGCGGCGGGAGCTTGCCTGGCTGGCCCCTTTGCCGCTGCTGCTGCTGCTGCCGGCCATGCCCGCCGCCGAACCCGGCCAGGACGCCGCCCTGCTGGTGCAATCCAATATCTCCGAAACCCAGGAGTGGACCCCGGAAATCCTCAGCCAGACGGTGCGCCAACAGGCCGCGCTTACCTTGCGCGGCGCCTTGCAGCACGCCGCCGACCCGCCGTCGATTCTGGTGTGGCCGGAGGTCCCGGCGCCCTACTACTACGAGGACGACGCAGGCTTCCGCGAAGATGTCGACGATCTGGCTCGCATGGCTCATGCCTACTTCCTGCTGGGCGCCGTGGCGCACACCGCCAAAGGCGCTCCGCTCAACTCCGCCGAGCTGATTTCTCCCGAGGGCGTTGCCGAGACCCGCTACGACAAGGTCCACCTGGTGCCATTCGGAGAGTTTGTTCCCTGGCCCTTCGACTACCTCGCCAACAAGGTCTCCACGGAGGTGGGCGATTTCGCGGCGGGCAAGCGGGTGGTGGTGTCGCCGGTTGGCAACCATCGTATCGGCGCCTTCATCTGCTACGAATCGGTCTTCCCCAACTTCGTGCGCCAGTTCGTGGCCGGAGGCGCGGAAGCGCTGTTCAATCTCTCCAACGACGGCTGGTTCGGCCACAGCGCCGCGCGCCGGCAGCATCTCGAGATCGTGCGCATGCGCGCCGCCGAGAATCGCCGCTGGATCCTGCGGTCCACCAACGACGGCATTACCGCCGTCATCGATCCAGCGGGGCGTGTGCGCGGCGCCCTGCCGCTCTATACGCGAGCGGCCTACTACGCTCGCTTCAGCTACATCTCCACGCAAACCGTGTACACGCGCTTCGGCGACTGGTTTGCGGCGGTCTGCGCGCTCATCGCCACGCTGTGCGCCGTGGCGAGCGCCCTTCCCGAGCCCGCCAAAGGTACCGAAACGGACGGATCGCGGCCAGCGCAACCGTTACCATGAAATTATGCGATGGATCCCATTTACGCTGGCCGCGGCGCTGGCATGCGCGCCGCTTGCCGCCGAGGACGAGAGGAACAAGACGGTAGAGCGGCTGGACGATGCCGCCAGCCTGTTTTCCGAGGTGATGGCCACTCCGGACCGGGCCATTCCGCAGGCTCTACTGAACCGGTCGTACTGCATCGTGCTGGTGCCCGGCTTGAAAAAGGCCGCGGTGGTGGTGGGCGGCAAGTACGGACGGGGCTTCGCCGTCTGCCGGGCCGCCGGCGGCGAGGGTTGGGGACCACCGGCCGCCATCCGCATCGAAGGCGGCAGCTTCGGCGTGCAAATCGGCTACTCTTCCTCCGACGTGGTCCTGCTGGTGATGAACCAGGGCGGCATGAAGCGCCTCACCAGGAGTAAGTTCACCATCGGAGCCGAAGCCACGGCAGCCGCCGGACCGGTGGGCCGCTCCGCCACCGCCCAGACCGACGCCCTGATGACGGCCGAAATCCTCTCCTGGTCCCGCTCCCGCGGCCTCTTCGGCGGTGTCTCGCTCGATGGCGCCACCCTGCGCAACGACCTCGACGAGAATAAGGCGCTGTACGGGCAGCCCTGGACCAGTAAGCAGATTCTGACCAGCGGCGCAAAACCTATCGCCGCCGCGGATAAGTTGCTGCAGGTGCTGAGTAAGTACTCGCCGCGGCGGGAGACGTAGCTCGTTTCTGTCGCGAAACTCAAGTCAAATGACAAAGACCGCTTGCTGACGGGGTGCCCTCCGGGCCGGGCTCGGTAACGCTGCATTGATTCCAGGAGACTTGTTACCGAGCCGCGACCGTGAGGGAGCGGTTTCCGCCACAAATCCCGAAGACGTTTAAGCGCGGGCGAGAGGGCGCGGGACCGTATCTTACTCCCGGCCGGCGTACAATTCGGCGATCTGCTCGCGGCAATTCTCCAGCGCGCGGCTGCGGCGCAGCTTCATGGTGGCCGTCAGTTCGCCCGCTTCGATGGAGAATTCGCGCGGCAGCACGCGGTACTTGCGCACCTGTTCGAAGGGCGCCAGTTGGCGGTTGACGCGCGCTACGGCCTTTTGAATTTCCGCCGTTACGGGGGGCGCGGAGGCCAATTCCTCCGGCGGGCGGCCTTTCCACTGCTCCATTCCTTTCAGCGATTCCGCCATCGCGGGATTGATGGTCAAGAGCGCGGTGAGAAACGGCAGGCGGTCGCCGATCGGCAGCACCTGGCTGATCAGCGGCTCCATCTTAAAAAGCGCCTCGACGCGCGACGGATGGATTTTCTTGCCGGTGGAGGAGACAATCAGCTCTTTCTTGCGGCCGGTGATGAAGATGTAGCCTTCGTCGTCGGCGTAGGCGATGTCGCCGGTGTGCAGCCAACCGTCGCGCAACACCTCGGCGGTGGTTTCGGGGTCGTTGTGGTAGCCGGAAAACAGGCACGGACTACGCAGCAGCATCTCGCCGTCCTCGGCGAAGCGCAGCTCGACGGTGGCGTCGAGCGGCTTGCCGATGCTGCCGGGCTTGGGACGGTCGATGGGATTCATGGTGGCCACGCCGCCCTCGGTCAAGCCATAGCCTTCGATGAGCGGCATGCCGACGGCTTCGTAGAATTCGGCCAGGTCTTTGCTGAGGGGCGCGGCGCCCGAGGCGGCCACGCGGACCCGCCCGCCGAAGCGCAGGCGCACTTTGCGGAACAGCAGCCGGTCGGCCAGTAGCAGCGGAACGCGAATGCGTAACGGCACGGGCTTGCCTTGCCGGCGGTAACGGGCCGCCGCCAGCCCCAACGCCAGCCCGCCATAGAAGGCCTGGCGCGCCGCCGCCGGGCGCTTGCGCAACTCCGTGCAGATGCTCGAATAGATCCGTTCCCACATGCGCGGCGGCGCCAGCAGAACGGTGGGCCGGGTTTTGCGGATTTCCTGCGGCAGCTTGAGCAGGCTCTCGGAAAACGTCACCGGCATGCCGGCGTGGATGGGCAGGAGTTCAATCACCACCCGCTGCGCAATGTGGGCCGAGGGGAGAAACGCCACGGTGGAATCTTGGGGACCGATCGGCAGCACGGCGGGCGCCATGTCCAGGTTGGAAACGAGGGCTCGGTGCGTGACCAGCGCCATTTTGGGGTCGCCCGTGGCGCCGGAAGTGAGGTACAGGATGGCCGGGTCCGCGGGCGCCACACCGGCCGTCATGCGCGCCGCCATTTGCGGATCGCCGGCCAGCGCCGCCCGGCCTTGGGCGCGCAATTCCTCCAGCGTCAGTGCGCCTTCCGCCGTTCCGGTGAGCAGAATCCAGTGCCGCACGGACGCGCTGCGGATCGCCGCCAGCATCTTGGGCGTTTCCACGAAGGCGGCCGAGGCGCCGGACATCTCGATATTGCGGAGCAGGTCTTTCGCCGGATAGCTGGGGTAGAGCGCCGCGGCGATCGAGCCATTGGCCATGATCCCGATGTCGGCGAGGTAAAACTCCAGGCGCGTTTCCGAGTTGAGCGCCACCACGTCGCCCTTGGCGATGCCCAGGACGCGCAGTCCGGCGGCGATTTCGGTGACGGCCTGCAGGTACTGCTTCCACGACAGCGTGAGGTATCCGCTTTCGGAAGGCTGGTGGAGCGCCGCCGCATCGCCGTAACGGCGCGCGGCATCCTGCAGTACCTGAATGACGGTGCGAGTGGGCACTTCAAGCAATTTACCACGCGGGCCAGGTGACGCCGGCGGGGGATGCTGGAACGTTTTGGGGATTTGCCACCAAGAACCGCTTGCTCACGCGCGCGGCTCAGCATTGAGTTCCATTGTTTGCAGTAACTTACCGAGCCGCGAGCAGAGGCGTTTCCCAAAACGGTTACGCGCCGGCGGTCAACGCGAATGAGACTCGCTACTTCCCGCTCCTCCTGGACGTGGGCTTGCTGGAAACGGGTTTGGGGGCGCTCTCCGCCATTTTGCGTATGAAATCGGCCTCCGCCGGGTTGTAAGCCGGTCCGGTGCTGCGGAAAACATCCTGTACCCATACTGCCGGTTCGCGGCTCACGTAAGGGGTCTGCCACGAATCCCACGGGAGCCATTTCTGCGTCTTTCCGGCAACCAGATCTCCCGCCAGCGCGCCGACGTCGTACTTCAGGGCAATCGGGAGGATGGCTTCGAACGTGCTGCCCTGGTTGCGGGCCAGGAATCCGGTGCACACCACCGGGCGGCCGAACGCCTGCAGCCACTTCACGCGCTTCTCGAATTCCGCCGGACCGTCGTAATTCTGGAACGAAACGAAATCCGAGAGGGCGATTTGGACTTTCTCCACAGGCCCGAGCTTGGCGGCGCTCGACCAGTCGCCCTTCCACAGTCCGCTGGTAAGCGGCTGCGTCGGAACGCCCGCGCGCGCGTACTGAAACACTTTTGGCAGGATGGCGCTCATCAGGGCGGCCTTGTTGGGCGGCTCGGCATTGGAATAGGGGCGGCCCGCATTGGTGTTGTCGGGCTCGTTCCAGACGTCCCACGCCAGCACGCGCTTATCGATGGAAAAGGCCGCCACCACTTCTTGCGCGTAGTGCAAGGCTTTGTCCAGCTCTTTGGGATCGGTCAGGCCCTTGGCGCCTGGGCTCTGCACCCACAGGGAGTTGCGCACGCCCGGCGTGGGCTGCCGCTGGCGGCCCAGTTCCGGATAGGGGTCGCCCGAAGAATCGAACAGCACGAAAATGACCCTCATTTTGTGCTTGTCGGCAATCTTGAGCAGTTTGTCCATGCGCCGCTGCAGACCGCCGGATTCGTGCTCCCAGAGCAACTCGTGCAGAAAGACCCGCAGCGTGTTGATGCCCAGGCTTTCCGCCCAGCCCAGTTCGAGATCGATGCGGTCGCCGTCGAAAGTCTCCGGCTGCCACATTTCGATCTGGTTGACGGTGTTGCTTTGAATGTAATTGCTGCCCAGGATCCAGGGCTGGCGGCTGTACCACTCCGCCGCGGCAGTGGGGGTCCACTGCGGACTTTGCGCGATGGCAACCGCGTTTGCGAACAGCGAAATGACCAAGACTAGAGGTTTCATGTCCCGACTAACCAAGCGAGAGGGGCTTGGCCCGAAGATATCGCGTTGCGGGTACAAACGTCAAGAGTGCCTGAATCTGCTAGAATGGGAGAGGCTTTTGGTCGTCCCGCGAAACTTGGCCCGAATCTGCGCCTCGCGTCGCCCGAACCTTCTGAAAGTAGGGAGCAGAGTCTCAGTGAAAAACATTTTCGTAGGCAACCTGGATTTCGCGGCAACAGAGGCGTCGATTCGCACTTTGTTCGAAGCGCATGGAAAAGTGGACCGCGTGAGCGTAGTGACGGACCGGGACACCGGCCGGCCGCGCGGCTTTGCGTTTGTGGAAATGAGCGATTCCGCCGAGGCGGATCGGGCTATCGCCGCGCTCAACGGCTCCGATTTGGGGGGCCGGACGCTCAACGTCAATGAGGCGCGGCCGAAGGGCGCCGGCGGCGGTGGCGGCGGTGGTTCGCGCCGCGAAGGCGGCGGCGGCCCCCGGCAGCGGCGCGAGCCCCGCTGGTAAAGTCACGTGCAGTTCGCGGCCGGCAGTAATGCCCCGGCCGCAGATCGGAGTAATCCTCTATGGGTATGCGGTCGGGTACCACGTTCAAGAAAAGACAAAAAGAGATCGCGCGGATGGAAAAACAGCGCGACAAGTTTGCCAAAAGACTGCAGCGCAAGACGGAGAAGCTGGCAGGGCCGCCGGTGGACGATATGGGCGAACCGGTAGGCGATTTGTCCGAGCCGAAGCATGACTTGGATCAGGAGCCAGGCGCTGTTTCCATGCCGGCGGAATAGGATGCGCATCCCGGCGCCGCTTTTCGAGGCGCTGGGCGGTTCTGCGATCCAGCGAGCACGGAGGAATTGATGCAGTTACGGTACATGGGATTCGAGCAGGCCGAAGCAGTCCGCGTCTATCGATTTGACCGCATAGAAGAACGCGTTCCCACGGTTCGCTATACGGTCACCGCCGACTTGGCGCTGTTCTTGAAGCACCATGTGGGAATCCAGGAAGGGCCGGCCCTGTGCGCGCGTAAATTGACTTCCGATCTGGAAGGCCTGGATCAGTGCGAGCACATCCTCACCAACGACGATCTGCTGGCCTATGTGACGGCCCGCGCCGCCGCCGACGCGCGCAAAGCCGCCGCGCGCAAGCCCGGCGTGCGCCGCCGCGCTCCGGTGCGCAACGAAGCCTGGGGCGGACTGAACGGCGCGGCGGCCGGCAATCGCGAACAGTAAAGCCGTCCGGGCAGTGCTATCTTGTAGGAAGCGCTCCGCGGGTCTGGATATACGCTTGAAAATCGGTTTCGTAAGTCTGGGTTGCCCCAAGAACCTCGTAGACAGTGAAGTCATGATGGGCCAACTTGTGGCCAGAGGCCACGAATTGACGTCCCGTCCCGACCAGGCCGAAGTTCTGGTGGTCAACACCTGCAGCTTCATAGACCCCGCCAAGAAAGAATCGGTCGATACCATCCTGGAGATGGCCGAGTACAAGAAGGTGGGGCGCGCCCGCAAGTTGATCGTCGCGGGCTGCCTGGTGGAGCGCTATCGCGGCGATATTCGCGACCAGATGCCCGAGGTCGACGCGCTCATCGGCACCAACGAGCTGGACCGTATCGTGGCGCTGTGCGAGGGCATGGAGCCGGCCGGCGCCCCCGCCGAGCCGTATCTCTATCACGACCTTACGCCGCGCGTGCTGGCCACCCCGCGCCACTTCGCCTACATCAAGATTGCCGAGGGCTGCGACCATCCCTGCACCTTCTGCGTCATCCCCCAATACCGCGGAAAATTTCGCAGCCGCCGCTTCGAATCGGTGATTGCGGAAGCCACGCGCCTCTTCGGGCAGGGCGTGCGCGAGATTAACCTGATCGGACAGGACACCACCTGCTACGGCGAGGATTTCGGATTGAAGGACGGCCTCGCCCATCTGCTTGCCCGCCTGGCAGGTATCGAAACCGGCCAGCGGAAGTGGATTCGCTTCCTCTACGCCTACCCCAACAAGATAACCGGCAAGCTGCTCGACACTCTCGCGGAGCATCGCGACCTGGTGAAGTACATCGACATGCCGCTGCAGCACGCCAGCGGTCCGGTGCTGAAGCGCATGAAGCGCGGCTCCTCCGGCGCCATTTTCCTGAAGCTGCTGGAGCGCATTCGCCGCACCATTCCGGGAGTGGCGATCCGTACCAGTCTCATCGCCGGCTTCCCCGGCGAGACGGCGGAGGACTTCGCGGAGCTGTGCCAGTTCGTGGAGGCCGCCCGGTTCGACAACCTGGGCGTATTCACTTATTCCGACGAAGATACCAGCGCCAGTTACCGGCTGGCCGGCAAAGTGGACGGCCGCACCATGCACAATCGCAAGCGCCGCCTGATGGCCATCCAGCGCAAGATCGCGCGCCGGCGAAATCGCCAGTCGATTGGCGCGGAAGTGTCCGTGCTGGTGGAAGGCCCGTCGCCCGAGACCGATCTTTTGTGGACCGCGCGCATGGCTACGCAAGCGCCGGAGATCGACGGCGCCACCCTGATCAACGATTTCGAGGGCGCGGAGCCGCGTCCCGGCGAGATGCGGACTCTGCGCATCACCGAAGCGCACGATTACGATGTGGTGGGGACGCTGCTGGCGCCTACCGAACCGCCGCCGCGCCCGGCGCCCTCGCCGCTGATTCAAATCGGTCTATGAAGTGGACGTGCCCCATCTGTAAGAAGGAAGTGAAACTCGGCGACCGCGATTTTCCTTTTTGCAGCGAACGCTGCCGCACGGTCGACCTGGGCAATTGGTCGGCGGAGAAATACCGGATCTCCGCGCCGGCGGACCCGCAGCGGGACGAAGAAGATCCGGAGGATTAAGCCTGGTCCTGGCTGGTTTCTGTCGCGAAACTCAAGTCAAATGACAAAGGCCGCTTGCTGACGGGGCGCCCCCCGGGCCCGGCTCGGTAACACTGCGTTGCTTCCACGAGACTGGTTACTGCTCTGAGACCTCCCCGGTTAGTCTCTTAAAGTTTAACCTGGCCCGGCTGAGCCGCGACCGTCAGCGGTTTGGAGCTGCTAATTCCACAAAAAGCGGAGTTTCGCGACAGAGACCAGCAAAGTGCCCCTACGGGCAGCTTAACAGCGGGTGAGGAGCGTTTACTCGGCGACCTCGGCGACTTTGCGAGAGATCGCTCTTTGAGTCCGTTGACGATCCGGGTGATGCCGTTTTTGATCAGGACTACGTTGCAGTTGAGGAGCAGCCCCAGACGCTGGTCCGCCAGCTTCAAATAGTTGAGTAGCTGCTTCTTGTGCACCGACCGCCTTGATTTCCACGATCACCTGGTCCTCCACCACCCAGTCCGCGAAAAACCCGGGATGGATGCGATCCTCCTCGTAGACTACCGGGATGCCTTGCTGACGGGGCCGGCACGCGCGATCTCTTCGCGGCTCTGGGGATCGCCGCCTGGGATCGACAATTCTTTTTTCATCTTTTTCTATAAGGGTCTAGTGGTGGAACTGCTCGGCCTGCGCGGTGGACCGGAAGCCGGGCTGGGCGGCGAACCAATCCAGGTGGCGGCGGATGTCGCGCACCAGCATGTCCGCCAGGTCGCAGGTAAATCCGTTGCGCACCACCACCCGCTGCACCACCAGGTCCTGGCGGTTCGCCGGCATACGGTAAGCCGGGACCTGCCAGCCGCGGTCGCGCAGGCGGTCGGCCAGATCGTAGAGCGACCAACGCCCTTCTTCCTTGAGCCTCCAGGCGAACACCGGCAGATCTGTGCCCTGGCTCATCAACTCAAACGGGCCGATCCCGGCTATCTCTTTGGCTAAGTGGACCGCCACGTCCTGACACGCCTGGTGGATCGCCCGGTAACCTGACTTACCGAGGCGAATCAGGTTGTAATACTGCGCCACCACCTGGCTGGCCGGGCGTGAGAAGTTAATGGCCAGGGTCGGCATGGTGCCGCCCAGGTAGTCGACGTTAAAGATGAGGTCCGGGTGCAGATCCGCGGCTTCCCGCCAGATCACCCAGCCTACGCCGGGAAACACCAGGCCGTATTTGTGGCCGGAGGCGTTGATGGATTTCACGCGCGGCAGGCGGAAATCCCACAGCAGCTCCGGTTGCAGGAAAGGCGCGACGAAACCGCCGCTGGCGCCATCCACGTGGATGGGAATATCGAGCCCGGTGTTCTCCTGCAGCCGGTCGAGCGCGGCGCTCAGGCCCTCGACGTCCTCGTAGTCGCCGGTGAACGTACTGCCCAGCACGGAAATCACGCCGATGGTGTTCTCGTCGCACATGGCCGCCGCGCGTTCCGGATCGGTCACCAGGCCGTCGGCTTCCAGGGGAACCGAACGCTCCTCCACGTCCCAATAGCGCACGAATTTATGCCAGCAGACCTGGGTATTCGTGCCCATGACGATGTTCGGCCGGTCGACCGGTTTGCCGGCCCGGCGCATTTTCTCGCGCCAGCGCCATTTGAGCGCCAGCCCGCCGAGCATGCACGCTTCGCTCGACCCGATGGTGGACGTACCCAGAGTGCCTTCGGGGTCGGGCGAGCGCCACAACTCGGCCAGCATGTGGACGCAGCGCAGCTCGAGCTCGGCGGTCTGCGGATACTCGTCCTTATCGATCATGTTCTTGTCGAACGTCTCCGTCATCAGCTTTTGCGCTTCCGGCTCCATCCAGGTGCCGCAGAAAGTGGCCAGGTTGAAGCGCGAACTGCCGTCCATGATCAGTTCGTCATGTATCAGGTGATACGCCGTGCTGGGCGGCATTTCCTGCTCGGGAACGGCGTGGCGGGGAGCCGGCCCCAGAAGCCAATGGCGGGCGTACATGGGGCGCATGACCCCCAGGTTCGGGTGCTTGGAATGCTCTTTGTCGTCCATGATCGGATACGACTCTACCATTTTCGCGCCGGCCGGTGCACGGCATCGTGGCGTCGCCGCCGGCCTTTTTTCGGCGTCTTGTTACAATGGCCGGCAGGTGGGAAAACGAGCCAGACGTGCAACCAAGGCGCCTCCCGCGGCGGCGGAAAGCATTGCGGCCACGGCGGTTCGCCCGCGGGACGGCCGGCGCGATCGGTACGTCTACCTGCTGTTGTTTCTCGTCACCTGCGCGGTATACAGCCAGGTCCGCCATTTCGCTTTCGTCAACTTCGACGACCCGGAGTACATCGGCGGGAACAATCACGTACGCGCCGGACTGACCTGGGACGGATTGGCATGGGCGTTCACCTCCACCAGCGCCGCCAACTGGTTCCCGCTGACGTGGATTTCGCACATGGCGGCCTTCCAGCTTTTCGGGATGGATAGCGGGTGGCATCACCTCATCAACGTGCTGTTTCATGCGCTCGCCAGCCTGCTGCTGTTGGCCGCGCTCCAGCGCATGACTGGCGCCCTCTGGCCGAGCGCTTTCGTGGCCTTCCTTTTCGCGCTCCACCCGCTGCACGTCGAGTCGGTGGCCTGGATTGCGGAGAGAAAGGACGTTCTCAGCGCCTTCTTCTGGTGCCTGACGCTGTGGTGTTACGCGCGCTATGTGCAACAGCCTTCGGCGCTGCGATATTGGTTCGTGGCGCTGGCATTCGCCGGCGGCCTGATGTCGAAGTCGATGATCGTCACCCTGCCGTTTATCCTTCTGTTATTGGATCTGTGGCCGCTGCGGCGGACCTGGCGCCTCGCCCTTCTCCGCGAAAAACTGCCGCTCGTCGCGCTCGCCGCGGCCGTTTCCCTGTTGACCCTGGTTTCGCAGCGCCAGGGGCATGCCATCCGGTCGCTGGCTTCTTTGCCGTTCGGCGTGCGGCTGGCGAATGCCGTATGGACTTACGTAGTGTACATCGGCCGGATGTTTTGGCCCACGAAACTGGCGGTCTATTACCCGTATTCGCACCACCTGCCGTTTTCGTGGGTAGCGGCCGCCGGCGCGGCCCTGGCGGGCGTTACCGTCCTGGTGGTCCGCTGGTTTCGCCGTTATCCGTACCTCGCGGTCGGGTGGTTTTGGTATCTCGGAACGCTGCTACCGGTGATCGGATTGGTGCAAGTGGGCGGACAGTCCTCGGCGGACCGGTACACTTACCTGCCCACGGTGGGACTTACCATCATGTTGGCCTGGGGAGGCGTGGACTTACTCAAACGATATCCGCAAGCCAGGAAAGCTGTCGTGACGGCGGCGGTAGCGGCCGTTTGTATCTGCCTGGCGCTTACGGCGCGCCAGGTAGGCTATTGGGCCAATAGCGGAACTCTCTTCCAGCACGCGGTGGCCGTGACCACCGGCAACTATGTCGCCGAGAACAACCTGGCCGATTACTATCTGACACAGATGCGGACCGAGGAGGCCCGCGGGCCGGTCCTCGAAGCGCTTCGCTACAACCCGGACTACCCCGAGGCGCACGTCAATATGGCCACCATCCTGCGGCGAACCGGGCAGATGAGCGAATCCGAGGAGCATTACCAGGAGGCCCTCCGGATCCAGCCTATCAACGTGGAGGCGCACGCCGGGTATGGCGCGCTGCTGCTCCAGGAGGGCCGTGCCGGCGACGCGCTGCGCGAGTTCGAGCGCGTGGTGGAACTGCGGCCCGAGGATGCCGACGCCCACTACGATCTGGGGAGAGTGCTGGCCGCCGTGGGACGCGGCGGCGAGGCGATGGCCCAGTTCTCCGAAACCATCCGGCTGCGGCCCGATGACGCCGAAGCGCACCACAGCCTGGCGGTAGCGCTGGCCGGCCGGGGAAGATTCAACGAAGCGCTCGGGGAATTCGCGGCGGAGGCCCGGCTCAAGCCCGGCGATGCCGGCGTCCACGCCAATTTGGCCATGATGCTGGCGAGCGTGGGACGGCTCGACGAAGCCATCGCGCAGTATTCCCAGGCGCTGCGCATCAAGCCCGATTTCGCCGCCGCGCGCAAGGGCCTGGAAGCGGTGAAAGCGCGGCGGGCGAAGTAGGGCTCTTAAGCACGGTCTGGGGTTCCGGACTCACGGATTGATCCACACTCCCAGACGCCAGCCAAGTCTCGCGGCGTCGAACCAAAAGAGCGATCGCCCGAACCAATTCGAAGGCTTCTGACCGGTGATTCCGCCGGCTGCCGTGAGAACGAATGCGCAAGGGGAGTCGCCGTAGTGCGCGATGCGACGGGCGAGCCAGGAGCCAGGCGTCAGACTTGCGGCCAGTGCCACCGGGGTTCCTTCGAACCATGCCAGGTCGGCACCGAACGATTCGTCCCGCTCCCGCTTCGGCTCCGGCAATTGGAACGCCTTGCGGTACCGAGCAATCGATTCTTCGAGGCTATGGACGCCGATCACCACCAGTCCGACGCCACGGAACCGCGTTGACGTTGGTCTGCCAGATGGGTACGCCCGGTTCTCGCGCGGCGTGAAATCGCGAATCAGAAACGGGAAGAACGATCCACGCGGCTCGGAACCGACGTCGGCGGTCTCCCACGAGATCGCCACTCCATCCGGGCGAGTGCGGCCGCTCTTTTCGGCATCGCCGACGCGGATGCCCGCATGCGAGAGCCGCCGGATTTCCGCAGTTACGTCCGTCACCCGCAGCGCGAAGGCGCAGGGGCCGCCGTTATCGCGCAGGAACTGACTCCAGGTGTGCGCCGTCAGTGCCGCCGGGTCAGCCTGCTGCTGGATGCCCATCAGTTCGATATAGGAGCCGTCCGGAAAGCTCGCCAGGGCCATCTCTGTTGCATGGTTCGAGTGCGGGCCGCCGTATTCCGTGGGAATGCCGGTGGCGCCACTGAAGGCCTGGCGCATTTCCGCAACGTGCACACCGGCGACCGTGACGTGATCGATTTTCATCTCGGCCGTGCGGGCCGGCAGGGCCAGGACCAGCAGAGCAATGGCGCCTCGCATCAGACTTATGGTACCCCGGCCAGCGCCGCGCCGCGTTCCGGCGCCTTACCCCACCAGCCTCGCCAACAATCGCTCGTAGGCGTCCGTCACCCGGTCCCACGAGTACTTTTCGCGCACCCGCTCCAGGGCCCGGCGGCGGAAAACGTCGCGCTGCTCCTCGGACATCTCCAGCAGACCTTGCATCTTGCCTGCCAGCTCCGCGGGCTCGAAAGGAATGCCGGCGTCCCCGGCCACTTCGGCGTTTTCCGGAGTATTGCGATAGAGCACCAGGGCGCCGCGGCCCATGGCTTCGATGAGCGCCGGATGGGTGCCGCCCACCTCGGTGGCGTGGATATAAGCGAAACAATGGGAGCCCAGCTCGCGGTACCCTTCGCCGTAGATGGCGCCGGGGATCGCCACGCGCGGGTCGGCCGTATCGCGCACGCGGCGGATGTACTCGTGGGCGTATGGCGCGTCGCCCACCAGCGCGAGTTTCAGCGGCGTGTCCAACGATTCAAACGCCTGCCGCACTTCCAGCGGATGGTTCTCCGGCTCCATGCGGCTGACGTAGAGGAAATAGCGGCCGGGTTCGAGGCCAAGCTGCGCCAGCGTCCCCCGGCCGGCAACTTTGCCCACCTCCGCGCCGTAGGGAATGAAGTCGCTCTCCTTGCGGTAGCGGCGGCGATAGTATTCCTGAATGGTGAGCGCGTCGGTCACCACCACCGTGGGGCAGAACGTGGCGAGCCACTCGGAGGCCAGGTACCAGGCTTTGGCCAGGCGGTTCCACTTCTTGCGCTTGCGCTCGATGCCATCCACGTTGAGCGCCACCGGCATGCCCAGGATGCGCGGCCAGACGGTGAAGACGGCGTTGGCGCCATTGCAATAGAGCGCGGCATCCGCGCGGTGCGCCAGCAAATGCAGGGTGGAGACGGCGGTGTGCGCCAGGGTGTCGAAATACTTGTGGCGAATGGTGGGCAGGTATTGCAGGCGCACGCCGCGGTAGCTCGCCTGGGGAAAGCGTTCGCGGCAGTAGACCGTTACCTGGTGGCCGCGGGCCGCCAGGCGGGTGGAGAGTTCCTCGGCGAAGGTTTCGAATCCGCCGTAATTGGCGGGAATGCCGCGCGTGCCAAGCAGGGCGATGCGCACGGACTAGGTCTTCGCGGTTTCGGAGCGCGAAAGCACGCGGACCATCTTTTTGGGCGCCTGCTTGCTCACCGGCGCATACTGGAACCAGCTTGCCATGTACTGGTCGTCCACCCGCTGGCTGGCTTGGATGCGGCGGCGTTTGGCCAGCACCCGCTTGAGATTGGCTCCCAGGAACCAGAAGGCCTTCAGGGACGTGTGCTCCCAGAGCAGACAGCACATCACCACGATCAGGTCGCGCGTGGTGATGGAGAACCAGTTCCGCCAGTAGAGGTTCGGCGAGATGTTCTTGATGCGCATCAGGAAGCGGTTCTTCACCGAGTGCATGTTGATTTCGGGCGGCAGGGCGCGGCGGTTGCCGGGCAGGACCTTGCGCACGTGATAGCCGCGGGAGTAGGGCGCGTACAGGCACTTCCATCCCATCAACTGGGCGCGCCAGGCTACGTCGGCGTCCTCGCGGTAGACGAAAAAATCGCTATCGAAAAATTCGCCGTCGAGCGAAATGTCTTCGATCATGGACCGGCGGTAGAGCGCCGCCGCCGCCGTGGCGCCGAACACGTACTCGTAATGCAAGTAGTGGCCGTTGTCCACCTCCTGGCTGCCGCGATCCAGGTGGCGTAGCATGGGGTTGAAGTAGATGCCGGTGGAATCCACTACGGGTTTCTCGGGGATCTCGAAATGCGACGTCATGGTGAGCAGCTTGCCGCACACCGTGCCGATGCGCGCATCGAGTTGGCCGGCGTCTACCAGCGCCTGGATGAAGTTGGGGAGCAGCAGGACGTCGGGATTCAGGGTCAGGACCCAATCGCCGTTGGAAAGCTTGATGGCCTGGTTCTGGGCGGCCGCGAAGCCGATGTTTTCCTCGTTGTAGTAGATGCTGCAGCGGTCCTCGAACTGTTCCAGGATGTCGATGGTGCCGTCGGTCGAGGCATTATCGACGACAATCACTTCCTTCAGCCGGTACTTCTGCTGGAGCACCGATTCCAGGCAGCGCTTGATAAAGCGGCCGCTGTTGTAAGTGACTACCGTGACGGAGACGAAGTCGTTTTGCGCCATGAACGAGAACCTGAGAGGCCGAGCTTTTCGAACATCTTTTTACCCTGAATTATTCGGGGCCAGACGAGACCGCTCCGTCCCCCCAGCCGAACAAAAAACAACGGCCGGCGTGCCGCACGACTTTCCCATATGCTGCCAGGGGCCCGAAACTCCGTTCCAGGACCATTTCCCCCAAACCCCGCAAAAGAGAGCCCGCTATCACGGCCAGACAAACCACCCGGAAGGAGCGCGGGCGGAAATGTTTGGCTGAATATCTCAGTAGACTACCATACCAATAAACGCGGCGTTTCTCTACTGAAAGCTGCGAGATCGAGTGGCCCCCGCGATGCCGTGCGACGGCCTCCGGAACGTAGTATAATCGATGTCCCCGATCGGCCGCGCGCCGGCAGAAATCCACGTCCTCGAACCAAAGGGGAAAGAAACCCTCGTCGAAGCCGCCCAGTTCCTGCCACACCGCTCTCCGTACCATCAAGAACGCTCCCGCCGGCTGTTCCACCGGAAATCGCATATTGTAATTCAATTGCACGCAGCGATAGCGGCGGTTGGCCGGATTATTCGGCCAGATTCTGTTCAGCAACAGTACTTCCAAAGACAGAACCAGGGGAGTCGGAAATTGCCGGACCATAAACCCGATTTGCGCATGGCCCTCGGCGTCCACCAGTTTTCCTCCCGCGCCTGCCACGCCGGGCAGGCGGCATGCTTCGCGCAGGGCGTCCAAACCTCCGGCCACTTCCGCATCGGGATTCAGCAGCAGCACGTAGGGGGTTGGCAGCGCTTCAAACCCTTGATTCACAGCCGCCGCGAAACCCCGGTTGGCGCGGTTTGCCAGCAGGCGGGCGCCGCGGCGGACGACTTCCGCGGCGGTGCCGTCGGAGGAGGCGTTGTCCACCACCACAACCTCGGCGCCGCTGCGCAGGGCCGAATCCAGGCAAGGCCCGATGTGTTCCTGCGAATTAAAGGTGACGATGACGATCCCGATATCCGGCATGTGTCACTTTGCCCCACCACCGGTCAGAAGAAAATACAACTTCCAGTAGGAATCGAAGCCGGTGGAAGTTTGCAGGTCGCGGATCAGGCGCTCGTTCGCCCGCAGCAGAGTGTCCAGCGCCGCGGCATCGAAAGGCCGGCAGGATTTTCGCGCCGCGCGGAAATGGCGCAGCCCCTGGAACACTCCGCGGAGCCAGCCGAGGGCGGCTCCGTGTGCGACCGCCAGTCCACCCCAGAGAGTCTGCGCCACCACGAGCGCGCCGAACCAGCGCCAGAGCAGTCTGCGGGGATAATGGCGGGCCACCAGGAAGAGTTGGTTGCGGGCGATGCGGCGCACGGTTTCGGGATGCCAACGGCCCAGGGTGGCGCTTCCCTGGTGCCAGGCCAGGGCGCCCGGCACGTAGACGCCGGCAAGCTCCAGGGCGGCGCACCGCAGGCCGAAATCGACGTCTTCCAGGTACGATTCGAAACTGGTCTCGAGCAGGCCCGCGCGGCGAAAGACCTCGGCGCGCAGCAATACGGCGGTAAAGGGCGGCGACCAGATTTGCCGCTCGGCCGAGAACGCGGCGCGGTCGCTGCGGCCGCTGCCCACACGCCAGGAGGTCGCGCCGCGGCACATGGCGTCGAAGGTGCCGTCGATCTGGTCGTGCGAGCCGGCCACCAGGATTTTGCCGGTGGCGAACCACGCGCCGCCGGCTTGGGCGGCGGCGAGCAGCTTTGCCAGGTAGCCGGGCGCCAATTCGACGTCGCTGTTCAGCACTGCCAGCCATTCGCCGCGGCTTTCCTGAATGCCGCGGTTGACGGCTTCGGCGAAGCCTGCGTTGCGGCCCATGGCGATCACGCGCGCGCCCCGTTGGCGGGCGGCCTCGGGCGCGCCGTCTTCGGAGCCGTTATCCACCACCAGCACTTCGGCAGGGGGCAGCGTCTGCGCGGCGAGCGAGTCCAGCAGACGCACGAGCAGATCGCGGCCGTTCCACACCGGCACGATGGCGCTAAGCGGCATGATGCGGACTCCAGCGGGCAATGGGCGGCAGGCGCAAATGGCGGGGCCGGACCACTCCCTTACGGTCGTGGCTCAGAACGGCGCCGCGCGCGTTAGCAAGCGGTTGCGACGGTTGCGGCAGTGTTGTCGG
>Ga0182030_10006097_pt1 | contig 25475 bp, 15 predicted proteins | sample 812S3MmetaG_FD_121299 | JGI IMG/M metagenome (GOLD analysis project Ga0182030, IMG submission 121299) | Permafrost microbial communities from Stordalen Mire, Sweden - 812S3M metaG (Illumina Assembly) | ecosystem: Environmental > Terrestrial > Soil > Wetlands > Permafrost | place: Sweden...
GCGATTCCCACATTCCCTCCGCCCCGGCTGCTAGCATGAATCAATTTCAAATCCCGAAAGGACAAAACCCGCTTCGCCTACCCTTCGCTTCCTTCAGGCTCATCTTTGGATTGGAAAAGACTCGGCCGGGCTAACTCCGCTACTCCCTCATTCCGCCGGGTCCTCCGCCGTAAACGGCGAGCAGCACGGCTTCTCGGTAGCGTGGAAGTTCATCACCTCCGTGCGGATGCCGTCAGGATCGTACATGTTGAACTGGTACTTGCCATCGGCCCCGATCTTCGGCGCAGGGTCGTGTTTCCCGTCAAGCCGTTTTCCAGCTTCCAGCACTTTGTAGGCATCCGGAACCGAATTCACGCCAATAGAGAAGTGGTCCATCACGCCCAGCTCCCGCTGGGTCATATCCGCAGGCATTCCCGAGTCTCCACGGGTCATCATGTACTCCATCCAGTCGTGCCCGTCGGGACATTGCTGGCTGATCCATTCCAGCTTGCCGTTCCGCCCGCCCCACCAGTAAGGTCTGAAGCCGAGCAGGTCCTTGTAGAACTTGTCCTCGGCGGCCCGGTCGTGAACCATGTAGCCCACATGAATGATGTGGTGGCCGATGGCCTCGGGGGCCTGCACGGGCTTGTTGGGCGACTGAACAAACTCCACCTTGTTTCCTTCCGGGTCCAGCACCGAGAACCACCGGCTGCCGTCGGAGCCCTTCTCCACCTTCTCCGGAGTCTTCCATCCCTTGGCCGCCAGATACGTGCGCATGCCTTCGGCGCTGGCTGTCGCCCATGCGATATGGTCCAGGCGCACGATGCTCTTTCCCGCGGCCAGGTCCGCCGGAAGGGGAAGCACCTCAATGAACTGCGTGGCGCTCAGGGCGTAGCGGACGCCCTTCGGATTCTCCGGATCGGGCAACTTTGCGGCGCCGACAATTTCCCGGTAATGATGGTCGGTCGCGGCCGCATCGGTGGTGTAAACGGCCAGGTGCGAAACGCCGGTGATTTCGGGCCGGGGCGGAACAGACTGGGCTGCTGCTGCGAGCGTGAAGGCGGCAAGAACTGCTGCAAAAAAGGATCTAGGATGCATCGCGAACCTCGAAGTTTTATCGAGTGTCAACGATAAACCGAATGCAGGCCGGTTGCAAACCGGTTGGATGGTCTGACAATGACTTCTATTCGGGGAGCGGGCCGGGGAGTTACGTGGCGGCCGGCGCCCGCATCGATTCAAGGGCGGAGGTAAGGCCGGCTGCGACCTCTTGCTGAGTCTCAGGGTTGAGCTTTTCGCCGTGGCTGGTCAGGTAGAAGACGTCGATCGCCGTTTCACCCTCGGTGTCGATCAGCGCCACCTTGATGTTGCACTGCAGCGTCGAGAGCGTCAGAGCAATCTGCCTGAGCAAGCCGGGCAGGTCCTGCGCCACCACCTGCAGCAGCGTCGAGTGAGTCGACGACTCGGAGTCGAACTCCAGCCGCGTCGCCACCTCCACCTTCAGGTTGCTGGGGTGGTTCAGGTGGCTCCGGGCCTCCAGCAACTGCTGCACCGAAACCTTCTGCGCCACCACATCGTGAAGGTTGGCCAGAAAGCGATCCTTCTCGCTGGGATTGAGCTCGATGGTGCGGAACACGTCGGAGAAGTGGAAGCTGTCCACAATGACGCCGGCCTCGTTCGAGAAGGCGCCGGCACGGACGATGTTCATCCCCCACGCCGCCAGTGCGCCGGCCACGTCGGCAAACAGTCGCGAGCGGTCGCGCGTGATCACGGTCAGGTCGAAAAGCTGGCGGTTCGGGCGCAGGTCGAGCTGAACTGGGTCGTCGTCCAGGTTCAGAGCCATCTGGAAATGGTTACGGATCTGCTCCGGAAGCCGCGTCTGCAAATATCGTTGCGGAAGCCCTTCCAGAAACTGTCCCAGTGCCTCGTATTGCGCCGAAGGCACCATGGATCGCAAGCGGTTCAGCAGCGTCGGGTCGATCGCGGCGTGATACCGTACCTCGTCCACCGATCGGTCCATGAAGTTGGCCGTCGACATGTAAAACTGCCACAGGTTCTCCGCCTTCCACGGCGTCAGGGCCTCCGGATTGACGGCCTTGATGTCGGCGAAGGTCATGATCGTGAGCATCTTCAGCAATTGCGGGCTGCCGATCTTCTCTGAGAATCCACGCACATTTTCAAGATCGAAGATGTCCCGCCGCAGGGCCGAGGACATCTCCAGATGAAGCCGTATCAGCTTGAGGATGGACTCGCGTTCTTCGCTGTCCAAGTCCAGCCGCGCCAGGAATGCATCCGCCAGTTCCACGCTTTGCGTCGCATGTTCGCCGGTGCGGCGGGCTTTCCCGGTGTCGTGCAGCAGCAGGGCCAGCAGGAACAGGTCGAGCCGGTCGATCTCCGGCAGCAACTGCGCCAGCCGCGCCTCGTAGTCATGGGTGGGCTGGCGCAGGCTATGCACGTTGTCGATGGCAAGAAAGGTATGCTCGTCGACGGTATAGCGATGATAGGAATCCCGAATGACCAGCGCGTCGATGCCGTGGAACTCCGGGATAAGCATCTCAAGAACGCCGAGTGCGTGCATGGTGCGCAGTGCGTGTGCTGCGTGCGGCCCCAGCAGAACCTCGCGCAGGGAGTTCCACAAATAGGGTCCTTCCGGGATATGGATGGCAAGGACCGGAAGAGCGTCGGTGATGCGGTCTTCGGCGGCCTGCGAGAGCGTATAACCGTGCGTGGCCATCAACGAGAAAATCCGCAGGATGGCGCTCGTGTCGTTGAACTGCGCTCCGGGCAATATGTCGATGCGGCCTTGGTCGAGCAGGAATTCCGTTCCGGCAATCGGCGTGCGCCGGCGCCGGAACTGGCGATAGAAGCTGACCGGAGCGGGCAGGTGCTCCATCAGCAGCACGGCGCGGCGATAGACGACGCGTGCGTGCCGGTAGTAGGTGCGCATCCAGTAAGAGGGGTCGGCCGTGCCGCGGGTTTCCAGGCCGATCGAAAGCGCCGCGGCCTCGTCCTGTGACTGCCAGTCCAGGGTATTGTCGTCGCGGCCGTGGCGGAAGTGAAGAAAACATCGGGCCGCGGCCAGAAAGTCGAAGGCCGCCTCCGCGTCGCCGCGCGCGCTCTGGAAGACGCCGCCGCGCTGCCGGGGCCACTCCTTGGTCTCTTTCAAGTGGAACAGCACCGCAAACCAGACCGCGAGGCTATAGTCGCGAAGCCCGCCCGGACAGTCCTTGAGGTTCGGTTCGAGGTGAAAGATGGTGTTGCCGAATTTTGCGTGGCGCGCGCGGGCGATTTCGCCAAGCTTTTGCGTGATGGTGGCCCACTCGCTCAGTACCAGGCCCGGAAATGTGACCTGGTGCAGCTGCTGGTAAAGCGGAAACTGGCCCGCCAGAAACCGGCGATCGAGTGTCGCCAGCGTGAATTCCAGGTTATCCGGATCGAAGCGGCCGGCCTCTTTCACTGTCCGCGAACTGGGGCTGGCCCTCAGGCCCACGTCCCACATCCCCTGGATAATGGCCCGAACCGCCTCTCGGGACTGCTCTTCCGTTTTGTCGTCGGCGAACGCGAACAATACGTCGATATCAGAATAAGGGAATAGATCCTTGCGGCCGTAGCCGCCCAGCGCCAGCAGGGAAACCTTCTGGGGGGGCAGTCCAGAGAAGGCTCGCCGCCACATTTCAATCAAGATTCGGTCCACAACCGCAGATCGCCGGCGGATGGCGGCTGTGCCGTCACCGGTACGCTCACAGGTCTGGCGGACAAGCGCCATCTCCCGCAGATACTGATCCCGAAGATCGTCAACCGCCAAAGCGACTGGATTCATAAGTGGTTGTGCGTGGCTCGCCGAAGCAAGAAGGATGTCCTTCCAGCATAAGCGATGTTTGCCGTTATGTGAATCTCTGATTGCGGTGGGAGCAAAAACGGCGCGTCCAGGCTCTCCAGAGGGCAGTTTGCACTGAGAGAAACCTGTTTCCGTCATTCTCTGTTGCAGTTCTTGATGCCGGGTGCCGGGTGCCCCACCCAAAGCGCGTTTTTTGCGCTTTGGGTGGGAGACCACAAAGGCAAACCGTCGTCCATCGGGCCTTTCCATTCTCCATCTTGTTTCTTTTCACGCATCGCCCCCGGCGACGGCACAGACGCCTCCTACCCAAAAAGAGGAATTGCAAAAGGTACGCCCCGGCGCTAACCATCGGAATTGCACGGCAAAACTCGGCAGTTTCGAGGAGGACGTTATCGGCGCGCGAATGCGGTTGGGAGATCTGCTGGTCCAGGCTGGCCTGGTCAGCGAGGCGGATGTCGCCAGGGCGCTGGAGCGCATGGTTTCCGGCGGCGGACGCGTGGGCGACAACCTTGTGGCGATCGGGGCCATCGAACGCGGTACGCTCGATGCCTTTCTGAATCGAATTCCCACCGAGCCTGCAAACATCAAGGCCACAGGGATCGAAGAGCTCGATCTCATGGAACTGCTGTTGAAGGTCATCTATGCGGGCCGCCTGGAAACCAGCCGCCAATTCGTGGATGCCATCAAGCTGCCCTACCATATCGTCGCCGATCTGGTGCAGATGGCCCTCGACCGCATGTTGCTGCGCACGCTGGGAATGCGCGCCTCCAATAGCCCGCTCGATATGGCCTACGCCTTCACCGACCAGGGCAAGCGCTGGACCCTCGATGCCCTGGAGCGGTTGCGGTATACCGGTCCCGCTCCCGTTGCCCTCGATGACTTCACTTATCGCGTCAGCCTCCAGAAGCTGACCAACGAACTGGTGACGTTCGACCGCATCCGCGGCGGCCTGGGCGACCTCACATTCGAAGACAGCATTATCGAGCAGTGCGGTCCGGCATTGAACTCCGGCCGGGCCATGCTCCTCTATGGTCCTCCCGGCAACGGCAAGACCTCGGTCGCGCATGCTTTGGCCGGCATATTCACCGATGTGATCTACGTGCCCTACGCAATCTCCGTCGAGGGCCAGATTATCCGCTACTTCGATCCCAGCATTCATCTCCCGATGAGTCCCACCCAAATCCACGACGAAAGCGACAGCTCGTTCGTCCGAACCGCGGTTTTCGATGCGCGATGGGTTCCCTGCCGCAGGCCTTTTGTCGTCACCGGCGGCGAACTCACTCTGGAGATGCTTGACCTGAGATATGACACCACCGGCCATTTCTATGAGGCTCCGCTCCACGTGAAGGCGCTCGGCGGCTGTTTCATCATCGACGACTTCGGCCGCCAGGTGGTGAGCCCGAGGCATCTGCTGAACCGCTGGATCGTCCCCCTGGAAAACCGGGTCGACTATCTGAACCTCCATACGGGCAAGAGCTTCGTCATTCCCTTCGAGGAGCTGATTATTTTCTCCACCAACCTCGAGCCCGAAGACCTGATGGACCCGGCCTTCCTGCGCCGGCTCCCCTACAAAATCGAAGTCGGAGCGCCGAGTCTGGAGAATTACAAGCGCATCTTCCAAAAAGAGTGCAAGAAACAGGGAATCGAGCTGACCGAAGACACCTTCGGCGCGATTGCTTACAAGGTCATGAAGGAAAGGGGGATTGAACTGGCCTCGTATCAGCCCAGGTTCATCGTCGACCAGATAGCGGCAACTTGCCGGTTCATGGGCCAGCCGCCCCACTTTGAGCCGCGCTTCATCGACTACGCGCTCAATAATCTGAAGGTGCATCGAACCTCGCCGCCGGCGCCAACCGCCGCCAACACCGGCCTTTAGTGTAGGCCGCTGCAAACAGAGACATGCAGGGCCTCGAAATCGAGACCACTGCCCCACGGACCAAACTGTCCACAAGGGTCCCATTCCGGGCGAGATCGAACTACAGCGCGGTTTCCCCGCGTTCGTCGTTGCGGATCCGGATCGCTTCGTCGACCCGGCTGACGAAGATCTTTCCGTCGCCGATGCGCCCGGTGCGGGCCGCCCCGATGATGGCCTGGATAGCCTTCTCCTTCATATCGTCGTGGAGAACCAGCTCGATCTTCACCTTGGGCAGAAGATCGACCGTGTATTCGCGGCCGCGGTAGAACTCGGTGTGGCCCTTCTGGCGGCCATGGCCGCGGGCTTCGAGAATGGTCATGCCTTCGATGCCCGCTTCTAGCAGTGCATCCTTCACAGCGTCCAGCTTCGAAGGCTGGAGAACAGCTTCAATCTTGAGCATGTAGAAAATGCCTCGTTCGATAGCGTATCAGGCCGAGCGGCCCTCTGGCCTCAATCGCTTGAAAGTTTTTGCGGGCCAAGCAAGATAGGTCCGCAAGTTATGAGTTCAGGTCGTAGCCTTCCTCGCCGTGCTGCGAGAGATCGAGGCCGGCCGATTCTTGTTCCGGCGTGACGCGCAGCCCAATCACCTTATCGACAACAAAGAGCAAAATCAGGGTGCCCACAATCGAAATGCCCCAGGCGATACCCACGCCCGCAAGCTGGTGCAGCTCCTGCCCCCAGTGGCCGTCGATGGCGCCGGTAGCCACGCCGTTGCCGTAAATTGCGTTGATCGCGCGGGTGGCGAACAGGCCGGTGAGCAGGGCGCCGAGGGTTCCGCCTGCACCGTGAACGCCAAAAGCGTCGAGCGAGTCGTCATAGCCAAGGCGGCTCTTCACTTCAAACACCATGAACGAGCAGAACGCCCCAGCCACCACGCCAATCAGCAGTGCCGAGAAGGGCTGCACAAACCCCGAAGCCGGCGTGATGGCGACCAGTCCCGCGACGCAGCCGGAGATGGCGCCCAGCGCCGTGGGCTTGCCGTTGTGGATCCACTCCGCGACGGTCCATCCCAGGGCCGCCGCCGCGGCCGCAAAGTGCGTGTTGATAAAAGCGCTGGTGGCCAGTGGACTGGCCCCTAGCGCGCTGCCGGCATTGAATCCAAACCAGCCTACCCACAAGAGACACGCGCCAATAAAGCTCAGCACCATCGAGTGCGGCGGCATGTTGGTTTGCGGGTAGCCGATGCGCTTGCCCAGGTAGATGCAGGTCACCAGCGCCGAGACACCGCTGGTCACGTGGACCACCGTGCCGCCCGCGAAATCGAGGCTGGGAATGTGCCCGGCCGTGGCGTTCAGAAGACCGCCAACGCCCCACACCATATGCGCCATGGGACAGTAGACGAACAACGACCACAAGGAAAGAAAGACCGCCATGGCGCTGAACTTCATCCGTTCGGCGAAGGCGCCGGTGATCAAAGCAGGCGTGATGATGGCGAACATCAGTTGGTACACCATGTACGTCTGCTCGGGAATGGTGGCCGCGTAGTCCGGGTTGGGCGTCAGGCTCACCCCGCGCAGGAAAACGTGTTCAAAGCCGCCGACAAACATGTTCCCGTGCCCAAACGCCAGCGAATACCCGCAGATCGCCCACAGAATCGTCACCAGTCCCATCATCGCGAAGCTCTGCATCATGGTGCCGAGAATGTTCTTCTTGCGCACCAGGCCGCCATAGAACAGCGCCAGTCCAGGGCCGGTCATCAGCAGCACCAGCGCGGCCGAAGTCAGCATCCAGGCGTTGTCGCCTGCCGACTGGGCATTCTGGACGGCCTGCTGGAGAGCCGCTATCTGGGCCTGCGTTGCAGGCGCCGATCCTGAGACTGCGGCGGGTGTCTGGGCGAGGGCGGCGGCTGAGAATACAGCCAAGGCGGGCAAAAGAGACAATCGTCTTGCGTGGATCGACATTCTAGTTCGGCTCCAGATAGACGCCCGCGCTAGGGAGGCGCGCACGAAAAATCATGTTGATTTCTATCGCGATCAGCCCTTGAATCAACGAGATTCGGCGGGACCCAGCAGGAAGCCGCAGGCAACGGAATGCCGCTCTCCGGTCAAGAAACGCCAAAAAGGTTCGATTGCGCTTTCACATCATTCTCATCAAGACAGGGAAATTACGCAAGCTTCTTTACAGTTTCCTTATTGCATTCTTAGGCCCTGAGTGCTTTAAACGCCGGGGGCCCCACCTTTCCCATGCTCACAGTCTGCCGGGTATGACATCCGGTCCGCCATGGTTTATCCTCTTGATCCCCGGCCCCCGCTCCGTATAATCGTCCTCATGAAAGCCATTGCGACGGTCCTAGTTCTGTCTGCCAGCCTTCTCCTCCAAGCCCAGACCCCGGCTCCCAAGAGCGCTCCCAAAAGCTCTCCAGCCAAGAACTCTCCAGCCAAGCCCGGCGCCTCCCACGCCGCTCCCGGCCCGCGTCCGTCCCTGCTCAACCCGGCGTCCCTCACCGCCAAGGCCCCCGCCGACTTCAAGGCCAGGTTCTCCACCACCGCCGGCGATTTCGTCGTCGAAGTCCACCGCGACTGGGCGCCCCTCGGTGCCGACCGCTTTTACAACCTGGTCCGCTACGGCTACTTCACCAATGCGGCCTTCTTTCGTGTCGTTCCCGGCTTTGTCGTCCAGTTCGTGCTCAGCGCCGACCCCGCCGTCAACAGGGTCTGGACCGATGCAAAAATCAAGGACGACCCCGTCCTGCAGAGCAACAAGCGCGGAAATCTCGTCTTCGCCACCGCCGGCCCCAACACCCGCACCACCCAGCTCTTCGTCAACTACGCCGACAACGCCCGCCTCGACGCCATGGGCTTCGCTCCCTTCGGCGCAGTCGTCGAAGGCATGGACGTGGTCGACAAGATCTTTCCCGGCTACCGCGAATCCCCTCAACAGGATCTGATCGCCAACCAGGGCGACGCTTATTTGAAGGCCAATTTCCCCAAAATCGACAAGATCAAGCTCGCCCAGATCGTCCCCGCCGTCCAGCCCTCTCCAGCGGCCGCCAAACCAGTAGTCAAGCCCGCAGTCAAGGCCGCCCAGCACTAGCTCTCTGACCGCTTGAGGTTGCAACAGGGATGGGAAAGCTCGAACTCAAAGTACGAAATCACTTCGTCGGAGCTCTAACCTCTCAGCACCAGATCGATGGTCTCGATATCGACTAATCCGTTGCACCCGTAGATCGCCGGAAGCACCCGCTCCGCGGGGTAAGTTCTCCGCAGTGCGGCAACCTTCTCCGTGCCCGAACGGTACGCGGGCAGATACATCCGGCCCAGCAGAGGATGCCGTCCCCACGCGCCGGACAATTTATCCGCCCGTTCTTCCGTAACCAGAAAATCGCGCCGCAGCGTGGCCGCCACCTCCGGCTGCGGTCTTCCTTCGCCCCAGGTCAGATACGACGACTGGTTCTTGGCATCGTCCTGCAGCAGCGCCAGCAACACGCCGATCCGCAAGTCTTCGTCCGGCAACTGGTCTACTTCGGTCACGCCGTGCGCGATCAGAATCGCGTTGTTGGCGATGCCCTCAAACAGCGTGGCGGCGCGCGTGTTCATGGTCAGAACCGTAGCCTCGAAGCCCACCTTTCCGCGGACGTACAAATCCTGCAGGTAAGCAAACGTGGTCACGTGCCCCGGCACAACCTCGTGGCTCACCAATTGTTCAAACTCCGGATACGACATCCGCAGCGAAGCATTGATCTCGTACGAGGCCTCGTATTGCGGAGTGCCGTCCGCGTTCCGCGCCCGCCCAATATAGTTCATCGAACCGGAAAACCAGGCGTCCTTGATCGGCAGGAAGCCGATGTTCGCCCGCGGTACCGGCGCAAGTTCCGGGGGAACATACGGCAGCAGATTCTTCGCGCTGAGATTGTCAAAATGCGCGATTACCGCCGCGCCCAGCGCCCGCACGCTTGCCATCGGGACCACGCGCTCGCGCCGCCATGCATCGACCGCCTCCAGCAACCCGCCCGCATTCGACACCGTGTAGCCGGCGCGGCCCAGCAGCTCGGCCACGCTCTCCCGCTTCTTCTCCGGCCTTGAGGGTTCAGGCGCCTTCGTGGTCGACGCCTCCACTGAGCGCGCGTACGGCACCGGGTCGCCCTTGCCGAGAACCTCCATCGCCAGGTCCCACATCACATCGAGAGAAACCGCCAGCCCTGTCAGATAGGAGCTGCGCAGCCCCTCAAGCTTTCCCGCCTCTTCGCGAACTCCGGCGATGGCCTTTGGAAGGTCCACCTGGCGCAGGTACTCTTCCACTGCCTCACGATCGACTGTCTTGCCTCCCACGCCGCCTGTCTCCCGCACTCTCGCGGCCGAAGGATGCGTGTAGGCCGCGGGCAGCGGCTCATCGGAAAACCAGCTATCGGCAATGAACCGCCCCGTGCCCGAGGGACACATCACATCCCCGCCCCACAGCGTGTCAATGCCGAGCACGGCGTCGGCAACGTACTTTCCTGCTTGATCCATCGCTTACTCCTTTTCCTTCTTCACTGAAAAGATCCAGACGTAAAGGCAGAGGCCCACAAACAGCAAGATTGAAACCGATTGCGAGACCGGATTGTTCAGGTAGAACGGGGTCCGAATCAGATCCTCCTGGTACCAGGGGAAGAGCCGCAGGGATGCGCCCAGCACGCCTCCCAGCGCGCCGCCCGCCATCAGTCCCGAGGCGATAATCACCCCGCGCTCGCGAATCCTGCCCCCATGCTCGCCGCCAACCTCATCCGAACGCTTGTTGACCATGTGCGACAGAACTCCACCGGCCAGTATGGGCGAGGTGAGCCCCAGCGGCAGGTAGATGCCCAGCGCAAACACCATCGAGGACTTGCCCAGCATCTCCACCACGATTGTGATCATTGCGCCGATGCCGAACAGAATATAGGCAACCGGCTGATTGTTCATGAATCCCACCACCAGGGCCTTCATGATCGAGGCCTGCGGCGCCGCCAATATCTGCCGCGTGTCTCCCGGCGCGGACTCGCCAAACTGATACACGTGGGCCAGCAGGATGATGGTCAGCCCGGCGGTGATGGCCGCGGCAATCACGCCGATGAACTTCACCTTCTCCTGTGCCGCCGGCGTCGAGCCCAGCCAGTAGCCGGCCTTCAGATCGGTGATGAACTGGCCCGACACGCACAACGCCGTGCACACCATGCCCGCAATCGCCATCACGAAGAACATCCCCGTGTCTCCGGACAATCCAAAGCTCAGCAGCACCACTGCGGAGATGATGATCGTCAGCATGGTCATGCCGGAGGCCGGATTGTTGGCCGTGGTGGCAATTGCGTTGGCGGCCACCGAGGTAAAGAAGAACGAGAACAGCAGCGTCAACACCAGTCCCAATCCCAACACCGTCCATGAAACCTGTAGGCGTCCAAAGAAGAATGCGATGCAGAGCGCGCCAATCACCACGCCCAGTAGCAGCGAAACCACCGGAATATCGCGGTCGGTCCGCTCCGTTTGCGGAGACTCGCCATGACGGAAGGCGTGCAGCGCGATGCCAAACGAGCCCGCCACCACGCGTAGCGATTTCAGAATGCCGATGATGCCCGCCGTGGCGATGGCCCCCACGCCGATAAACCGCACATAGTTGCGATAGATCTCCACCGCCGTCATCTTCGAGATGGGGATCATGGCCGGATAGAGAGATATATCCGTGTGGCTGCCGATATACCAGATCGTCGGCACCAGCACAAAACTGGTCATCAAGCTGCCCGCGCAAAACACCAGCGCGCTGCGCAAGCCCATCACGTAGCCGAGCCCGAGGATAAAGCCGATGGCGTCGAAGCTGAAGACCATCCGGCCCTTCTCGGCCAGAGTGCGCATCGCCGGCACGAACTGAAGGTCGAGATACTCCTTCCACACATGAAATGTGGTGACAAAGAAGTCGTAAACCCCGGCGATCGCGGTTGCCTGCAGCAGCAGTTTCGCCTGCGAGCCGCCCTGTTCGCCGGTCACCAGCACTTCGGTGATGGCCGTCGCTTCGGGAAAAGGCAGTTGCCCGTGCATCTCGCGCGCAAAGTAGCGGCGCAGCGGAATCAGGAACAGCACGCCCAGGCAGCCGCCCGCCAGGCAGATGAAGATGGTCTGCACCGGGTGCGGATCGAGATGAAGCGTATAGAGCGCGGGAATGGTGAAGACAGCGCCGGCCACTACGCTGCCAGATGCCGCGCCGATGCCGGTGATGATCACATTCTCCAGCAGGCTGGTGCGCCGCTTGTATATGCGCGCCAGGCCGATCGCGAGAATGGAGATGGGAATGGCCGCCTCCATCCCCTGGCCCACCTTCAGCGCCGAGTAGGCCGACGCGACCGAAAAGATGACGCAAAACACCACGCCCCAAAAGATCGCTCGCAGCGTAAGTTCCGGCTCCGTCGACCCCGCGGTCACAATGGGCGTGTAGCTCTCGCCCGGTTTCAACGGCAGGTAGGCGTTTTCAGGAAGGGACTTGGTGTCGATCTCGTTCATCGAAGGATGATAACTCTATCGGCGCAACTTCGGGGCGAGACGGTTCGGACGCCAAGGGCTGACGCCGTCTCGCAAGGCGGCGAAATCTCACCCTCGAGCATCAGATGCGATCCCGCCAACCCGCCAACTTGCCAACGCCTGCGTAGCAGGCGCCAACTCGCCAAACTTGATCGAGAACCATCCGCTGATTCTTCCATTTGGATTAATCGGCCCGAAACACTCCCGCGCCCTTGTTTCTTATCAGTACTCCACTGGCTTCGCCGACGCACAGGGGATGAAACCTCGGAGCCCCCACAAATGCTCCGTTCCCCATCCATCGAGCGCCTTTTGCTCGATGGGTGGGAAGGCAAAAAGGCAAACCGTCCGCCCTCGGGGCTTTCCATTTTCAATATTGTTTCTTATCGGATTTCCAAGAGCACATCGGGCATTCGGCGCTACCGGTCACCTTGCCAGGCGAATCGCGAATTGCACAACGCGGGGATCGGTCACCGTGCTGGTGATGCTGCCGAAAGCGGAGGAACCGAAGGACCCGTTGGGCTGAGAGAACTCCGGCGTGTTGAAGATGTTGAAGATCTCTCCGCGAAATTCCACGTCGCTTTCGCCGGGCAGGCGGATGTGTTTTGCCAGCGCGAAATCCAGGTCGCGATAGGCGGGGCCGCGCGCGGGGTTGCGGGAAGCGGTGCCGATGGTGAATTGCGGAGCGGTCGCGAAGCCGGCGGTGTTGATGAAGTGAGCCGGGGTGCGCTGACTTGGTGCTAGGTTGGGGACACCGACAAGATTGGGCCGCTGCAGTGCGAATCCTGCGAATGAGTTGTTGTTGGTGGCCTGGGTGATGGTCACCGGCATTCCCGACTGCACGGAGAGAATGGAGTTGAGCGTCCATCCGCCGATCACGGCGTCGGCCAGGCCGGTCGGGGCAAAGTGGTGGCCGCGGCCGGCCGGCAGATCGTAGATGCCGCTGAACGTGGTCACGTTGGGCATGTCGCCGCTCGAAACGTCGCGCTCCAGCCAGGGACGGAAGCTGTCTGCCGCGATCAGGCTGCTCGAGTTCGGGGAGGACAACACCGTCGTCGAGAAGACCGACGATGCGTCGTCGATGAGACGCGAGTGCGTGTATCCGAAGAGCAGCGCCAATCCGTCGGCGAATCGCCGCTCCACCTTGACCATTCCGGCGTTATAGTTGGTTTCGCCGCTATTGTGACGGTAGGTAGCCACGTTGAGAAAGCGCGGGTAGGGCTTGAGGAATTGCGCCTGGCTCACCGTCTTGCCGCCGATGGAGCTGGATGCGGGAAGTTGTCCATAGTAGGGATTGGCGACCGGGGTGAGCAACGATGAGCCCTGCGCAAGTTGAGCGGTCGTGAGCTGATTGAGGTTCGAGTCGGGAATGCCGACGTGGACAATGTGCGAACCGGTGTAGGCAAATTCAACGGACAAGTTGTTGGTGATCTCGCGCTGGACTGCGAGGTTCCATTGCTGCGCGTATCCGGAGCCGGCGCTGCGTATAGCCGTGTACACGCTCTGGCCCAGCCCCGCATCCGGGGTGAGCGGAATGGGAGCCACCGAAGGGCCGCTGGAGAGTGCGAATGCCGCGTTCACGCTGTCCTGCGTCTTCTGCTGCACGTTCTGGATGAACGGGAATTGTGGCGTTGTGAAGGGCGTGGTGATGCCCGACTGGTCGATGAAGACGATGCCGAAGCCGGAGCGGACGACGGTCTTGGGCGTGACCAGGTAAGCGAAGCCGATGCGCGGGGCGACATTGGTGTAGTGGAGTTGGCGGGCGCTGCGCGAGTTGCCGTTGACGCCGAGGTAGTCCAGTTGCTGTGTCTGGAGGTTGAAGACCGCGCCCTGGTTGTTCTTCTCTGTGGAAGGGAAATGGAGGGTATAGCGTGCGCCGATGTTGGCGGTGAGGCGGTTGGTCAGCTTCCAGTCGTCTTGCACAAAATATTCTTCGATGTGGTCGCGGGGACGGATGCGGCTTTCCTGCAAGTCAATCTGGAAGGTGTCTACCTGGCCAAGCAGAAAGCTTGCGATGGCATTGCCGCTGTTGGTCACACCCTGCTGGTCGGTCCCGGTGGTAGTGAAGGCGAAGGCGCCGGTGGGATTGGGAGGCGCGACCGCGTTGAGCTGATACCAGCGCAGGTCGGCGCCTGCCTTCAAGGTGTGCGGTCCGCGCGAGTATACGACGCTGTCCACGACCTGCCACACTCCTGTCTGATATTGCGAGAAGGTGCTGGCCGAGGGGCCCAGTTGCTGGAAGCCGGTGAAGGTGAAAAGCGGCAGCGCATTATTGAAGGCCGCGTTGGTGGGGATTCCGGGGATGCCGAGACCGGCTGACGCCGTGTTGCCAAGATCGCTGCCGGCGATGGTGTTGCCGCGCCGCGTATAGCCCAGGCGCAGGTCGTTGAGCAGTCGAGCCGAGAAGCTGTGCGTCTCGTTGAAGACGGCTTGCTGTCCGAGGACGTTCGAGAGGCCGGCGACACCTCCGGTTCCCAGCACCGATCCGGAAATCGCGCCGCTGCCATCGGGAAGCGGGGTTACCGGCTGCTCGACTTCGTTGTAGTAGGTGTAGCGGCCGAAGGCGCGATCGCGGCTCCGGAAGGCGCCGTCGACCCTTAAGTCGAACTGGCTCTGGTGGTCGGCGTCGTTGGCGGTGCGGGTGTAGTTGTTGGCCGCCGCGGTGAGATTGGTAGGGATGGGGAAGCGGGCCAGCAGTGCTTTGGCGGCGGGATCGAGCGGCGTGTCGATAGTGTCGCTCGGAAATTCCTTGCGGACATATTTGCCGCCCACCAACTGGGTTGTGGCTGGGTCGTAGATCTTCGATACGTCCGTGAAGATGCCTTGCCGCTCGTTCAGTGTTGGAATGGTCGAGATGCGCGTGACGCCGATCAGTTGCCGCACTCCCTGAAAGTCGCCGAAGAAGAAAAGCCGGTCGTGAACGATGGGCAGGCCCAGGGTTCCGCCATAGAGGTTGCGCCGGTATTCGGGTTTGTGGCCAGTGGTGGCGAAGTAGTTGCGCGCGTTGAGCTCTTCGTTGCGAAGGAACTCGAAGAGGCTGCCGTGGAATGCGTTGCTGCCCGAGCGCGTGGAGACGTTGACCACTCCGCCGTTGAAGCGGCCGAATTCGGCTGGCACGTTGTTGGCTTCAACGGTGAATTCCTGAATGCCGTCGAGGATTGGAAAGAAAGCGACCTGGCCGGGCTCGGGCTGCAGGGCGGAGATCCCGTCGTAGAGAAATTCATTGGTGCGGGGCCGGCCTCCGTTGATGCGCGGCAGTTGGGTGCCGGGGGGTAGTTCGATGCCGGGGGCAAGTGTGGTCAGTTGCACAAAGTTGCGCGTGTTGAGCGGCATGGCGACCACGACCGGATGCGAGATGTTGGTTTGGATATTGCTGGTCGCCGATTGCAGCAGCGGCAAGTCGCCACTGACCGTGACCGATTGCAGTTCCGTGCCGAGGGTCAGTTTCACATCGGCGGTTACGGTCTTTCCGGTCATGACCGTGATGCCGCTGCGAATCAGATGCTGGAACCCGGTCGCGGCAACCCCAACTTGATAGGTGCCCGGCGCGAGATTGATGAAGCTGTAGTCTCCGGAACTCGTCGTGACCGTAGTCTGCCGCACGCCGGTCGAGGACTCCGTTAGCTCAATCTGTGCATTTGGAACGCCGCCGCCCGATGCATCGCATACGCGCCCCGTCAGCTCTGCCGCAATCTGCGCCGGCACGCTTTTTCCATATGAAAACACAAAGCATAGGACAAAAAAGAAAAGAAGATTGCGAGGCTTCATCATGCGAGTCTCCTGGAAGTAGAAAAGTCTCTCGAGAAGGATGGCTTCTCAATTCACAACTGGTCTCATAAGTCGGGGTGTGGCGGGCTCAACGTAGAAGCGCGTTGAATTGATATGTTCGATTTTAGTTAATTTTAATCGTATTGTCAAACGATTCAGATTTAGGTGAAGATTCGCTCCTCAGCCGCCGCCGCGATTTGAAAGCCGCTTCCGCCCGTTTGCCTAGCTGAGATCGTCCAGTCTTTCAATCATCACATCCGTCGATTTGACGAGTGCCGCCGCTGAGTCTCCCTTCTTCAATTGAAGTTCGCGCACGGCATTCGCGGTGATGATAGCGGTGATATGCATTTCGCCGATGGCGAGCACGACTTCGGCAAGCAATCCCTCGATGCGAACGCTTACAACCTTGCCGGCGAGCTGGTTGCGGCCGCTCACCCGGCGGTAACGCTCGCGGGACTCCGCGGGAGCCTTCTGTTTGTCCCGGTCAAGGTAAGGCCTCAGCGCGGCTTCGGAGATGCGGTGATGTCCACCCGGTGTCAGACTCGTCTTCAGCTTGCCGGTCAGAATCCAATGCTTGATCGTGGGATAGCTGATTCCGATCAGGCGGGCAGCTTCCCGGGAAGTCAACATCGCGTTCGTTCTGCTCATGGACTCTATTATTAGCACCGTCCGAGGCTAATCTCATTCTGTAACTATTCTCTTCATGCCTCTCGCGGAGAGCCCTGACTTGAGCAGACTGGTGAGGCATTTAAGCATGCAAACTGATGGTCGGGGATGCGTTGCAACGCCGCATTGTGCAATTCTGACCACCCGGGATGCCCGAATATCGAGATATAGTAGATACATGGCCGAAGCCGCTGAGCGGGATCATTATCTTTTCGGGGCGCTCGAAAGCAGCGCCAGGAATCGCATCAAGCTGAAAGAAGTCAGCTACGGCTACGAAGAGCCGGAGGGCGTCTTCCTCACCTCGATGGACTATGCCGTGAACTGGATTCGCAAGAATTCAGTGTGGCCCATGACGTTTGGCCTGGCCTGTTGCGCCATCGAAATGATGTCCATGGGCGCATCCCGGTTCGATGTTGCGCGCTTCGGCGCAGAAGTCTTCCGCCCCTCGCCGCGGCAAGCCGATTTGATGGTCGTTGCGGGCCGGGTATCGCAGAAAATGGCGCCCGTGCTGCGCCGTCTCTACGATCAGATGCCGGAGCCAAAGTGGGTCATCTCCATGGGCGCCTGTGCCACTTCGGGCGGCGTCTTCAACAACTATGCGCTCGTGCAGGGGGTCAACCAGGTCGTTCCCGTCGACGTCTATGTCCCGGGATGCCCGCCCCGCCCCGAGCAACTAATTTACGCCATCACGCTTCTACAGGAAAAGATTCAGCGCGAAAGACGGAGTCTTCTGAAGACCCTGAACGTGGGATGAAACCGTGCGAGGAGGTCTGCGGTCGGGGCTGAGGTTACCAAGGTAACAATAAGGTAACCTGTGAGTTATGAGGGTTGTGAAGCAGGTATCTTCTTCAAAAACACTTTCTGCGAGGAATCTTCCTATGTTACGTTTAAGGGTGATTTAAACTGTCTGGAACTTCGCGCTGGTTGCGGAGCTGGCTTGTGCGAGCTGTGGTAGGTGCTCGCGAACGTAATTTTCCATCTGTACTTTAGTATCTTTCTGGAGGAGAAACGCATGTCTGCTCGTGTTATGAAATCTGTTAGCTGGGCATTTGCCCTGGCTTTTGTGGCATTGATGCCAGTTGCCTTGTGCGCACAGGCCTCAACCGCGCCTGGTAAAGCCGGTTCTGGCGAAAACCCATCGAGGTGGGACATTTTTGCAGGTTATAGCTACTTGGCGCCGAGCGGATCGGTTTCCACCACGGACTACGCAGGTACGCCGCGGACGGCCAACTACGATGCCGTCAATCTCGGCGGACTTTTCAGCGGGGCATATTACTTCAACAAGTATCTTGGCGTCCAAGCCGAATTCGGCGTTCATGAATGGGGCCAGGAAGTCATCGGTTCGAACATTGGTACCCATGGCAACGACGACGGCTTCCTGACTGTTGCAGGCGGTTTGATCGCGCGTTTTCCGATGGAGAATATCACTCCCTTTGTCCACGGCTTGGTTGGCGCCGCTGAAGTCGGCGGCCCGTACCACCAGCCCAACAAGTGGGGACCGGATCTGACCATTGGCGGCGGCCTGGACTACGATACGCCGCTTTTCAACCATCGTTTGGCCATTCGGCTCTTCCAGGCCGATTACGAGTACATGCACGCCGACTGGGGACAGGGCAACTACGGCGGCCGCGCCAATATCAACGCCGCGCGGCTTAGCACAGGCTTGGTGTTCCACGTTGGTTCCATCCTGCCGCCTCCGCCGGTGACCCTGGCGTGCTCGGCCAGCCCCGAGTCGGTTTTCCCGGGCGAACCGGTCACTGTGACCGCAACTGCCGGCAGCCTCGATCCCAAATTGAATGCGATTTACTCATGGAGCGGAACGGGCGCGTCGGGCAATGGGACCACGACCACCATCGCGACCGGCTCGCTCGATCCCGGCAGCTATACGGTGAAGGGTTCGGTCAAGGAGGGCAAGGCCGGCAAGGAAGGCCTCAAGCCCGGCCAGTCCGCGGATTGCTCGGCCAGCTTCACGGTCAAGGCCTTCGAGCCGCCCACCATCAGCTGCTCGGCGAATCCCACCACCATCAAGCCGGGCGAGTCCGCCGCTGTTACCTCTGTGGGCATGAGCCCCCAGAATCGTCCGCTGACCTACAGCTACTCGGCGACGGGCGGCACGGTAACGGGTACCGGAACAACGGCTGATTACTCCTCAACCGGCGCCCCGACTGGCGCGGTTGGCATTACCTGCAACGTGGCTGACGACAAGGGACATTCGGCCTCTGCGAACACCAGCTTGACCATTGTGGCGCCGGTCATTCCGCCGATTCCTCATACTCAGACGCTCTGCTCCATCAGCTTCGCAACCGACACCAAGCGGCCGACGCGCGTCGATAACGAAGCCAAGGCCTGCCTCGATCAGGTAGCCCTGGATCTGCAGCAGCAAGCCGATGCCAAGGCCGTGGTTGTGGGCGAACAGAACGCCAAGGACAAGGAAACCACCGCGAAACAGCAGAAGATCGCCCTGAGGCACAAGAAGACCGTTGTTGAGCTCTTCGACGCACAGCGCGCGGTCAATGCCAAGGACTATCTGGTTACCGAGAAGGGCATTGACGCCTCGCGCGTCAGCGTCATGACCGGCAGCACAGAAGGGCAGACGGTAGAAGATTACCTGGTGCCCGCGGGCGCAACCTTCACCAATGACGTACAGGGAACTACGACGGTGGACGAATCGGCCACCAAGCCCGAGGTTCGCAAGCCGCTCGCAGAACGCCACCCGGCCAGAAAGGCCCACAAGGCCAAGTAGGTCTGCCGGACCTCATGCCCGCAGTGAACAGCCAAATCGGCCTTCCATTCCTTCAGGATGGAAGGCCCGATGAAACCAAGACCATGCCACTCCTTTTGCATTCCTACGAGGCTGACCGGGAAGCCGGTCGGCCTCTTTGGTTCTATGCGGGGTTTTGTCCGTCGTCCTCCCGCGAAGCCGACCCACAGGGGGAGAAACTGTGCCCCCATCCATCGGACGTCTTTGTTTTTGACCGATGGGTGGGAGTCCACAAAAACAGATCGTCGGCCATCGGGCCCCTCCATTTTCCATCTTGTTTCTTTCTAGTCCCCCACCGCCACAGTCGACCCGCGAGGAGATGAAACTGAGTTGGCCCATGTCACCCGCCAACCTGCCAACTTGCCAACGCCCGCGTAGCGGGCGCCAACTCGCCGCACTTGATCGAGAACCGTCCGCCGATTCTTGCATTTGATTAATCGGCCCGCAACACAACCGAGCCCGTGTTCCTTTTCAACCTGTTTCTGCCAGGGAGCTTTCTGTTTGAATCGGAGTATTAAGCACCTTCTTATCACTGGTTGCCGGCCGGCCATCTCTGTGCCGGTTTTGCCGGTCCTCCTCTTTGCTTTTTGCCTAAGCCTTCCGGCGCAGCAATCGTCGAGTGCTTCGGACTCGACCACTGCGGTCCCGATTTCGGGAGTCTGGAATCCGGTGGGTCCGCCAGGCGGCGACGCCCGCGCCTTTGCGCCGGTGCCTGGGCAGCCTGACCATCTCTATCTGGGAACCATCAACAGTTGGCTCTACGAGTCGCTGGATGGCGGCGCAAACTGGCATCGTCTCGCCAAACTGGACGACTCCGGCCATCTGATTCTGGATCACATCCTGGTGGACTCCGCCGATGCCGCCACCATCTTTGTCGCCGGTTGGAAGGATGCCCAGGGCGGCTTGTGGGTCAGTCACGACCGGGGCCGGAACTGGAGCGAGGTCGCTAGCCTGCTCGGCCAGTCGATTCGCTCCTTTGCGCAGGCGCCCTCCGATCCAAAAATGCTCTTTGCGGGAACCCTTGATGGCGTCTTCCGCTCCAACGATGGGGGGGCAACTTGGGGCCAGATCAGCCCGCCGGGCAGCCACGAGATCCACGAGGTCGAGTCGCTGGCCGTGGATCCTGCGAATCCTGACATTGTGTATGCGGGCACCTGGCATCTGCCCTGGAAGACAGAAGACGGCGGCAAGAGCTGGCGCAACGTCAAGCAGGGAATCATCGACGATTCGGATGTATTTTCCATCATTCTGGATCTGGATCGGCCCAGCACCGTGTTTCTGAGCGCCTGCAGCGGGATCTACAAGAGCGAGAACGCGGGCATCAGGTTCCGCAAGATTGAAGGAATCCCCTCAACCGCGCGGCGCACGCGGGTTCTCAAACAGGATCCGGCCAATCACCGGATTGTGTACGCGGGCACCACGGAAGGGCTCTACAGGACAATTGACGGTGGCAAGACATTTGACCGTTTGACAGGCCCCGACGTCATCGTCAACGACATCTTCATCGATCCGCGGGATTCGAATCGGGTCTTGATGGCTACCGACCGCGGCGGAGTGATGGCCAGTACCGACGCCGGGGCGAGTTTTACTCCATCGAACCAGGGAATCTCGGAGCGCAAAGTAACAGCGCTTCTTGTGGATCGCGGAAATCCCGCGCGGCTTTTTGCTGGGGTCGTCAACGACAAGAACTATGGCGGCGTCTTTGTCTCCAACGATGGCGGCGCAGCGTGGGAACAGATCGATACCGGCCTGGACGGGCGCGACGTCTTCACCCTGGGGCAGACCAGGGATGGAGCGGTGCTGGCAGGGACCAGTCACGGCATCTTCGCATTGGATCCTCCGGCGGGCGCGGAACCGGCAGCAGATTCGCCAGGTTCCCCGCCGAATTCCATATTGACCTGGGTGCCGCGCAACACCATCGCCAACACAGTCATGAAAGTCTCCACCGAGACTGTACTCAACACCAAAGTCAACGTTGAGAAAGCGGTGAAGGCCCCGGTCATCGAACTCGAGAGCCGCGTTAACGCGCTGGACGTCTCCGGCGATATGTGGCTGGCAGCCACTTCGCTTGGTCTTCTTACCAGTCGCGACCAGGGCGTCACCTGGCAGGGGAAGCCGATCATGGGATTTGGAGATTATCTGTCGGTTTCGGTGCATGGAGACTTGATGGTCGCGGCGCGCGCTGACGGGGCGGTTCTATCAAAGGATGGCGGAAAGATGTGGTGGCCGATCGGCCTACCCGCCATGCTTACGCACATTCGGCGAGTGGCCTTTTCTCGGGACGGAACACTCTGGCTGGGAGCGCGGGAAGGGGTCTACTTTTCACGCGACCAGGGCAAGACGTGGTTATGGATCGAACGCCTTCCCTTTCGCGATGTGGACGACCTGGAGTGCGACGTTGCCACAAATAGGATTCTGGTGAGTTCGCGGACTAACGATCAGGTCTTCTCCATCGATCCCAAAACGATGACCTGGAAGTTGTGGCGCACCGGCTATCGCCTGGCCCTGATCCGGCCCGCCGGCGATCGGTTGGTTGCGGCTTCGCTGGATGAAGGGGTACTGGTGGAGAAGTAACGCAATTTTCCAACTTCCGCGGCAAAACCTCTGGGTAAAACCCGATTTTCTTGAAGAAATGTCCGCATGGAACCGAACGTTTTGCTCCAAAAGTAATGCCGAACTCAATAAGTCGACCTCGAGGCCCACGGCGGCGCCGATAAAAGTAGCTTTGCGGGAGGAGGTTCTTGAGGGCACGGGGCTGGAAACGACCGCCGGAATGGATTTCTGTATCATATCGGTATGAGCGTTGAAACCCCGGCTTCCCCCGCATCAAGTGCATTTCGGAGTTACGATCCACGGCTTCAACCGATTGCCGCCAAGGTCTTATCCGGTGAAAGGATGGACTTTGCCGATGGCCTGGCGCTTTACGGCTCATCGGACATTCTGGCGGTCGGTTGGCTGGCGAACTTCGTGCGCGAGCGGATGCACGGGGATGTGACCTACTTCAATGTGAATCGCCACATCAACCCCACCAATGTCTGCGTCGCGGCATGCAAGCTCTGCGCCTTTGGCCGCAAAAAAGGCGACCCCGCCGGCTACACAATGGCTCTGGAAGAAGCCTGGCACACCGCCGCCTCCGGCTATTCCGAAGCAGTGACAGAGTTTCACATAGTCGGCGGCCTCCACCCGGATTTGCCGCTGGAGTATTTTCTCGACTTGGTGAGCGGACTGAAGGAACGGTTTCCGAAGGTGCATATCAAGGCCTTCACCATGGTGGAAGTGGCCTACCTGGCGCGTCGGGCGAAACTCACCATCGAGCAGACTCTGATCAAGCTGCGCGATGCGGGCGTGGAGTCGATGCCCGGCGGCGGCGCGGAGATCTTTGCGGCGCGAGTGCGGTCGATCATCTGCGACCACAAGATCGACGGCGATGAGTGGCTGGAGACGGCACGGCTGGCGCACAAGCTGGGCTTCAAGTCCAACGCGACCATGCTGTACGGGCATATCGAAAATGACTCCGACCGCGTGGACCACCTGCTGAAGCTGCGCGCGCTGCAGGACGAGACGGGCGGCTTTCAGACCTTCATTCCGCTGGCCTTTCACCCGGAGAACACGCCTCTGGATCACTTGCCGGTGACGACGGGACTGACCGACATCCGGCAGATCGCGGTAGGCCGGCTGCTGCTGGATAACTTTCCGCATATCAAGGCCTACTGGCAGATGATGACGCCCAAGATTGCGCAGATCGCGCTGCGCTTTGGCGCCGACGATGTGGATGGAACGGTGATCGAGGAGAAGATATACCACGACGCCGGGGCAACGACGCCGCAGGGGATGACGCGCAAGGAGATCTGCCGCCTGATTACCGAGGCCGGACGGGTTCCGGTGGAGCGGGATACGCTTTACCGGCCTGTTACGCGGACCGAGGAGAGCTTTACGGTGGGGGTTTGATCACTACCGTACCACTGCGCCGCCTTTCATGACAAAAACTACATGCTCGACCATGGTGATGTCGTCGAGCGGATTGCCGGGGACGGCAACGATGTCAGCGTAGTAGCCGGGTTTCAGCTCGCCGATCTGGCCTTCCCAGCCGAGCACTTTTGCCCCTTCGATCATGTCGGCCTGGAGCACGGCGAGAGGCTTCATGCCGTAGCGGACCATCAGTTCCATTTCGACGGCTTGCGTTCCGTGTGGGAAGGGGCCTACGTCCGAGCCAACCGCGAAGGGAATGCCGGCGGCGATCTGTTTCTTGAATTCGCCGATTTTGTAGTTGAGCATCGCGGCCTCGCGCGCTGCTCCGTCCTGCGACTCGCGGTGATGGGCGAAGTAGTCGAAGATGGCAAAGGTCGGCACGGCGGGGATGTCTTTCTCGCGCATCAGGCGCATGGTCTCGTCGCTGAGCTGGGTGGCGTGGTCGATGGAGGCGACGCCGGCCTGCGCGGCGTAGAAAGTGCCCGGCTCGCCCATGGCATGGACGCCGACCGTCATTCTCAGGCGATGGGCTTCGACGACGGCTGCGGCAAGTTGCCCCTCGGTGTACTGGTAGGGAGTATGCAGCACGCCGTCGATCATCTTGTCCGGCCCGGTTTCGTAGATCTTGACGAAGCTCGAGCCCTGCTTGTGCTGTTCGCGGATGACTTCGACGAGTTGCTCGGCGGAGTTGGCGTAGTCGGCGTTCGAGAGCACTCGCTGCGCGGGGTTGAAGTGGTTGGCGTCTTCGTGGCCGCCGAGAATGTCGATGGCGTTGCCGCTGATGCGCAGGCGAGGACCGGGGATCAGGCCCTGGTCGATGGCGTCGCGGATGGCGGAGTCGGCCGAGCCCGCGCCTTCGGTTCCCATGTCGCGCTCGGCGGTGAAGCCGGCGATCAGGTCGGCCTTGGCGGCTTGCTCGGCAAGAATGGTGCGCCAGGGGACGGACTCTTCGACAGTCTGGAGGTCTTCCGCGCCGGGATGCAGGAAAAGATGTACGTGCGCATCGATGAAGCCGGGAAGCAGCGTGGTGTCTCCGAGGTCGATGACCTTCGCGTCCTGCGGGTGGTCGACCGTGTTGCCGACGGCGCGAATGCTTTCGCCTTCAACGAGGATTTCGCCCGGCCTAAGGAGTACGCCGGTGTCGACTTGAAGCAAGCGGGCGGCGTGGAGCACGACCGGCGTAGAAGGCGCTTGCTGCGCGGTGGCGGCAAGGGAGGCACAGATGCAGATTGACAATGTGAATGCAAGTAGTGTGGCACCTCCGCAATTGTTTGAAAAACAAATGCAGATCCTTCGACTCACCACCCCCAAGCTGAAAAGCGCTTGGAGCCCCGTTCGCTCAGGATGACATCCGTTGTTTTGCTGCGAGTTTCTGAGACAGGAAATTGGTTTCCGCATGATTACGACTATGCAGCGGACGGCCCCGGCTTGTCGATATCTTTGCGGGGCTCCCATGTACCATTAACAAAGAATATTTATGAAAGAAAACCCGATCCTCTCCCCCGAGATTCTTCTTCATATTGCCCAGACCTTGAACCTCCCGATGCGTGGACTTGTTGCCGTCATTGAACTGCTGGACGACGGCGGGACTGTCCCCTTTATTGCGCGGTACCGCAAGGAAGCTACCGGCAACCTGGACGAAGTGCAGATCCGCGATATCGAGGAAAAGCTGGCCTATTTCCGCGACCTCACCGAGCGGCGGGCTACCATTCTTGCCTCGATTGCTGAACAGGGCAAGCTGACCGATGAGCTGAAGGCGCGCATCGAAGCCACGCTCGACAAGAACGAACTCGAAGATCTGTATCTTCCTTATCGGCCCAAGCGGCGCACCAAGGCTACGATTGCGCGCGAGAAGGGCCTGGAGCCGCTGGCGCTTTATCTGCGGCAACAAGAGGCGGCGGCGCAGCCGCTGGCCGAGTTTGCGGCGGGGTTTGTGAATGCGGAGCTTGGCGTGGCGACGGTGGAAGAGGCGCTGGAAGGTGCGCGCCACATCGTTGCCGAGTGGATCAGCGAAGATGCGGACCTGCGCAAGACGGTGCGCAAGCTGATGTTCGACGAGGGAGCGATTGTTAGCCGCAAAGTGACAGATGCGGTGGACGAGCAGGAAAAGTTCAAGATGTA
>Ga0182030_10006102_pt1 | contig 25469 bp, 25 predicted proteins | sample 812S3MmetaG_FD_121299 | JGI IMG/M metagenome (GOLD analysis project Ga0182030, IMG submission 121299) | Permafrost microbial communities from Stordalen Mire, Sweden - 812S3M metaG (Illumina Assembly) | ecosystem: Environmental > Terrestrial > Soil > Wetlands > Permafrost | place: Sweden...
CTACCACGACTATCCCTTGCGCCGTCTGGGCGTCGTCACCTAAGGCAAGAGCCGGATGCGGGAAACCCGCTCGTCCGGATCCGTGGAGGGGGTTGTGGGTAACCATGATTCCTACTCCGACTGGCAGTAGCTGCGGTTGTGAAACTTGATAGGCAAAAAAAAGCCCACGGCAAATTGCACGTGGGCTCATGACTTGACTGAACTCAGGCATCCGTCATTTCACGGCGCCGGTCCCTCCGTCCTCGGCCCACACAGACACATGGCCCTTTTACATTGCGCCGCGCTGCTACAACACCGTTGCTGGGTGGGTAAGATCAACATGAATTTGGTTCCCTGCTCCGACGCCTCAACGACGACTTACCGGAGCGCTGAAATCATCCAATGCCGGCTAGATCGGCGATTCGCGCTGAAGCCGCCGCGCCCTGCACCTGCAGGCAAGTGCCCGGGGCTTCCGCCTCTTAGAGAGACAGCAAGCCTCTTCCCATGCTTTCGTCCGTTTCATTCACAGCCCAAAGTCGGCAGGGCGAAACGTGGCACAAAACAAAAAAGCCCACGCGGACTTCTCGTGGGCTCCTGACTTGATTTAACGATGGCTTACGGTTCATTACCGTAACCCGTTCCCCAGTCCTCAGCCCACACTGATATTTAGCGCGAACAAGCTGCGTTTGCGCGGTGACAACACAAATCAGTGATGAGTAAGACGGACATGGTTAATTGCCGGAACGAGTCAATGACGACCTACCGAAGCAATACTATTATCCAATCATGCCCATTCTGTCAATAGGGGTGTGAATAAATTTTTTCTATTGGATGTATACGGGTCTCTGGAATTCCACGGATTGACTCGGCGGCATGGGGAGGATTGCTGCGCGAACGATCTATGTTCAAGCTGGTCCTTTAAATCAACCATCGCTGATGGCCGCACTAATCAGAGGTATTCAACCCACGATTCTCCTGCGGCCGCGTGGCCACAATGCGGCGGATTTGTTCCCCTCGCGGGTCCTTGGGGGCTTCCCGCAAAAACGCGCCGAACTCTTCCAATGCCTCCTGCCTGCGTTGCAGGCGCATTAGCACATTCCCGCGCACCAAATGGGCATCGGGGAAATCGATATTTGCCAGATCCAATTCGCACAAGGCCAGGACGAGCTTTCCGTGACCATAGAAACTCTTGGCCAATTCCAGCCGTCCCTGCCAGGAATCGGGGCGCAATCTGAGCGCTTGCCGAATGGTCTCTTCAGCCTTCTGAAAATCGTTCAGAGAGTTGTACACCATGGCCAGCGTGACAAGGGATTCCGCGTCGGCAGAATCAAGTGACGTAGCGCGCCTGGCATCATCGACCGCCCCGGCGGGATCCTTCTCCGCCAGTTTGATAATGGCACGCATGGAAAAAGCCTGCGCACAAGCAGGATCAGCTCGCAGCGCGCTGTCAACTTCTCGCGACGCTTCATCAAAATTCATCCTGCTGAATTCCCGATGGGCGGCAGCTAAGTGTGTCCATGCCTTTGCAGGAACACCGAGCCGCTTGGCGGAAACAGTGTAATGCGCGGGCGCTGCGTTCGCCAAATCGGTGGGCAATGCCAGGCTCGCCTCGAGATCAGGCTGGTCAAGCAGTATCCGCTCATCCCTGATCTGAAATGCCTTGGCAGCAATAAAGACATATTCGCCAGGTTCGGCCGTACCACGGATTTCGAAATTTCCGCTGCTGTCGGTTATGCCCTTACCCACTCTTATTCCACGAAGGTCCCGAATCTCAACCGTGACATCGCCCGCCGGTTCTCCTTGGGCCGTGAAAATCGACCCGTGGAGGAGCTTTGGACTTCCGGAATCGGGAACCTGAGCAATCGAATCAAGGCACAGCAAAAGAAGAAGGAGAAATAGACCGAGATAGCGGCAGATCGATCTGCCGGGTACCGGGAGACGACTCAATGGGTTTGCTTGGGGGGAAGGGCGGGAAGTTCGGGAGGGGAAAAGGTGGAAGGGTACACAGCTACAACAGCAACAGCAACAACAACAGCGACAACAACTCTCGGAGTTCATCGCGCACCCTCAGGCAGAATCCGTTCGCGACAATGACGCCTATATTTCTATCCGCGCCAGTGTAGCACGAACCGCGATGTGTAGAGCCCTGCAAATTGTAGTCAGAGGGAAGGCCGGCGAGTTTTGATGATGCCCGCTGAAATTATAGAATCGTTCTGATTGACAGAACTGACAAGCTGGGGTAATTGTATTCTTTCGGCAAGTCGTAGCTGATTCGATAAAGCACGCTTCCATGTCCATCTTACCCATTACTGATTTGTGTTGTCACCGCGCAAACACAGCTTGTTCGCGCTAAATATCAGTGTGGGCTGATGGCTGGGAACGGGTTAAGGCAAAGTAGAGACCAGCAAAGTTCTAATAAGTCAGGAGCCCACGCAAAATATGGCGTGGGCTTTATTGTTTTAGCTACCTTTCACGGGAGTGGGATTTTCAAGGTAGACCATCACCATTTTCGCTTGAATCTGGAGCAGGGAGACTTGAATGAGCTCACAAAGGGACGCATCTCCGAAGGGAAAACGATGGGGGCCGTCGCTCGACGAATGGGCTGTAATCGCCGCCTTCGTGGTTGCCCTCTTCGTGCGTTTGGGCATCTTGAAGAATGTACCTTGGTAGCGGTCATGCATCTCTCTGTGTTCTGTCAACGAGATGCGCGCGAGCGTGTCTGGACTGTGCCGCATGGCTGGCTCGACCGTTCGTACGGCTAGGCCGTGCAGGTCACGGCCGGCAAAAGAGAAATCAGGAAGATCCATTTACAGGGCAGCTTGGTATCACAACTTCGAAAGGTGACTTATGGCAGATAGCATCGTCGTACCTCAAACTCGCCCCCTTCATCCGGCCTGGCAGATATTTAAGCTCGTACCGGGAATCCTGTTGCTGGCGGCCATCGGGTATGCGGGCAAGCTGATCGAGCAATCCGTGTCGCGTTACGCGAAGGCCCATCACTTGACCCTCCCCAATATCGAGTACGTGTTGTGGGCCATTTTGATCGGACTGCTGATCTCCAATACCGTGGGCGTTCCGGAACTTTTTCGCACCGGGGTCTCGACCTATGAATTCTGGCTCAAGGCGGGCATCGTGCTTCTGGGATCCCGATTCATTCTTGGAGATGTGCTCAAGCTGGGAGGCGTGAGCCTGGGCCTGGTGGCGCTGGAACTGGCCGTGGCGATCAGCTTCATGACCTTTCTGGGGCGTGCTTTCAAATTGAAGCCCAAACTCACCTCTTTACTGGCCATCGGGTCAGCAGTCTGCGGCGTTTCCGCGATCATTGCTGCCGAAGGCGCCATCGACGCCGATGAGGAGGACGCGTCATTTGCGATAGCGGCGATCCTGGCACTGGGAGCGCTGTCGCTCTTCACCTTCCCGCTGATTGGGCACGCGCTGCACATGAGCGACCGCGCTTACGGTTTGTGGGCAGGACTGGCAGTTGACAACACGGCGGAAGCCACCGCTGCGGGAGCGCTATACTCCGACGCTGCCGGCAAACTTGCGGTGCTGGCAAAGACGACGCGCAATGCCATGATCGGGTTCGTCGTCCTTGGCTATGCCTGGTATTGGGCTAAGCGCGGTCAAGCTCAGGCGGTGGGAAACAAGGCAGCTTTCTTGTGGCAGAAATTCCCCAAGTTTATCCTGGGATTTTTGCTGATTTCCGTCCTCGCCACGTATCACTTCTTCGATAAGCCGCAGCTTACGGCATTGGGCAATCTTTCCCGCTGGGCCTTCTTATTGACCTTTGCCGGCGTCGGTTTACGAACCAATTTCAACGAAATACGCAAGCAGGGCCTGGGACCATTTGCCGTGGGCGCCATCGGCGAAATCGTCATCGCCGTGGTAACTCTCGGCATGGTGTTGGCCGCCGACCGGCTGTTGCGGCTTTGAATCATGGACATTAGACCTATGCTTGCCATCTACGAGCCACGAAGCGCTTGAACACCTGATGTACTACCAACGCACTGAACCTAAAGGAGGAGCATGAGTGAAGTATTGAAGGAAGTCTTGGCGGCGAACGCGGCCTACGCTGCGGATTTCGGAGCGAAGGCTGGGCTCGTGATGCCGCCGGCACGCCGTTTTGCCATCCTCACCTGCATGGATGCCCGGCTGGACCCAGCGAAGTATGCGGGGCTCCGTGAAGGCGACGCGCACATCATTCGCAATGCAGGGGGACGCGCCAGCGACGACGCAATCCGGTCGCTCGTGATTTCTTACAAGCTGCTCGGAACCCGCGAGTGGTTTGTCATCCACCATACCGATTGCGGAATGCTGGCCTTTACCAATGAGATCATACGGGAACTGCTTGAGCACAGCCTGGAAACCGCCACAATCGAGGGTGGTAAGTGGAAGGACGTTGGCCGGGGGCCCGGCTCAACGGCAGGAAATTACTTCGAGTGGCTGACTATTCGCAACCAGGAGAAAAGCGTAGTCGAGGACGTGGTCAGAATCAAAACGCACCCGCTCGTCCCCGCCGGCATTCCGGTGTACGGATACGTCTATGATGTCAAAACCGGAAAACTGGTGGAGGTGCCGGAGGCAACGAAGGCAGGAGTGGCGAAGTAGGGGCCACGACGGCGCCGCATTGAGCGGATGTCGCCCCCGGACCAACTGGGCGGGGAATTCTTCGTCAATCACTGCGCCGCGTGGCGGGCCTGGGCCACCTATACGCTATTCCATTGGGCCAAGCAGGTGGCCTCCCATCTCGGCGGGACTTGATTCATGGCGACGGTGAAATCTGAGATTGGTAACATACGCGCGTGGCGGGAGCTAAACTTTTCGCTTTAATCGCAGTGTTTTTCGTGACCAGCGTGGTCAGTGTCGTGACCGGCAGCACTTCTCTGATTACCGTCCCGCTGATGATCGGTTTGGGGATCGAAGCCCACATTGCGGTTGCGACCAACATGCTGGCATTGACCTTCATGAGCGTGGGTGGTTCCTTGCCCTTCGTGGGGAGGGGAATCCCCAGCCGCCGCCATCTGCTGCCGGGAATCGTGCTCACGGTCATTGGTTCTGGTTTGGGTGCACTGCTACTGCTCACGATGCCGCTCAGGGCGCTGCAAATCACCATCGCTGTGGCGATGATTGCCGTGGCCGCCTTCTCCCTGCTGAATGGAAATCTCGGTCAAGAAACCCATACCGCTACTCTCAGATCACGCGCAGCGGAGGTCACCGGCTATGCGGCCACTTTCATTCTCGCAATCTACGGCGGCTTTTTTAGCGGCGGTTACGTCACGATGCTCACCGCCGCTTTTGTTGTTTTCTTGGGCATGACCTTTCTGCAAGCTGTGGCCACCACCAAGGTCATCAATGTGTTTTCCTCGGGTGTTGCAACATTAGTGTTCCTCTGGCGCGGAGTTGTGGATCTGAGGCTCGGCGTCATTCTTGGGATCACGATGTTTCTGGGTGCGCTTCTGGGAAGCCGCATCGCTCTGTTGCTGAGCGCCATTTGGCTGCGGCGGATATTCATTGCGGCAGCGCTTTGCCTCGCTGTCAAGCTGCTCTTGCCCCTACATTAGGAGAATTGGACATGCGCTACGTTCCCGAAACTGGTTTGCCTTTCCAGTACCGGTTCCAGTTGTCCAGCGAGGTAAACGTACGACTGTGCATTCGATCGATGTAGAGAGTGCCGTGCAGGTGATCAATTTCGTGTTGGAGAATCCGAGCATACCATCCGTCGGCATCGACGCTGCGCGGTTCTCCCTGCTCATCCAGGTACTCCACCCGGACAGTGTGTGTCCTCGGCACGATGGCGGAAAAACCCGTCAGGCTGAGGCACCCCTCATGGAACTCGACTTTATCCTCTCCGGCCCGAACGATCTTGGGATTGATGAGCACGTGAAATGGCACCGGCCGCCGCCCTTTCAGTGCCAGTTCCCGGGCGGGAAGATTTTTCAGGATCTCTTCCTGATCTTCAATCACCGCAAGCTGGAATGGAAGTCCCACTTGTGGAGCAGCAAGCCCTACGCCCGGGGCGTCGCGCATCGTTTCTTGCATGTCCCGGATGAGTCTTTGCATTTCGTCCTTCACAATTTCCCCGGTCGTGAGCGGTTGAGCCGCCTCGCGCAATACCGGGTCACCTGCCTGGACAATTTTCAAACGCACTGGTTCCCTGTTCCTCGCCAAAATTAAGAACGCATTTGAAATGAATAGCATACAGCGGGGTGACATAACAGGTTACGTTAGTGAAATTCAGACTCTTGGGCAAATAACAGGTTTCCTCAGGCACTCGACTGGCAGATCCGGGATCTCATGGATGTTCGAGATCCGCCGATCGCATGACCGGACGAGCTGTTTGATCAAACGGTGAACCGTTGGTCGTCATCATCAAACCGCTTCCTACACCTCAGCGAGAACAATACCTGATCTTTAGCTTTTTATAGTAGGTCGAGTAATAACTAGACATTATTGACGTCTCCGCGTGCTCCCTATAATCTGCACATTCCCTTCGTGGCCATGGTGACTCGCCGCGTTGGAGCGTGTCATAGTTGCTAGTCTTCGGTCGTCACCCGAGGCATGCCACTGGGGTGAGGCACATAAAGAGGGAAGCTTCAGCAAGGAGGGTAGGTGGAAATAATCGAAGTCTTGATTGGCCCGGGCACAAGCACATCTGCAATGCCGGAGACGGCACCGAGCCGAGGTTCCCCCATTTGGACAAAGTGGCATGAAGCGTTTCGGGTGATTGCCTACCCTCCCTACCTCAAGCGGACGGTGCGCATTGCTCTCATTTTCGGTTCATTACTCTTTGCCATCAATCACTTGGATGAGGTAGTTCTCGGACACGCCACGGCTGCCGTATGGATAAAAGGGGCCCTCACCTTTCTCGTTCCCTTCTGCGTCTCGAACCTGGGGGTGCTGGTCGCCAGCCGAAGACGCCCGGAGCCGGCACGGCAAGAGGCTGACGCCCCTCGCTGAGTATTCGTCGGGAAATTGGGTTTACCGGCAATGGCGCCATTAAGGGCGGCACATGACGGGCTAAAGCCCGTCGCTACAATAGTTTGATGGACGTCGCATGAACAATCCTATTTGCCCGAAGCAACTCGAAGAAGCTGTGGGAGAAGACTGATTTCCCGCCAACTGAGCAATATCGGCCAGACGCGCCGCGCCCGGGAGGTTTTAATCATTGCGTGGGGATTTCGATATGGAAATCCCGGATTAAACTATTACTCAACCCAATGGAGGCTACCTTGTCAGAGCATGACGTTCTAGCAAACCAGAAGCATATTCTTGAAAACCAAAAGGCTATCCTGGCCAATCAGGACGAAATCAAAGGCAACCAGCACGCCATCAAGGACACTCAGAAGATTATCGTGGAGAACCAGGGTGCCATCAAGAAGAACCAGGAAAGCCTGGATGTCATTGTGAAGAATCAGCATGAAATCCTGGCGCTGCTCAAGAAGTAACGGAAGTAAATTGGTTCGCGCAGCATCCAACACACCAACAATCCGGCGGGTGATCACCGTTCCGCCGGGCGGGGTGTGATTTGTGGCTGGTTCCGGGCCTGGGACTGGGAGCCGTTCGATGGAAGTTGCACTGGCAGACGTGCGACAAGGGAGAGAGGCCAGCTTCGGGTGGCCCTGGCGTCCGGGTCAAGAGAGATGGCAGACAAGCCGAACATCATCAAATCGATCGTTTTTCCGCTGGCTCTGGTCGGTGTTCTGGTTGTCGTCTGGAGTTTGGTATGGGCGGCCGGAGTATTTCATGCGAGCGCCTTCCCCTCTCCGCTGGCCGTGGTGCGCGCCTTTGAGGTCGAGATCCGCACGGGGCGGTTGGCCAATGACGTAATCGTCTCGCTTTTTCGCGTGAGCTGCGGATTTTCGATTGCCTTCGCGCTCGGGATTCCGATGGGCATCTGGCTGGGGCAGAAGCTCACTCCGCGCCTGGCGCTTCTGCCGATTGCCAATTTCTTCCGCAATCTTTCCCCGCTTGCCTGGATACCCTTTGCCATCCTGTGGTTCGGAGTGGGTGATGCTTCCACCATCTTCCTCATCTTTCTGGCAGCGTTTTTTCCGGTGGCTCTTGCCACGATGTCAGCCGTCTCGAGCATTCCCGCGGTCTATTTGCGGGTGGCGAACGATTATGGTTTGCGGGGCTTCGAAAAGCTGATGCACGTAACCCTGCCCGCCATCGTGCCGCAGGTGATTACCACCCTACGCGTCACCGCAGGACTCTCGTGGCTGGTGGTGGTCGCCGCGGAAATGGTGGCCGGACGCGATGGGCTCGGTTTTGCGGTCATGGATGCCCGCAACGGATTGCGTACCGACTTGCTGCTGGTGGAGATGATTGTGATCGGCTTGATCGGCGTCGCGATCGACTGGGTGTTGGTGCGTCTAACCACCATCCCCAGTGTGCGGTGGGGATACGAAAGGTAGGGGGATACGCAGCACGAGTCGCTAAATGCAGATGACCCTCATGCGCCGGTTTCGTTGGCGCCGGTTGCTTCGGCAAGCGACCGGCCGTTGCAACTTACGCGAGTGTCTCGCCAGTTTGGCGAGGTGGAAGTGCTGCGCGAGATTTCCATCGAGATCGAACGGAGGGAATTTCTGGCGGTGGTGGGTCCGTCGGGCTGCGGCAAGACCACCCTTCTCAATTTGCTCTCAGGATATGACCAGCCCTCCTCCGGCAGGGTCGAGCGTCATGGAAACGTGCGCATGGTCTATCAGGCGGATGGGCTGTTTCCGTGGAAGACGGTCGTGCAAAACATCGCCTTGGGGCTACGCGATCTCCGTAACGAGAACGAACGCCGACAGCAGATCGACGGCATGGTTCGCCTGGTCGAGATCGCGGGTTGCGAGCACCTTTACCCGCACCAGCTCTCCGGGGGGATGCGCCAACGGGCGGAGCTTGCACGCGCCCTGGCGGGGGATTCGGACATCCTGCTGATGGATGAGCCCTTTTCCTCACTGGATTATCTGGCGCGGCTACGAATGCGGCAGGAGTTGGCGCGCTTTCTGCGCGAACTGCCGCGAACTGTGGTGCTGGTCACGCACGACATCGAGGAGGCGGCGCAGCTTGCCGACCGCGTGATCGTGCTGAGCGGACGACCGGCGCAAATCCGCCGCGAACTCCGTGTTCGGGCGGCGCGTCCGCGCGCCCTCACCCATCCGGAAGTCGTCAGCGCCACCCGGATCATTCTCACCGAACTGGGCATCGAGCATGACACGGACAGCATTGACAGTACCTGATGAAGGTGCAACCGGACTGTGGAATCGAAGAAGGAGTGGTCGGCATGTTTCGCTCATCCGCGGCACGGTGGATCGTAGGAGCTGCTGCGTTTCTGGTTATTCTCACCGCACTGCGTTACAAGCCGTGGCAGCATGACGGCACCGGGAAGGAAGCGAGCGGCGGCCATGCGCCCCGGGAAAGGCTCACGGTGGGCTATCTTCCCGTGACTTGCCACCTGACCTGCCCGGTGACAAGTTTCGCGACGCAAACTAGTTCGACAACCCGCTTCGATTCGCAACTCTTCATGGATTTCCCCACCATGGCGGAATCCATGAAAGCGGGACGTCTGGAAGCGACCTTTATGATCGCTCCCCTGGCCATGAAACTGCGCGAGCAGGGTTTGCCGGTGAAAATTCTTTACCTCGGACATCGAGATGGCTCCACGGTGATCGTGCGCAAGGATCTTCCCGCCTCGAGTCTGCGTGATCTTCGCGGGAAAACATTCGCCATCCCCAGCAAATACAGTAATCAAAACCTCGTGATCCATAAGCTGATGGAGGACCAAGGGGTCAGCCCGGATGAAATCAGATTCGTCGAACTGCCGCCGCCCGACATGCCCAGTGCTCTCGCTGCTAACGCCATTGATGCCTACTTCGTCGGTGAGCCCTATGCAGCACGGGCGGAACTCGATGGTAGCGGACGCGTTCTGTATTATGCCAAGGACATCTGGCCGCACTTTATATCCTGTGTGCTGGTGGTGCATGAAAGGCTGATTCAGGAACGCCCTGCCGTGGTGCGCGATCTCGTGCGAGGGATTGCGGAAAGCGGTGAGTGGGCTGAAACTCATCGCCTGGATGCCGCCAAGCTTGCCGCGCCCTATTTCTGGCAGGATGAAGGGCTGCTGCGATTCGTTCTGACTGAGCCGCCCGACCGCGTCAGCTATCGAATGCTGACTCCCACGGATGTGGAGATGCTTCAAATCAGGGATATGGCTTTAAAGGCAGGCATTCTCGAAAAACCCATCGAGCTGAAAGACTTTCTGGACCGCTCGTTCATACCCACCGATATTAAGTCGGCGGGTATCACGGTACCCCGAGACTTCGGCCGCGATTGACTGGCGTGGCGATCCGCAAGATTGTGCTGCGCGCTCGTTTCAACTTCGGTCATAATGTCACAAACCATATAATTGTCAACCTGTTAATCCCTCAAATCCAGAGCGCTAGTGGGTTGACGGTATTGTTGGCGCCTCTATCCGCTGATAGTCTCCGCGCTGCGTCGGATTCCTCTTGGGTCCCAAAGGACCTATCAAGGCCCGGAAGTAATAATTTTCTGGAGGAGAGGAGCGGTTTTATTCGCTCCTCTCCTCAAAGGGACAAATCAATGCGTAAATGGATGTGGATTTTTGCCGCACTTCTGATTGTTGGCTTAAGAACACCTTATGTCCGTGCGCAGGCCAGTGGAGCGCATATCGATGGAATCATACGCGATGCTCAAGGATTGCCGCTTCCCAAAGTCAAGGTCGCTCTCACCGAGACCCAAACGGGGCTGGAACGCACGGTGGAGACCACGCCGGCGGGCGACTACCAGTTTGTGAGCCTCAACCCGGGACAGTATCAGCTCTCCGCCACCCTGAAGGATTTCATGTCACCAGTGCGCACACTGACGCTGGAAGTGAACCAGTATCTTCGCCTCGACCTCGTGATGCAGGTCGGCACGTTTAGGCAGGAAGTCCAGGTGGTGGGTGCAGCGGAAATGCTGCGTACTGCCGATGCCAGCCTGGGCGAGGTGATCGAACCCACACTGACCAAGGATTTGCCCCTGAATGGCGGGCATGTGCTCGATCTGGCACTGCTGGCCCCCTCCGCCCACACCGGATTTGGGGCGCAAATGGGGAATGCCAACCCGCTCTACTGGCGACCCAGCCAGAATTCGGCCCTGAGCGTCGGCGGCGGTCGGTCGAATGCCAACTACTTCCTGCTGGACGGCTCGACCGACACTGACCCCACGTTCAACACGCTCTCCTACAGCCCTTCGCCCGATTCCATTCGCGAGTTCAAGGTGCAGACGGGCAGCTACTCGGCGGAATTTGGCGGTGCGGGCGGCGCCCAGGTGAACATCGTCACCAAGACCGGCAGCAATGGCCTGCACGGCGACGCCTATGAGTACGTCCGCAGCAACACTTTTGACGCCCGCACCTTTACCGACCCCAGCAACATTCCGCACCTCGCCCAGAATGAATTCGGGGCCTCGGTGGGCGGGCCGATCCGCAAGAACTCCACCTTCTTTTTTGCCAACTGGGAGGCCTTCCGCCTGAGCAACGGCCTGGCGCAAATTGAGACTGTTCCCACCGCGATGGAGCAGATGGGCGACTTCAGCGCAACCGGAGTTACCGTATACGATCCCAACACCTCGCATGCGAATCCCAATTACAACCCGTCGCTGCCCACCAGTCCCACCAATCCCGCCACACTCCGCAACCCTTTTCCCAATGATATGATTCCCATGAACCGAATGAGCTCCGTCTCCATGGGTGAGTTGGCGGTGGTGCCCCTTCCCAACATGACCGGCATGATGGAAGGAATGGGCGGCATGAGCATGGGATCGGCGCCCATCGGCGTGGGACCGGACTCCAACAACTATCTTGACCTGCGCAACAACCGCAATTTTTCCAATCAGGGGACGCTTCGCATTGACCAGAATTTGCCCCATGGCGACGCGCTGTTTGCGCGCTATTCCTTTGGCGCCCAGAGGGACTTTACGCCGGAGAATCTGCCCGGCTTCGGATCCTTTGACAATAATCTGGCGCAAAACGCCACCCTTCAGTACACGCACCTGATCTCTTCCACCTCGGTGAACGTGCTGTGGCTGGCGATGTCGCGCCTCTCCATGCACCGCTATTCCCAGGACACCACCGATTACGTAAACCAACTGGGTGTTCAGGGAGTTGGATTCGGCGGCCCGGGGGCCTACGGCATGCCCTACGTCACGGTTCAGGGTTATAACTCCTTTGGTGATTCCTATGCCGCGACGCCCGTACATGATTGGGACACCGTCCTGCAAGCGGGCGACATCTGGAACAAGCAGTTGGGCCGGCACTCGATCAAAGTGGGCGGCGACCTTCGGGATTACGATTGGCCCATGTGGGGATTCTTCCAAAACCGCGGCTACTATCAATTTACCAATGGTTTCACCACGGAGACCGCCACCAATGACGGCACTGGCGCCGCCATTGGAAGCTTTCTGCTGGGCCTGCCGGTGGTGAAGCAGCGCCAGGCCGGTATTCCGGCAATGGATCTGCGTCAGTGGTATGCCGATGGGTTTGCCCAGGACAACTGGCGCGTCACCAGCAATACCACCGTGAACGTTGGCGTGCGCTATGAGTATATGAGCCCGCTCACCGACATCCTGGCTGATAAGCGCGGCAGCAACCTGACCTGGGTGGATGGCACTCCTTATATTTTCATCGGGGGCCAGGAAGGAACTCCCGCGGGACTGCTCTACACCCGCAAGCTCAACTTCGCGCCACGCGTGGGCGTGACCCATTCCTTCCAGGGTAAGTTTCCCTTCGTCATGCGCGCGAGCTACGGCCTTTTCTACACTCCCGTGGACATGAACACGTGGTGCAATCAGCGCCACAACGTGCCCTTTATCTTTCCGCAAACCCAGCAGAGTGACAACTACACTCCCAGCCTGACGGGATTCAACTTTGCGGCGCCGGTTCTGGGCACCACCGTGGCCAGCTTCACCGCCTTTGACCCGCACAGCCAGTCGCAATACCTTGAGCAATGGAGCTACTCGCTGCAGAAGTCCCTATCGCCCAATACGGTGCTGGAGATCGGCTATCAGGGTGAGGATGGATTCCACCTTCAGCGCGCGCACCTGATCAACAATCCCACTCCCGGCCCGGGGCTGCTCCAGCCGCGCCGGCCTTTCAAGACCATCAGCTTCCTGCCCGGAACGGTGATTCCGCCCAGTAACTTTCTTCCCCCCGGCCTCACGATTGCCAGCCTGGTTCAGCCCATCTCCACGATCAATCTTCTGGAGAATTCCGCGCGCAGTTGGTACAACGCGGGCTGGGTTGATGTTCGCCACCGCTTCTCCCACGGACTCACTTTCCTCACCAGCGTCACCTGGGCCAAGAGCATTACCAACGCGCCTGACTTCCGCTCTCCCATGGATGAATCCGCCATTCCCCAAAATGACTCCGACCTCGATGCTGAAAAGGGGTTGGCCTGCGACGTTCGCCTGCGCTACGTCGGCACCTTCGTTTACAACATTCCGGGGCTGAGGCAGCAGGGGTGGATAAGCCGCCTCACCTCCCACTGGCAACTGGCGACGGTTTATCAGGCACAGACGGGAATGCCTTTCACCATTTCGGTGTATGGCGACACGGCCAATGCCGGCACCACCCTAGGCGAGAATCCCATCCGCGCCAATTACACGGGCCAGCCGGTGTTCACTTCCGGCACCCACAATTCCAACGAGTGGTTCAACACCGCCGCTTTCGTGGCCCCGCCCGCCTATACCTTCGGCAATCTGGGCCGCAATACCGTGACCGGCCCGGCCATGCATATTGCGGATATTGCCTTTTCACGCGATTTCCGCCTGCTGGAGTCCCTCCACATGCAGATCCGCGCGGAAGGGTTCAACGCGTTTAACGAGACCAACTACGGCACGCCCAATCGCTTCGTGAACGAGCCGCAGTTTGGAACCATCACCATGGCCATGCACCCCGGCCGCGAAGCCCAGTTCAGCGCGCGATTGACTTTCTGAGGTTGAGGCGCCTGACAAGTCCCCGGGGGCCCGATGGTGTTTGTCGACGAATCCGCAGGAGCAATCCGAAGTTCTGGCCGAGCGCAGCACTTGGAAAAAGCTCTGCCACTTCCTGAGCCGAGATGCGGCGCTGGGCCAGATAACATCGAGGAAGAAAGTCGGCCACGCGCGCGATGCAGAATCACGCGATGCAGAGCCTTGGCAAGCGAGAGGAGGGCCAGTATAATCTCATATCGTCAAAACTGGAATTAACCTGGATCGGAATTTGTTAAACCGAGTCTTCATTCCATGCGTGCTCGCCGAGAGAATTGCCGCGTCCGCTCTTCTCGCCTTGCAAAGCCCCAGGGCTTCACCTGAGTGTCGGACTCTTTGACGTCCGGCGGCCGTTTCCAATAATCACCAAACCTTGAAAATCGACAGCGTGAAGCGCAGGCTTCAGGCCTCCCATTCTTCCATACTTGGGCAGAGATGAAGGTGCCGTTGGGCAAGAGCTGGCCAGATTCACGCTCCTCGTCTTTACGTTTATTCAACAGGCCCTTAACAGGCGGTACAGAGATGCCAACTTGAGATTCCTAGGAGCTAATCCCATGACGAAATCAGCCAAAGACCTCCTGGTAGAAAATGAGAAATTCGCAAAGGACGTATTGGCTCCCCGGGCTGACGAAATTGATCGCGAGCGACGCTTTCCACGAGAGAACATTCAGGCGTTGGGACGCAACGGCCTGCTGGGGCTGGTTGTTCCCCAGGAGTTTGGCGGGGCGGGCGCCGGCATTCCCGAGATGGCGCAAGTCCTGGAGTGCATGGCGCAGGCTTGTGCCTCAACGGCCATGGTGACGCTCATGCACTACTGCGGTACGGCGGTGATCGCCGCCAAAGGCAGCGCCACGTTGAAGCAAAGCCTGCTTCCGGCGATAGCGGGCGGCGAGCACTTGACCACGCTCGCATTCAGCGAGGCGGGTTCGGGTGGACACTTCTATATGCCCGTCAGTGAGGTAACAAAGGAGAGTCACGGCCTGCATTTGACGGCTCACAAGACGTTTGTGACGAGCGCCGGCGAAGCGGACAGCTACGTGGTTTCGACACGCAAGGCGAGCGCCTCCGGGCCTACGGATCTGGATCTTTATCTCGTCGCCAAGGGCACGAAGGGCTTTGATGTTGGAAAGCCCTTTGAGGGCCTGGGCCTGGCAGGGAACGGCAGCGCACCCATGAAACTCGAAGATGTTGAACTGAAAGAGGAAAACCGGCTGGGAATGGAAGGCAGTGGTTTCCAAACCATGATGGAGGTTGTCCTCCCGCATTTTCAGGTGGGCGTCGCAGCGGTTTCGCTGGGAATTGCCGCGGCTGCCTTCCAGGCGGCCTCGGCGCACGTTACCGCCCGGAAATATGAACACGTGGGTGGGGCAAGTTTGACCGCGATCCCGCGCGTGCAATTCCTTGCTGCGGAGATGGCTTTGGAGCTCCGCTCGTCGCGCGCGTATTTGAAAGAGACCATTCGCCGTCTCGGGGAGGGCGATCCGGAAGCCATGCTGGACGTTCTGGGCGTCAAGGCGCGAGCTGCCGAGGCAGCTCTCGCCGTCGTTGCGCGCGCCATGACCCTGGGTGGCGGGGCAGCCTATGGCCGGCGCGGCGGACTGGAACGAATTTTCCGCGACGCGCAGGCAGCATCCGTGATGGCGCCTTCCACGGATGTACTGAAAGAGTTTCTGGGGAAAGCGTGCCTGGGAGTTCCGCTATTCTAGCGAGGGGGGAATATGCCACCAGTTTCCAGAAGTCGAAGCGATAGAGGGCTGCTACGCGTGGGCGCGGTGGCCTACGACCCGAAGGTCGTGACGATTTGGGAGGGATTCAAACCGTATTTTGAAAAGCGCGGCGCACCCATCGACTACGTCCTGTATTCGAACTACGACGCGCAGGTCGCGGCCAATCTCGCGGGCGAGGTGGAGGTGGCCTGGAACTCGCCTTTGGCCTGGGTCAAGAGCCAGATCTTGAGCCACGGTGAATGCCGCGCGATCGCCATGCGCGATTCGGATCGCGACCTCACAACTAAAATACTCACCCGTAAGGACTCAAACATCGCGAGCATGGCGGATCTCAACGGGAAGTCAATCGCGGTCGGTGCCTCGGATTCTCCTCAAGCTACGTTGATTCCTCTATCCATGCTGGCGGATGCCGGTGTCGTTCCTGGAGAAGACTGCCACGTCATGTATCACAATGTTATGGTAGGCAAGCACGGCGACCATGTGGGCGGGGAGCGCGATGCCGCGCGAGCATTGGCCGCAGGGAGCGCCGATGCCGCATGTGTGCTTGACGCCAACTACGCCGCCTTCATCAATGAGGGCACACTCGATCCCGGCACCACGCGCGTGCTGGCCACTACGCCTCCCTTTGACCACTGCAATTTCACCGTACGCCAGGACCTGCCGGAGGAGCATTCCAAGCCCTTCATCGAGGTTCTCCTCGGGATGTCTTTCCAAGATCCTGAAGTCCGCTCACTGATGGAACTCGAAGGTTTGAAGCAATGGCTCCCCGCTCGCACGAGTGGGTACGCACAACTGGAAAGAGCCGTGGAGCGTTTCAAGTTCTATGCCTGAGCTAGTTCCCAAACTGCAATTAGACCTCGAGGATCTCACCATTCACGAGGGAGCGCCGGTTCTGCTGAGGCGGGCGCTCGCGAAGCTGGCTGCGGGCGAACTGCTGGAAGTGCGCGGAGATTCGCCTGAGTTGGCGCAGGAGCTTGCTGTGTGGTGCCGCAAAGAGGGCCATCGCTATGGGGGAGAGCGCAAGGGGCCGAACACTTACTGCATCGAACGCGGCGCCGGGCTTGCTCCACTGATGGCAGCGGGCAGTGACATTGCTGAGGTCGCCGACCCCCGCTGGGGTTTGGCTCCACGCGGAGCTCGCATTGAGGCGGGGGGGCCAGAGTTCGCTTTCACCTTGCGCCAGAAGCGAGAAATCTGGGCACAGGAACTATCGAGCATTTATAAGCAGGCCGTCGGGAATCAGTGGTCGGCCGCGCGCGATGTTCCCTGGGGTAATCTTCCCAAGCTGCCTGAGGAGGTTGAAGTCGCGGTCTGCCAGATCATGACGTTTCTCACGGAAAATGAGTTTGCGGCGCTCTACGTGCCCGCTCGCTTCATCCCGCGTATTCACCCTCACTACCGGGAGGTCGTGGAAGTGCTCGCCGTTCAGATTGTGGATGAAGCACGCCATGCCGAGGCTTTTACCCGCCGAGCGGAGGCGGGCGGAAACGGGCTGGGCACGACCGCCGTCAGCGGACAACTCTCCCTCCAGACTTTGCTCGAAGAGCCGGACTTCACTACGGCAACTTTCCTGCTTTGCGTAATGGGCGAGGGGACATTCCTCACACTTCTCAAGTTTCTTGAGGAGCACGCCCCGGAGTGCGTCACGGCGACATTAGCAAGACTTGCTCACCGCGACGAGGCGCGCCACGTGGCCTTCGGAATGGAGCATCTGCGCTATGTGCTGGAACGGGAACCCGAGCGCCGAGCCTCCCTTGCTGCCGCCGTGGAGCGCCGCAGTCGCATGCTCGCGGCAGTTTCCGGACTTAGCCCGTACGTTCATGATGCCTTGACGGTTCTGGCAGGCGGCGGGGTCTTGCCCCGTCAGGTTCGGGAGGGTGCGCGCCACGTGGCCGCGCTGCATCGCGAAATGGATCGCGCCCGTCGCGAGCGCTTGCAAAGCCTCCGTTTCGACGCCGGGGAAGCTCGAACCCTCTCCGCCTATCACACGAAGAACTTTATGTAATGCGCCATAGGGGTCGGAAGCTCATGCATCGACGGCATTGTAAGTGGCCGTCAATGCCTGCCCCTTCCCAAGTTGAAAGTCCCATTTACAGAGACACAAACAGCGCTGGTGGGCGCGGTGGAATCTGCGCCGCAGGGCATCACCCGACGACAAATGAACCTTTTCCGGGTGCGCACGCGGCGGCAAATCGCGCGATTGAACAGATCGAAAGAGTCCGCCCGCCGGCTCCTGCTAAGGTCTCCGGATATATACCGTTGTCTTCGGGTTGTAGTTTCGCCAGTCGAACCAGTAGTCTTTTATGGCCTCGATGGGTTCAAGGCAGAGCCCCGTTTCCTTGCCTGAAACCGCACAGCCCTGAAAATTCCATTCGCTTCCCGTGGCTTCATCCATCAACAAGGGCGCCGCCACGGCCTGTTTCAGCCACGCGGGATCATGCGGATGAGACTGCTTGTCATCGAGGGTGCGGTAGAAGGCCGGGTGGCCGCTGATGCCGGGTATGCGGTCGCGATAGACGCGCACCGATTCTCCATCGGGACCCACCACCAGCAGAACCGGGTCCGCTCCCACGCGGTCGAGCACCAGCTTCTCCTGAATCACCGCGTCGTAAGGGAAAGCCCGGCTTGCCCCGAAGGCCTGGACGCCCAGCAGGAGCGTGCGCGGCTCAAGGCCGCGGGCGGGGTCGGCAAAACTGAGCACCGTGCGCGCCTTCTTCATCCTTACTTCCCAATCCTTCTTCTCATAATCCGAAGCGTACTTGGGGACACTCTTCAGGACAGTGCCGCCAGGCTCCTCCGCCGCCCAGAGGCCGAACGACAATTCATCGGATGCCACCAGGGTCAGCCGCCGGCCTCGCAGCGGACCGGAGACGGCTTCGCCGGTAATCTGCTGCCAGTAGGATCCGGTCTGATCGTCCCGCATCAGAAAGTTCTGGTTGTTGATTCCGGCCAGGTGGAAAGTCAGGACCAGGCCGCCACTCTCGCGTGTCCACACCAGACCGGTGTGGCAGAGCGTTCAATACGTGGCGACAATCGGCTCCTGGCCCACCACATCGTTGATGATGTGATGGTAGCCCATGCTGCGGATGGGATAGGCATGGGCCATGCCACCCAGTTTGACGGCCATGACCATGTCGTCCGGATCCACTTTGGCTTGCTCGATTGGAACAAAGAGCGGATGAGTATCGGGATGAAACATCATCTCAAAAATGTTCACCCTCGATAAGACCGCGAAGGTGCACACGAGGAAGGCGCCGGCGGCCGCCAGCCTCCGCCGCGAATCCAGGGGCTGCACTCGCCAATACCAGAACAGCCCTAGGAGAGCGCAAATTGCACATACCAGTTCAATGGGCGGTCGAATCTGAATGACCTCAAGTGCGGCCGCCAGCTCGCGCGGTCCCTGATGGCGGAATGGCCGGATCACATAGATCGGGTAGGCAAGGGCGGTAAACGATACCAGAGCGATGGGAATCAAAAACCAGGGGTCCGCCACTGTGCGGCGCGAAGAGCGTTCCATTAGTGAATTACCTCCGTGATCGGGATTCTTCTTCTCTTTGCGTTCCGCCCCTGCGAACCCGGTCTCGATGGGCCGCCCTGACAGATCGTAAAACGCGGGCATGCGACGCACGGCCTCCAGGCTGGGGCTATCTTTAGTTTATTCTGGATTTGCTGTCAGGCCTGGCGACGGCATACATCTCAGCCGCAATCTGATTGAAAAGCGCGTCCTTGTCGTCACCTTTCCGATACAGGTCGAAGTGTGTCCTCCCGGGAATAAAGGTGAAATGTGCCTCCCCATGCAGGCGGTCCAGCAAGGATTGCAGCCGTTGCGCCGAGCTATCCAGATAGAAGGTATCATCAGTTCCAACAAAGAGATGAATTTTGCCGCGGAGGTCGGGCGCGAGCGTCGCCCAATTCGTCTCAATGCGGTGGGCGATGTCATAGTGCTCTCCCCAGTAGGCAATCACCTTGGGATCCACTGCCCCCGTGGTACGATCAAACATGGGCAGCGGACGCCCGTCCGGGCCGCGTGGGGAGAAGACCCACTCGAAGGACGCAATCTGGCCGCCGTAATCCCCCAGCACCGACTCCATGTGCGCCAACTGTTCCATGGTGACCAGCACCGCGTCATGCACGCGGATCATCGGTTGCGCCGAGCCATCCGGGCGGCGGTACATGTTGGCGTTCGCCGCGTAGAGGTCGATCGTACTGAAAGCGTGGAAGTCGCTCGGGTCCGGAGAGGTGGACCAGGTGCCTCCAAACATTTTCGGGTAAGCCGTCTGCAACCAGAGCGTCGCCCAGCCCCCGGAGGAGTGCCCTTGCAAGAACCGCCCGGAAACCCGCGCGTCCATGCGGTAATGGCTTTCCAGGTAAGGAATGAGTTCTGTAGTGAGTGCGGTACCCCAAGGGCCGTTGTTCACGCCGTCGGCGAATTCGTGGGTGCCTGTAGGACTGCTCTCATCGAGGAGTACCCATATCATCTCCGGCATTTCGCCGCTCTTCATGCGTTGGTATAAGGTCGGAGCGAATCGGGCGCGAATCCGCGCTAAATTCCCTCCAAAGCCGTGCGTGAAGTAGACGGTTGGATAGCGTTCCCCGGCATGTGAGCCATAGCCGGGTGGCAACAACACCCACGCCTTCATATGGGTTTCCTGGCCCCAAAACTCGCACAGCACGGGGCTGCGGAAATTGACAAGTTTCAGGGCAGAGACCACGTCCGGTGAGTTGCTGAGGGGATCCGACGGTTCGGGCTCGGTTTTGGTAAGCGTCAGTTCCGGCGGCGGTTGGCGCCCGGGATACCACGCGGGGAGCGCGACGACATCGCTTTCCAGATCCCCTGGCAAGCGGCCTGAATAGCTGTAGCGATGTGCAACATCCAGAACCACCTGGGCCTGGTAATCGCCCGGATCCGCCCTGGACAAGGGCGATGGAAAGACGTCGTCATCGGCATCAATCTCTACGGTCTGTCCGGGCGCAAGATGGGGAACCTCTCTGGCCGCGATGTAAGTCTTGGCGGGTTCCATCATGTTCATGTCGACCGTTTTATCGCCATGCCCCACGGAGACAAAGAGAAGCAAACGACCGGATACCGGACCCTGGAATTGCGGCCCCAGGCTAACGTGAAAGAACAGGTGCTGTGGAGTGCTGGCGGGTTGAGCCGTTACCAGCGATGCTAAAAGGGAGGTAAAAACAACGGCGACGGTCGCGCAGGTCGTATAACGTCTCATTCGCGAATGTATCCTTTTGCCGCCATGCGAGATGCCAGCCTCTTAAAAGCCTCGTCGCTCACAGGGTGTACGCCACTAGCGGAAATCCATCGGTTGTAGAAGTTAAAGAGGGCGCAAGCGGAGATGGCATAAAAGATTGAGCCATCGTCCCATCCCGCCTGATTCAGATGCTGCGTATCCGCGGCCGTTATCGAGGATGGATTCAGCGTTACCTTGCGGACAAACCGGAGCAGCGCTTTGTCCTTTTCCGGGAGGGGTGAGGCCTCGAGATCCCGGATCACGCCCCAGACGAGTGGCTCATTCCCAAGAATTTGCGAGGCGACTGCGGCATGGGCCTTCATGCAGAACTCACACTTGTTCAAAGAGGACGTATAGGCCGCAATCAATTCTCGCAAACCTGCAGTGATTGGAGACGGCTTGTGCATCAGCGTGTGCGAAAGCGCCGCGAGGTGATGGGCGGCTTCCGGATCAAATGCGAGCAAATGCCAAATTTGCCAATAATCGCTTCCTGAGGATTGTGCTGCTTCAATCAGATCGCGATAAGGACTGGGCTTCGGGTTCCGTTCCACCTCCGGAAGGAACATGGGCTCTTGCGTTGTCTTCACCGGATTCATCTGTCCTCCCTCAACTTGAATTGAATGGGATCAGGCGCCCAGCAGGTCCCGCGAAGGTCTGGCCACATCCGTGCGTATCCATGGATGACCGCGTTATTGTGGGGACGATGGTCTGCCCGCCTACTCGTGAGCCGTCTTGACATAAGCCTTCATTGCCCCCACATATCCGTCCCGGGCAATGGGGGCGGCCCGCTGAAGGTAGGTATTAGCGTCCTGTGGCGCCCAGGTGGCCAGACCATCCACATATCGGTTGCACATGCAAAAAACCGCGGCAATCAGCACCGTATCGTGTATCTCCAAGTCAGTTGCGCCCTCCTGCCGCGCCCGCTCCACGTCTTCTGCCGTCACCTTCTTTCCACCTTGCTGAACCTTCCCCGCAATTGCCAGAAGTGCCTTGAGCTTCTTCGAGATGTCCGCATCTTCAAAACCCTGCTTCACTTGCTTGACAAGGTCCATGTTACCGCCCAAATGGATGGCGGCAATGGCTCCGTGAGCCGACTGGCAGTAAAAGCAGTCGTTTTGGGACGACACGTAGGTGGCGATAAGCTCCCGGTCCGCCATCGACAAGGTGCCCGGCGTGTGCAATAGCACTTCGGCAAGTTCACTTATGGGCAGCGCGGTTTCCGGACGAAATGCAAAGAGTCCTCGAATACCTGGCAACTTCTCGTCAAGCTTAATATGCGGCATGGATCCACCCTTTCGATAAGAAGTAGCAGACTGCAGCCAACCCGCCTCAGTCTCCAACAGACCTGACCGCGCGAAATTGCGTCCATCGAGAGTAAGTCGAAAACCTCGCGGCTGCCCAGCACCCTACAGGGCTTGTGGGAGGTGGCATCCCCGAACTCGGTGTTCCCCCCTCCAGCGATCCGTCTGCTGGCTGCCGCGACCTCCCTGTCCGTCATACCTGAGAATGGGAAGCATTTTATGCAGCGCGGCATATCTTGCACAATAATCAAAAGGTAGTATGCGTCAAGATGTTATCCATTAACCGGCTTAACAGAAGTCGGGTGCCGTCTTGCACGAACCATGCCAAGCATCGAACGGTATCATCGAAATACCGGTCTTCCTCCAGGTGTACGTCACCGCAGTGGTTGACGCGCAAGGTCATAAGGGGCCTCCTCGCTGTTGTTGTGGCGTGACTTAAATCATAAATTTTGCGTTCGTTTATTTTTGACCTTCGATATTTCCATCGTGAACGATGGGCGCGGGGTGCAGATGGGCCGGATAGCGCTATTCTCGGAATCTGGTCTAACCTTCAATATTGCTATGCGGGAATGATTCGGTTCTTGCACGCCTTAAAGTATCGGAACCCTGCGTAGGCCAAGTCAGGAATTGCATAGCATTGGGCAGCAAGTGATATTGCGTACCCAAGACCACAAAGGCACCGTCTGGACGCGTCGCTGCAGGGAAACGTGGCCACCTGCTACAGTTCTTTCCCCCGCGTGGTAAGCACGAGTTTGCCATGCTTTACCCTCCGAAGGCTCAGAATCCGGTCGGCGATGCGCCGAACCTCAGAACTTCGTCTTTTCATGATGGTCACTTCAAGGCAATTGTGGTGATCCAGGTGAACGCGCGTGGCAGCCAGCACTTTATCCTCGGCTTGGTGCTGCGCCTCGATCAGACGCTCCAAAAACTTCGGGCGGTGGTGGTCGTAGACCATGGTCAAGGTCCCCACAACCGTCCGGTTTTCCTCCAGAGGGAACGGTTCGAAGGCTGGTCCGATTGGTAGGGCAAGCTCAGTTGATGCGGACTGGGCTTCCAAGCAGCTCTTGGTTTCAACAGGAATAACCGTGAGGAGCTGCATCCCCAAGAAATGGGGAGCATCCAATGATAAGATGCTCGCTCTCTGGGTTGATGTCGGAGTGACAGACCGAATGTCGATATTCAATCGCGCCATTGTTGCCCTCTTTGTCTTGAGTTTGCCCGCGCTTGCAAGTTCCACAGTGCAAGGAATCGACAATTTCTATGCGGTCGATGAACACGTCTACCGGGGAGCACAACCGACGTACGAAGGATTTAATTACCTGGCGAAGATCGGCGTTAAGACCGTGTTGGATTTACGCGAAGACCATAAACAGTCATCTGGCGAAGCGCAGGTTGTCGCTTCCCTGGGCATGCAGTATGTGAGTGTTCCCATGACCGGCATGACCCCTCCGACTGAGGCACAGATTACTAAAATCCTCGCGTTGCTGGAAGACGGTAAGAGCGGTCCCGTATTTGTGCATTGCAATCGCGGAGCGGACCGCACCGGCGCCGTCATTGCTGCCTACCGCATCGATTATGATCACTGGAATAATGGTCGGGCTCTGAAGGAAGCGCTATTGTTTGGGATGAGCCCGTTTCAAGAGCCGCGGCAGAACTTCATTCGCAAGTTCCAGGCACTGAAGACCAGAAGACTTCCGAATCCTTGAATAGCCTTCCGGGCGGAGAAGAACTCCAGCCGATTGGCACTCACAATCGCTGGTACCGGCTCCTCAGCGAGTGGGTTTCTTTTTTGTTGCGCTGGTTACCCCACCTGCCCGAGAGCCCCCTTGCAACCTGCGGCCAGCAACGCGGGCCGCAGACACAATGTGGCGCCGGCTCGGCCGGACTTACTCAAAAATAGAATTTGACAGCTAATTGAAGAAGGCGGGGATCTGCGGCGCTTACGACCCTTCCGAAAGAGGGGCTGCTGATATTCCCGCCGACGGCCGCGGCTCCGTAAAACTGCGCATGATTAGCCACGTTAAACGCCTCCACGCGGAATTGAAGCGATTTCGATTCGGTGAGGTGGAGGTTCTTCAAAAGGGCAAGGTCGGAATTGGCGATGCCGGGGCCGTAGAAGAGGCGCCGCGCCGCCGTGCCCATTTGGCCGAGCGCGGGAAGGCTGAACAGCGACGTGTTAAAGGCGGGCCTGCCGTTTCGAGGGTCGGTGTTGATTTCCATGTTGCCGGAGGCCAGGTTGGGGGTGTCCACGCCATTGTTGTTGATGCCATTGGGTATGATCCCCAGCAGCGAAGTATCGTTGTTGTTGTAAAGAGTCACGGGGAAGCCGGTGCTGAATCGCGTGATTCCCGTAAGGCTCCAACCCTCCGTCAGCCGGTTCCGGCGGTTAAGGAGATGGTCGAACGGCAGTTCGTATTTGTAACTTGCCACAAAATTGTGACGCATATCGAATGCCGATACGGCCTTGCTAAGGCTGGGATCGACGGGGTTCACCGGCTCTGCCAGGCTGGATGACAGATCGAGAGATTTGCCATACGTATAGCCCACAAGTAATTCCAGGGGCCCGCGCTTGTGACGCAGATTGATCTCAAGCGCGTTGTAGTTAGAGTTCCCGAGCGTCTTCTGGTAGGTGATGGCGTCGAACTGGGAACTGAAGGGGCCACGGGTTCCTTGTATCGTTTGGCCTGACGACGTAACGTATGTCCCCTGTCGTCCGCAAAAACTCGGGGCGGGCGAAGATGTAACGGTTACACCACAGTTGCCTGAACACTAATTGGATTTGTCGTTCGCCAAGAATACGTCAGGCTGAAAACAATTCAATTTTTACCAGTGGCGGCCCTTACCCCGACGCCATGTTCGCGCTGCTTATTTCGCTGCTTTGTCTTCTCGTTTCGCCCGTTTACCTCCGGGATATCGCCTTGGAGACCATTCCTCCGCTGACCCTCGTTGGTGGTGCGACTGCCAGCGTGCTCCGCTGGAAGTCAGACTCAAGATGTCATGTGGAATGAGGCAGATGCAGGATTCTCAGTCCTTGTGAGTCCATTAAGACGTCGAAGAGGGAGTTGGTCGAGGGCGCTAATCTGTTGAAAAGATGGAGCGGGAGACGGGGATCGAACCCGCGACGTCCAGCTTGGGAAATTGATCGTAGATTGTAAATACAAAATTTAGCGTCTACGGTGTCGATGCTGACGATCCCAGGCTATTGA
>Ga0182030_10006103_pt1 | contig 25467 bp, 16 predicted proteins | sample 812S3MmetaG_FD_121299 | JGI IMG/M metagenome (GOLD analysis project Ga0182030, IMG submission 121299) | Permafrost microbial communities from Stordalen Mire, Sweden - 812S3M metaG (Illumina Assembly) | ecosystem: Environmental > Terrestrial > Soil > Wetlands > Permafrost | place: Sweden...
CCGATGGTGCAATCGGCGCCGATGTCGAGCGGATAGCCCATGTCGGTGTGAAGCACGCTGTTTTCCTGGATATTGGTGCGCGCGCCGATGGTGATCCATTCATTGTCGCCGCGCAGCACGCAGCCGAACCAGACATTGGCGTCCTCGTCCAGCGCGACTCGGCCGATCAGACAGGCGTTGGGCGCGATCCAATAGCGGCCTCGCGCCGGCAGGCGCGGCGGGATTCCGTCGATCTTATAAAGCGGCATGCGTCAATCTCCCCGATTCGCGCAAAACCTTGCCATTTTCGCGCCAGGACGCATAGCCACGCTGCGACGGGAAAACAATTCCCTTTGTATTCAAGCGGTTTAAAGCTAGCTGGAGCCTGGGGCCAATCCGTTGTAGGCCAGCTTAGAGCAGGCTCTTAAAAAAGTTGATCGACTTTTTCGATTAAGAGCTTGCTCCATCATTTTGATCTGGCGCGATTTCTTATCGTTCGAACGATAAGCGCGCCAGTCGCGACTGCGAGCGCGCGATCCTCGGGCGAAGGGAGGCGATTCTGGCCGGCGAGAAGATGCGTGATCGACTGCGCGAGGTCTGGCGATCGGCGGTTCGCGCGGCGGAGGAACTGGCCACGCGCGCCGGAGCGCCGCGCCGCGCTCTGCTGACGCGTAAAATCGCCACGCCGGATCGGCTGCGCATCGCGCCGCAGGACATCCGCACCGGCGACGCCACCGTCGCCGACGAAATTTACGCCGGCTATTTTTCTTTTTGCGGCAAGACCGTGAATGCGCGCGGATATTCGCCCTTCGCGCTGGAGCCGCCGTCGGCGAACTGGCGTCGCGCGCTCACCGGCTTTTCCTGGCTGCGGCATTTGCGCGTCGCCGGCGCGGCCCCGGCGCGCGACAATGCTCGGGCGCTGGTTCATGCGTTCATGGAGCAGCGCGGCCAAGAGGCCGACGATCCGGCGTTCGAGCCATCGGTGACCGCGCGCCGGATGCTGTGCTTTCTCGCGCATTCGCCCATGCTGCTCGACGGCGCGCCGCCGGAATTTTACGATAGTTTCATGGCGGAGCTGGCGCGAGGGGCCAAGGCGCTGTCGCGCGCGCTGGGCGGGCCGGCGCGGGGAACAGAACGCCTGCTGTGCGCATTGGCGCTGCTGGAGTTTTGTATTTGCGCCGATGTCGGCGCCGATGTGCAATCGGAGGCGACCAAGGCGTTCGCGCGGGAGTTGGAGCGCCAAATCCTGAGCGATGGCGGCCATATCGGGCGCAATCCCAAAACGATCCTCGACCTTGCGCTCGATCTGCTGCCGCTGCGGCAACTTTATGCCGCGCGCGGCGTGAAGGCGCCACAGGCGCTGCTCGGCGCCATTAACCGGATGATCCCGAAGCTGCGTCTGTTGCAGCATGGCGACGGCTCGTTGGCTTTGTTCAACGGCATGTCGGCGACCGACCCTGGCGAGTTGGCGACGGTGTTCACGCATGAGGCGCGCGGCGCCGCTCCGCTGCTCGAAGCGCCGGGCGGCGGCTATCGCCGCATGACGGCTCCGGGCGCGCTGGCGATCGTCGACGTCGGCGCGCCGCCGCCGCTGGAGTTTTCCCGCGCGGCCCACGCCGGCGCGCTGGCCTTCGAATTTTCGCTGGAGTCCGAGCGCGTCGTGGTCAATTGCGGCGCGCCGGCCGCGCAACATGAGGCGGCGCGCGAGATCGCCCGCGCCAGCGCCGCCCATTCCACGCTCGTCATCGACGATCAGTCCTCCAGCCAGATCGAGCCGCTATCCAGCAAGGCGAACCCAGGACTTATCGTCGCCGGACCGCGCGACATGCGTGTGGAGCGGCGGCGGTCGCGCATGGGCGAGGTGATCGACGCCGCGCATGACGGCTACAAGGAACGTTTCGGGCTTTTTCACGAGCGCATTCTGGCGCTGAAGCAAGACGGCTCGCGCCTTATCGGGCAGGAGCGGCTGGTCGCGGCGGAGGGCGCGAAAAAGAGCGCCGCGAAGGGCCAAGGCGCAGCGCGTGAATTCACGGTGCGCTTCCATCTGCATCCCGGCGTCGGCGCCGCGCCGCAGGCGGAGGGACGAGGGATCGATCTGACCCTGCCAAGCGGCGCGCGGCTGCTGTTCGAAGCCGGCGGCTATACGCCAAGGCTGGAGGAAAGCATTTTCTTCGCCGCGCCCGAAGGCCCCCGCAAAACGATGCAGATCGTGGTGGCTGGCCCCGCAACGCCGGGCATGCGGCTGCGCTGGACATTTACGCGGGTCGAGGATGTTGGGGACGAGGGGTTAAGCGATCCAGGCGACGAAGCGATTTGAGTTGCGGCTATGCCCCCAATGGCGAACTTCGGCGGAAGCTCGCGCGGCGTAACGCGCCGCCTCACCATAATCGCGCGACGCCATAGGCGTCGAAGGGCTGCTCGTTGGAGACAAGCACGAGATTTTCCATCATGGCTTGGGCGATCAGCATCCGGTCTAATGGGTCGCGGTGCGGCCCCGGCAAAACGCCCGCCGCCAGCCCGTGGCGAACGCTAATCGGCAAACCCGCGAAGCCCTGATCGGCGATGGCGCCGTCGAGATCGGCGACAATCGCCGCGACGCCAGGTAATTTTCCGATACGATGCTTCGTCGCTATTTCCCAGGCCGACGCGGCGCTGACGAAAACGCCGTTGGCCTCGTCCGCGATCGCCGCCCGCGCCGCGGCGGAGAGAGCGTCGTCGCCGGCAAGCCACCAGAGAAAGGCGTGAGTATCGAGCAGCAGCCGCATATCGCTACTCCCACGCCGCCAGTTCCTGCTCCGACAGGGGTTCGAAAAACTCCGGTCCGACACTGACGATTCCGCGCAGCGCGCCAAACCGGCGTCTGGTCGGCGGCGGATGGTAAGGCGTCAACTTGGCGATCGGCGTCTTGCCGCGCGCCAGAATGATCTCCTCGCCTGCTTCGACGCGCGCCAGAAGTTGCGACAGGGTCGTCTTCGCGGTGTGAATCGTGACGATTTCCATGCCGCCATCTCCTAGCTAATCAGCATTAGCTAATCCAGCCGCCTTTGTCCAGCCTGGCGTCGGATCGACAAAACCGCCGCCCGTCCGCGACCCCGCCCCGGTTCCGACGCCGCCCCGGTTCCGACGCCGCCCGATTCGTGTTAGGGCGAGCGCACCGCCAAAACGTCAGCCTGAAGGAACTCCATGCCCGTCGATCTGCGCCCCATCGCCCGCGCTCTGCTGTCCGTCTCCGACAAAACCGGCCTCGTCGAACTCGCGCGCGCGCTCAGCCTTCGCGGCGTCGAGCTGGTTTCGACCGGGGGCACCCGCAAGGCGCTGGCCGAGGCGGGTCTCGCGGTCAAGGACATCGCCGATCTGACGCAGTTTCCGGAGATGATGGACGGGCGGCTCAAGACCCTGCATCCCAAGGTGCATGGCGGGCTGCTGGCGATCCGCGAAAATCCCGAGCATGAAGCCGCCATGCTGGCGCATGACATCCAGCCGATCGACCTTCTGGTGGTCAATCTCTATCCGTTCGAGGCGACGATGGCCAAGGGCGCGCCTTACGCCGAATGCGTCGAAAACATCGACATCGGCGGCCCGGCGATGATCCGCGCGGCGGCCAAGAACCACGACGACGTGGCCGTGCTGGTCGATCCCGGCGATTACGGCGTTTTCCTTGACGAGTTGAACGCGCACGACGGGCGCGCGACTTTGGCGCTGCGCAAGCGCCTCGCGCAAAAAGCCTTTGCGCGCACGGCGGCGTATGACGCGGCGATCTCCAACTGGCTTGCGACGTCGCTGGACGAGACGACGCCGCCCTGGCGGGCGCTGGGCGGAAAGCTGGCGCAGCCGATGCGCTACGGCGAGAATCCGCATCAATCCGCCGGCTTCTACCTCACCGGCGAGCAGCGCCCCGGCGTCGCCACGGCGCGACAACTCCAGGGCAAGCAACTCTCGTACAACAACATCAACGACACCGACGCGGCCTTCGAATGCGTCGCGGAGTTCGATCCCGCCCGCGCGGCGGTAGTGATCGTCAAACACGCCAACCCCTGCGGCGTCGCGGAAGGCGCCACGCTGGAGGAGGCCTACCTCAAGGCGCTATGCTGCGATCCGGTTTCGGCCTTTGGCGGCATTGTCGCGTTGAACGGCAGGCTCGACGCCGCCAGCGCGCGACGAATCGTCGAGGTCTTCACCGAGGTGATCATCGCGCCGGACGCCGACGAGGAGGCCATCGCGCTGGTGGCGGGGAAGAAGAATTTGCGGTTGCTGTTGACCGGCGGCCTGCCCGATTCACGCGCCCGCGGCCTGACGCTGCGCACGGTGGCCGGCGGCTTTCTCGCGCAGAGCCGCGATAACGCCGTCGTCGACGATATGACGCTCGATGTGGTGACGAAGCGCGCGCCGACGGCGCAAGAACTGGCCGATCTGAAATTCGCCTTTCGCGTCGCCAAGCACGTCAAGTCCAACGCCATCGTCTACGCCAGAGACGGCGCCACCGTCGGCATTGGCGCGGGACAGATGTCGCGCGTCGATTCCTCGCGCATCGCGGCCGTGAAGGCGGAGGAGGCGGCGAAGGCGCTGGGCCTTTCCGAAAGCCTCGCCAAAGGCTCGGTCGTGGCTTCGGATGCGTTCTTTCCCTTCCCCGACGGCCTGCTGGCGGCGGCGGCGGCGGGCGCGACGGCGGTGATTCAGCCCGGCGGCTCGATCAACGACAAGGAGGTGATCGCGGCGGCGGACCAGGCCGGGCTCGCCATGGTGTTTACGGGCGTGCGGCATTTCCGCCATTGAGGCGAGGGATCTGAACGTCCGTCGCCGCCGCGTCACTCCGTTTGCGAGAGCAACTTCTGCTGATGGTCGCGAAGCAGCGCGTCGATGATCTCGTCGAGCGCTTCGCCCTCCATCGCCTTGTCGAGCTTGTAGAGCGTCAGATTGATCCGGTGGTCGGTGACGCGGCCTTGCGGAAAATTATAGGTGCGAATGCGCTCGGAGCGGTCGCCCGAGCCGACCTGTTGGCGCCGATCCTCCGAGCGCGCGCTGTCGAGGCGGGACCGTTCGGAGTCGTAAAGCCGCGAACGCAGCACGGCCATCGCCTTCGCCCTGTTGCGATGCTGCGAGCGCTCCTCCTGCATCATCACCACGATGCCCGACGGAATATGGGTGATGCGGATCGCCGACTCGGTCTTGTTGACATGCTGGCCGCCGGCGCCTTGCGAACGCATCGTGTCGATCTGTAGATCCTTGTCGTCGATGGCGAGATCGACCTCTTCGACCTGCGGCAGCACCGCGACGGTGGCGGCGGAGGTGTGAATGCGCCCCTGCGTCTCGGTCGCCGGCACGCGCTGGACGCGATGCACGCCCGACTCGAATTTGAGCCGCCCATAGACGCCGCGCCCTCCGATTTCCGCGATGATTTCCTTATAGCCGCCAAGCGCGCCCTCGCTGGCCGAGACGATCTCCACGCTCCAACCCTTGAGCGCCGCATATTTCTGATAGGCGCGGAAAAGATCGCCGGCGAACAGCGACGCCTCATCGCCGCCGGTTCCGGCGCGAACCTCCAGAATGATGCTCTTTTCATCGGCGGCGTCCTTGGGCAAGAGCGCGAGTTTCAATGCTTCGCTGGCGGCTTCGAGGCTTTTCTCCGCGGCGGCGCTCTCACCCTTGGCCAGAGCGCGCATATCCTCGTCGGTCGAAGGGTCCGCGAGCAACTCGCGCAGTTCGTCGACCTCCTTTTGCGCGGCGCGATAGGCGCCGATCGCCGCCGCCGTCTCGTCGAGCGTGGCGAGTTCGCACGAGAGCGCGACGAAGCTCTGCGAGTCGGGACCGCTGCTGAGCTTTTCGCCAATCTCCTGGTGTCGGCGTAAAATGAGATCGAGTTTATCTTGCGCGAACATTTTCAATCCAGGCGTCGGGAGAGCGGGCGGCGCGAACCACGAGCGTCGCTACAACGGAACCCCGTTCGCAATGGCGAATTGGCGCAGGTGCTCGCGCAACGAGTGGCGGCCGTCGTCGCTGGTCATCAGCGCGGTGAGGAACAGCCGCGCCGGCTCGAGATCGAGGCCAAGGATCATCGCCTTCACCGGGCCGATCGAGGCGGGGGACATTGACAGGGAGCGATAGCCGATCGCCAGCAGCGCCAGCGCTTCCAACGGCCGCCCGCCCATTTCGCCGCACAGCGTCACCGGCGTGCCCGCGCGCTCGCCGGCGTCGTTGATGCTCTTGAGCGCGCGCAGCATCGGCGTCGAGAGATTGTCGTAGCGCTTGGAGACGCGGTTGTTGTCGCGGTCGGCGGCGTAAAGATATTGCATGAGGTCGTTGGAGCCAACCGAAAGAAAATCGGCGCGCTCGGCGATCTGATCCAACTCCCACAGCAAGGCCGGCACCTCCACCATGGCGCCGAGTTCGAGCTTGCTCGGCGTCCCGTGGTCGTGCCGGCGGATCAGCTCCATTTCGCGCAAGGTGATCGCCTTGGCGAGATCGAATTCCGCGACATTGGCGATCATCGGGAACATGATGCGCAGATCGCGCCCCGCGCCGGCCTTGAGCATGGCGCGCAGTTGCATCCGCAACAGCCCGGGGCGGTCCAGACCGATGCGAATCGCCCGCCAGCCGAGCGCCGGGTTTTCCTCGTCGATCTTGGCCATGTATGGCAGCACCTTGTCCGAGCCGATGTCGAGCGTGCGGAAGGTGACAGGCTTATCGGGAATGGCGTCGAGCACGGCTTTATAGAACTGGTATTGCTCCTTCATGCGCGGGAAGCGCGGGGCCAACATGAATTGCAATTCGGTGCGAAACAGGCCGATGGATTCGGCGCCGGACTCGCACACGAATGGCGCGTCGATGGTCAGGCCGGCGTTCATATGCAGCGCGATTCTCACGCCGTCCCTGGTGAGCGCGGGAATGTCGCGCAACTGCGCGTACTGCTCTTGCCGGCGCGCGCGCAGCCGCGCTTTTTCGGCATAGGCGGCGCGCACGTCGGGCTGCGGACGCACGTGCACGTCTCCGGTGGAGCCGTCGATAATCACCGCGTCGTTGGGTTCGACGAGGCCGGTGATGTTGGGAACGAGCCCAACCGTGGCGAGCCCGAGCGCGCGCGCGACGATCGCCACATGGCTCGACGGGCCGCCTTCTTCCAGGATGAGTCCGCGCAATTTGGCGCGGTCGTAGTCGAGCAGAGCCGCCGGTCCCATATTGCGGGCGACGATGATCGCGTTCTCCGGCACGCTGTCGCGGTCGGCGACATAGCTTTGGCCGGTCAGTTGGTGCAGCAGGCGGTTGGCGAGATCGTCGAGATCGTGCAGCCGGTCGCGCAGATAGGGGTCGGTCTGGCGCTGCATTCGGGCTCTGGCGTCGTTCTGCACGCGCTCGACGGCGGCTTCGGCGGTGAGGCCGGTCATCGTCGCCTCGCGCAGCCTTCGCAGCCAGCCTTGATCGTTGGCGACCATGCGGACCGCTTCGAGGACTTCGCGATGCTCTCCGGCGCCCATCCGGTCGCCGTGGGCGACGAGTTCGTCGATCGAAACCCGCATGGCGTCGATCGCCGTGTCGAGACGCCGCAATTCGCTCTTAGAGTCCTCGGCGAGCAGGTTTTTGACGATGACGCGCGGCTCGTGCAGCAGCACATGGCCGAGCCCGACGCCATCGCAGATCGCCACGCCCTTGAGCGACAGCGGGCCGTTCAGCGCCAGCAACTCGGCCGATTTGGCGATCGACTGCAATTCGCCCGAGGCGATCATTTCGGCGAGCAGCATCGCCGTGGTTTGCAGCGCCTCGACTTCCTCCTCGGAATAAGTGCGCCGCACCTTGTTCTGCACCACCAGCACGCCGACCGTATTGCCGCCGCGCAGGATGGGAACGCCCAGAAAGGAGTGGTAAACCTCCTCGCCGGTCTCGGGACGATAGGAGAAGGCCGGGTGCTCATGCGCCTCGGACAGAGCGAGAGGCTCCGCGCTTTGCGCGATGAGGCCGACGAGGCCCTCGCCGGACTGCATGGTGGTCAGATGAACCGCCTCGCGGTTGAGGCCCTCGGTGGCGTAGAGTTCGAGCCGCTGGTCGGCGCGCAGGACATAGACCGAACACACCTCCGCCACCATATTGGCGGCGATCTGCATGACGATCTTGTCGAGCCGCGCCTGCGCGTTCACCGGCTCCGCGCTGATCTCGCGCAGCCGGCGCAGCAGCAGCCGTGGTCCGCCGTGAGCGCTCCGCATCGGGTCTGTTCCTGTTCAACCGCCGCCGCGCGAACCTCGCCGACGCTCATCTACTATCATATCCCGGCGCGATCGCTCGCCACCCGTTCCTGGCCAGCGTATATTGCCCCCCTCCGCCCTCCGCAAGGGCGCGGAGACGGCGGAATCGCTTCGCAAGGACCATACCGGCTGGAGCCGCGGAGCGCTAATCGGCTTGCGGGACGGCGCCGAAGGCTCTACCAGTCTTGGCCCAGCCAGTCTTGGCCCAGCCAGTCTTGGCCCAGCCAGTTTCGGCGCAGACGACAGGCTGTCGGAATCATCGCAAGGAAGCCTGCGCGCCTCATGGCCGGGGCCCTTCGTGCTTAAGAAGTGACTTCGTGGGTTTCAACAAATATCTGATCGCGTTGCTGCTGTTCGTCGCTTTCGCCCCCGCCGCCCGGGCGGTGGACAGCGTGCGCGTGCCGCACGACGTCCCGGCGATCGACCTCACCAACGCGGTCGAAAAACATGCGGCGGAAGGCGACCGGCTGCAGGTCTCGACCGCGCCGGGTTCGGACGGGATCACCCGCCGCATCGAGGTCGAGGCCAAGGAACCGGGCACGCATCCGAACTGGATCGTGTTCGGGCTCACCAACGACACCGACGAGCAAATCGAGCGCCTCATCGTCGCGCCGCATTTTCGCTTGCAGGATTCGGGGCTGATCTGGCCGGATCTCGGCGCCACGCGCATTTCCACCGTCACCGCGAGCCAGGGCTTTCCACCCGAGCGCGAGGAGAGTTCCGACGCCGACGTGTTCCGTCTGACGCTCGACCCCGGCACCACGGTGACTTACGTCGCGGAATTGCGCACCCCCAATCTGCCGCAGCTCTATCTGTGGGAGCCGGACGCCTATAAGGACAAAATCACCAGCCTCACGCTCTACAAGGGCATAGTGATCGGCATTTCCGGCCTGCTGGCGCTGTTCTTGACCATTGTCTTCGTCGTCAAGGGGCAGGTGATCTTTCCGGCGGCGGCGGCGCTGGCCTGGTCTGTGCTCGCATATGTCTGCATAGATTTCGGCTTCTGGGCCAAGATCTTCGGCTCGGACCCGGCGACCGACAGAATCTGGCGCGCCGGAGCCGAGACGGTGCTCTCGGCGACGCTGGTGGTGTTTCTGTTCGCCTATCTCAACCTCAACCGCTGGCACGTGCGCGCCTGGCATATCGCGCTCGTCTGGCTTTTGATCCTCGCCGATCTGGTTGGCCTTGCGGTGTTCGACGCGCCGGTCGCCGCCGGCGTCGCGCGCATATCGCTCGGCACGGTGGCCGTCGTCGGCTTTGTGCTGATTCTCTATCTCGCCTCGCACGGCTTCGAGCGGGCGATCATGCTGATCCCGACGTGGTTCCTGCTCGTGCTTTGGGTCTGCGCGGCGGGTTTCACGGTCGCCGGGTGGCTGACCAACGATCTTGTTTCGCCGGCGCTGGTCGGCGGCCTCGTGCTGATCGTCATGTTGATCGGCTTCACGGTGATGCAAAACGCCTTCGCCGGCGGAGGGCTCGCCCAGGGCGCGATTTCCGACGTCGAGCGCAAGGCGCTGGCGCTGACCGGAGCCGGCGAGATCGTGTTCGACTGGGACGTGCCCTCCGACCATATCTTCGTCAGCCCCGAGGTGGAGGCGCAGTTGGGGCTCGATCGCGGCGGGCTGGAGGGCGCCGCCGCCTCCTGGCTCGATCTGTTGCACCCTTTCGAGCAGGATCGCTACCGCGCCTGTCTCGACGCGATACTGGATCAACGTCGCGGCCGCATCGACCAGGAGTTTCGCCTGCGCGCCGCCGACGGCCATTATCTGTGCTTCCGCCTGCGCGCCCGCCCGGTGGTCGGACCGGACGGCGAAGTCATTCGCGTCGTCGGGACGCTCTCCGACGTGACCGAGGAGCGCAACGCCCAGGAACGGCTGCTGCACGACGCCGTGCATGACAATCTGACCGGCCTGCCCAACCGCGCATTGTTCTTCGACCGCCTCGAAACGGCGCTGGAATTCGCCCGCATGGAAAAGGACGTGCGGCCGACGGTTCTGTGCATCGACATCGACCGTTTCAAACAGATCAACGAGCAGGTCGGCGTCGCGACGGGCGACAGTATTTTGCTGACCATCGCCCATCGGCTGACCCGGCTGTTGCAGCCGCAGGACACTTTGGCGCGCTTCTCCGGCGACACTTTCGCGATCATTCTCATTTCGGAAACCGGCGCCGACCCGGTGATCGCCATGGCCGACGCCGTGCGCCGCGCGCTGGCGACCCCGGTGCGGTTCAGCGACCGGGAAATCAGCCTGTTCGCATCGATCGGCGTCGCCTTGTTCGATCCGACGATGCATCCAGGCTCCGAGGACATGCAGGAGGACGCCGAGATCGCGATGCGCCAGGCCAAGCGCTCCGGCGGCAATTGCATCGAGGTGTTTCGCCCGGCGTTGCGCGCGCAGCGCTCCGATCGGCTAACGCTGGAGGCGGATCTGCGCCGCGCGCTGGAGCGCGCCGAGGTCAAGGCGTTCTTCCAGCCGATCGTCCGCTTGGAGGATCGCACCATCGCCGGATTTGAGACGCTGCTGCGCTGGGACCATCCAAAGCTCGGTCGCCTCGACGCCAGCGAATTCATGCCCATCGCCGAGCAGACCGGCCTCGTCGTCGACTTCGGGCTTTTGGCGCTGGACCGCACGGCGCGCGAACTCGCCGCCTGGCAGCGGGCGCTCGCGGTCGTTCCGCCGATTTTCGCCTCGGTCAATATGTCGTCGCGGCAATTGCTGCGCCACGATCTGCTGCGCGACGTTAAAAGCGCGCTGATGCGCAACGACATCATTCCGGGCAGTCTGAAACTGGAGATGACCGAGGGCCTGGTGATGGAGAACCCGGAATTCGCCGCGCAAATGCTGGCGCGCGTCAAGGAACTCGGCGCCGGCCTGTTGCTCGGCGATTTCGGCAAGGGTTATTCCTCGCTCTCCTATCTCCAGCGTTTTCCGTTCGACACGATCAAGATCGACCGCTCCTTCGTAAAGCAGACCGGCGCGCCGTCGCGCGCCGCGATCCTGCGCTCGATCATTTCGCTGGCGCAGGAACTGGGCCTCGACGTGGTCGCCGAAGGCGCGGAAACCGAATCCGACGCGATCGAGCTTTATCAGCTCGGCTGCGGCTATGCGCAGGGCTACGCCTTCGGCCGCCCGATCAGCGCGCAAGAAGCGCGCCGGCTGGTCGGCGCCGCGCCCGAGGCGGCGTAGCGGAGTTTGACGCGCGATGACAAAGTCTCCGCCCGTCGCGACATTATCCCCGCTCGAAGCCCGCGCCGAACACGCCCGGCTGGGCGAAGAAATCGCCGCGCACGATCGCCGCTACTATCAGGACGACGCGCCGACGATTTCCGACGCCGATTACGATGCTTTGCGCCGGCGTTACGAGGCGCTGGAGGCGCGGTTTCCCGAACTTGCGACGCAGCAGTCGCTCACCCGCAAGGTTGGCGCGGCGCCGGCCGAAAAATTCGCCAAGGTGAAACACGCCGTGCCGATGCTCTCGCTCGGCAATGTGTTTTCCGATGAGGAGGTTCACGAATTCGTCGCGCGCGTGCGGCGTTTTCTGGGCCTTGCCGAAGACGCGCCGCTCGCCTTCACGGCGGAGCCGAAAATCGACGGCCTCTCCTGTTCGCTGCGGTATGAACAGGGTCGTCTCGTCAACGCGGCGACGCGCGGCGACGGTTTCGAAGGCGAGGACGTGACCGCCAACATCCGCACGATTGGCGAAATCCCGCATCGACTGAAGGGCGAGGCGCCCGACGTGCTGGAGGCGCGCGGCGAAGTCTATATGGCGCACGCCGATTTTAGCGCGCTCAACGAGCGCCAGGCGCTGGCGAAAAAGCCGGTTTTCGCCAATCCGCGCAACGCCGCCGCCGGCTCGCTGCGCCAGCTTGACTCCGGCATAACAGCCGAGCGTCCGTTGCGCTTTTTCGCCTATGCCTGGGGCGAGGCGAGCGAGCTTCCGGCCAAGACGCAAAAGGGCTTCATCGAAGCTTTTGCCAGCTTTGGCCTGCCGGTCAATCCGCTGACGCGCGTGTGCTCCGACACCGCGGAAATGCTGGCGCATTATCGCGCCATCGAAGCGCAGCGGGCGACGCTCGGCTACGACATCGACGGCGTGGTTTATAAGGTCGACGACATCGGTTTGCAGACGCGGCTCGGCTTCGTCTCGCGCGCGCCGCGCTGGGCGGTGGCGCATAAATTTCCCGCCGAGCGCGCGACGACAATTTTGCGCGACATTGAGATTCAGGTCGGGCGCACCGGCGTGTTGACGCCGGTGGCGCGGCTGGAGCCCGTCACGGTCGGCGGCGTCGTCGTCGCCAACGCCACGCTGCACAATGAAGACGAGATCGCCCGCAAGGATATTCGCATCGGCGACACGGTGGTCGTGCAACGCGCGGGCGATGTCATTCCGCAGATCGTCGAGGTTGTCGGGGACAAGCCGCGCGGCGCGAAGCGTTACGAGTTTCCGCATGTCTGCCCGCGTTGCGGCTCGGCGGCTTTGCGCGAGATCGACGAAAAGACCGGCGAGGCCGACGTCGCGCGCCGCTGCACCGGCTCGCTGATTTGCCCCGCGCAAGCGGTCGAGCGCCTAAAACATTTCGCCTCGCGCAACGCGATGGACATAGAAGGGCTCGGCGACAAGCAGATCGCATATTTCTACGAGCAAGGGTTGATCAAGACCGCCAGCGATATTTTCACGCTCGAAGCGCGCGACGCTTTGAGCCTGACCAAGCTGAAGAACCGCGAGGGTTTTGGCGAGACTTCGGTGAGGAATCTTTTCAAAGCCATAGACGAGCGCAGGCGCGTCGCCATCAATCGCTTCATTTACGCCCTTGGCATTCGTCATGTCGGCGAAACCAACGCGCGCCGCCTCGCGCGGCATTTTATCGATTTCGAGCAATTGCGCGCCGCCGCCAAGACCGCGGAGCCGGGCGGCGAGGCTTACGCGGCTTTCGACGCAATCGACGGCCTCGGCCCCGTCGTGGTCGAGGCGCTGCATGATTTTTTCGCCGAGCCGCACAATGAGCGCGAGTTGGACGCATTGCTGCACGAAGTGACGCTGGAGCCGATGCCGACGATTGAATCGTCGTCGCCGGTCACCGGCAAGACGGTCGTCTTCACCGGAGCGCTGGAGCGGCTGACGCGCGACGAGGCCAAGGCCCAGGCCGAGCGCTTCGGCGCCAAGATCGCCGGTTCGGTGTCGAAGAAGACCGATCTCGTCGTCGCCGGGCCGGGCGCCGGCTCAAAGCTCACGAAAGCGCGCGAACTCGGGATCGAGGTGATTTCCGAGGACGAATGGTTTGAGCGGACCGGGCAGGGCTAAAACTCACACCGCCCTCATTCCGGGCGTGTCGCCCTTGCGATAGGCCGTGCCGAACACATAATCCAACCAGAACGCGTGCACGCCAAACCCCTTGGTCGCGTCGCGGAAGTGATGCAGCATGTGCAGGCGGCGCACGAGATGCCCGAGTTTCGATTTCGGTTGGCCGTGATGCGTCCAAAAATGCACGCAGTCGTAAATCACATAGCCGCCGATGAATCCCGCCAGCACCGGCCAGCCGAACGACGCGCCGAACAGCGGGCGGATGACCGCCAGCGCCAGCAGCATGATCGGCGCCGACAGCAGCGGCGGCATGACCAGCCGTAGCGGGTCGCTCGGATAGATGTGATGCACGCCGTGGATCAGAAACTGGAAGCGCGGCCCGAGCCCGAAAGGCAGCGCGAACACCGTATGGAATAAATAGCGATGGCCGAAATATTCGGTCAGCGTCCAGGCGAGGTAACCAATGATGAGCCCGACGGCGACCATGGCGACGCCTTGCCGCGTCAACGAATAGATGACCAGCCCGAGAATGATCGGCGTATAGACGATCACCGGCGTCAGATGATGCACGCGCGAGAGCTTGTCGAGCAGAGCGCTTTCGAACAGGCGCGGCGACGCGCTGAGTTGCTCCGCCGTCTCGCCGCCGATGGGGTTCGTGTCATAGGTCATGGCCTCACTCCGCCGGCTGCGCGGCGACATCCGCCGCATGCGCCGCATGTTCGACATTCTCCGATCGCGTGGTCAGCGAATATCGAGGATCGAAAATAAAGGTGACGAGCAGCGCCACCCAGGAGCGATGACAGCCGAGCCTGTCGTAGAACTCCGGCGCCATCGCCTTGAGCGCCGGCAGCCGCGTCCACGGGATTTCGTGGAAATCGTGGTGCTCGTTGTGATAGCCGATGTTCAGCGCCAGCGTGTTGAGCGGGCCGTAATAGTCGAAGGTTCCCTGGTCGGGGCCGAAGGCGAAATGCTCCTGCAGCCAGCGCGCGCTCAAAGGATGCAAGCCGCCGACCGAAAACCAGAACGACAGGAACAGATAGAGCAAGGCGTTGGCTCCGAAGGCCCACAGCACGAAAATGTCGAAGGCGATGATCACCGCGATGTTGATATAGGTCCATCTGCCCATGATCGGCACCGTGCCCTTCAGCCGCGACAGACGCGCCAGCTGAATCGCCGGGAAGAAAAACAGCCACAGCGCCTTGCGCCAGCCGCTATTGCCGACGAACTCCACCTCCCAATGGCTCGGCACATCGGCGTCGTAATCATAGGCGGAGAGATGCGAATGATGCTTGATGTGGTAGCAGCGAAAACCCATCGCCGTCGGAAAGCCGTTGGGAAGATCGGCGAGGATCGCCGTCCATTTGTTGAGGAGATGATTCTCGAACACGCAGTTGTGAATGGCGTCGTGGATGATGACGAAATTGGCGTGATTGGCGAAGGCGCCGACGCATATCGCCAGCAGCAGCGTCAACGGCCAATACGAGAGCCCAAGCCAGCCGAGAAAGGCGGCGATGACCAGCTGGCCGAGAAAAATCGCGGCGGTGATCTTGAACGTCGTCTCGTCGCGGCCGAACAGTTCGCGCACTTGCGGATATGCTTCCAGGATCGCCTTGCGTCTTTCGATATGCGTGCGATCCGCGCCATTAGCCGCGACTGAGATGGTCATGGATTCATGTTCCTTATGTCTCGCGCCGCCTATAGGCGCTTCTCGTAAATGCGGTGAGTCTTGTCGAGCTTGCCGCCCCAAATTTCGATCGGGCGGCGCATGGCCATATTGTCTTCGAGCACCCAGCCGGCTTCGAGCTGTTCGAGGTTGGTCTCCAGGGCGCGTCGGCGACACTCTTCGAGGATGGTCATCAGAATGGCGCCGCCGGTGGCGCTGTTTTGCAGATCCTTGCGGGTGCCCAGCAGCAGCAGCCTGCCGGTCTTGTATTTGTGCTTGCGGAAACGCGAGATAAGGCGCGGCAGCCCCAAGGGCAACAGCCGCCCGTCGAGATCGTCGATGATCTCGAACAGATTGGGAAGCGCGACGGCGAAGGACACCGGCCTGCCGTCGAGTTCGACCACCATCGTATATTCCGGCGGCGTGGCGAAGCTCAGCGCGTCGGCGACGGAGTTGAATTCGTCGAGGGTGAAGGGAACGAAACCCCAGTTGTCGCGCCAGCCGTCGTTGAACAAATCCGACATCAACTGCGTCTCGCCCTTTTTCATGCGGGAATAGTCGATCTGGCGGATTTTCAGCCGGTCTTTCCACTCTGGCCGGTTCGAGATGCGGGGCGGCTGGTTCAATTCGTCGCGCGACAGATCGAAGCGATAGGAGACGAGATCGCGCGCCTTCTGGTAGCCGAGCGCCTCGATATGGCGGGACAGATAAGGCGGATGCCAGGGGGTCAAAAACATCGGCGTCGCCTCGAAACCATCGACGAGCATGCCGCATTCGCCGTTGATCGTCGGCGAGAACGGGCCGTTGATGCGATCGGCGCCGCGCGCCTTCAGCCAGCCTTCGGCGGCAAGCGTCAGCGCGCGCACCACCTCAATGTCGTCCACCGCGTCGAGCGAGCCGAACTGCCAGCGCGAGGCGCCGACCGGCGTGAACTCGGGCTTATAGACCTGCGCCAAGATACGGCCGACCCATTGGCCGTCCCGCTTCGCCAAAAATTCTTGCGCCTCGACCAGCTTGAAATGCGGGTTGAGCGCATGGCCATGCAGCGTCCAGCGCTCGACGTCGAGTGGCGGCGCGAAACCAGCCATCCCCGCGTAGAGCAAACGCGGAAGCTTGTTGTATGTCAAAAACCCCAACAGGCCTTTGGCCGGGGCCACGTCGATTTGCGCCATGTCGAAAGCCTAACCCTGTTCCATTGCCGATAAACGCGTCATAACGACGCGGCGGGCCTTCCTTATAGCTGCGCCGTGGCAAAAAACGAGAGCGGCGGCGCGCTAAAAAGCTCGGCTCACGCCCCCGCCATCGCCGCCGCGACGATCCGGTGCGCTTCCTCGGAAACCGGCGGCATATCGCGCAACGCCGCGATCACGCCGAGAATCTCGGCTCTAGTGTGATTGGCGGAAATGAAGAAGCGCAGGCGCGGCTGGTCTTTCGGCACGCCAATCTGTACGATCGGCGGCACATAAAAACCCTGCTCCAGCAGATGTTGCGAGGCCCACATGGTCTCGACGCTGTCCTGAAACAGGATCGGCACGACGCCGCGGCCGATCGCCGGCCCGGTGGAAAGTCCCGCGGCATGAGCGGAATCGCGGAAAAATTCGGCGTTTTCGGCGAGTTTGCCGATGCGCCAGGTCTCCTCCTGCATCAGCCGCAGCGCGGTGCGCGCCGCCGTCAGAATCACCGGCGACAGTCCGACGCTGTAAACGAAACCGGGCAAAGTGTAGCGGAACCAGTCGATCACCTGTTTCTTGCCGCAGACATAGCCGCCGCAAGACGCCAGCGTCTTCGACATCGTGCCGACGACAAGATCGATCCGCGCCGGATCGACGCCCTGATGCTCGGGCAGGCCGCGCCCGGTCTCGCCCAGCACGCCGAGCGAATGGGCCTCGTCCAGCATCAGCCAGATTTCATGCTTGTCCTTTATCTCCAGCAGTCGCGGCAGGTCGGCGGTGTCGCCGTCCATGCTGTAAAGGCCTTCGACGACGATCAGCACATGGCGAAAATCCTCGCGTTGCTTGTGCAGCAGATGTTCGAGATGGTCGTAATCGTTGTGGCGGAATTTAATGACCTCGGCGTCCGAGCCGTCGGCGCCGGCGACGATGCTGTTATGCGCCAGTTCGTCGATGAAAATAGCGTCGCGCTTGCCCATCAGCCAGGCGATCGTCGTGACATTGGCGAGATAGCCGGAGACCAACGTCAGCGCGCTCTCGAAGCCCAGGAACTTGGCGATCTCCGCCTCGAACGGCTTGTGCGTGCTGCGCTCGCCGCCAACCAGCCGCGAGGCCAGCGCGCCGACGCCGAGATTGTCGAGTTCGCGCTTGGCCTCGGCGATGATGCGCGGGTGATTGGCGAGTCCGAGATAGTCGTAATTGGCGAAGCTGACGAAATGCTTGCCGGATTTTTCCAGATCGGTCTTCAATTTGTCGATCTGCGCGAAGAAGGGATCGGAAAATTCGAGCAGCGCGTTGCCGGCGAAACGGAACCGCCGCGCCGCATAGTCCGAGAGGCTTCTGTGCTTCGTCACTTAAATTTCCCGTCAGAGAGTCGCGGCGCGTGCGAGACCGGCGGGCCCCGTGAAAAAGGCGCCCGTCGCTCGGCGCCGCCCGAGGAACGATCGCGACCCTTAACATTTTTCCGCGCCCGCGCGCCAGTGCGCGGAAATGCGGAGAAATACGGAGAAATGAGCGCCTCGATTTTCACAAAATCACGTCGCGCTCTTGCGGCGTCGCCGCGCCTCGACTATACAGCGGCCATCCCAGCGGCTTCGAGCCGCCGTGTGCGCCGAGCTTGTCCCAAAAAGCCGGCAAGACCAAAGTGGGGCCATAGCTCAGTTGGGAGAGCGCTTCAATGGCATTGAAGAGGTCGTCGGTTCGATTCCGTCTGGCTCCACCAACGCAATCATTTGAATAAGCAGGCGTGTCTCCCTGTGTGCAATTCCCGAGACAAGCGAGCCGATGTCTCCGAGGCTCCACGGAAGGTCGTCGCGCGTCCGAAGCGACAGAACTTCGGACCGGCGGGACGGTGCGAAAAATCCTTTTCCGCCGAAGCCGCCCCGGGTTTTGAAAATCGGAACGACGGCGCAACATGTTTGCGCGCGGATTTTTGCAATTTTTCCCCATTTTAAAAAAGCAAACCTTTGAGAATTAACAAGACGCCATCGCCATGCGTCATTCAAAACACCTCAATTTCAAAGTCGCAGTAAGCAAAAAAAAGAGCTGAGCGATTGCTCGGCTCCCCAATTGGGATTGGGCTGGATCTTGTTGAGGGGATGAGGTTTTGACGTCGGAATCGCGGTGATTGCTCACGCCCGGTCAGCCGCCAGGCCGCTGGGCGCGGTTGAGATTACGGTCCATTAGATAATATTCATATTTTCTGGGACCGTGAACACTATCTGCTTCAGCGGCAGCGGTCGTTCAGGATTCGGGCGATCTTCAGGTTGTAGAGAGTGCCTCCGGTTTCGATCCCGAACGTTTCGCCAGGCTCCACCGTGATGGGCCCTTGCGGGGCGTTCAGCGTCACCGTCCTGATGGGGGTCCACGCCCCCGTTCGACAGCCGACGAAAATCCGCGCATGAAATGCCCGATGCTTGAGCCGCCGCGGCTTCCCGGCTGGCCCGCCTCAGCGGCACTGGTCATCCAGGATTCGGCCGACTTTTAGATCGTAAATGCTCGCATGACCCGACGGTCCAATCCCAAACTCTATACCCGGCTCCACTGTAAAAGGCCCCCTTGGACCGGTAAGCGTCACCGTTCTCACCGGCGTCCACGCTCCGTTCGATAACTGCCTGAAATCCTCGCAATGTATCCCCGTTTGCGACGGAGGCGGAGAACGCGGCGGCGCGTATTCAGCCGCGACGGCCGTGGTGAGAAGCAGGAGGCCTGCCGGGACTAATGCGTATTTGATTTTCATGGCAGTCTTTCTCATTTCAGCGGGGAGGCCGCCTTGACAAAGTTCGCGTCTTCGCCGTCCATTCATGTCCTGTCTCGCGCGATGGGGATCAACTTACCAATCGATCTGCGTTCTAACCAGGAAGGTGTTGGGGTGGGCGCCGTTTTCGAACGGCGAACTGGAGGGCGCCGAGAGGGCCATGACCCGGGTCCAGTTGGCCATCACGCGGAAGCCCGGCTCCGCGTACCAATTGAGGCCGAGCGTTAGGTCTTCCTCGCGTCCGCCGAGAACGCCGGAATTATAGACAGCGATCTTTCCGGCGGTCGTCGGCGCCAAGGCGAACAGGTTGGAGAACATCGAGTTTTGGATCGGGCCGTTGTTCAGGCTCACCTCGCTGAGGCGCGCGGTGAGCGCGAAGGCGCCCCAGCCCCCCGAACTCAAGGGATGCTTGATCCTAATGGGTTGGAAACCTCCGCCGTTGGTGTTGCTGTCGACTTGATAGGAGGCGGCTTTCGATTCGCCGGTCAGGAACAACATGCCGGAAAGGTAATAGCCGTCGAAATAGAGCGAGGAGCCGCCGGGCGACAAGGGATATTCGGTGTAGCCCTTCGCGTTGGCTGCGTAGGCCGAGTTGGCGAGAGAGGCGGCGACGTTGTTTTCCAGAATGGCGCTGGCGTTGCGGTTATATTGAGCGCCCATATATTCGGCCTGTAGCGACAGCGGACCATAGGCGCCGGAAATTTCCGCGCCAAAGACCAAGACGTCCTTCACGCATTTGCCCGCGCCGGTGGTCCCGGCGATTTGCGTGCCAAATAGAGGGCTGGGCACGCCAGCCGAACCGGGCGCCAGCCCCAGGGCTCCCGACGGATTCGCCCCGCAGGAGAGATCGGGCGTGCCGAGCAAGCTTTCCTTGAGGATATTGCTTTCCATGTCGGTATTGGAGCCCGGCGACAGCACGCGGTCGTCGTTGGCCGCCGTGGAATCGCCGGGGCGGTGATAGCGTCCGGAAACGCCGAAATGCAGCAGGCGATCTTCGCTCCAGATCGGCGCGTAAGTGGCGCGGGCGGTAATGTCGTAATATTGGCGTCCGCCGCTTCCGACCCAATTCTGGTTCTGGGGAACCCAATAGGGCACCAACGTCTCCGCCGAGGGCGTCAACGCCTTGTCCTCCACGCTGGTGGAGGAGAGGGCGGCTTTGACGAACCAATTGGACCCATGGTCAAGCAGGGCGATGCCGATGTGACGCGCGGCGCCGAAGGTGTCGGACATCAGCGAGCGCTCGATGAAGTCGATGCTGGTCTTCGATGTCGCCGACCGCTCCATGCCATGCGGCAGATAGAAGTTGCCGACCTGGATTTCAATTGGGTTCGTCAGGCCGGGCGGAGTCAGACCCGGATATTTCAGCGCGATATAGGCGTCGCGGATGCCGCCGATCGCGCCGGCGCTGGTGGCGTTGCTGCCGCCGACGAAATCATATTGGAGTTTATACTCCCAGATGGTGTTCATCCGGCCTTCGACCTGAAGACGCGCCTGGGCGAGGTTGGCGGCCTCGGAGAGGCCTTTCTCCGGCATCGTCGATCCGCCCCCGTCAACAAAAATACGGCCGCCCACATGGAAGTAGTCGGCGTGGTCCAGCGACTCGATCTGGAGGCCGTGGCTCAGATCGACAAAGAACGGCAGCGGCGGACGTTCGACGCCGTCTTTGGTGACCAGGCCGGTAGCGCCAGCGCCGGCGGCGCGGGTCTGAACGCGCAGTTCCTTTTTCTCGCGCTCCTGCTTGGCGACCTTTTCCTCGAGTTGCTTCAAGCGCTGCGTCAAAGGCGCGATCTGCTTGAGCTGCGCCTTGAGAAGACGAATCTCCTCGGCCGTGCTGTCCGCTAACGCAGGCGCCGCCGACGCCGAGAAAACGACGAGCGACAAGGCCAAAAGCGACGCCTCCCGGGCCCAAAACTTCGTCTTCATCCGCTTCCTCCCCAAAATGGAACGTGGCCATGCGACCACGAAAACTCTGCTTGCGCCTCATCTCCCAAGACGCGCTGCTGCTTCCCTATTAGGAGCAAAAAACGACAAGGTCTATCTTCAATACGCGCTCTATAAGCTTTGTAGTCTAGATTCCTCGCGGCTGTTGCGAATATGTCACAGCCGAACCAGAACCGGCCTTCGAATGTGGGGCGAAAGGAGCCGGCGCGATCCGCAATTGGGCCGAATTTTCAATTAAATCCCTGGGATTTACATAGGATCGCGCAGCCCAAGGCGCCTTCCAATCCATCGTTGCTTCGGATCGCGAAAGCCAAGCGCCAACGCGGCCTCCTTGTTCGACGGACGCTGGATCGAGAGCTTCGCCGCGCAACTTCGGACCGCGCCCGATCATGCGCGCGGCGAACAGACGCCGCAGCCCTTCACCGAGATGCGGCGGCATCGCCGTCATGCGCTCCTGAAGCGAATCGTTGTCGATCATCCCGCAATGCTACGACGACGGACGCGCGTCGCGAATCCCATAATCTGTTCCCGTGAGAATCCGATTCAGCCATTCCCTGACGAGCCCTTATTGCGGCGTGGCGCGAAAAAGCTGGAAGCGTGCATCGTTTGAGGTCTAAGCTCGCACGAGCGGCCCGGTCGCTCCAGAACTGCGGCACGGCGTAAGCCTTGGAGCAGAGCTGGAAGACATCGACTTCGCTTTGGTTCGAACAACTTGTCCGCCGGGCAATGGAAATAGCCGGTACTGAGATGACCCGCCAAACGATTCGCCGCGAAGACTATTCTCTCGTCCCCGGCTCGTCGGGGCCGCGGCGCGATTTCAGGATCACCGTCGGGCTGCGCGAGGGGTGGGACGACGCGGGCCGTGTGTTCGACGTTTCGGAAGCCGTGCGCACCGCCCGACGCTGGATGAAGCGCCGCGTCGAGGCGGGGCTCCCTGCCCTTTCCGGCATGTTTTCGCGCGGCGAGGTGACCTACGCCTGGCCGCGTCCCGAGGGCGCGGTCGGCTCCGACCAGGAGCCGGTGGCGATTTTTATCGGCGAGGCGGTCCACGCCTATCTCGGCCATCTCCCCGACGCCGAGATCGAGACGATGCTGAACGAATTGGCGATGGAGCTTGGCGCGGCGCTGGGGCAGGAGCGGCTTTACATCGCCTTTTGCGACCGCACATGGATTTTGTCGGCGAAACAGGACGAAGAGTGACCGCGCCGACCGAGGCCGGCGCGATCACTTTGATTATTCAGCCTATTTCGCCGCCGGCGCGTCCGGGAACGGCGTCAGCGGCGGGTAATTCGCCGGCACGGGGCCGGTCAGAGCGCCCAGAAACGCCACGATCTCGGCGACATCCTTGTCGCCGAGATCCTTGCCCAGTTGCACCTTGCCCATGATGTGAACGGCGCGCGGCAACTCCGCAACTGAGCCGTCGTGGAAATAGGGCGCGGTTTTCGCGACATTGCGCAGCGGCGCGACCTTGAACACGTAAAGATCGGCGTCGTTTTTGGTCACGTCGGCGCGGCCCTTGTCGGGCGCCGCGACCCCGGTCTCCTTCCAGTAATCTTCGACCACGCCGAATTTCTGGAACGAGCCGCCGCCAAGCCCCGGACCGTCATGGCAACCCGCGCAGCCAACGTCGATGAATTTACGCAAGCCCGCCTGCTCCGCCGCGGACAGCGCCTTGGCGTCGCCGGCGAGGAAGGCGTCGTAGCGGCCCGGCGTCAGCAGCGTTCGCTCGAAGGCGGCGACGGCTAGGCCCCAGTTTTTCGAGCTTATGGGATCGGGATCGCCGGGGAAGGCCTTGGCGAAGGCTTCCTTATATCCTGGAATTTCAACGAGTTTCGCCTTTACTTCCGCGAAGTCCTTATTGCCGAACGCCGCGGCGCCGGTCAGCGATTTTTCGGCCTGGTCCTCCAGCGCCTCGCGGTCGCCGCGCCAATGTTGCTTGAATTGCAGTCCGGCGTTGAAAATCGACGGCGCGTTGCGCGGATTGACCTTGCCGAACACGCCGATCGCCTTGGGCAGACCGTCGCTGGCGGCGAGATCGGCCTGATGACAATGGCCGCAGCTCACATTGCCGTCCTGCGACACGCGATTCTCGTAAAACAAGCGCCGCCCGAGAGTTACGCGCGCTTCCGCCGTCGCGTCGGCGGGCGCCGGAACGGCCGGCAAGGGCGCCAGCCCCGATTTCTTGGCCTCCTCGATCAGCTTTTTCGCTTCGGCGCCGGCCTGCGCCGGTTCCGCCAGAACCGGGCCGCGAGCCGAACTCGCGAGCAGCAGACCCGCGACCATCATCGCCGATGCAGTCATTTGAAAAATAAGGCGTTTACGCATGCTTGCTCCCATTAGCTGTGGCCATAGAACCCCGCCGCACGGCTCGCTTCGCCAATATTTGGGAATCTCAAGTTTTATGGCAAAAACAAAGGAAAAGCCGGCTAGCGAAACCAGAACAACCCAAGTAAAGGCTATTCGGCTCCGCGCCGGCTTGCGTTGCTATCGATGGCCTCGTCTTTAAAGACCAGGCGCGCTGATCCGCGAAAGCTTCAGAACTCAGCGGATTCGTAGGAAGTGATTTCCATGCCGACGCAGACTTCGACGATCACAGGGGTGGTCCAGGCCATTGTGTTTCCTCCGGTTGGAACTCAAAAACGAGCGCCTCGCCCTACTTTAGTTTCGCGTTTGAAGGCTCCACGCCTTCCCCGCGCTCCGCAGGTTCGAGCTCGCAGCTTCTCTATCATAGCGCTCCGCGCCGCGCAATTCGGCGTCGCGCGCATTTTCGCGCATCCACGCGCATATTTGGCGGGCCAAAACGCATTGGCGCGCATCGCGCGTTCCCCGCCTCGCGGCGTCCAAATGGAAGGGTGAATCGCGCCGGCTCCGGCGCGGACGAATCCGAAACGATGCGCAAATGTCGCGTCTCGCAGTCTCGACAGCGGGCGTCGCGGCTGCTAGGCATGATCGCGACGCGTCGACGCCATTCTGACAGGCGACGCGGTTGTTTTCAAGCGCCTTGCCGCGCTAAGGGAAACAACCGACCGCGGCGCGCGCGAGGGATCGGGAACACCGGCAGGGCTAAGTAATGAGCAACGCAACGCTCGACGGGGCGCCTATCGCTATCGAGGACGCCTATCAACACGCCGCGAAAATTTTGGGCGGCGCGAAATTTCCCGTGGTCGCCGGGCTGGCGACCGACGCCGCCGGCGCACGCGCCGCGATTCTGCTGGCCGAACGGCTGCGCGGCGCTTACGACCATCTGGCGGCGGACGAGATTTTCAACGACCTCGACGTGACGCGCTCGTTCGGCATGTTCATCACCACTCCGGCCGAGGCCCGCGTGCGCGCCGATGTCGTGCTGCTGGTCGGCCCCGGCCTAACGGACCAGTGGCCGGCGCTGTTCGAGCGTCTGGCGCTCGATAAGCCGGCGCGCTTCAACGACGCCGCGCCGCGAAAAATCCTGTGGCTTGGCCCCAAGCGCAACGAGGCCAAGGTCGAGGGGGTGGAGATCGAGACCATCGCGGCGACGCCGCAAAGCCTGCCGGGCCTGCTCGCGGCGATTCGCGCCCGCGTCGGCGGCCGGCCGATCGCGTTGCAGGGCGCGAGCGCCAAGAAAATCGACGCCTACGCCGCGACGCTGATGGCCGCGAAGTTCGGCGCCGTCGTCTGGAGCGCCTCGGTTATCGACGGCCTCACGGTCGAGGCGCTGCAAGGCCTCGTCACCGATCTCAACGCGGCCACCCGCTTCACCGGCGTGCCGATCGGCGCGCGCGGCGGCGCCTCGGGCGTCGTCCAGGTCGGCGGCTGGATGGCCGGCTTTCCGCCGCGCACCGGCTTTGGCCGCGGCTATCCCGAGCACGACCCCTGGCGCTTTAACGCGCAAAGGCTGGTCGACAGCGGCGAGGCCGACGCCGCCCTGTGGATTTCCGCCTACGCCGGCGAAGCGCCGAACTGGACGCGGGACGACGTGCCGCTGATCACGCTCGCGCCCAAGGGCGCCGGCGCCGCGCGCGGGCTCTACATCGAGGTCGGGCGCCCCGGCGAGACGCATGACGCCGTGGAGCTCGCGCAAGACACCAGTTCATTCGTGCTACGCCGCGCCAAGGCGCCGAGCGAGGCGCCGAGCGTCGCCCAAGTCATCGACGCGATCGTCGCAAGATTTTCGGAGGATGTGCCGTGCTGACCTGCCTTTCTGGCGGCCATGTGGTCGATCCCGTCAATGGGACCGACGGAGTTGGCGACGTTTATTTCGAGGACGGCCGCGTCGTCGCACGCCCGGACGGGCGCAAGCCCGACGTGACGCATGACGTCTCAGGCCATGTCGTCATGGCCGGCGCCATCGACATCCATTCCCATATCGCCGGCGGCAGCGTGAACACCGCGCGGCTGCTGCTGCCCGAGGCGCATCGCGCCCATAAGGCGCGCCCCGCCGCGACG
>Ga0182030_10006105_pt1 | contig 25460 bp, 20 predicted proteins | sample 812S3MmetaG_FD_121299 | JGI IMG/M metagenome (GOLD analysis project Ga0182030, IMG submission 121299) | Permafrost microbial communities from Stordalen Mire, Sweden - 812S3M metaG (Illumina Assembly) | ecosystem: Environmental > Terrestrial > Soil > Wetlands > Permafrost | place: Sweden...
CGTCACTCCTTCAGCCACGCCGAGGTAGACGCCCGAGAGGATCACCTGGTTGATGGCCTTGGCCCACTGACCCGCTCCGACCGGACCGAGGTGGTTGATCGACTTGCCCATCGCTCGCAAGACCGGATCGATTCGAGCGACGTCCTCGTCCGAACCGCCAACCATGATCGTGAGCGTGGCGTGCTGGGCGCCCTCGGAACCACCCGACACCGGTGCGTCGACGGCGCTCACCCCTTGGGTCCCGAGTCGCGTCGCGAACTCCTGCGCCTTGAGCGGGCTGAGTGTCGTGCAGTCGACGACGATCGAGCCGGGAGCGAGACCGTCAGCGAGACCGTCCACCCCGAACAGCACCGCCTCGACTTGAGGTGAGTCGGTGAGACACATGACCACGATGTCGGATGCGGCGGCCAGTTCCTTCGGTGTCGCAGTTTCGACGGCACCAGCCGCGACGACCTGAGACGCGCGCCCGTGAGTGCGGTTCCACACCGTCAACTCGAAACCGGCGTTCGCGAGGTTGAGCGCCATCGCCGCACCCATGGTGCCCATGCCGACGAAACCAATTCGCTCGTGCACCACGTCAGAATCAGGGAAGGAATTCGACATGGTTTGAAGGCTACTTAGTCAATGCGCAGTGCATCGAGGACGGCGCCACGTAGCAACGACGAGTCCGATGCGACGGACACGAAGCGAAATCCACGGTCCCGATAGGCGGGGACCTGATTGGGGTCGCCCACCATGATGCCGGGCGCGACGTGGTTCTTTGCGCACGCCGCGACGACTTTGTCGAGGGCGTCGTGGAACAAGGCATGCTCCAACTGGCCCGCCACCCCGAGTGCCGCCGAAAGGTCAGCCGGCCCGATGAAGAGAACGTCGAGGCCCCCGACGGCCGCTATTTCGTCGAGATTCTCCAGAGCCGCCACGGACTCCACCTGCACGACGGCCAATATGTCGTCGTTGACCTCGTCGGCGGTGAGGCCGTCGCCACCGAACTGGCGAGCCCGGTTGTAGCCCGCGATTCCGCGGTCCCCGCGCGGCGGATACCAGAGGTGCGCCAACGCGGCGCGAACCTCCTCCGGCGTCTCCAAACGGGGAAACATGACGCCCTTGGCACCCAGGTCGAGCAAGTGACCGACGCGAATGCGCTCCGGCGCCTCGGTTCGCGCGATGACCGGGAGACCGTGGGCCGCGCCGGCCAGTAACTGGCCGACCAGGCCCTCTTCTCCCCCGGCACCGTGTTCGAGGTCGACCAAGAGCCAGTCGAATCCGCTGAGGGCACACACCTCGGCGACCAGCGCCGATCCGAGATTGAGGAACGTGCCGCGCAGGTACTCGCCGTGGCGCACGCGTTGAACGAGGGATGGGGACACGGCGTTATTCCTCCGAATTGACTAGCGGGGACTCGGGGACGTTCGAGACGGCCACTGAGCGTCAGAGTAGCGTACGGTGACGGGCGTAAGCCGCAGCCTCGGCCTGAGGGAGTACGTCGATCGCCATGACCAAAATCGAGCGCGTCACCATCACGCCGGTCGCGTTCCGCGACCCGCCGTTGCTGAACGCGGTCGGCGTCCACGAACCCTTCGCGCTGCGCTCGATCATCCAACTGCACACCAACGACGGTCTGACCGGTCTGGGCGAGTCCTACGGCGACCTCGCCCACCTCGAACGCCTGCGCGTGGTCGGTGAAGAACTCATTGGACTCGACCCCTTCCACACCCACCAGCTGCGCGACCTCACCGTGCGGGTTCTGGGCGGTCAAGTGGGCAGCGACGCCCACGGTCTGACCGGCCACATCAGCGCCGCCGGTACGGCGCTTCGGACCTTCGCCAATTTCGAGGTCGCCTGTCTCGATCTACAGGGCAAGGTTCTCGGGCGCCCGGTGAGTGACCTGCTCGGCGGCGTGGTGCGTGAACGGGTGCCGTATTCCGCCTACCTCTTCTATAAGTGGGCCGGCCATCCGGGCGCTCCGCCCGACGCCTACGGCGAAGCGCTCGACCCCGAGTCCATCGTGGCCCAGGCCCACTGGATGCTCGACACCTACGGCTTCGGTGCCATCAAACTGAAGGGCGGTGTCTTCGAGCCCGACGAGGAGATCGACGCGATATTTGCCCTGCGCGAGGCATTCCCCGACGTCCCCTTGCGACTCGACCCGAACGCGGCCTGGAGCGTCGAGACGTCAATTCGCATGGCGAAACGCCTGGCCGGCGTACTCGAGTACCTCGAGGATCCGACACCGACGCGCGCGGGGATGAGTGCCGTCGCGCGCGAAGCCGAGATGCCACTGGCGACCAACATGTGCGTGGTCGGTTTCGAGGACATTCCCGACGCGCTGGCGCTCGGCGCCGTCGGCGTGATCCTTTCGGACCACCACTACTGGGGCGGCCTTCGCGCCAGTGTCGACCTCGCCGGTATCTGTCGCACCTTCGACCTCGGACTCTCGATGCATTCGAACTCCCATCTTGGGATAAGCCTCGCGGCCATGACCCACTTGGCTTCGACCGTGCCCAACCTCACCTACGCCCTCGACACCCACTGGCCGTGGAAGGACGAGGACGTCATCGTGCCCGGAATACTCAACTTCGTCGACGGCGCGGTATCGGTGCCCGCGGGACCGGGACTCGGCGTCGAACTCGACGAGGACGCGTTGGCGCGTTTGCACCGTCAGTACCTCGAATGCGGTCTCACCAAGCGTGACGACACGGCGTACAGGCAACGTTTCAGCCCCGACTACGAGCCCCTGTCACCGCGCTGGTGAGACTCACCGGCTACGCCTACCCCTGGGACTTCGCCGGTGACGACGAGGTCGTGGCGCGCATCGCGGCGCTCGATCTCGACGCGGTCGCGGTCGCCGCGACGTATCACGCGGCTCGGCTGGCGACGCCACTGCACCCGAGTCGACGAGTCCTCGATATCTCCGATTCGGCCTGCTACGTCCCGATTCGCGACGAGGCGTGGCGCGGGCGACGTCTGCGTCCGGCGTCACCCAACTGGTTCGACGACGCCGACGCCTTCGGCACGGCGCGTGACGCCCTGGCCGCGTCGGGCATCGCCACTGACGCCTGGATCGTCTTGTGTCATGACGACACGCTGGGCCCACGCCACCCCGACCTCGTGACCCGTAACGCCTTCGGCGACCGCTACCCCTACGCCCTCTGTCCGTCGTCGGCGGACGTGCGCGAGTACGCCGAGACCCTGGTCGAGGAGGTGGCCCTCGCCCACCGCGTGCGTGGCGTCGTACTCGAGGCCTGCGGTCCCGTTGGCGTGGAACACGCGACACTTCACGACAAGGTCGAGTTCGCCCAGTGGTCCCCGACCGACCTTGATCTGCTGTCGCTCTGTTTTTGTGACGCCTGTCGACTCGCCATGGGCGAAGTCGGTCTCGACGCGGACGAACTCGCCGCGCGGGTGCGCCTCGCCGTGGGTGGACCGGCGCTCAGCGTGGAAGAGGCACTCGGCGCGGACGTGGCGCCAACCCTCGCCGCGTTTCGACAAAACCTCACGACGACGCTGCTGCGTGGCTGCGTCGAACGCGTCCGGCACGCCGCGCCCGACGCGCGCGTCACCGTCCACGGAGCCGGCGACCCCTGGACCACCGGGTCGTTCTGCGCGGTCGGGGCCACCGGAGCGCTCGAAGGAGTCGATGCGGTCGTGGCTTACGGTTGGGAGAACGAGTCTCGTCTCCTACGCCTCGAAAGCTTGCGAGTGGTCGCGGGCGACGCACGCGCGCTCGGAACGTACCTCCGCCTCGACCAGGGTTGGCCCCGCGACGACGTCGGCCAAGAGCTGGCCCGCCTCGCGGCGGCCGGCGTGGACGAGCTTCACCTCTACCATCTCGGTCTGTGGCCTGACGCGCACTGGCGGGTCGCGCGCGACGTCGCCGCGGCGCTGCGCGAGGTGAGCCCGTGACCGAGCGCGTTCTGATCACCGGGGCGGCGGGCCAGATCGGCGCGCACCTGCGCCACACACTCGCGCGACCGAGTCGCACCCTGCGGCTCTTGGACGTCGTGGCACCGTCCGCGTTCGACGACGAAGCGGTCGAAATCGTGACGGCGTCGATCCTCGACGAGTCGGCCCTTGACGTTGCGATGCGCGACGTCGACGCCGTCATCCACCTCGGAGGACTCGCCACCGGCGGCTACCCGTGGGACGACTACGTGAGCGCCAACATCACGGGCACCCGGGTCGTCTTCGAAGCGGCGCGCCGCTACGGCGTGACGCGTGTGGTCTACGCCAGTAGCCACCACGTCATGGGCCGTCACCGCATCGACGTCACCGAACCGATTGGCGAGTACGAGCCACCCCAACCTGACAGCTACTACGCGGTGTCGAAGGTTGCCGGCGAGGCGCTGGGCCGGCTCTACCACGACCGCCACGCCATGGACGTGGTGTGTCTGCGCATCGGCTCCTTTCGAGAACGCCCGAGCGACCTTCGCACGTTGTGGAATTGGCTCTCGCCCGACGATTGCACCCGCCTCTTCGAGGCGGCATTAGCGACCACCGCGCCGGGATTCCGGATCGTGTGGGGCGTGTCGGCCAACGCCACCAGCGTCGTCTCGTATGAAGAGGCGGCGGCCATTGGCTATCACCCCCTCGACGACGCCGAGCGCTACCGCGACACGGTGTCGCCCGCGCCCTACGACCTCGACCCCGAACAGTCGATCCTCATGGGCGGGGCCTTCACGGCCCCCGACTTCGACGAGGCCGACTGAACCCAACGCGCGAGCGCGACGCAGAAATAAAAACGACTCAGCCTGATGACCGTGGTCAGCCGCAGTTCCAACTCCCGGTGACCGTGGACGTCTTGCCGTAGGCATTACTTCCGACGGAGTGGTACTCCACCGTCATGTCGATCGATCCGGTCGTTCCTTCGTAGGTGACGCTCCCGGAGGTCTCGAGAAAGGAGATGATCGGAGTGCCATTACTTTGGAACGACGCGTCGGTGAACGAATTCACGTTGGCCTTAGCCACGTGCGTCGTACCCTTCTTGGTGGGGTACGCCGACAGAACCCACGCACCCTTTCCCGCGCCGGTGATGGTTCCCTTCATGTGCGAGAGGGTCACCAGGAACCCCTTGCCGCTGTACGTCTTGCCGGACATGCAATTGAACGACGAGGGTGAGAGTTTGAGCGTGCCGCTATAGGCGCCCTTGAACGTGAAGGTATTGGACGATCCGCCAGCACTGGCGGTGGACGGGGCGACGAACGCCACCGCACCAAACAACACCGTCCCCGTCAAGAAGAGTGCGGTCGATTTGTTGCGCAGCCTTCGACTTCGCGAGCGCATTGTCGATTCGAACATAGCCATCCTTTTACAGTTGGGACGGGCATCGTCCGTTCTCGGTGAATAGTAGTAGCGGAACTGAAGAAAACTGGGTGTTGATGCCAAGTTGTCTCGCCGTCGCGTCGACGAACGGACCTGGGTCACTCACGTTCATCGCTGAGTCGAACGCGACCTCGACGGTCTCGGCTCTACGGCTTGCCCAGTCCAGGTTTCAGGCTGTCGATATTCACGTTGGGAAGTTTTGAGCACGCGAAGATCGGGTGCGAGCCGAGGGTGAGCAAGAAGCTCGAAGGCGATCCAAAAGTGAAACGAAGGGCGACGGCTCCTTTGGCCTCACACGTCGTCACGGGCTTGTAATTCGACGCTGGACTGATGAACACCGACAAGTTGGCGACGCCACCATGCGCCTTAAGGATTACGAAGTCACCATCCGAGGAGACGAGTTCGGATCCCACGGGCAGTCCGATCGGCACGGAGCCGACACCCAGTGGTTGCAGGTTCGGCGCGCCGTCGAGATAGCACGAGGCGTCCCCGGCGTTGATGAAATCCACGTAGGTGTAGTCCACACCACCGGACGTGACGTGACGCAGGCTGATGGTCGTGTGCTTACTCGTGCAGATGGAGTGTCCTTTGTAGGTCCCCGCGGGTAGTGGCGCCAGCAGGTGCCAGGTGCGGTTGTTGTGGGTCACGTACATCGACCCCTGCCACACTTGGTAGATCGACGACGTCGGCCCGAACACCGACAGCGAGCCCGGGGACCCACCGGTGTTCCCGAGAGCGGCATCGGGTGACCAATGAGTTCCTCCGTCGAAACTCACCGCGAGCCCGCCGGCCGGACCCATCAGTGCGGCGTAGAGCACGCGGTCATTACCGCTGAAGAAGAGATACGCCGGCGTGCCACCGAGATCGCCCACGATGTCGCGTTGTGAGGTGTCATTGACGACCGTCGTCCAGTTCGCGCCGTCGTCGCTCGAACGGAAGATCTTCGCGGTGCCGTGGTAACTCCCCTCATCCAAGAAACACGAGAGGAGCCACGTTCCGTCGGTCGCGACGACCATTTGTTCGATCAACGAGCCGCTGCAGGGGTTCGACAGTCGCGACCAGGTGCGTCCGTCATCGTGCGTCACCACCAAGGACGAGGGTGTTCCTCGTCCGTCAGTGCTCAAGTTGATGACCTGGGTGGAATCGGGAGCGACCGCTAGGAGCGCCACTTCGTTCTGATATCGCACATTGGAGTTAGGTATCGTTCTCGAGTACTCCGGCGTGACCGATCCGATCGCGTAACCGGTCAATGCGCTCGTGCACTCCTGGGTCGAGGACGCACTGGGCGTGTGACACTTCGTCGCGACGGCGCTCATGGTCGAGCCGATCACGCCGTAACTGGAGTCGCTGTTGTTGGACAACACCTTCTGCCACGTCAAACCACCGTTGTCCGTGACGTAGACAGAACTGTCGGGGCCGAGCACGTAACCGACGTCGCGGTTCACGAAGTCGATCATCGGATCGCTGTCGAAGGTACTGAAGTCAGTGAAGATCGGATAGCGCTCGTCGTCGCTGGGAATCTCACTGCGTACGGTCCACGAACGTGCGAGGTTCGTCGTTCGAACCAGGTAGAACCGGTAGCGACTGTTGCCGATGTAGCGAGTTGCCAGGGCGTAGCCGAGCGTCGGCGACAGCATGTCCACCTGGTCCAACTGCGTGGAATCGCCGAACAACGTGTTCGTCAAGACGGCGCCAGTAGGGATTACCTTTGAACCGGCACTGCTGGCTTGCGCGGTGCTCGGCCGCGATGTCAGAACGGCCGTTCCGGCCAAGGCGATCGCGACGATCAAAACCAAGACTGCACTTCGTCGCTTCATGGGGCAAGCGTAACGACATGCGATATTGCGGTTTGATGTCAATTACGTCTGTTCAGAACCACTCACCGATAGTCAGACTCGTTGCCTCATTCGTCAGTCCCTACAGGTCGTTGCCCGCGTAGGAGAGGTTGAAGCTCTTGTTGACGAGCGGAAAGTCCGGCACGATCGTGTCGCTCAACGCGAGGGGCAACGCGGGCCACGCGAAGAACGAGGGATCGACGATCTTGACGCGGCGCAACACTCCGTCGGGACCGAAGTCGACGCGATGCACGACCGCTCCGCGCCACCCTTCGGCGATACCCGTGCCGTATCCCTCTCGAAGCACGACCTGATCGCCACGCACGTCGAGCGCTCCCTCGCGGGACACGAGGTCGGCGAGCAGGCGAAGCGACACGTCGACCTCGTCACATCGCACCTCGAAGCGAGCGAGCACGTCGCCGCTTTCGCGCGTCACGGTGCGAAAGTTCGCAGGCAACTCGATACACGGGTGCGCCACGCGGGCGTCGTCGTCGAGTCCCGAGGCTCGCGCGATGACCCCGAGCACGCCCAGGTCGCGGGCCTGGTCGACCGAGAGCACCCCGGTGCCCGTGAAACGGTCCATCACGATGCTGTTCGAACGAGCCAGATCGACCAACTCGTGGAACTGCGTCCCGACGTCCTCGAGCTCTTCTTTGGTCGGCAGTCGACGCAGTGTGGCGCCGCCGTAGTGCACGCCACCGCGCAACAGGCGATGGCCCGTCACCGAGTCATTCAGCGTCAAGAGCCCCTCGCGCAGCGTCAGGGCGCGCGCGTTGGCGAAACCAAAGCCGACGTCGTTGCACAACGCACCGACGTCCGCGACGTGGTTGTACAGGCGTTCGAGTTCGACCAACACCGCGCGCAGTTCGCGCGCGCGGTGTTCGACCTCGATACCGAGGGCCTCTTCGACGGCCTGGACGAACGCCAGGCTGTGGCTGACGGCACTGTCGCCGGAGATCTTCTCCGCGAGGTTCAAGGCGAAGTCCAGGTCGTGGTCCTCGAAGAGCCGCTCGATGCCCTTGTGCACGAACCAGAGGCGGGCCTTCATGCGCACGATGGTCTCACCCAGCACCCAGAAGCGGAAGTGCCCGGGCTCGATGACGCCCGCGTGCACCGGGCCGACCGGAATCTCGTAGATCCCGGGACCCTCCACCTGGGCGAAGGGGAAGGCGTCGGCGTCGGGGTTCATCGAGGGTTGGGGTCCCGCGTCGTGACGCATGGGGTGCCATCCGAGGGGCCAGTGCTGGTGCAACACGAGTCGTCGAAGCTGCGGATGACCAACCGGTTGGACGCCAAAAAGATCGTGCATCTCACGTTCGAATCGACTGGCCGAGTAACTCAGGTGCGCGATCGAAGGAATTCGCGGCCGTCGCGAATCGAGCAGCACCCGTAGTTCGATGCGTTGGTCCGGTGGACCCTTGACGAACAAGTAGACGACTTCGATCACCGCGTCGTCGTGGCGCGCACCGACGAGCGCCAAACGGTAGCCGCCCTCGAGCAACGTACCGACAGATTCGATCAGCTCGTCGCTCTCGCACTCGAGCACCGCGCGACGCGGTCGCTCACTGAGGATCCGCTGCACGCCCCGCGCCTCCGCCGTCATCGCACGACCACCATCGCGGCCGCGCGCAAGAGAGTGTCGAGCGGCCACGCGAGCACCCCGATCGCGCCACAGGCCACCAACGCGCCGACGAGGGGAGCGGTGACGACCAACGGGCTCTTGTGGACGGTCTCCCCGTCGGGCCGAGCGCCAAAGAGCATGTGGCGACCGTGGGACATCACCGAACCGAATATCACGGCCATCAGCACGAGCGAGATCGCGGCGACCCATCCCAGGCCAACGTGCACTTCCGCGCGCAGCATGTTGAGCTCACTGATGAACAGACTGAAGGGCGGCAGACCGAGCAGGGCGACGAGCCCGAAGGCGAAGATTCCCCCGAGCGCCGGACGACGGGCCAGCAACGCCTTCACCTGATCGATCTCGGTCGTGCCCTCGACGAGGAGGATCTCACCGGAGGCGAGGAACAGGACGGCCTTGGCGAGCCCGTGGCCGAGGACGTGCAACAGTACCGCGGCGATGGCGAGTGGCGTGCCGGCGGCCGCGCCCAACGCGATCAGTCCCATGTGCTCGACGCTGTGGTACGCGAGCATGCGCTTGTAGTCCCGTTGGCTCAACAGCAGCGACGCGGCGACCATCAGTGACAACAGTCCGACCGTCACGAACAGCGTCCGCGAGAATCCCACCCCCAAGGCGCCGTCGGCGATCGCCTTGAAGCGCAACAGCACGTAGAACGCCACGGTCAAGAGCACGCCGGACATCAGCGCCGACACCGGGGCCGGCGCCTGACTGTGGGCGTCGGGCAGCCAGCTGTGCATGGGTGCGAGGCCGACCTTGGTGCCGTAGCCGAGCACGAGCAACGCGAACGCGAGGCGCATGACCCCCGGGTTGAGATGGTGCGAGACCCTCATGAGCGAGGTCCACTCGAGCGAGACGTGGGTGCCGGTTCCGGCGTGGAGCGCGGCGAGGTAGACGAGCACCGTGCCGAGGAACGCGAGCGCGATACCCACCGAGCAGATGATGACGTACTTCCACGACGCCTCGAGGGCCCCCCTGGTGCGCCGGTACCCGACCAAGAACGTGGTGATGATCGTGGTCGCCTCGACGGCCACCCACATGACGCCCACGTTGCCCGCGACGACCGCGAGCAGCATGGCGGTGATGAAACCCTGCACGAGTACTGCGTACAGCGTCGCGCGACGTGCGCTCGAGTGACCCGAGGCGACCTCGCGCTCGAGGTAGCGCCCGCTCTGACACACGGCCAAAAGGCCGATCGCCCCGATGACGATCACCATGAAGGCGCTCAGGGCGTCGACGCGAAGGACCCCGGAGAACGCGGACAGTGCCGGGCGGTGTACGACGCGCGTGGCGAGCACGACGCCCGTGACGAGTACGAAGCCGAGTGACGCCGTGCACAGCCACCCGACCCAGCGCCGCCACGGGGTCGCCGCCGCGACACACCCGGTCACGGCCGGGACGAGCAGGAGGACGAGTGCGAGCATCAGTCGTGCAGTTCCTGGAGTTGATCGAGGTCGAGGACCGCGAACTTGGACCACAGCTGGACCGCGAGTACGCGCAGCACCACGATCACCAAGAGGACGTCGAGGGATGCGCCTAATTCCACTAATAACGGCACGCCGGCGGTGGCGAGGAAGGCGACGAGCGCGATGCCGTTATCGACGAGCAAGAGACCGACGATCTGTGAGACGGCCTTGCGGCGAACGACCATCGAGAAGAATCCGATGAGCATCGTCGCGAGTCCGAGGGGAATGAGCCGTCCGGCGCTCGTCGACACCAGCGCGACGACCGGGCGCGTCGCGCCGTAGGCGAGGAACGTGAGGGCCCCGGCGCCCACCAGTGACGACGGCACGTTCACGAGCGGCGAGGTCTCGCGGCTCTGCGGCTCATTCGCCAGTACGCGCCTCACGAGTGTCGGAATGAGCAATCCCTTGGACCCCACGACGAGGCACCCCACGACGATCAGCACGACGTCGTGACGGTGGACGCCGAGCACGAGGGCGACCACACCGAGCGCCATCCCCTGGACCGCTAACGTGCGCACGATCGCGCGAAGCGAACGTCGCCACAACGTGACGAACGCACAGAGGATCACCAGACCGGCCGCGATCTCGAGGTAGCTCGAATACGTGGCGCCGTTCATCGGACCACCGCGGTCAGCGCACCCAGCAGCGCCAGCACGAAGCCGCCCGCCAACAGTTCCGGGAGCCGAAAGAGACGCATCTTGGCCGTGAAGACCTCGAAGACGGCGATCGCAACGCCGACGACGGCGACCTTGGCAGTGAGCGCGAGCAGCCCCAAACCAACGGCCAGCGCCCCCGGCCGGTCCGCCACCCCCCACGGGACGAGCAGGTTCACGAGGAGTCCCAGCAAGAAGACCAGGCGCATCGATTCGCCCAGGATGATCAGACCCAAGTCCGCGCCGGAGTACTCGAGGACCATGGCCTCGTGGATCATCGTGAGTTCGAGATGCGTACTGGGATTGTCGACCGGCAGCCGACCGCTCTCGGCGAGGATCACCACGAGGAACGACGCCAGCGCCAAAATTCTCGCCGGACTCGCGATGACCGCGGGATGGTTCAGACCGACCCGCACGAGCGCGGGCAGGTTCGAGGTGCGAGCGGCGATCGCCATGGCCAGGATCGCCACCAACAACGCCGGCTCACAGAGCGCCCCGATGGTCATGGACCGGCTCGAGCCCATGCCGCCGAAGGCCGTCCCGGTATCGAGGGCACTCAGCGCGAGCAGCACCGAACCGAGCAGCAGGACGAAGACCACCGCGAAGAAATCCGAACTCTGCCCGAGCGGCGGACGAGCCGTCACGAGCGGCGACACCGCCGTGACCGCGACGACCGTCGCGACGAGCACGACCGGACCGGCGCCGAAGACCCAACTCGAATCGCGCGGTCGCATGCGTTGTTTGGCGAAGAGCTTGCGCAGGTCGAGCAGGGGCTGATGAATCGGCGCGCCGACGCGACCCTCGAGACGACTGCGAACCTTGCGCATGAGTCCGAGCAGGAGCGGACCGCCAAGGGTGACGGCCGCCACCTGGACGAGCGCGACCAGGACCTGGGTCACGGCGTGGGCGAACTCGTTCACGCCACCACCACCAAGACGATCACGAGCGCCACCAATCCGAACGCGAGATAACGGTGCACGCTGCCGTTCTGGAGCCGACGCGCGAGCTGACCCCACCGTCGAACGGCGGCGATGAAGGGTCGATAGAACTGGCGTTCAATGACATCGTCATTCGACGTGTGATAGGCGATGCGCTCGATGTAGTACCGCGATTCGACGAAGTGGCTCACGTCGAGGTCGCGCGAGGGACGGATGACGTCGTCGAATACTCGCTGCAGCGGCTCGGCGAAGGACGTCGCCGTGTACTGCATGCGCGCGGTCTGCACCCTTCGACCCGATCCCCACGGTTCGACCGGATTGACGGCCGGCCACGCGTGGCTTTTACGGTGCGTGAGCCGGCGAAACGCGATCACGACCAACACCGCGATCGCCAGCCCTCCGGCGAGCAGCGACGGCGCCAGGACACCGCGTAGTCCGAGCAGGTGCAGCGAGATCCAGCCACTCGTGGCGGACGCGGCGTGGGCGCGACCGGCGCTCGCCGCCGCACGCTCGATCATCGGGAGCACGAGCATCGGCACCAGACCGAGCACGAGACAGAGGGTGGCGAGGGCCGCGGCGCCCAGGCGCATCGTGATCGCGGCCTCGTGCGACTCGGTCGCTTCTATCGAGCGCGCTCGTCCGAGAAACCCGATCCCCGTCGCCTTGACGAAGGCCGCGACCGTGAGTCCGCCGGTCAACGCGAGCGCGGCGACGGCTATGGCCACGCTGATCACGACCGACGTATTGGACGTGGGCAGACCGTGCAAGAGACCTTGGAAGAGCAGCCATTCACCGACGAATCCGTTGAACGGCGGAAGGGCCGCCACCGAAAGCGCGCCGACGAAGAAGACGACACCCGTCACGGGCATGCGTCGCATCAAACCTCCGAGTCGGTCCAAGTCCCTCGTCCCCGTGGCGACCTGCACCGCGCCCGCGGCGAGGAAGAGGGCTCCTTTGAAGACCGAGTGATTGGTCAGCAACAACAGTGCGGCCACCATGGCGATGGCCGCGGTCGTCGGACGGCCCACCGCGGCAAAGAGCCCCGACGCCCCGAGCGCGATCAGGACCAGACCCATGTTGTCGGTCGTCGAATACGCGAGCAGCCTCTTGAGGTCCGAACTCGTCGCCGCGTAGAGGGCGCCGTAGAGGGCGGATACCACGCCGAGGAGAGTGACGAGTAACCACCACCAGACGGGACCTCCCCCGAGGAGTTCATTACCCACGAGGATGATCCCGTAAATGCCGAGGTTGACCATGGCTCCGGACATCAGCGCCGACGCCGGTCCCGGCGCTTCGGCGTGCGCCTTGGGCAACCAGACGTGCAAGGGCACCGCCCCGGCCTTCGAGCCGAAACCGAGCAGGGCCAGTACGAATATCGTCCCGCGCAGCGCTCCCGAGAGATGCCGGGCGTGGGCCTCGATGTCGGCGAAGGTCTGTCCACCGGAGTGCGCCGAGAGCAGTACGAGCGCGAGGAGTATGGCGGCCGCGCCGGCGTGCGTCATGACGGCGTACCACTGGGCGGCGCTTCGCGCGGCCTCGCGTCTCGACTGATCAGTCAGTACCAACACCAGCGAGGCGAGGGCCATCATCTCCCACAGCACCAGGAACGTCGCCACACTGGCGGCGAAGGGCACGAGCAACATGCTGGTGACGAACAGCGGCAACGCGCTCGACGCACTTCGCGTGGCGAGCCCGTGACTGGCGTAGCCCAGCCAATAGAGCGTCGAGGCCAGCGCCACCACCGAAATCGAGATGACGAAGAGGGCGCCCAACGGATTGAGCACCAGCGTCACGCCCGTGAGGGGCAGGATCGCACTGGTGGACAGGGAGATGACGTGATCACTCGAGAGCACCGACACCGCGGCCGCAATCCCTACGCCGCACGAGATCCACGTCAGCGCCACGGCCGCGCGCACGCGACTCGACTCCGGGAGGGCGCCACCGAGAACCGCGGCCATCACTCCGGCCAGAGCGATCGTGATGACGTAGAACTCGTTCACCGCCCGGTCAGACCCCTCAACGCTTCGACGATCGCTTCGGGACGAGGCGGACAGCCGGCGATATGAACATCGACGTTCACGACGTCACTGACCGATCCTTCGACGCCGTAGCCGCCCTTGAAGATCCCACAATCGTGCGCGCAGTCACCGAGGGAGATCACGAGCCGCGGTTCCGGCGTCGCGTCGAGCGTCTTTCGCAGCGGTTCGGCCATGTTCTTGGTGACCGGTCCCGTCACCAGGAGGGCGTCGGCGTGACGAGGCGACGCGACGAGTCGCACACCAAATCTCTCCGCGTCATAGACCGGCGCAAAGGCCGACGTGACTTCAAGCTCACAGCCGTTACACGAACCGGCGTCGACGTGACGTACCTGCAGTGATCCGTGAAGCGTCGCCGCTGCGTCTTGCGGTGTCGGCGCGTCGCCTAGTTCTTTGACGACTTTCCTGGGGTGAACCACGGTTTGCAAGAGGAGACGAAACGACATGACTCCGGTTTCCCTCTTCGCGTGCTGAAGCTACATCAACAGTACCATCGAATATTTACGTTTCTCTTGTGAGAAATGGCACACGATGATCCCGAGTTACGCACAATCGATCGAACTGTTTCCTTTCGTTCACGAGTGTGCAGAAACATAGTCACTCTCGGTTCATACGTCGAATATATGGTTCCTCTCGCTGCCCAACCGGAAGAAATAAGCCATGCGATCAACGAGATCACACATAGTCAGAGCGTTACTCGTCGTCGGGATGGCGGCGTCGACCGGCGGCTACGCCTTCTTCGATGCCGGCTCCGCCTCGGCGACGAAGGCGCCATTTCACGTGTCCCAAATCTTGCTAGGGACGTCTCTTCACCATACGTATACGTCAATCGGATCAACGGCGACTCATTCGGAAACGCTGAGTGACCCAGACGACATCAGTCGATGGGGCAACGACCTGTTCGTGGGATTCCAAAACGGCGTGGGGCCGCAGGGTCAAGCGAGCACCGATGGCAATCTCGACAGCACGGTCGTCGAACTCACGCTGAGCGGTGATGTGGTCGCCCAGTGGGACGTCCGTGGCAAGACCGACGGCGTCACTGCGGACCCCGGCCTCGGAGTCCTCGCCACGGTGAACGAGGACGCCAATTCGGCGCTCTACCTCATTCGCCCGAATACTCCGGCAAGTGTTGCGGTAACTCGATATTCCTACAGTGAGCCGCTCGCGCACAAGGGTGGCACCGATGCGATCTCGGTCGACGACGGTCAAATCTTGATCAGCGCGTCGGCGCCCGGCACCGCCGGCGCCGCCGCGCCTCAACGGACGTATCCAGCCGTCTACTCGGTGAAACTCGACGCTACGTCCAAGGTGGCGAAGATCGCGCCGCTTTTCTTTGATGAGAGTTCCGCAACGGTGGCCAACAAGGGCAGCAGCCAGTACCTCGCTTCGACGAAACTTGCCTTGACTGACCCCGACTCCAATGAGGTAGTCCCGTCGCCGGGTCCCCGGTTCGCTGGCGACTTCATGCTGACCAGTCAAGGTGACAAAGAACAGATCTACGTCAGTGGAGCGGGGACCACACACCAAAGTCTGCGCGTGTTGTCGTTGACCCAATCAGTCGACGATACGGCGTGGCCAATCGATACCTCTGGTTCGCTGTACGCCACCGATTCAACCGACGACGCGGTCGACGTGGTGACAGGTCCGTTCGTGATCGATCAACCAATTGTCGCGGTAACCCCGTGCGGTGCAAACGGTTCCCCGGCGACGTGCCCCGCTCCAAATTTCCCGGCCAACTACCTCGCGACCTTGAACCCAAACACGGGAGAAGTCACGCGCGTCGCGATCACCGGTGTGACGTTCGCGCCCCAAGGTGGTCTCGCTTTCGTTGCGCGATAAAACCTTCGCGATTTCTTGATTGAATCAGTGCTCTTGATCGCCGTGATCATCTCCGTGGCGGGACCACGATGTCCCGGTTTTCTACGTTGAAGAACGCGGAACGCCGCCAACGCGAGCTTTGTCGATCACGAAGTCGGACTGACGGAGACTGAGACCGTTGAGATCGGGGACCCGACGCGACGATCCGCGACCTCCTGACGGCAGCTCGCCTTTATGGATAGCTAGGAAACTCAGTTAAGCGCTCGCGCGAAATTCAAACTCTCTTCGATGATTGACAGAACGACTTCGAGTTCATCTTCGTCTCGCGGTCCGTAGACCATGATTTCGGTTCCGAAGTCACCAAACGGGTGGACTTCACCCCAACCCAATTCGCACACCTCGTTCGCCCGCTCCGCCGGCAGGCAGAGGTGAGTACTGGTGTCGGTCACACCATGAATATGAACCGGCTCGAGTGGATTAATGGGCGACAGTGAGGTCTGCGGTGAGATCAATGTTCTCTGATCCGTCAACAGCAGAGCCCTGGATGATGCCGGCGAAACTGAACTGTGACCTTCAGTAACTCCACCAAGGTGTATTGCCCTAGCAACTAGTTCACCCCATATGCCTGGTGATGAGCACTGGCTTAACTGCCGGTGAGGGCCCTCATTAGAAGTTTCGGGTCTCTCCCCTATACGGGAGCGAAGAATTGTCACTCATGCAAACTACTTATCTCCGCGCGATAGAAACCACTGGGTCTGCGTCGGGAGGGGTCTCAAAATACTTGGACGGACTCACGCGCTCCGTTTGCTTTAGTAAACCGTGCCTGGGTCAGCCTGATTTTGGCTTTCTCAAGTAGCGATCTCGGGTGAGCCACTCGGCCAGCGCGCTCTTCTCACCAGCACTAGGAGCTTCGCGTTGCGCGGACGATTGAGGCAACGGAGAAGAGCCACTACTGATCGGTGGCTGTGCTGGAATAACTCTCGTTGCCGGAGCTATGGAGTGGATCGATGCGAAGGAGGCTTCGGAGCCTTCGTCGCAGGTAGTTCGAGAACTGCATCCGGGCTAGGTTCCTGGCGGTCATAGATCGCACAAAGCATGCCAAGGGCGTATCCCATTCCTATAAAGACGCAAGTAATGAAGATTCCACTCGCCAGGACGACCCATATAAGGGGATCGTTCGTGGGGTTGACACCAAGCGCGTTTCCCAGGTTGGCCATTTTTCCCATCGCGTACAAGGTGGCAATGATCGATGCAATGGCGAGGAACTGAAAAATAACGCCATAGATTCGAGCACCGTCACGTTTGGCGTCAGTTTTCTGTTCACTCATCACCATTGGCGACTCCTTCGCAAGTACTCCTAACGTAACTGGTCATTCGCACCAAGAAGTGAACTCGTGAATTCATGATGAGCGAGTTAATTTGAACGAATACCGTCATAGGCAAATGATTTTTGGCGTCCCTTGACCCAATCCGAAGGTCAGGAAATTTGATCGAACTCAGATTGGAAAAACCTCAAAGCGAATTCGCGAACGATTCGACAAACTGCTCTTGCTCTTCTGTTTCAACCGCCCGTTGGTCGTAATTGACGTGCACCCATCCGACGGCGTCTCGAAATGGGACGCCAGCGCAGACCGCCAAACACGCGAGGACGGTTCCGGTTCTACCCAATCCTCCGTAGCAAGCAATCTCCACGATCTCGCCTGATCGGGCTCGAGTGTGAATGCCCACGATGACGTCGAAGAGTTCGCTTTGATTCTCGGGGACTCCAAAGTCGGGCCAGGCGATCATTCGGTAAGGCCACGAGACTTCAGCGTCGTCGTTCCACCGCTCATCCAAATACACCGCGTAGTCCGGCTGAGAAGGTCGGTCCGTTGGGATAAGTCCGAGCCGTCCCCGGGCGTAGACGAGCGTGCCATCCGGCAGATTTACGATCATGAGGACATTCTTACGCTCCGGAAACTGCCGGGCGAACGCCTCAGAAATAGAATCCATTGATCATCGGTGAGAACTGATCTCCGATTTCGGTGACCAAGCGAGAGGTCGTTGCCAACGTATGTCGGATCCGCGTGAAGAGCGACTTCCGGGTGGAAGGCTCACTGTCGTCCTTCGCGCGGGCGACACGGTTCTTCGTCAATCAAAACCTTGGAGCGAGGACGTACAGCGACTCCTCGCCCACGTCCGAAGTCGAGGCTTCCTGCTCGCTCCCGAGCCGCTGGGCTTTGACGACCAGGGACGTGAAGTCGTGCGTTACATCGACGGCGACACGTCGGCAACCGTGTCGCCCTGGCCCGGTCCGCTCTGGAGCGACGAGCTGTTGATCGAGGCTGGAAAGACCGTGGCCGACTACCATCGCGCGGTCGCGGACTTCGTTCCTCCCGAAGACGTTCATTGGCAGTACCGACCACGAGCACTCGTGCCAGGAGAGATCATTTGTCATCATGACTTCGCCCCGTACAACGCTGTCTTTCGAGGTACTCAACTTCTAGGAATGGTCGACTGGGAGAGCGCTGGTCCGGGAACGGTCCACGAGGAGATCGCTTTTCTTGCGTGGCAATGGGTACCACTGCGTCCACCAGAACCCGAGGTGAATGACGGGGGCCATCCCAAAATCGATCAAGTCGCTCGACTCCGACTCCTTCTCGACAGCTACGGCTTCGAGGACCGAACGGATTTCATTCAGGCGATAATCCACCGTGTGGAAATCTCTCGATCAGGGATCGAAGAGCGAGCTTCAGAAGGTGGTCGGGCGTTCATTGAGCTACGCAATGAGGGTCACACGAGAGACATGGCGTCGCTGATTCGATACCTAGAAAAGAATCGACGGAAACTCCAGACCGCAATTGAATAGTTTCACGGACCATCGACCTGGTGCGCGATATGTGGTCACCACACCTTCGGATCGAAAAAGGTATCCATCCAACTCCCGAAAGCCAGAGGGCTACTGCATCTCGCGTATCAGTGCCCCGGTGGTGGTGCGGAACTCGGTGATGGAGTTGTCGCACATGACGAAGGCATCGTCACCGGAGATCGCGATCACGGAGGGATCTGAGTAGTCGGGATTCGCGTACGCGCTCTTCTTGGCACGGATGATACGAACCAAGGATCCAGTGGCGACCTGGAACTCGGTGACGGAGTTGGAGTCGTTGTCGGTCACGAAGCCGTCGCCACCCGAGATCGCGATATCGCTTGGCGAATTCATTCCGTACGACTCGTTGCCGATCACTCGCACCAATCCCCCGGTTGCAACGTTGAACTCGGTGACCGAGTTGGTGCCGAGGTTCGTCACGAAGGCGTCGTGACCGGAGATTGCGATGGCGACGGGAGAGTTGAAACCGTATGACCCACCACCGATCACTCGCACCAGCGCCCCGGTGGTGGTGTTGAACTCGATCACCGAGTTGGTGCCAAGGTTCGTCACGAAGGCGTCGGCACCCGAGGCGGCGATTCCCGAAAGTGTGGATTCCCACAGCGGGTGAATGCCGAGCCGCTGAGCGTTGAGCACGCGCACCAGTGACCCGGTGGTCGTGTTGAACTCGGTGATGGAGTTGCCATTACTCACGAGGGCGTCGGCGCCCGAGATCGCCAGGGCCCGAGGTCCGCTGAATCCGTAGGATTCGCCACCGATCACCCGCACCAGCGCCCCGGTGGTGGTGTTGAACTCAGTGACCGTGTTGGCGCCAATGTTCACCACGAAGGCGTCGCCACCCGAGATCGCGAGTGCCTGTGGTGTGTCGAATGCGTAGGATTTGGCGCGAAGTTCACGCACCAACGCGTCCGTGGTGGTGTTGAACTCGAAGACCGAATTGCCGTTCTCGTTTGATACGAATGTGTCGTTGCCAGAGAACGCAACCCCGTACGGCGCGGCGAACCCGTACGACGTAGCACTGAACTCGTGATGCGGGGCCTCGGCGGTGAGTTTCGGCAGAGCGAGCAAGATGGCGAGGACGGCAGCAGAAGCTATTGCGATGACAATGTGGTGACGCTGCACTGATTCTCCTGATTCGACGATGCGACGTCGTGGTCCTCATCAGTATCGTTCACGGACGACAAACTGAGCGCGCCTCGGCGAGGAAGCGATCCAGCCTTTGCCGACTCCAAAATCTGGACGAAAACGTCCGATACTTGCCCACTGAATCATTTGGGACATTACGTCATAGCGTGTACGACTTAATGCTGCTTTCAACTATTGAGGCTGAGAGGCACCCCCGATGAGCGCTACTGACAGTCCCACAGCCCCGTCCCCCGCGAGCGCGTCGCGCAACCGGTGGACGCTGATCGCGGTCTGCGCGGGCACCTTCATGCTCCTGGTCGACGTGACGATCGTGCAGGTCGCGCTGCCGACGATCCAACGTCACCTCGGCGCCTCGTTCACCGACCTGCAATGGGTGATCGACGCGTACGCGCTCAGCCTGGCCGCGCTCATCCTCACCTGGGGTTCGATCTCGGACCGCTTCGGACGAAAGCGTGTCTTCATCGCCGGGCTCACGCTGTTCACGGCGTCATCACTGCTCTGTGGGCTCGCCCAGTCGATCAACATGCTCATCTGGTCGCGCGCCCTTCAAGGCGTCGGCGGCGCGGCGATGTTCGCGACCGGTCTCGCCCTCATCGCCCAGGATTTCCAAGGACCGGCGCGCGGCAAGGCGATCGCGGCGTGGGGCGCGACCGTGGGCGGCGCGGTGGCGATCGGGCCGCTCGTCGGCGGGATACTCACGAGCGGCGTCGGCTGGCGCTGGATCTTCATCGTCAACGTGCCCATCGGCGTCGTCGCGATATGGCTCTCCTCGACGAAGATGCGCAATCAGAAGGACCCCGGCGCGACGCGCCTCGATAGCCTCGGCCTCGTCAGTTTCTCTGCCGGGATGCTGCTCCTTGAGCTCGGTCTCATCAAGGGCAACTCCCTTGGCTGGTCGAGCAGTTCGATCGTGGCGATGTTCTCTGGTTCGGTGGCGGCCTTCCTCGCCTTCGTCTTCATCGAGCTCCACCAGACCCGACCGATGTTCGACCTCTCGCTCTTTCGCAAGCCCGGCTTCAGCGGGGTCTCACTGGGCACCTTTGCCGTCGGCGGCGGGATGTTCGCCCTCATCCCGTACCTCACCTTGTACCTGCAGAACGACCTCGGCTACTCCCCGCTCGGCGGCGGCCTACGCCTCTTGCCGATGACGGTGCTCACCTTCCTCGTGCCATTCATCTTCCGCTCCCCCATCAACCGACTCCCGCCCGGCCTGGTGCTTGGTGGCGGCATCGCGATCACTGCCGGTGGCATCTTCGCGTTCCTCGCGGTGGGACCAAGTTCGGGCTGGACCGTGTTGATACCGGGGATGGTGCTCTCGGGCATCGGCATCGGTGTTGCCAATCCCGCCATTGCGCGCGTCGGTCTTGGCGTCGTACCGCCTGAACGAAGCGGCATGGCCTCAGGTATCAGCAACACGTTTCGCATCGGCGGGCTCGCGACCGGGGTTGCGGCGCTCGGCGCCGTGTTCCAGCAGCGGATCACCACTTCGATGTCGAAAGGTTTCGGCGCGCACGCCGCCGCGCTCGGCCGCGTCATCTCCTCGGCCGGCGTCAGGGCCGCGGCCCACGGCAATTCAAAGATCGCCGACGCGGCTCGAGTCGCATTCGTCTCGGGGCTGCGCACCATCTTCCTCATCGGCGCGGTGATCGTCGCGTTCGGCGCGGTAGTGGCCGCGTTCCTCGTCCGATCGAAAGACTTCCACTCCCCGACCAAGCCGACGCCCACGCCCGGCACCCCATCACCCGTCGCGACCAAGGCGACGTAATCGGTAAGACAAAGAGTTCGTGATGTCGTGACTGGGCGAGCGACGGCGCAACTTCAGTTGGACCGTTACAGTTGCTGCTCTCGACCGCCCTCGGTTCGGGCACACTCACGGCAATACAGGACGCACGACAAGACTCCGGCCGCCGAACGCTTCGCCATGAACGCGACACTCGCAGCCTTGCACTTGCGGAAGTGCCAGCAGTTCTGATTCGTGCACTCGCACACTCCTCTCGCGCGCAAACGGGCCGCGGTTTGCATCTCATCAGTCAACTCGGGCCGAGCCTTGCGTCGGCGTTCGCTCCCTACACGAGCCTGCGTCCGGCGATCCTTGTCAGAGGCATCAACTCCATCAGGTTTCGACGTTTCACTCACTGATCTATCTTGTCTCGGCGATCGACCATAATTGGGGACGGGGAACAAAGAGACTCAACGCCAGTTGGAACAAGCAAAATAGAACATCCGAAACGAGCTCTCGAACGTTGGACACTCGACCAGGAACTTCGCGTGCCCTCCTGTGTGCCACCGCAATTGCAGGCACTTCCTTTGAGAGGTGATTCCATGGTTTTGCCGCCAATGGTCGTCGACTCGGTGGTTCGGGAACGTCGCTCTACGAACGGACCGAGTCGCAGCGCATGTAAGACCCCGTCTGTATGGTCGAACATATGTTCGCTTCCCAAAGAGAACTCAACGAGCGACAACGTGAGGCCGCCACGTTTGGGGACGGACCTCTCCGGATCGTCGCGGGTCCCGGAACTGGAAAGACGACCACACTTACGGCCCGAGTCGACGTTCTCCTCGAACGCGGCGTCGCGCCGGAACGAATTCTGCTCCTGACCTTCACTCGTCGCGCGGCGCGTGAGATCGTAAGCCGTGTGCGCGCACTTCGCGGCGCCGACCAAGGACGCCGGGTCTCGGGCGGCACCTTTCACTCGGTCGCCCACCACACGCTTCGCCGCCACCACGCCGCCGTTGGTCTGCCCGCCGGTTTCGGTGTCCTAGACCGCGGCGACGCCGCGGACCTGATGGACCTCGTACGCGGCGAAATGGGAATACTGAGCAGGGAGCGGCGACTGCCGAAAAAGGGGACCCTTGGCGCACTGTATTCACGAACGGTGAACACGGGAATGCGACTCCCCGATGTCATGGCTGAGTTCACGCCATGGTGCGCCGAGAGCGTAGACGAAGTCGCCTCACTCTTCACGGCCTTCGTGGCCCGAAAGCAGTCACTCGGACTGTTGGATTTTGACGACCTGCTCTTGTACTGGCGGGTGGCCGCCCAAGATGGAGCCTTAGGAGAAGAGCTCGGCGCGGCCTACGATCACATCCTGGTCGACGAGTTCCAGGACGTGAACCTCCTGCAATTAGACGTGCTCGTCGGACTACGACGAATGGATCCTCGCCTGACCATTGTCGGTGATGACGCGCAGGCCATCTATGGTTTTCGTGGCGCAACGGCCAGGTTCCTGCTCGATGCCGAGCGCTACTTCGACGGGCTCACCACTATCACCCTGGACCTCAACTACCGCTCGTCCGCCGCGATCCTTGGGGTGGCGAACGCCATCGGCGCTGACGCACCCGAAGGTTTTTCCTCAGTCCTTCGCGAAAAGGTCCCGATCACCGGCGCGAGCCAGCCACGGCTCGTCCACTGCGCTGACGAACGTGACCAGTCAGAATCCGTCGCCGACCGCGTCCTTGAACTCTATGAACAGGGCATTGCCCTGCAGAAGCAGGCGGTGCTGTTTCGCGCGGCGCACCACAGCGGCGACCTCGAGATCGAACTCGCCCGGCGACGGATCCCTTTCGTCAAATACGGGGGTCTGCGCTATCTGGAAGCGGCGCACGTGAAGGACCTGCTCGCAGCATTTCGTCTCGCGGACAATCCTCGAGATGAGATGGCGTGGTTCCGCCTTCTACAGCTCATGCCCGGAGTCGGTCCGGCCAAGGCGAGACAGGCCATCAACTCCCTGCGCGATATGGACGGGAAGATTCCTCTCTCCCACGGCGAGATCCAGCGTCGTTGGTCGGACGTCGCCGACGTGCTGCCAATCGATGTCCGTGAAATGTCGCGTGATCTCGCCGACGCCTTGTGCGAAAAGGAGTTGGAGCCGGTCGAGTTGCACGCGGAGAGAATTCGCCGAGCGATTGTGCCGCTCATTTCATCGTCGTATGACGATGCGGTAGTGCGGCTTGAAGATCTCGGGGCACTCGTGCTTGCGTGCGCGGGGACGTCGAGATTGAGCGACGTGGCGGCCGAGCAGGCGCTGGAGCCACCGACGTCCACCGGTGATCTCGCCGGCCCGCCGATGATCGACGAGGACTGGCTGGTCCTCTCGACCGTTCACTCAGCGAAAGGTCTCGAATTCGACGCGGTTCATGTCATTCACGCGGCCGACGGTAACTTTCCTTCGGACATGTCGACGGGGACGCCCGAAGGGCTCGAAGAAGAACGTCGTCTCTTCTATGTCGCGATCACGCGGGCACGGAGGAATCTCGCTATCTACGTACCACTCCGTTACCACCATCATCGAGTCCGTGACGATCACTCCTGGGCCCAACCATCGCGCTTCTTGAGTGAATCAGTCCGCTCGGCCCTCGTGGAGACTCCCGCTACGGACGCGAGACAGCAAATCCTGTCATCGCCTCCGACGGTAACCATCGATGGTTCCGACGTCGTCGCAGGGCAACTCTCCAAGCTGTGGTGATTGATGCCCGACACGGCGTTCAATTCGTCCAATTAGAGCGTGCCGATCAATGCCATGGGCCGTACAGTTAAATCTCGGAGGTGTATCCAGTCATGCCCGCGCAAAGATTTGCTAGGGGCTCGGTGGCTTTGGCATTAGCACTGGGGCTCGCTTTGGTGGCACCAACGCTCTCGTCAGCGACATCCTTACCGATGGGTGGTGTCAGTGGCATCGTCTCCAGCGGCTCAAATATTTGGTTCACTAACAACGCAACGGGCAACAGCATCCGGGGTAGCGCCGTCAAAATCAATGGCTCAACGGGGGCTCTTATTAGAGTTGTCGACTCTCAAAGTGATCAACTCAGTTTCGCCCACGACCCCCTCATCATCGGCAAAGACCTTTGGATCAGCACCGTCAACGGTCTCGTTGAACTCAAGGTCTCCAACGGCGACCTGGTGCGAACAGTTGCACTATCTCCCGGCGAGGACCCAGGAGGCAACAGTGCCGCCAGCGGCGACACTCTCTGGATCACCGCTAATAAAGAAGTCATTGGGATAGATGCCAACACGGGAAAGCAAGTTCGAGTTCTCAAAGCATCAAACCTTGGGTTTAAGCACCCCTCCTTTCTGGCCGCGTATGCCTCAACACTGTGGGTAGCGAACGGAAACGGTGATTCTCTCGATCAGATCAACACGACAACGGACAAGTTAATCAAAGTTTTTAGTTCACCTCAAGGCATCATGGGAGTTTGGTCAATAACGGTCGACGGTCCAGATCTTTGGGTGGCCACGCGAAACAACCGCATTGTGGAACTCAACGCCTCAACGGGTGCGCGGCTGCGGGTGGTTAATGTCGCTGGCGATGACCCCTTAGCTATGGCGGTAAGTGGTCCAAATATTTGGGGCGCTCTAGGAGATGCGTCGGTAGTGGAGTTGAGTGCCTCTACTGCAAAGTTGGTGCGAGTGGTCAGTCTCGCCAGCAAGGGCGTCACCTACACGATGAACGTTGCCGTCAGCAATAACCACGTATGGGTCATCGTGCAAACTCCACACATTTATAGTGAACTGGTCGAACTCAATGCTTCCTCCGGCGCAATCGAGCGTGTCCTTCATTGAACCACCCAGCCATTCGTATGACTCGACTTCACTAAGGGGTTGGTGGTGAATTTCACAGTGGGGACTGCTGTCGTTTTAGTTGACATCTAACTTGTGGGGTTGATCCCCACGGAAGGATGACAACAATGGCGAGAGCCTATCCACAGGAGTTCCGCGACGACGTCGTGGCGGTCGCTCGAAAACACGA
>Ga0182030_10006106_pt1 | contig 25456 bp, 13 predicted proteins | sample 812S3MmetaG_FD_121299 | JGI IMG/M metagenome (GOLD analysis project Ga0182030, IMG submission 121299) | Permafrost microbial communities from Stordalen Mire, Sweden - 812S3M metaG (Illumina Assembly) | ecosystem: Environmental > Terrestrial > Soil > Wetlands > Permafrost | place: Sweden...
CCATAGAAAAATTCTTTGCGAACATCAATCAAAAGCACCATTCGGAATTGAAGTCTCTACTTAGCTTGAAGTTCCAATTCTTTGATAAAAACAGCCCACTAATTTATCCCTTGTGAAGTATAGATCAAACAAGAATATCGTTCCATAGCCAAAATCCAGAACTCAATTATAGAATTCATCCTTAATTGGCGGACTTTATTTTGTTAGCTTTCCTGAGTTGCCTTTACCGATAATTTTTCGCAACAAATACTCAGAGTGCCCTTCAATAATAAAGTCTTTTAACTCTCCAACCTGCTCATACCCGAGGCTGAAATATAATTTCTGAGCTTTATCATTAAATGACGAAACGCACATAAAGATATTGGATGAGATTTTAGAAATGCGCTCTTCACAAAGTTTTAAAACGGTTGTTCCAATTCCTTGATTCCTGTACTCCGGTTTGATGCAAATGGTTTGAATGTATCCTTTGAACGATCCCACTATCTGTAAGATGACAAACCCTGCGAACTCATTATTCTCAGTAACCATATACTTTTCCTTAAAATCACCGTGTAATGATTGCAGGCATTTTTCGTAATTTCTTTGCAGCGTGATCCAGGGTTCTGACCGGCTCATTAATAAAGCGCATGCTCTGAAATCCTGTTCATCTTTAAATTGCGTCAGTTCAATCATTGGATTCTTTTTATCAGTTCCTCCTATTTTAGTTGTAATGAGCCTTTGCGTCTCAGCGCCCCTGCGGTTAAATGATTATGACGGAATTTTACGTCTGATTCATAAGGAACGTTGATAAAATAAAGTCCACTAAGTTAATTAGTTATTTTCTTTTATGCAAGGCGCAAAATCTGCGTTCGCCGCGGCGAATAAAGACTTTGCAACGCAGCAGAAATGGGAAAGAACAGTTAAATTGGAGGAGTTTATTTTATCAACGTTCCTTAGCCTGATTTGGCCCTATTTATAACATACTTAAGACCTACTTATTCCATTTATTGAAAACCAAAACTATTTCAACTATCGCCGTAAGCGATAATGTCAGTACAATCAATATTATAACCCCAGCAATAATGGAGGTTATTATTTCCCGGAATCTACTATCTTTTCTTGGGGGTGGCATATGAAAACTTAGTAGTGTAAAAATAATAAATTAAAAACTAAAAAGCTACTAGTCACTAGTTTTTAACCTGGTTTACCCGCTACCCGGGATTTGTAATCCCGCGCTAAATTGCCTGGGATCAGCACCCCTTCCCAAAAATATTCCTACCCGTAGCAACACTAAAATGCCATTCCGCCTTCATAACTTGCAATAAGTTTAATCCTAAGTCAAAGTCTAATAAAAAAATGAAACTAACCGCCCAAAAAGAGCTTTTCTTCTATGAATATCTCTGAATGCTGGCGAATTTCTCCCAACCAAATGTCGAGTAACAATTAATTTTACAACCATGAGCAACACAAAACAAATCCTGTCTACCATGCTGGGCAAGGATAATTTCAGCAGGTGGATGGGCATTGAGGTGGATGAGTACAGGGAAGGATATTGCAGGCTCCACTATACTATTAATGAAGACATGCTGAATGGGTTTGGCATAGTGCATGGAGGCATTGTTTTTTCGGGGTCAGATAGTGCATTTGCATTTGCCTGCAACTCGCACGGGCAGCTCAGCGTGGCGCTCGATGTACACATCAGCTTTATACGCGCCGGCAAAACCGGTGATGTGATGACGGTGGAAGCCAAAGAGATACACACCGGTAATAAGACCAGCTTTTACGACATTACTACTCACAACCAGAAAGGCGAAGTGGTAGCCGTTTTCAGAGGCACCGCATTCAGAACAGGAAAGGAAATAATATAGTAAGTGAATGTAATATGAATGTTTGCCTGATTTATTATATAAAATATATTTTTTTATACACCAAAGATGTACCTCAAATTCTACGTCTTTAGTATTATTGCATATATTTTAGTCGCTACCCTAAAATAACATGATGAAAAAGCGCCTTTACTTATTATTCATCGTATTCTTTTTTTCATTGACTGGCTACAGCCAGACCATCACTACTATTGCAGGGACCGGAGCTTTTGATTGTTCAGATGATGGCGGCCTTGCCATTGATGGTGGACTCGGTGGAGCACAAAGCGTTGCCGTGGACATGGCCGGTAATGTATATGTTTCCGAATCGAACTGTGACCGGATACGCAAGATCAACACATCTGGTATCATCTCAACGATTGCCGGAGATGAAGATACGGGCTACTCTCATAATGGGGCCCCTGCCACTTCGTGCGGCCTGCACATGCCTACCGGCGTTACTACAGACAGACTTGGCAATGTGTACATCGCTGACAATTTGGGTAATGCAGTGCGCAAAGTAAATACTGCCGGTGTTATCAGTACCGTTGCCGGAACCGGGATGGATGGGTATAACGGAGACAATATACCAGCTACCTCAGCCCAGTTAGATAAACCATACGATATAGCAGTAGATGGTTTGGGCAATGTGTATATTGGAGAGATGGGTAACCGGCGTGTGCGTAAAGTGAGCACTGACGGCATCATCACAACAGTAGCAGGAAATGGTGATGATCTGGAGCCCGGGGTAAATGGACAACCTGCAACAGCAGTAGGGTTAGGCCCGGTGGCCGGCGTGGCTGTAGATGCATCGGGCAACTTGTATGTTTCGTGCTATAACAGTGCCAGTCATTTTGGGAGCGACAGTGTCAACGAGGTATTTAGGGTGAATGCAGCAGGTGTTGTCAACTCTATAGCAGGCACAGGTGCGGGCGGATATAGCGGAGAAGGTGGGCCTGCAACCGCTGCTTTATTATCACATCCAACTAAGGTAGCAACGGACAATTCCGGCAATGTATATATAGCCGACATGGGCAACAACCGAATCCGCAAGATAGATGCATCAGGCATCATCACTACTTTTGCAGGAAACGGTACAGGTGGATTTAGCGGTGATAACGGACCCGCTGCCAGTTGTGAATTAAACGGCCCTGCAGGAATCGCGTTTGACGCCGATGGCAATATGTTTGTAGCCGACAAAAGCAATGAACGCATACGCCGCATAGCCAACGTATCAACAGCAGTTAATGCACTGACCGAAACAAAAAGCCTGGCTGTATATCCAAACCCTGCTGCAAACGAAGTAACTATCAGCTATACTGAAAAAATCACCAACGTTGCTGTTTACGATATTTTTGGCCAGGTAGCTTATTTAAGAAATTACAATGCAGAACAAGTGCAGGTAAATGTTGCTGATCTGCCAGCAGGAGTGTACCTGGTAAAAGTGAATGGTACAGCGGTCAGGAGGTTTGTGAAGGATTAATTTTAGGGTGTTCTTAAGTAAACAGTTTCCGAGCCGCCATTAGCATCATAATTTCCTGTGAATACCATACTATCTGCATCATAATAGTAGAGTAACTGCGAGTGGTTATCTTGAAATTCAAAAACTAAACATTTATTTACGGTATCAGAAGCAGTGAGTGCAAGCGTACCACCATAAGCTCACAAGTGTCCGCTGATCGAGACTATGATATTTGATCCACTAACCTGTAATGCAAAAGTATCGTGCAGTGCAAAGGAAAATGGAGTGTTTTTGTAGGTCGAATCCGTTACTTGTTCTGACATCACGCCAGAGTCTGTTCCATGCCAGTCCCGTACATTTCCCATTTTAGAGATATAGTCATTGGGAAAAGAATTGTTTGTTTTTTTGCAACCAGTGCCCGCAAGAAAAAAATAAAGAAGCGATAGAGTGATTACTGGTAGGTTCTTCATAGGAAATAGTGTTATTAATATCAGCTCAGGCAAATGCTTGTACACACAGAAACACATTTAATACTGAGCAATATCTGTGCCAGATTTGAGCGTGCGATAATTATCTTTCAGTATTGCATTTACTTTGTCTTCCGCAAGTCCACAACGCGACTGAGCTTACCGCCTTCACTACGTGGTATTTCATTGATAGCGGCGAGGGTGATGCGCATGGTGAGGCCAATGTTGTCCTTTATCTTTTTCCCAAATGAATGTTTTGCGGCTTTCAACATTTCATGCTGTTCAAATGCCTCTTTATCTGAACCGTCAAGTTGCAGTTCCCGGAGGAATTGCCCGGAAGGCTCTACGATAACTTCCACTTCATCCATAGTGCCTTCATGGCGTACTATGAGCTGGTAATTAGCGCTGAGCTGGGGCATGCTGTTTAAAATATCTTCTACCTGGGTATGAAATAAGTTGACGCCCCTGATGATGAGCATATCGTCCGCACGGCCGCGAATAGGCCCCATCTTTACATGGGTTCTTTTGCCAGCCTTGTCGTAGTAGATATTGGTAATGTCGTTGGTCCAGTAGCGCAGCATGGGCATGCCTCTTTTAGTAAGGGTTGTAAATATCAGCACTCCGTATTCGCCTTCAGCCAATGGCAGGCCGGAGTCCTTATCTACTATCTCGGGGAAGAAATGATCTTCCCATATGTAGCAGCCTGTGCCTTTCTCTTCATGGTCTTCCTGCGATATGCCGGGGCCCATTATTTCGCTGAGGCCGTAGATATTGGTAGCGGTGAGGTTCATACCGGTTTCTATTTCGGTCCTTAGGGCCTCGGTCCAGGGTTCTGCGCCCAGTATGGCAAATTTCAGGTTGATCAGGTCGAGCGGGATATTTCTTTTCGACAGCTCCTGTGCAAGGGTTTGCGCATAAGAAGGTGTGCAGCACAGCACCTCCGGATTAAAGTCATGTAGCAGCATTAGTTGCCGGTCAGTGCCACCTCCGGAGATGGGTACTACGGTCATACCTAATTTCTCTGCCCCATAGTGAATACCGAGGCCGCCGGTGAACAATCCGTAACCGTAAGCATTCTGCAGGATCATACCTGGCTTGCAGCCTGCTGCAGCCAGGGAGCGGGCCACGGTTTCTGAGAATATCTCCAGGTCGCCCTTCGTGTAGGCCACTACTGTGGGCTTGCCCGTGGTGCCACTGGAGCAGTGTATCCTTGCCATTTGCTGCTGCGGCACTGCAAAGAGCCCGAAGGGGTAATTGTCGCGGAGGTCAGCCTTCTTTGTAAAAGGCAGGAGGTGCAGGTCGTCAATTCCTTTTATAGCGGCGGGATGTATGCCGTGTGTGTCTAATTTCTTTTTATAGAAAGGCACATTGTTGTAGAGGTATGGCACTAATTCTCTGATACGCTCGTTTTGCAGCTGACGCAGTTTTCCCAATTGGAGCGTTTCTATTTCGGGATTGAACACGGTGATGAAGATTGGCTATTCCAAATTTAGGGATTTGCGGGGATATGGAGGCAACCAAGCAAACGCGCGAACGCCGTTATCATAGGGGTGTTTTAAAGGTCACAGTGAAAACGGCTGTTACTGCACATATATCTCGTCGCAGGCTATCATGGGTTTTTTGTTTTCCCTCTGGCGCCATGATGGTAGTTTGGACAGGTTGTTGGCAGTGACCCTGATAAACCTTATTTGCTCTGAGGTGTGAGCGCTGTTTGTTATGGTAGCTTCCTTTACAGACAGCACATCATCCTCGGTATTAACGGCCGATAGGGGCGCCGCCATAGCATGATAGTTGACCCCATCGGCAGATACCTCTACGGTTACTTTTTCAGGCTGGAATATCCAGTGCCTTGGGTCATCGAGGAAGTGCATGATCACTTTGCTCACACTCATTGGCTTGCTAAGGTCTACAGTTGCTACCATAGGTACACCATAAAAGCACAGCCAGTTGTAACTGAAGTCAGTGTAGCCGCGGTTACCATCAGTTAAAGTACGGTTGCCCTTGGCCGGATAATCTTCTGCAAAGGGATATTGCAGTGACACGCCGGCACCTAAAGCCTTTGTAGGGGTAGCGCCTTCTTTAAAGATAGCCAGCCATTCATCCTGGTATTTTTCAGGAAAAAGGCCTACTTCGGCTAACTCGGTCACACCGGCCTTTTTACAATTGGCTACAAACCGGGTGACCCTGTCTGCAAACTTCTTGCTTACATACCAGCTGCCTGTGTTGTCCTGGAAGAGAAAACCATGCTTCTCTATGCCATAGAAGCGGGCTTGCTGCAGCACGGTATATTCCAGAGGCAGCCTTGCCCTGGTAACGCGGTCGAGCAGCACAGGGTCGTTTTCTACGGCCGCTTCGGCGTTGTCAAACAATGTGCTGTACTCGTCGATGAACTCCGGAGAAAGGTAGGTTTTCCATTCATTGATTGGGTTGCCGTAAATGTCGAGTTTGCGTTTGGAAGAGAGGAGGTTGTCCTGCACCTGATCAATATACTGCTGCAGGTAGCTGGCAGCGCCGCCATAATAGTCTTTTAAGAAAGTGGAGATCAGCTGGCGGGTGTCGGCTTTGTCATCTTGCAGCAGCTTTGCGGTCACATAGCTCCGCAGTTCCGCCCACTCTCCATAGGTATCACCGCTGCCTTGTTCAAAAATCCCTTTCACGCCATTACTCTTCAGGAAATGAATATTAGGCCCAAGCGTATGAAAGTTTGGAAAAGGCGCAAGGTAGTTGGTAAACTCTACGATGTAATCCCAGATAAACAAATTGGGGGTGAGTGCATTCCATGCTTTCAGGTCGTTCCTGAATGCTGCTGCGGTTCCTTCTTCAGCCAGTGGCTTATCTCTGTATGCATCTATATCGCTGAGAAAGACATACACATTGTCGGCAGGCTTTAAGTTTTTCGGAGCTTTATGACTATATCCATAGGCGAGTGTAGTGAATTTCTGAGCAGGGAACACAGCGGCAACGCGGTTTACAAACTTTATCAATGAGCCAGAAGGGCCACCATACTGGTTGTCTATAGCCTTGCATTTATCGCACTGGCAGTATCCGCCATCATCATTGGGGCTTATGGACCAGTAGATCGCGTCAGGGTTTTTAGCGATCCTTTGTTTGATCTCGGTTACTACGATCTTAAATACATCTTCATTGCTCAGGCATAACTGTGTGGCTTCTCTTTTGCCATTTACCTGGGAGTAATATTCAGGGTGTGTGCTGAAGTAAGTTTTTGCAGGTACTAATTTATTAAACGAATGACCCCATATGCCCCACAGATCATCCAATTTGTGCAGTTGGTTCCATTCCAGGTATTCCGCATCATTTGACTCAGGATAATATACTTCGCGATATACAAACTGCTGCTTGTGTTCGTCATAGATGTCACCCGGCAGTTTTATGTTATTCAAATGCGGGATAAGCGTAGGTTCGCTATTCAATTTTTTGCATCCCAGGTAATTTTCGAGGAAGGCGTAGATGCCATAAATAAGACCTTTGCCGCTGCCTCCGCAGAAGATCAGGTCTTTGCCATCCGTTTTAAACAAGGAGCTTTCATCGCTCATACGACCGCTAATGGCGCGGTCTCCATGGGTGGTATGGCCTATGTAAATAGAAGGGGTATTGTTGTCGGCCTTACCTTCCTGTACTATAGGGAGCTCAGCGCCTGAGGCCTTTTGGATATAGCTTTGCAGCACTTTGGCCGAGCGCTGCTCAATAGCGGACGGGTTTTTGGGAATAACTATTTTATAATCAGAGCGGTTGTTACTGGCAAGTGTAATTTCCTGTGCGTTGCCATTGCAGGCGCTCAAGCTAATGAGTGCAAAAAATAATCCGTAAACGCACAGTTTCATAAACCCCTTAGTTAAGCCCTAAAACCGGTGAAGCACCGTTATAGCAATATCATACTGGTTTTGGTAGGCGTTTGTTGCCAAACGCATATTATACCAGGTACAAAACAGGCTTACGGTAGTTTTGTAATGAAACTGTTTTGAAAATCCCATGCCTGCGCTTATCGTAGGATATTGCAGGATATTGCTTAACTCATAATTCAGGCTAAAATCATCAGGAGCGGTACCATAGCCCATGATAGCTGAAAAGAAAGAAGCCCGGTTTTCTACATAGAATCTGGTGGTAAGGATTGTGGAGTAATAGTTTTGTACATGGTAAGGATAACCTTGCAAATAGGAGTTGTTTGTAAGGTTGATCAGATAGCCACGCAGGTTGACATAAAACTCTTTCATTTCCCTGGATACAGAGGCTACACCTGAAAAAATGATCCCGCTATCAGCATCGAGGGAACGGCCCCCAATTTCGGCATCCCATCCATGTTTAAAGCTATGGAACAGTGACAGCCCGAAGTGGTCAGTAGGGAATATCCTTCCATCGGGCGACCAGCCTGCGATACCATAAGCGTACCATTTGGGGTTGAAGTTGTAATAGCCTTCCCCTTCAAACATAAAGCCTATGCCTGAAGGCCGTCCTGCATAATCAACTCGGGCAGTTATCGTCCCACGGTTAAATTTACGTGAGTATTGCACTGCAGCAACACCATAAACATTTGTTGTTGCTGTGTCAATTATTTTAGTATGGAGGTAAAGGAAGCCAACTTCGTTTTTAAGGAAATGGCTATACAGGAACTCGGAATATTGAATGTTAGCAATGTCAAATGGGGTCAACTTAACCAAGGTGTCAGCAGAATGCCATGCCTCTTCCCAGTTTCTCTGGACCTCGTATATCTGCGCCCTTTTGAGCAGGAAGAAAGGGGTATTGGGGTACAGATGGCGGCCTCTTTGTATCAAAGCCAATGCTGTATCGTAATCTCCCCTGGTAATTAGCAGGCTAATGGTATAGAACAGCGGCACCGTATCATTTGGTGCTACTTCCAGTGCCCGGTTGAATTCAATAAGAGCGCTATCCTGGTCATTGTTAATGAGGTACTGCTGGCCTGCGGCTGCTAGCTGATCTTTGTATGCATTGCGATACCGAATGTTGTACGGATAGTCTGCGTAAAGGCCACCTGATATTTCTGTGGCTGCCAGATAGTTTTGACCGTCAGCATAGATAGAAGATTTTTTTAACAGCAGGTCTTTATCGTTGGGATAATAATTCAAAGCCTGGTCACAGTAAGCTATGGCTGAGTCGAAATGCTTATTAGCTGCCTGGATGTTGATCATGTAGTTAAGCGCATCCATGTTATCGGGCTGTTTTTCCAGTACTTCCTCCAGGATGGCCACTGTACCGTAGTAGTCATCATATTGCATAGATTGGCGGCTTGCAGCTAATGACTGTTCTACAAAGCTTACAAGATACTGCTTGCTGTCAGGGTATTTGGATAAAAGCTCTTTAGTAATAACCGAAGCTTCTGCATAATGCTGGTAGGCTTCTAAGGTCGCTGCTTTTTTATATAATAACTGTTCATCACCGGGATAGTAAGTCAGCGCTTCATCAATGGTATGCAGTGCTTCGTCATACCTTTTTTCCTGTGTGTAAGTGTTGATCAGGTAGTTGATCGCAGCCATATTGGCATGATCGTAAAAAAGAACGGAGTTCAGCGCAATGGTTGCACTGTCGAAATCATTTTGATTAATGTACTGTTTTGCTGCCAGGGTAGTAAGGTCAAGAAAGTGTTGCCGGTTGGCAGCTGTTGGGCTGCTCTTATAAATGGATTCAGCAAGCCTTGATGCCTGGTCATACCTTTTGAGGTCTTCCAGTAATCCAAGTTTTTTCGATATTAATTCACCGTTATTAGGATAGCGTTTCAAGGCAATATTTACCCATTGCAATGCGTCCACAAGGAGGCCGCGGCTGAATGCAATATTGATCAGGTAGTTGAGGGCATCAATGTTTCCTGGCTCACGGTCCAGCACTTCCTGAAACTGCAAATACGGGTCAGTGTTCATATAATACCTGCCAGCCTCCATGTGCATATATATCACCAGCTTTTGCACTTCAGAATTGGAAGGATACAACTTCAATAATTTTTCTGCTACAGCGCAGGCTTCCACATAGCGCGACATATCTTCGAGAATGCTGACTTTCTTCATCAGGAACTCATAAGAGTTCGGGGATGACTGCAATGCCCTGTTAGTAAATGACAAAGAGCTTTCATAATTACCAGAGCGGACATCGAGGGAGAAAACAGCCTGGAGGGCCTCCTGGTTCAACGGATCCTGCTCTAATACGGCTTCATAAGCGCGCTTTGATATTTCAAGATAGCCCCGGTGCGCATACTGCCTCGCCAAAGTGAGCTTGTAATCGAGATAAACGCTGCGTATATAAGAGTCTGTAGAATATCTTTCAAATAAGTAATCAGCCAGTTTTGAACTTTCTATCCAGTCACCTTCTTTACTGTAGATGTCTAATTTCTTCAGGAGCAGATCCCTGTCGTTAGGGTAATATTTCAGACCCATGTCCGCATATTCCAAAGCCTGCAAATAGTTACAGGCAACTGCTTCAATATTTACGAGGTAGATATAAGCGTCCCTGTATCTTGGGTTTTTTTGAATTACATAGTTTAGTTCTGTGCGCGCGCTGTCTACTTTCCCGGCAAGGCCATAAGCCCGTCCCAACAACAGATGGATATCAAGATTGGTGGGAGATATGTCTATTGCTTCATGACATAAATTAATTGCCTTCTGATAGTGCTTCTCATCAATTTCTTTTTTCGCTTCTTTATACAAATCATCAGACGACCCGGACTTTTTCAGCCATTGTCCGTTTGACTTGAAGCATACAAAGGTAAACAGTAATAGTAGTACCAACTTTGGGGTTGATCTCATTGTGATTCTAGTTGTAATTAATGTTTAAGTTAGCCAACCTTTACGGTACTTTTTTTCTTTGAAGAAGGAGAAAAACCTTGTCGCTGCATATCACCCCACACGTGCTTCCTTCCTACGATAAAATTAAAATAACCTTTAAGCGCAAAAAACACGATCAACGGATGGTACAGGAACGGCTCTAAAAACGCCATCAGGCACAATCCAATCGTTTCGCCCCATGTCTTATAATACTTAAACGTTATTTGATCCCATAATAACGCCACAGTTGTGATCATTATGGAATAGGTATACACAAAGATTATAAGTATTATAGCAAAGGGCCAGTTGATCTGGTGTGTTAATATGAGGTAAATATAAAAAAGAATTCCAGAAAATTCAATGATTGGAGCTAATAGCTCGAAAAAAAAGTGATATGGAAAAACGATCATACCCATTCTGCCATATCTTGGATTAAAGATCACTCTTCTGTGAATGCTCATTAGCTGCGCTAATCCGCGTCCCCACCTGGCGCGCTGACGCCCGAATACTTTCAGCGTAGTAGGGCCTTCTGTCCAGCATAGTGTAATAGGGACATATTTTACGGAATATTTCTTTTTATTATCTTTCATGTACGAGCCCATGCGCGTAATGAGGTCCATATCTTCTGCAAGGGACAGCGGGTCATAGCCACCAGCCTTTATGGCAACGTCCTTATCAAACATGCCCAGACCACCAGAAACGTTTGGCACCGAGTTAATGCGGTCCCAACCCATTTTACCAAGCACGAACGCCCTGATGTACTCCATCTCCTGGAAGCGGGGCAGGAAACGGCGGGGAGGGCGGACCCTGATCATCAGGCCTTCATCCACATCGCAAGAGTTTACCATCCTCAACGTAGCGCCGGTTGCAATGACTCTTTTAAAATCTTCCTGTATCTGCACATCTCCGTTGATCTCTTTTACGGTACTGGTTTCCTCATCCATGAATGGTTTGATGAGCTTTATCAAGGTATCTTTATCAAGGATACAATCCACGTCCGTACACAGGAAATAATCAAATACAGAGATATTTATCCCAGCATTAGAGGCATCTGCCTTACTCTTGCCATTTACTTTATCCACAACCGCCAACTTATCATAGGCCAGGTTCGTGGACTTAAATATTCTTTTTACAGGTTTACAATTTAGCCGTTGCATGTAAGCATATTCCACTTCAACGAGCTCAAACTCTTTAATCAGTTTTTCGAGCGTATCATCTGTACTACCATCATTAATGATAATCACCTCAAACTTAGGATAGTTAAAGGTGAGCAGCGACCGGACATTCGAAATAATAGTGATCCCTTCGTTAAAAGCCGGTGCGATTACCGAAATGCCTGGGGCAAGCGGGGATTCCACAATAATGTTATAATCCACCGAGGCATTCTTTTTCATGTACCTCCGGATGGAAACCAGCGATAGCAATGCCAGCGTTCCATAAGCCATGAGCAATACGACGCCATATATGAATACTGCAAACTGGTAATAAGAGCCCAGAATTTGCCAGAAAATCCCCCTCGTAAAAAAATCTATAATTACTTTCATGCTAACAAAGTCAGTTAATTTAAGGCTTTTTGCCGTTAAGCATTAGCTCCATTCAGGCCTCTTACCTCTACAATGTTTTAAGGTAAAATTGTCTTTTATTTTTCTATTTACTTAATCGCAATTGTCTTACGGCAACTATTGGCATACTAAAGTTAATCAACCAAGTTTTAATATTTTATCAAAGGGTTTTGGCAGTGTTTAATAATCAATTGGTGCTCATCCTCTGTTGTCTCCATTAGCTCTTCTATCATCAGGCGGGATTGGTGTGTATTGTGCTTGATGATGGACCGGGCAGCATTCATCTGTATGTCGAAATTAGTAGAATATAAAAACTCATGCTTCAGAAATTCAAGATAATTGCCGGAACCAATACGGCCCAGCGCTTTGAGTATTTCTATCTGGCAATTTATCGGCTGACTGTTATATATCCGCACCAAAGTTTCTTCAGACATTTCTGCAGAGAGTTTCCCCAGGCAATTGATGGCGTTAGCACGGAAAAAATGATCTTTTGTAGCCAGCAGGTCCATTACTGCCGGGATCGCATTTTGCTGGTCGTAATGCGCAATAAGTTTTAAGCAAAAGGACACAATGCTCTTATTGGTAGAATAACTGACCCAGCGGGAAAAATTGGGTATAGCTATATCTTTAGTAGTGGTAATGATCTTGAACATTTCGAGTTGGTCCCATGGCAATAAAGGCTCGGTGGCTATATCGAAAAACTTAAACGGATCATTCTTACTCAGCTGTATGTACGCATTACGGGAAACCGCGCGCAACGTGGGATTGGTACTATTAGTCAGCGGCAATAAAGTTGAGTCGGAAATAGGGATATCCATCTGGGTGAGCTCAACTATTGCTTTAATTTTTGTTTCCCATTTATACTTCCTCAATTTCTTAAATGAATCTTCCACAAGGTCCATGTCTATATATAATTTCCGGAGCAGGTCACCAACCTCGCCCCTGAAATTTTTGCGATACCTGATCAGAATATCTATAAGTACCTGGCGAACCCCGGGTTTTTTGTACAGCTTGTCAGAAATAGCGGCATGATCAAATTCTATTTCGTCAACCAGCAGGTCTTTTCCAAGGTTTTCATTCAGTAATACCTGCTCTGTTATGAGGTCTTCTATGATCGGGCTTAGATAGGCTAATCTTTTGTTGTAGACATAACTGTTGTAGCGCCTGAAAAGGATTGAGCCATAAGAGGCCAATGTAGCTAATATAGCGACAAAAATAAACGCTAAAGCTATTTCTATAGAGAGTGGAAGTAAGCTAAATTGTTCATAAGCCTGGAATAAAAGATTCACCAGATCATTCCACATGTGAGGTAGTTATTTTTTTTTAGTAAAAAACTGCGTTTTAATATTCTTATCAGCGATAAGTTTCCTGATTCGTATCAGCAATTCAGTCGCCATTATCGGTTTTTTTAAATAATCATCAGCCCCGAGCTGGAACGCCTCTGTTATGGTATCTTCATTCCCTACTGAAGAAACTACGATAATGCCAACGTTTTTTGTGGCCTCATGATTTCGCAGCTTACTCACCACCTCAAGCCCGCTGGTATGGGGCAGCATCAGGTCAGTAATAACAATGTCATAAGTAGCATTGTCTATCATTTCAAATGCTTCTTTGCCATCTTTTGCCGTAATGACGTTAAAACCCTCCTTATTCAGGATGTTTTTGATCGCTTTCAGCATTATTTCATCATCCTCGATTACTAAAATATTTGGCATATGGTTCTAAATACTAAAATTAGTAAGTTTTAATTGCGATTTAAAAGTAACAATTATATCTTATTACGCAAATATGCGCTAAAATTTTCTAAAAAAGAAGCAGTTAGCATTATTACTGGATTATCTAAAAAAATACAAGATAACTTACTATTTCATATTCGTCCTATTTATACACGCGATTAGCAAGTTCCTCCTGTTTTCTAACTCTTTATTTTGAAGACAATGAGGTTACACAGTATTTGCTTAAGGCGCGGTGAAGATAGAGTTCCGGCCATTTATTACGTAGTAGTTAATTTATTATAAATTATTATTTATGACGTATAAAATATTCCGTTTGCTGAATTCATCAACAGTTAGTTTCATGCGTGCTACTTTTCTTAGCATGCGTAGTTTCTTCTAATTGTTGTCCAATTTATAAAAAAATAATTTAAATAAATGGTAGTGGCTGTAATATCGCCACAATTTCCTCAATTAAGCATTTCTGTTAAATAAAAAGCAAAATATTCTTCTTTACTATATTTCAAGTGCTTATTTCTTCAACATCCCTTATTACCAAAAGTGGTTTTTGATTATTCCTGCTAAACTATAAAATAATGGGATGTCTTTTTGGTAAATGTTGTGAACAGTCGCGAGGGCGGTGTGAGTGGCTTGTTTTTTGGGGTGAGCGTTTTTTGGAGGTGCATTTATTTCATCCATTCAAAGGAAACGGTATTTTTTTCGCCTGTTTTTTTTACCAGTTCTAATTTGCCACATTGCTCTTCCACAAGCATTTTAATTACATTAAGCCCTATTTTAGACGGTTGTTTTTTTGTAGGTACCGAATCTTTTGGGAATATGAATATCTTTTTAAAGTCAGGTACTTGTAAGCGTGAGTTGTAGCTAATATAAAATTCATAGAAGAGAGTTTTCCCGGTTACTCCGATTATTATTTCTTCATCTTCGTTGTTGTTTTCGGCGAGGCTCAGCAGTAACAGCTCAAATATGCGCTGCAGCTTTAGCTTATTTGTAAATAAAACAGGAAAGTCTCCTTCAAAAATGAATTGGCCATAGTTCAAATGAGGTATGGAGCTTATTATTTGTTTCAGCAGATGCCGGGTGTTTACAGATTCCTTTATTTGATTCTTCAGGCTGCTTTGAATATGGTCGGCGGCCAACGTGATCATTTCGGATAAATGAACGTTTGCCTCGTATATTTTACGGATATGGTCTTTAATGCCGGGCCTGTCTTTTTCCCTGTCTTTTTCTTTAAGAAGAATAGATAATAAAAAAACAGAGGTAGCCAAAGGAGATTTTAGGTCATGGGCTATAACCTGCACAAAATGGGGCAATTCAAGGCATTCATACTTCTTTTCACTAATTGATTTTGCCAATTTATTTTTGTAATAGAAAAGACTGTTGAATATTTTTATTTTATTAGCAACAATGACCGGCTCTTCGTCTTTTTTCAGCACATCCATTAGCTCAAAGCCGCACTGTATCAATAGCTCATCAATCTTGCCATCATTATCCATTAAAATAATAACTGGTAATTGCTGTTGATTTACATGTTCCTTCAATATCAAAATATCATTGCTGGTTCCCTCCACTAATAATTGGCTGTTTATGATAATGTAAGCTACGCATGTGTCGGATGAAAGGACACTAGTTATTTGAGTAATAGAAGAAACTTCAAGAATACAGGCGCCTGATTCCAGGATCGTTTTGGTCAAAGTATTGTTGTTTTCTCCCGTCTTATCTGCCAGGATGATAGTAAAAGAGGCCTCTTTAATAATGGACATAGTATTGCTATAGTGTTCCTTTTATAACATCAGATAATAACCATACCAACCCAAGCCGGCGGGTCGGACTATAAGGGTTTTAATAAGGGCTATTATGAAAATATTCTGCCTGATATCAATTCGATATTTAATGGCACTGATAAAATGAATATGTAACCAGCTGTTGCTCTGCCACCGCTCTATACAAAGGCTATACTATGCGGCGCGCAATGATGACACCAGTTTATAGTATTTTTAAAGTTCAATTGGCATGAATGGGAAAGGTAAAATAAAAGGTAGTGCCTTTGCCTTCTTCGCTTTCAAACCATATAGCTCCGCCATGGGCCCTGGCGATCTGGGTGGAAATGGACAAACCAAGGCCATGCGGCGCCTCACCTGATGTGCCGGGCAGTTTAGCTTCGGTGAACATATCAAATACGAAAGGTTTATTTTTCTCCGCTATTCCTATGCCGCTATCTTTTACAGATATGGTTACATTTTCCGCGTCTGACTGCAGGCATAGTTCTATATCAGCGTTTTCGTAACTGAATTTTATAGCGTTGCCTAAAAGGTTATTAATCACCCGCCATATCTTTTCCCTATTTACGTAAGCTTCTATATCTTCATCACCCGATATTACTATGATGCGTTGTTTTTTTTGAGCAGCCCTGACGTTGAAGAGTTCTACCGAGCCTGTCGCCAATTTATTTATATCTACCCACTCTTTGGCAATGGGCTGTGTTTCTGTAGTTGCAGCTGCCTCCAGTATATCCTTGCTCAGGCTTAGGGAGTTACTGCATGCCTCCTTTATGAAGCCAAACATTTCTTTTTGGCTGGGTGTATAATCTGCTGATTCACCTATAAGAATATCTGTCAGGGCCATGATTGCAGCAATAGGGTTCATCACATCGTGCGCCACTGATCGTAATATCCTTGACTTATCATTGTCCTTTGCTTCCAGCTCTGCGAGCGCGATTTGCAGTTTTTCTTTTTGTTCGTATACACTATTATTGAGCGCCCTGAGTTTTTTTACATTGTCCCTCGACCTCCCTACATTTTTCATAACGAGGAATACAATGATAATTGCCATCACGGCTATAAGGCAAGCTATTGCGAGGTATATTTTTTCGTGCGAATTATTTTCATTGAGCTGGTTTATCTGGTATTGCTTTTCCATGCTCCTGATCCTGCTGTCCACATCGGTGAACATCATGGACTTGTTGCGGTTTTGCAGCGTATCATTCATTGATACATAGGCCTGCAGGTACTTATATGCCTTTACGGGGTCTTTTTCAAGATCGTAATAATGCCACATTAATTTGTTCCATGACAAGGTTACCTGTTCATTGGGTATGGAGTCGGTTTCCGCATTGATCTTATCCAGTACATTTTTTGCATCAGCTGTTTTGTTGGTGCTGAAATAAAGGTTGGCTAATTTCACCTGGTCTAAGATAGCATCATCGTTAGTATATCCCTTTTGCAGGTTTATGCTAATGCTTTTCTCCAGCAATGCTCTCGCCGTATCATAACTATTTAAAGCAAGATACACATCGGCCATATTACCAAAAACTACTGCTTTGGCGCTGATATACGGATTTTCTGATTTGTTTTCAAACCGCATATAGTTAGAGTCAATATAGGCTATTGCTTTTTTGTAATACAACATGGCGCTGTCATACTTCAGTGCTTTATTGTAGCATAGCCCTGTATTATCCAGCACTTCCTGTTTGTGGTAAAAATATAAGAAATTGTCAGTGCATGCCGCAGCCTCGTTATAAGAAGCGATAAAGTGCCCTGCAGCCTCCAGGTATCTTTGCTGCTTATAGAGTACCATGCCCAGGCTATAACTGTATGCGCTTAGCGAGCATTGGTCACCATCCTCTTTAGCCAGTTTTTTTGCTATGTAGTAGTTGTCATAAGCGTCATTATATAAACCTTTGTCAAATAATCCGTCAGCCCGCATATTATATGCCTGCACATATCTGTAGTGAAGGTTGGTTAACTGGTGCGTTTTTTCCAGTATCATCACGATGCTGTCAGCGCACAATATGTATCTGTCATATTCTTTAAAGTCTTTTTTGAAAATTTCTCCGCAATAAGTATAGTAGTTCATCTCATCTGCCACAGAAAGATTCGTGGCATGAGCGTGTACATTAGTGACGTAGTTAATTGCCCTGGTTTTATAACCGGAGTCGTGTATCCGCTCCGCTTTAGCTAAAACGCTGTCGAAGTAAGGCGTACTTACCGGCAGGGTTTTCCCTGTTTTATTACACGCCCATAGCAGGCATGATAAGGCTATAATAAAAATACGGATCCAGGACACAATGAAAAATGGGTAATTTTTCCACCGTGAATATACTGTTTATAAGATTTAGAACAAATAAATTTTATTTTATCCAAATGAGTTATGATAAAATAAGTGCTATTACAGAGCCTTTTACATAGGCTGGTTAAGATGTATACCGATTAATAAGCTATTTTTTGGTTATGTATTGGGGTATTAAAACAGATTTTTTAAACCTTGCTGACATTCAGGTAGGTCCATTTATCGCTTTGCATAATAAAGTATAATAAAATTTATATCTTTCTCTTTCTTTTTTAAGAAAAAAGAGGTTATTTTTACATTTGAGCAAACTATTTTAACATTTTTGCCGTCTATTATTAATAATCAGTCAAAGTTGTGGTTTAACAGTCATTTATACAATACCATTTTATGAAAAAAATGTTACCTGCCTTTATTCGTAATCTTTTATTATCAGGGCTTTTGTTGTTAGTAGGTTTTAGTTCTCGCGCCTCACATCTCGTAGGTGGGGAGTTGACTTATAAGTGGATATCGTGCAATACCTATAAAATAACAGTAGTGCTATACGGAAACTGCGGTGAGACCAGCCTCCCGGCATTTTCACAGCTTCCCTTTTGTACGCCCGAAGTATGTATTTATGATGGCAACACTTATACAGCGACTGTAGAGCTTCACCTTGACACCCCCGGATTTGAGGTGACTCCTGTATGTCCTGACTCCTTGGCATACGATGCCTGTACGCTTCCACTTTCCACCACGCCGGGTATCAAAAAATTTATATATTCCAACACATACACCTTTCTGCATACTTCTGCTGTTTGGCGGATGGCTTATACCGGTGATAATACTCCTGGTAGTGGTACTGCTTCAGGCCGGGCTGCGGCAATTACCAATCTGTTAGCTCCTGGAGGTGCTGAAATACAGCTGGTCGACACGCTTAATAACAGCCCAACAAATACGAGAGGCCATAACTCCAGCCCGGTGCTTACGGTGGAGCCCATTCCATTCTTTTGCCCTAATACAGAATCGTGTTATAATCCAGGAGCTGTAGATGTATATGACACAAGCGTTTTTGATGACCAGCCGTCAGGCGACAGCTTGTCATTTACACTTGTGCCTGCGACTTTAGGTAATGCATCATGTACAGTTGGGGGAGCCTCCGGCTATAATCCTGCTGTATATGTATGCCCTGGGGGGGCGCTTGTTTCGGGAAGCCATCCCCTGTCGGTGGTTGACTGCACACCGGCCAGCTTTTCATTTGATCCTACCAACGGGCAATTATGTTTTAACCCGATAACCCAGAGGTCTGTTGTGGTTTATAACATAGAGGAGTTTCGCGATGATACAATTTCTGACATCAATACTATTGCAGGTACTGGTGCACCTACATTTGGCGGAGATGGCTTCCCCGCCATTTCAGCCGAGATTAACAACCCTGCGGGTATACGCAAAGACAACAGGGGCAATACATATTTTGCCGACTACGGGAATAACCGCGTACGTAAGATCAGCCCTGCCGGGTTTATCAGCACGATTGCCGGCAACGGGCTTTTTGGATATTGCGGAGATGGGTCTGCGGCAACTACAGCAAATCTTAGCCGCCCTATAGGAGTGGCCATAGACACTGCGGGCAATGTGATCTTCGCTGATAATGGTAATAATGTAGTCAGGAAAATCAATGTGACTACGGGCGTCATTACTACGGTGGCGGGTAATGGACGCCCTGGTTTTACAGGAGACGGATCAGGCGCTGTGGGCAGCCTTAATACTTATGCGGGCACCGGTGTACCTGCTTTTTCGGGTGACCTGGGCTTAGCTACGAGCGCTAATATTCAAAACCCGGCAGGTATATGCCAGGATGGCCTTGGCAATACTTATTTTTCAGACTATTCCAATAACCGCATCCGCAGAGTGAGCGCAGGGGGAGTTATTACGACAGTAGCCGGGGTAGGCGGCCCCGGCGGATACTCCGGTGACGGCGGCGCTGCTACGGCTGCTGCACTCGACAATCCTGAAGGTTTATGGGTAGCTGGGAGCTTTTTGTATTTCGCAGATTACAATAATAATGTCATTCGTAAAGTTGATCTTACAGCGGGCGTTATTACTACCATTGCCGGTACTGGGGTGGCTGGTTTTGGCGGCGATGGCGGATCTGCTTCTGCCACTACCTGCCTGCTCAATCATCCTCATTCTGTTTTTGCGGATGCGGTGGGTGATGTATATTTATCTGATGCAGGAAATAATCGCATTCGTAAGGTAGATCCATTTGGTACGATCACCACCATTGCGGGTAATGGCACTGCGGGGTTTGCAGGGGATGGCTCGCTTGCCTCTTTGCCTGGGGTAAAAATAAACAACCCTTATGGCCTTTTCGTTGATCCTTCAAACAACGTTTACTTTGCAGATGCAGGCAATAACCGTATCCGCTACATCAACTCATCTGGCTTCATTTATACGTTTGCGGGCAATGGAACACCAGCTTTTTCCGGTGACGGAGGATTAGCAACCGCTGCCAGCTTTAATACACCAACTGATGTTTTTGAAGACTTATTAGGTGACGTATTTGTTGCTGACCGCAGCAACAATTGCATCAGGAAGATAAGTATATGCAATGGTATCATTACTACGATTGCCGGGAGAGGCGGCACTGTCGGCGGATATTCAGGGGAAACATTGCCACCGGATTCTTCAAAGCTCAGTAGTCCTTCATTTTTATGTTTTAACAACAATACACAGAACACCTATATCTCCGATTTCGGCAATAACCGTGTACGGATTATTACCGCCTGCGAGCTAAATCACCCTACTGGCGTATTTGTTGATCAATTTAACAATATATACATTTCCGACACTGGAAACCAGCGTGTACGGAAGGTGAATGCATCCACCGGTATTATCAGCACAATTACCGGAAATGGAACAGCATTATTTAGTGGCGACGGCGGGCCTGCTATAGCGGCCCAGGTAAATAACCCTTACGGTCTGTTTGTTGACGGGGCGGAAAATATATATATAGCCGACGAAGGTAACAACCGTATTAGGAAGATCAATCCGGCAGGAACTATCAGCACTGCTGTCGGCAGCGGATTAGCCAGTTATGGAGGCGATATATGTGTAGTTAGCAGCCCTACTGTTGCATTAAACGGACCTACTGATGTGTCACTGGATCCGGCGGGAAATATGTTTATTGCAGACCGGGGAAACAATCGCATACGTAAAGTGGATTTAAATAGCATAGTGACTACTGTGGCTGGTACCGGTGTTGCAGGACCTGGTGGTGACGGCGGACCTGGAATTCTTGCTATGTTAAATAGCCCAGACTTTTTGTGCATTGATCCTTTATTGAATATTTATATCTCGGATTACTCCAATAACCGCATTCGTAAGTTGGATCATAGCACTACGGTTAACAGGGTGGTAGTGGGGACTATGCAGCGTGAAATGACATTTACCGTATTGTCATTCTGCTCCTACACGTCTCCAATAGGGTTGATTGATAGTGTTTCGGGTGGGACGAGGCTAACCGCGACTGACAGCACTGAGGTCTATGCCTGCCAAAACTCAGGCGATCTGGTAATGGGCATGAACCCAACAGACCAGGACACCTCCCTGAATATTACGATTACGGCCAGCGGACTGAATACAGGGTTTACATTTTCAGTGGTTAACGATAATACGCCACACCCGCATGGCTATGTGACTGTGAACACAGCTATTGTTACTCCCGGCACGTACACATTCTTTATTACTTATACAGATAATCACTGTCCGCTTGTGGGTACAGGAACACAGCCATTCACTGTTCAGATTTTGCCGGTACCAACGATTGATGTCAGTTCCGTTTCAATTGCAACGTGTTCGGCGCTAGCTGGGTATAGTATTACTCCGGGAGGATACGGGACTCCATGGACAATAAAAGTTTCCAATAGTACATATCCGTTTGATACGATTCAGACATTTGCCAGCGATACCGGCACTTTCGTGGACAGTTTACACCCTTATCCCTCCCCAGCCGGTACATACAATATAACCATATATACGTCTGTTAGTAATCTGTGCGCCGTAACCGAGACTATTACACCTATTATCCCCTACACGACAATTGCAGCCAGTGCACTGAGCCCGGCTTACTGCGGCGCCAATGATTACACAGGCGGCGGCCGCATTTACCTGACTGGTCTGCCTCCCGGCCTCGATGATACCCTCCTTTACACCAATAATCTTGGCGTTTGGATACGGGCGCCGTTTGTTTCATCGACTGTGGGTACAGACACGCTTTTCAGTCTGCCGGCCGGCACTTATGACACAATAGTCGTTCAGCAGGGCATTTGTTTCGATACGGTTCCAAGGCCGCTGGTCTTGATTAACCCGCCTTTCACAATGCGTACTGTTACAGGAAAAAGCCCTGATAAATGTGGTTATTGCAATGGGGTCGATACTTTGTTTGGGCTTCACCCAGATCAGTTTGACACGTTAACGTACCGTGTTTCGACATTGGCTGGTGTAATTACGGGGCGTGTTTCTACTCCGGCCCTTATAGGTGCAGATAGTTTCGTTATCTTCTCCGGTTTGTGCAGCGGTATTTATGATAGTTTTGCTGTGCAGACAGCGGGAGTGAACAATTGCTCGGTGATATGGCCGGGCCGTGATACACTCATAGCGCCGAGCGACACTGTTGATTTTGTGGATACGATACATTATGGTTGTAGCGGGGATACTATTATGTTCTACAATCTTTCTTCGGCCGCACCTCACGATGTGCTGTATTATCATTGGGATTTCGGCGACGGGACAACTGATATTACTGCAAACCCAATGCACATATATACCAATGCCACTAATGATACGGCAAATGTGACCTTGACGATCTCTAATCTTAAGTGCGTGGATACACTCAGTCAACAGTCGATAATGAATAATTATATACATGCTGGCTTCACGCTGAGTCCAGACCAGTTTGTCTGCCAGCTTTCGCCGGTAACATTTGCTAACACATCAACAGGGATAAACCCCACTTATACGTGGTACTTTGGCGATGGTGACTCTGATATTACCATCAATTCGGTTCATTCCTTTACTAATTCGGGTACTTATACCATAAAGTTAGTGGCAGAAGATAATTTGATACCAGCTCCAATATACTATACCAAATGCTATGATACAGCTTCCCGGACACTGGCGGTGGACTCTACGAGTGTCATAAGGATTGACGCTACCGACAGCGTTATTTGTTCGGGCCAGGCAGTAACTTTTACCGGAGTGTATGCGCATATTGGCGATACAGGTAATGTCTGGACTTTTGGAGATGGCAGCAGTTTAGAGAATGTAAACCCGGTATTGCACTCTTATGACGGAGATACACTCTTTACCATATCTGTGACGGCCCTTTACAGGGTTTGTGCGGCTCAGACTACTTCCCGCACCATCAGGGTCTACAGTTATCCGAATATCTACCTGGGCCCCGATACATCTATTTGTCCCGGTGGCGCTCCGCTTACATTGGCTGATGTTAAGAATGTCGCAAATCCAAAGGCCACATGGCTCTGGAGTAACGGCGAGACCACGGCAACGATAACCGTAAAAGCACCCGGCGAATACTCTGCTATAGAAACGCTTGATGGTTGTGCGTCTTATGATACGGTAATTGTACTGAAGGATTGTTATATGGACATCCCGAATGTGTTTACTCCTAACGGGGATGGCACAAATGATTATTTTTATCCGCGCCAGTTACTTACCAAAGGACTTACTACATTTAAGATGGATATTTACAATCGCTGGGGCCAGCTGCTTTATGAAACAACAAATATTGACGGCAGGGGCTGGGATGGTTCTTTTAATGGGACGCCGCAACCGGAAGGTGTGTATGTATACCTGATCGAAGCTACCTTTAAGGACGGCCAGATAGAGCATCACCAGGGGAATGTAACCTTACTTAAATAAATATGCTTGACAATGCAAAAACAGGCCGTTTCGTAATACCGGAACGGCCTGTTTTAGTTGATAAAGAAAAATTAATAAATTATGTAATATGCCAATGAGCAAATTGATTTACCCCTAAAAGGTGGCTGTTCACGACATCTCCCTTATTGCTAGGGTTTATTGGTAAAATATTTTTTGCAATGATTGAAAACAATAATAATTTTATATTTCCGTTTTTTGTTGAATAAATAACGGTTACGAAATGATTGCTTTATTTTGAATAAATATTTTGTGATCGTTACTAACTACTATCCTTATTAAGCTGTCATGAATGCAATTTTTGAAATAGTATTATGAAGAATTTACCCTCCTATCTCCGTATTTTTATTTGCTCGGCAGTATTATCCCTGGTAAGTGCTCAGAGCTTTGCTAATCACCTGGTGGGTATGGACTTCTTTTATTCCTACATCAGCGGCAATACCTACAAGATCACGCTGATTGCTTATGGTGACTGTGGTTCTGCATCCGGATCAACGTCTTTCAGTTTGCTGCCCACTGATGTGCCGCAGGTTTATATTTATAACGGAGACTCTTATGTAACAACGCTGAGCCTTGCCATTGAGCCGCCTTCCGCAGGGGTTGAAATAACACCTGTATGCCCTGCCGAGCTGGACTCAACGCAATGCACGGACCTTAGCTATACACTGCCCGGTATCAAGAAATTTGTCTATAGCGGTACTTATACTTTTCCCGGCACATCCGATTTATGGAGAATTTTGTTTACAGGTGCGCTAAACCCTCCCCCATCACTATACATAGCTGGCAGGGCAATCACCATCACCAATATTTCCTCGTCTCCAACGGTTTCGATTATTCAATTAGTGGATACCTTAAATAACCTGACGTCTCATAATACGAACCCAGTGCTATCCAATGTACCAACTCCTTTTTTCTGCCTGAATAATAATGACAATTATAACCCGGCCGCAGTTGATCCTGATGGGGATGATTTAACCTTTTTCCTGGTTCCCGCCCAAAACGGCTCAACAACAAGCACACCGTACACCTCTCCGTCAGACCTGGTTACTTATATGCCTGGTTTTAGCGGAACAGCACCACTGACTGTCACTACCATGTCGTTTGACCCCCTTACCGGGCAAATATCTTTTTATCCCCCCGGCACTCAGCGTTCATTGGTAGTCTATAATATAGAAGAGCACAGGGGGGGCGTTTTAGTAGGTACCAGCCAACGGGAAATGACGTTCCTGGTGCAGACATGCACCAATACGCCACCCACAGGCACGTTGTCAGGAGCTACTGCAGGAATCATCGATGATGATACACACTTCCATATATGCGAAGGCTCGGGTCCATTCACTTTCCAAATAAACCCTACGGAGGCAAACCCCTTAAATAACATTACCGTTACTTATGCTGGTTTGCCGGTGGGTTCTTCTTTCGGCATTACCGGCAATGGCACCCCTACGCCCCATGCTACTTTTTCCTGGACTTCAACTGGAATAGCTACCGGCTCTTATACGTTTTATGTAACTTATACCGACAATAATTGTCCGTTGTCAGGCACCCAGACACTGGCTTATACCGTTACTATATCACCGCAGCCGACAGTGAGCGCA
>Ga0182030_10006107_pt1 | contig 25454 bp, 7 predicted proteins | sample 812S3MmetaG_FD_121299 | JGI IMG/M metagenome (GOLD analysis project Ga0182030, IMG submission 121299) | Permafrost microbial communities from Stordalen Mire, Sweden - 812S3M metaG (Illumina Assembly) | ecosystem: Environmental > Terrestrial > Soil > Wetlands > Permafrost | place: Sweden...
GCGCACCCGGGCGCGAAGCGCCTCCGGCAGTTCACGCCAGGCAACGCGGGTGGACGCCAGCTCGGTCTCACCACCGCGCGAGCTCAGAACCCTCGCGGCAAGGATATTCGCGAGCGCCGGCACCGGTAGGAACGTGCTGTCCGTATGCCAGAGCTGATTGGCGATGAGATCCAGCGTGTGTGCACTGTCGGGCGCGGAGATCACCCCAGTCTCGAGGCGATTGGAGACATTGGCCATCCGCGGCTTCGAACCGTCGCGTCCCATCGACCGATCTTCGATCGGACCGAAGAGGGCGCCGAGCGACAGATGCGCCTCGTCATCGAGGTTCTGCCTCCGGAAAAGCAACAGGGAATGCTCCTCGAACGCATCGCGAATCTCGGCATACCCTGAGGTCCGATGGATCGCCCGCAGATCCACCTCATGTACTTCGACCCCAAACAGCGGATGCAAGGGAGTCAAACGCATGGAGCATCACCTCTGTGTTTCAAATCCAACACGAATCATGAGGGAACCATCGTCCACTTATGAGTCGCCATGCAGTCGCATCATAGCAAGGTTCGGCGTAGTCGCGACAATGGCCCGCCCCAACCTAGGCGGGGAGTCTATGGGCCTTCTTCTCGAACGTACGCAACCCGCCTCCCTGTTGAGGAGAGCACGGGCTGTCCACAGTTCCTGCCGTCACACGATGTAATTTGATGGGGAGCGTCGTGATCTCGCTGTACAAAAATCTCCGTCCATTCGATTGCCTCGTTCGAACCGCGTCGCCGCTGCGGCCTGACAAGGAGACTGGTTTCCCCATAAGTACGGTCTTGTCCGCGGATGTCATCGAGGACAGCGACTGCACTGTCCGTACGCACGTCTCCCGGGACCACTTTCGTGGCTTTTGCCGCAAGCGAGATTTCCGCAATGGGTTGGGAGGCGTCATCGAGCAACACGAGGAGCTCATCGACATCCCTCCCGAAGCCGATGAGTTTGGCAGCCTTCGGCAACCCCATCACGTGCGAGGAAGCACCGCCTCCGGTGGGAACGCGAACAAGCACGTCATCTCGAAGTGCATAGAGGCTCTGGTCATCCGGTGCGAACACAGGCGACTGATAGCGGCCGTCGGAGGTCAACTGCCTCGCGTCGGCGCCGTCGACGCCGATGATCCAGATGTTTCCAATGACGGCATCACTGCCAGCGCCACGCAATCGCGCCGGCGAGGCGGTGATACCCGCGACGCGAAGGACTTTCGTGATCCAAGATTCCTCCGCCGCTGTCGCGGTGGCAACGGCAACCAATACCCCCAGCACGCCTGCGGCTTTGAGCGTCATTGTCGGCTCCCGGCGCCGAAGAGTGTGCGCAAAATGGGGTCAATGCTCACAACCTCAATCTGCTTGATGTCCGCGCGAGGAATCGAAAGAAGGGAACGCTTTCCGGCCTGCGCATGCCTTACCAGGAATGTCACGTAGTCCTTTCCCTCCCAGATGAGCCAGGCCTCCTCGCCGGTAGCGAGTGGCTCGCTCCTGACAGCAGCCACGCGTGGGACCGATTGATCCGCCACCAGTATTCCAAAATTGATGGGCAGCAAAAGAAACTCGACAGCTGTCAGAAGCCCCAACAACGCGCGACCGGTACGCAGTGTGGCGGAGGGATGGTGCGACTTACTCAGCCACAGCAGACACGACGATGCCAGGGTAAACGCCACCAGCACGGTGAAATACACGGGCATCAGCTGGTCGTCTAGCAGGATACTCACCAGCCAGGCCGGTTGTGCCGGCAATGCGGGAGCAAGCAACAAGTCACTGAAGTAAAAGCACTGCCTCATGACAAACTGGATGGCGCTTACGGAGAGCAGGATGCCGCTGATGGTCAACGCACTCGGTGTTCCCAGCGTGTTGCGAAGCCGGTTGCGGTGCTGCGTGGGTGTGATGCGATGGACCAACCAGACGACGACGACGAACGGCAGTGCGAGCAACACGATACTGGGTATTGCCGAGACGGCGTACACCAGAAACCGGGCTCCGTTGAAGAGATAGCGTTCGTCCAGCACCGCGAGGTCCGTCGACACACCGAATGCACTCAGGTGAAATCGCAGGGATAGGTATCCAAAAAGGTAAAGCACGAAGCTGCCGACCACGCTGTATTTGGCCCAGTCCGCCCCAAGCGCTTTGACCTGCTCGTTGATCCGTTCAATGACGTCGGGCATGGGTGGGGATTCTCCTGCAACAAAAAGTCTTTCAGCGTCGGCGTTCGTACCGGACCGACACATAGTGCGTGCCGCTGTCGCTGTTCATATCTTGTATCTGCACAACGAATTCGAATGGCCCGGAATCCCTCATCACCATGCTGGCCGTACCCTTCCCCACGTCGGTGAGTGGCAGATCCTCAGTGAGGCCGCGTTTCCGATAGGAGTCACGATAAAAATCCAGAATCTGACCGATCGTCATGTTGGTCCTATAGCTTGCCGACGGACCTGAATCGTGGTCACGATCGTCTTCGATGAAATCTTGGACATTGCTTGGCAGGGGAATCGCAAGCTGTGAGAAGCCGCCTGCAGCACTCGGATGGCTGTCCCCGGCAATGGCAGTGACATGTGCAGCCACGGCCGGGGCGCCAAACAGCGAAAACGCCGCCCAGCTGCCCGGGTCGGGGTGTTGCTGCATGGTCGACAGCATGGCCTGCTGCAAAGCTCGCGCCTTATCCAGGCCATGCAGCAGCCGATCATAGAAGGTTTGCATCAGCAACGAGGTGGGTGCATCGGGAATCGACCATTGTGCAACGATGACACTGGGCACCCCAGCTGCGAGGAATGCGCTCGACAAGCCGAGCACCCCATCGCCGGTGGGCTTCCCGTCGGCAGTGTCACAGGCGCTGAGAACGGCGAGTTCCGCAGCGAGATGCATCCGCACGATCTCGCGAGCCGTCAAGAAGCCGCTATCGCCATCGGTGGGCGCGAAGGCCAAGGAATCGAAGTATTGTGCCTGGTCAGGATTCCGGTCCACGATCCCGTGGGTCGCAAAGTGCACTATTCGCGCTGACGGCATCCGTGAAACAATCGCATTCTTGCTGGCCCGCTCACCGAGCAGCGCCGTTGCTTGAAAATATGTCGCGATGGCGCGCGCCTCCTTTTCCGACTCGGGCAATGGCGGCAGTCTCTCCGGCGGACCGCCCGGCTTTCGCGGTAGGCTGGGCATGGCCGGATTGCCCACGATCAGTACTCCGCGTGCCGCGCTCGTGGCGCCCGCCAAGAGCGCGGACTCGTACGGCAGCGCAGCCACCGAATAGTTGACGAAGGATGCGTATCGCGTCACCAGGAACTGGCCCGCCTGATCTTGAAGAGCCGCAAATGGGACCAGATAAAGAAGGTCCTGCGGCAAGATCATCACGAGAGCATCCGGAGCTTTCGGCAGCAACGCCATGATCGGGTCGACCAATATGCGATTCAGCGATTGAAGCGCGGGGTAGGTTCCGTTCGTCACGAGCGCCGACGGGCGGGTCGGCGTTCCGACCGCAGCGCCTCGCCCACGCGCGCCAATCGAAAGTCGGGCGTCTGCGATGAGGTCGCCCAGCGATACGCCCGGGGATTGCAAATCCACCTTTCGAAAACCAACCGATCCCTCCGGACTGATCACCCAGATGTAAACCGCGGTTGCCGGTATGTCGACAAAATCGCTGAACTCGAGCAGAAGATCCGGATCGAGCGCATAGACGACCGAATACACCACGACCGTGGTGGCAAATTGGCGCGCAATCGCCTTCGTCTCCATGACACTGAGGGTGCGCCCGGCATTGGTCGACGGCAGCTGTAGGACTCCCGACATGGTCCGCTCGCGGCTTCGTTCGGTGATTTCCAGCGCATCTTCGTACCGGCCCTGCGCCACGAACAGGCGCTCCATCCAGCGCAGCACTCCGAGTTCGAATTGATACTCGGCGATCGTATTGGGGCCAGATTGGCCGGTTTGATTGAGCCGCGCTTCAAAATCGTCGTAGGCCAGCCGCAGGTACTTTTCGGACTCTTCCAGGTTTCCTGACAACAGCAGCAGTTGGCCCAGGAACTGGCGTATCCGCCCACTGCCTACCGGACCGATGGCCGCTGCGTGCGGGGTCATCGTGTCGACTGCCTGGCGGGCGTATTGGACAGCATCTCCCAGACGGTTCAGTAGGAGATATGCACCGGCCACCGCATCCAGCGCCCAGGGCTCTTCGTCGAATGGTTGGTTGAAGCTTTTCGAGTTGGCTCGTATGAGGTCCAGCGCTTGCAGTCGTAGGGCCAACACGTGCGGCAGATCCGGCACTTGTCGATAGCTCAATGCCAGATATCTCAGTGCGGTGAGCTGATCGTGGACCGCGTTGCGGGCCCTGGCATCGGCGAGTGCGCTTTCCAGGGTCGCGATGGATTGGCGAGTACGGTGAGCGCGGCGCAGCTCGACACCTTCGTCGATCTGTTGTTGGAAATGTTTCGAGCTCGCATCCGGAGTCTGGCTTTCGCACAATCGCGAAGCCACTGTGGCGGCCAGCAGTAATGCGACGACCGCGCCAGCCGCTCGTGCTCGCTCCTTAATCATCGAATCTTGTCCGTCATGCGGTTTATGCGCCGAAGTGATAGGTGAGCACGAGATAGACGAGTTCCTCGGCGGCGCCAGTGAGCACGGTGCCGTCGCGCGGAAGGGTGAGGCTGGTGCTCGCGGCGGCTCCTGACAGCGCGGTTGACGCTGCGGCGAGGTCGATCGTGGGCACGAGTGGGTCCAACTGCCCGACGCCGGCCGTGTAAAGCGTCAAGGAGTCGATATGCAGCTTGGCGGCGCCTTGCGTCAGATATGGGAAAAAGAAGCGGTTGATATGGACCTGGAAAGCGCCGGTGCCGTTGACGAAGGCGGCCCATTCGGTCGGGAAGTCATAGCGCAGACAGAACATCAGCGCCTGTGGCGTGGTGCCCGCCGTGTCGAGCGCGGCAACGAGCTCCTTGGTCGCCTCGGCGCCCAGCGCATCGCCACCGAAGCGCGCGGTGTAGCGAATATGCAGGATCACATCGGCGATGGTGTTGTAGTCGAAGGATCGGATCGCGGTGGGGAGCGAGAGGTTCCACACGCTAACCGCCCCGGCGCCCTCGAAGGGCAGGAACCGGTCGTCGCGCAGGTTGGTCTCGAAGAGGCCGCCGTCGTTGCTGGCGTTGCTGGTGACGATCATGTCGGTTGAGCCGAAGTAGTCGGTGAAGCGCGCGTCATCCTGGCCTTGTCGCGCGTATTGGTTGCTTTGAAGCTCCGAGGAGGTCCGCACGGTGCTCGATTGCAAGGTGAGTGTGGCGCTGACACCGGTGTAGGGGCCGACCACCGACGGGATGGAAAGCGCCACCGTTTTGATCCGGCGCATGTACAGGCCCGGCGTGTCCATGTCGTAGAGCCACTCCGGAGCGGTGATCGTGCATTGACCGAGGATGCGCAGCTGGATGAGCGCCAGCGGGTCGAGCTGACGCAGTGAGATGTGGCGCAGCAACTCCAGCTCGCGCTTGTTGGCGTCGTGATAGGCGATTTCCAGCCGCTTGAGGTCCTGGTAAAGCGCGTCGCCGGAGAGTAAGCCCTTATGACCGGTGTCCCAGTAGTTGAACTGGATGAACTGGGTCTGATCAAGCTCGGGGCGCATGAGCTCCTGCTTGGCGGTCAGCTCGGCGCGCCGTGCGAGATCGCAAGCCGAGCGATAGGCGTGGTAGTAGAGGCCTGACAACTGGCTCTGCATCCAGCCGTAAAAGGCGGTGCCGGTGAACTTGTCCTGCAGGAAGCTCTGCACCGCCTGGGCCTGCTGGGTCTGGGTCTGGGCCAGTGTGTATTGGTGGTAAGACGCCTGTTCGGCGATCAACGAGGCGAGGATCTGTCGGCCCAACGTCATGAGCTCGCGCGCGGCGAGATTGGCCTGCAGTGTCCATTCGTCGGCGCGGCGCTGGTAGCCGGCGGTCTTGGCGGTGAGATTGGCCTGCTCGCGCAGCACGTTCGCGCCGATCTGCATCACTTCTGAGATGACATTGACCGTCTGCGCGAGGTCGCGTCCGGAAAATATCTCAGCATGGACGCCGAGTCCCCAGAACTGGCCGTCTACGCTGAGGCTGGGGAGCAGGTTGAGCGGGCCGCTGGCGGTGTTGATCACCGCGGCCGTTGTCTGCAGGGCATTGGCCGTGGGCAGCAGCGTGTTGAGCTCCGAGGCCTCATTGGCGTTGAGATAAAGCGCGCCGGTGCCACTCGCCCCCGACTGCGCCGCGGCCGAAGAGCCCTGGGCGAGCCGCAGGGGGCCATAGGCCAGCGTCGCGATCGTCTGCTCGTATTCTCCGACCAGCGCCTGGTAGGTGCTGTCCCAGTTGTCCGTGGTGAGTTCGACGCGGTCAGCGACCAGGGTCGCCGGCGCGGTATCGGGGTTCGGCACCTGGCCCACGAGCCGCAGGTAATAGGCATAGCGCTCGTAGGCGCTGGCGCGCGAGGCGAGCAGACCATTGGTGGTCTCCTGTGCGTGCCGCCAGTCCAGGAAGCGGATGTTCTCGGTCAGCGTCTGGATCTGCACCTCATTGCCCTGCCGCAGCAGCGCCAGCGCCTCGGCATCACCCTTCTCCAGCGCCGAGAGCAGTGCAGAGCCCAGCGATCTCACCTCGGCGGCCAGCTCCAGCGCCTTCTGGATCAGCGGCAGCGTGCGCAGCGGCCCGAGCGGCTGGTTGGCGCCGCTGACGATCGCGCTGACGTCGATGCCAGCGGCGGCCGCCTGCACCAGCATGCCCGGATCGAGCGGCGGGTCGAACAGTGGCAACTGCTGGAAGACGCCCTCGATATTCTCGCTGTTACGGATCTTGAACAGCCGGTCTGCCACGGTGTCCCAGTAGGAGAGGAGCTTCTGATTTTCGGGTATACAGAAATAGAGCGAGCGGCCGATGCCGAACAGTGCGCCGCTTTGGTCCGTCGTCGCTGGACCCGGGCCCGAGGCGATGGTGTTGAAGGGAAATTGTGATTCCAGTTGGACCAGCGCGTTGGACATGCGGTCCAGCCCCGCCTGTTTGAGCTGGCGGAAGTTCTTTATGCTGGTCTTGCCTGGCTGGGGCATCACCTGCGGCTTCGGGCCGAGCAGGTTGGCCGCCAGCACGTAGCACAGCGTCGCCTCGTTCAGCGTCTCCACGGTGTCCTGCAGGAACAGACTGTCTCCCCAGGCGATGAGATTGTCGAGATACTTCATCACCACATACCATTGGAAGGCGCCGGGCCGGGTACGAGCGACGGTGAAGGGATCGAAGGGGTCGGCGAGGATGGCGTTGTAGCCGTTGAGCACCGCGCCCTTCTCGATGATCTGCGTGCTCGTGAGCTGCGTATCGGGGGTGCTCAGCAGCGTCAGCAGCGAGGACAGCGTTGGCGGCGTCCCGTCCTGGTTCAGCGGCAGCGCCCGCCAGAAGTCCTGCTGCGGATTGGTGGGGTCGAAGACGTAGTGGAACCACTTTTGCGCCTCGGCGAAGCGCTGGGTGTTGCTCAGGTGGACCGCGATCGCCACCGGGATGTGATACGTCAGCTCCCAGTTGTAGACGGCATAGGGTCCGCCGGGCAGCTTCACGTCGATTTCCCGCGGGGCGATCGTTGTGGTGGCGAAGAGTGTGTTGGCCGGGGTGTAGCCAGCGGGCGTACCTGGCTGGGCAAGCCCGGAGAGAAAGCCGGGGTTGAGCATTCCGGCAAGGTCGGACTGGTTCAGCTGCTGGATCAGGTTGCCGACGAAGGGATGCTCGAAGATCGTGAAATCATAGTCATAGTGCTGAATGGTGAAGACAAGGAATTTCAGCCACTGCGGCGTTTCGAGCAAGCCGGCGAGCGGGGCGAGGTGGTAGCTGGCGAGTCGGTCAATGGTTGGCATGGCGCGTCTCCTCAGCGGGCGGCTTCGGTGGAGGGCTGGGCAGGCGCAGCGAATTGCCCGCCCGCGGCGAGGACCAGCGTGCCCTGGTAGATGACCGGATCACTGCCGGGTATGACGTAGTTGATCCGGGTCGCAGGACCGGCCACCGGCGCCACTTGCAACGGCGGTATCCGCGGCTGGCTGATGACCGGCTGGAACACCGGCAGCCCGAATCCGCCCCAAATTCGGAATGTCACCTGCGTCAACCCGGTCGTGACGTAAAACAGGTTGCGCCGATCCTCGTAGAAGAAGGGCGCGGCGCGCGCGGTGGCGAGGCCGGGCTGGACATCGACGATGCGGGGCAGCCAGTCATAGCTCATGACGGTCGGCTGGGCTTCCGGAGTGCCGGCCTCAACTTCAGCGACGGTGCCGAAATAGCGGATCTGCAGGCTGCCGGAGGCAAGGCCGCCGGTATAGGTCGGCGGGCCGTTGTTAGACGAGTGCGTCGGGCCGCCCGAGGTGGCGAAGCCGCGGTAAGGCGCGGGCACGTCGAGATAGGCGCCGAGGTCGAGGCCGTCGATGGGGATATCCTCCAGCCGGATCGGCGCCCCATAGGTGTTGTGCAGCAGAAATCCGGGAGCGTCCCGCAGGACGGTGAAAATGATGCCGATCAGACCGCCGAACCGGGAGTTGGCGCCCGCAATGATCGATCTGTGGAAGTCACCCCAGAGTGGGAAAGGTTGAAGCGGCGTCGAGATGGCCAGGATCAGCGCGTCGCTCACATCCGGTAGCACGACCGGCGCGGAGCTGCCCGCAAATGGAAATTGTCCGGTGCAGGTCGCCGGCACGATCCGCACCTGGTCGCGATAGGCATCGAAGGAGGAGGCGCCCGTGGCGTCGTATACTCCGATGGTGGTCGGCCGATTCGGGTCGGAGGACTTCGGCGACTGCCACTTGCCGTTGCTGTATTCACTCCACCACAAGGTTGCCTGGATGGTTGCGCCTTGGGTGTCGGCCGCGGCCGAATTCAGCGCGCTGGCTGCCGTGCCGGGCGTGACCGACCCTCCGCCGGCAGCGGCCGATGCGGCGGTCTGGCCGGGCGAGCTGGCGGGAGTCGACGAGGAGGAGGCGCTGTCCTTGTGGATCTTCAGCCAGAACAGCAGCAGCCGGCCGTTCCACAGGATCGGCGTCACCGGCATGTCCTCGGCGTCGATCTGCACCTGTTCCCACGGGCTCCAGGCCCCACCGGAGAGCTGGCGGAAATAGTATTTGCGATGTGCGCCGAAGCTGCGTGCGACCAGATAGGCGGCCTCGTCGGCATCCGGTGTCTGGGCTACGTAGAACACGCCGCAGGGCTCCAACTTGGCGACATCGGCGAGGTTGCTCAAATAATCGAGATACGCCGCGGCCGCGGCGTCGTCGGTGATGTCGCTTTGTAGCAGCCCGCTCATCACCTGCTGGAAGATCGGCGATTGATCGTCGCGCAGCGCCGGGTCGAGCCAGTTCTCCGGCCACAGGAACACCTCACGATTGGCCTCCCAGACGCGGTAGCGCTTCATCCACTCCCATTGCCCGGGATCGATATCACCGGAGGCGACCTGCGGCTCCAGCGAGCGGACGATGCGCTCGATGAACAGCTGCACCGCGGAGAGCGCCAGGCGAATGCGCGAGGTGAGCACGGCGGGCTCGGTCAGTGGGTCAATCAGGAATTGGGCATACAGGTCGTCCGGCGTGGTCAAGGCGCCGTGCGAGGCCTGGAGGATCGCGGCAACCAGCGCGTCGCGCTGCAGCCGCCGCAGGGCATCGTTGATCGGCTGCACGACACCCAGCCAGTCGGCGGCGGCATAGGAGGCCCGCAGCGCCGACTGCAGCGTCGCAACGGCCGTCGGCGTCGGCACATTGGTGACCACCGCGAGCAGCGTTGGCGCAGTGACGCGGCAGGCCTGTACCAGCTGCATGGCATCAAAGGTCCGTGCGAATTTCGACACGTCGCCGAGCACACCCAGCGAAGTGGCCTGGAACAGCCGCGCGAGCAGCGCGCCGAGCGACACGAGCGACCAGCCGGTCAGCCCGATCAGCTTGCCCTGGCCGTTGGGGAGCAGCGCGGCGGGTGCCTGCAACACCTGCAGCAACCGCTCATCCGATGCGGAGAGTGTCTGCTTGATTCGCGCGAAATCGAGTACGTCTTGGAAGATGCGGGTCAGCGCGGCGGCGGTCGCTGCGTCCGGCGCGGCCTGTGGGGCGCCCGCCAGCATGTTGAGCCAGCCCCTATTGAGCGCGGCCTGTGGCTGGGAGATGACCGGGAAGGGCGTCGCGGAGCCGTCGTGCGCCCGAGTGGTGGGGGCGGTGAAGCCATTCCCCGTTACGGTGGCAACGCTCACCACCTCTTGAGCTGCGCCGGTGTCGATCACCAGCTTTTTGGCCGGCGCGAGATTGGCGGCGGAGGCAGTCACGAAGGTCGCGGCCGGGGCGGCGGCGACAGTGCTGGTGGATGTCGTCTCCACCGCGCTCGCCGTGTCGGTGCCAAGCCAGGCGATCTCATTGGCCGTGAGCGACAGGCTGGTGGCTAACGAAACCGCCTTGGCATAGCGGCTGTAGGTCGCCTGCAAGGCGGCGTACGGCGACTGCGGGAACAATGCGGCGGCGGGAACCCGCATCCAGCCCAGCCCCGGAGCGCTGCGCCAGCCGAGGACGACACTAGTAATCGCCGAGGTGACGGTGAGTACGATGCGGGTCAGCGTGCCGAGCGTCAGAGTGATCGCCGTCTGGTTGGTCCACAGGCCGTTGGCCAGCGCCACCGGCACAGTCGCGCCGGCGATCATCAGGGTGACGTTTGCGCCGGCATCGGCGGCGATGCCGATGTCGTAATTGCCGGTCTGGGGCGGTGTGATGAAGCCGCTCCAGCGCGCAGCCAGCGTGGCACCCGCGCCCAGCCCCGCCGGCAGCGTGCCCCCGCCGCTCCAGACGAAGGGCCCGGCGCTGCCGCTCGCCGGATAAGCGATCGGGCCGCTCGCCGCGATCGTCTGATCGACCGGCTGGCTCGGGTCATTGTGCAGGAACAGCTGCGCCGTGAGGCCGCCGTCCTCGATCGCCGTCAGATCCTCGACTGCCGGGCGCGTGGGGTCGCCGTCGCTGTGGAGCACCCGCGCGTCCTGCAGCAGCGCATCGGCGAAGCTCGGGGCACAACCGGCCTGGGCGGTGATTTCGGCCAACGCCTGCTCGATCTTGCGCAGGCGCACCAGCGTCGGGAGGATCGCCGCCAGCAGCGTCGTGCGGCAATCGGCAACGGGTGTGCCGCCGGAAAGCGCGGTCCTATACGCCTGGTACGGCGGCAGAAGCTCCGGATAGCGGGCGAAAAACGGCGCTACTGCCTGCTGGCTGAGGTTGGCGAGGGTGGGGATCGCCGCGACCAGCGCCGCATCCCCCGCCGCCGCCGTCACCAGCGATGCGGTGTTGGTGAGCCAGCCGAGCGCGGTGAGTGTCTTGGCCGTGTCGTCATAGATCAGCAGGCCTTTGGCGGCCGTCACCACCGCCACCGGCAGCACGCCGGAGGGCTCGCTGAAGGAGATGGACACGCTGAAGGTCTGATTGAGCAGGCTGAAGAAGAAGTTGGTATCGGCCGCGCCATAGACCAGGGCCATCAGCTGCAGGGCGATCGCGCCGGTGGGGTCGTCCTGCACGGTGAATTGCGCCTCCACGGCCGCGAAATCGGCACGCAGCGCCTGCGCCAGCGTCGCCAGCACCGTGTCGCCGGGGCCTTGGGTCCCGGTGGGATCATCGTTCCAGGCGAGGTAGCGCAGCTGCGCCGGGGTGAGGCCCGCTGCCTGCAGCTTCTGGACGAAGCGGACGAAGCGGATCGCCGGCGGCTCGGCCGGCGCAGTGCCCGCCGGGTCGAGCGGGGCGAAGGGATCGAGCCCGGAGAACGAGCGCAGCGCCAGGAATTCCGCCACGCTGATCGCGAGCCGATGCGCCAGCCAGCCGCAGCGGAATACCGCGCTCACCGTGTCGAGCGAAAGCCCGGTCGCGGCGTCGAAACCCAGCGCGGTGGTGATTTCGGTGAATTCCGGGCCGGTGAGGCTGCAGGCGGCGCAGATCAGCGGCTCATGCGCGAACAGCGTCTGGGTCGGGTCGGTCAGATAGGCGCCGTAGCCATTGTCCGCGAATGGCGGGCTCAGGCGTCCGGCCGTGTAGTCGCCCTGCGAGGCTGAGGTCTGCAGAGTGAAGCTGGTGGTCACCGACAGCGCCCGCACCGTGACGGTGGCGCCCGACGCGCTGGCTGCGATGACCGTGTTGAGCGCATTACCGGTCAGCGGATCGGCCAACGTCGCGGCGTTGATTTCCGCGGCGATGGCGGTGGCGATGCTGTCCGGTGTGTCGGTCGCCGTCACCGCGTAATACAGGCTCGCGCCATCGATGGTGCTGGTCAGCACCGCGCCTGACGGGAAGGCGCCGGCGACGGTGGCACTCGCCGAGGCCGGGTTGGGCCCGGCGACCGCCAGCCCCAGCGTTCCGTTTGCCGAAGCGCTCAGAGTGAACGGTGTCGAAGCGTCGAGCGGGGTGATCGTCACCACCGCGCCGTTGCTCGTGGCATTCAGCAGTTCGCTCAGCGGCAGATTGGAGGTGGGGTCGATCGCGGTAGCCTTGTCGAACGCATGGGCAAGGCTGGCGGCGAGTGTCGGCAGGGCGGTGTCGCCGGCGGCGATGGTGTAGGGCACCGCGATGCCGTTCAGCGTCAGCGTGACCACCTCGCCGACGACCGGCGCGCCAGAGAGAGTGACGGTTGCCTCCGTCGGCACCGGCGTGGCGGTGGTGTAGGCGGCGGGCACAGCCAGTGTGAACGCGCAGGCGAGGTCGAAGGGTGCCCCGGCGCCAGCGGTGCGGACGGTGATCGTCGCCTGGGTCGGCGAAGTGACGCTGGCCGACGCGACCAGCAGCGAGTTCAGCGGTTGCCCGGAGGCGGGTTGCGGCGCGGTCACGGCGTTGATGGCGGTGGCGAGCGCCTGCGCCACGTTGAGCGGGCTGTCTCCTGCCGCGGCGGTGTAGCTGGCGGGGATGCCGTCGATGGTGACTGAGAAGACCTGGTTCATCGCCGGGGCACCGCCGGTCACCGCCGTCTGCGTGGTGGGGTCGGTGACGCCAGCTGCGCTCAGCGTCCCCGCGCCGACGGTGCTCCACACGAGCTTGAATCCGGCGGTGATGACGACGGTCGGCCCGTTGCTGCTCGCGTGGAAGCGAGCGTTGAGCGCGTCCCCGGCATAGGTTTGGTCCGCGGGGATGGGGCTGGCGTCGGCGTTGATGGCGGCGGCGATCTTGCCCGCGATCGCCGCAGCGGCTGATGCCGGGGTCGCCGGCGGTGCGACATCGGCTGCGGCAACACTGTAGCTCACCGTCACCCCGGTGATGGTGGTGTTGAGCACATCGCCGGCAGCGAGCGGGGCTGCAATGATAGCGGCCTGCGCGCCCGGGTCCTGTTGCAGCAGCGTTGGCGTGAGGAACAGCGCGGCGTAGAGCGAGCGGTTGCCGATGCTGTCGATCGGCGCCCAGCAGCCGAGCAGCGGTAGCAGCGCGCTGGCGTCGAGCCCGAGCTGGCCGAGCAACTCGAGCACAAAGCCCGCCCGGTTCAGCGCGCTGGCGAAGCCTGCGGTCGGGGTCGCGGCGGCGGCGGGATAGAGCGCGGCGATCAGCGCGTCGGTGGCATGAATGGCGGCGTGGTCGTCAGTGATCGACAGCCGCGCCTGCAGCTTGCGCCACAACCGGATGAAGCGAATCAGCCGGACGAAATCATCGAGGGTGAGTGCAGTGGCCGTTGGGTTGGCGTGGCGCAGTGCGAGATTGCTGCCGTCGCACAGGTCTGGCTTTGTCGGGTCGATCGGGGCGATGGTGATCAGCCCCATGAGCGCGGCATAATTGGGTCCGGTCAACCAGTTGACCACGGCTGATCCGTCGCTGCCGCCATACTGGCTGAAGTCCAGGCCGGCGGGCAGCGTGTCGATGAAGGCCTGCGCGGCGGTGCCGGTGGGATTGGCCTGCAGCGCGGCGATTTCGGCGAACCCGATGCCGAGCGCCTCGACCCGCTCGATCAATGCACTGGCCGGGTTGATGTAGCGCGTCCTGAGGATGGCCACGAGATTGCCGTAGCTCGCCCCGGTCTGGTTCGAGAGCTGCTGCAGCGTCCAGGACTGCAGTGCGGCCAGCGCATGGGTGTCGCGCGTCGCGGCGCTGTCCGAGGCAGCATAGGGCAGACCCCAGAGGTCGTCGGCGCGCAGTGTCGCATCGGTGAACAGCCGGGCTTCGTCGCGCGAGAGGCCGAGGCGCTCGATCAGAATGTCCTGCCAGCCGTAGGACGTGGCGGCGGCGGGGTCGGCGGCCAGTGCGTCGTTCGGCCGCAGCCGCGTCATCGCATCCGGCAGCGTCACGGCCAGTGCCGAGAGGTGGCGACGCAGCAGCTCCAGCGGCCGGTTGAAGGGCAGCGGTGCGGGGAAGTAGCGGGCCTGCAACGCGGCGTAGGCGACGTCATTCACATTCTGCGGCGCGGCGACGAGATCGGCCGAGGCGGTGGTGCTGGCGGTGTTGAAGCCGATGAAGCCCTGAAGGCTCTCCCCGCCCGCGACATAGGCTTCGAGCACCTCGTTGACGATGTCGATGTAGGGCAGCGAGGTGTTGGTGTTGGCGCAGCTCAGCGCCAGCTCCTGCAGATCCGGCCGGCGCGCGAAGAGAACGTCCTGCGGGTTCTTGAAGCTGGTGGTCGGCGAAGGCTGGTCGAGGAAATGCAGCAGGTCGACGAAATAGGCGGCCGGACTGAGGATCGAGCTGCAATCCGAGCAACCGCAATAATCGAGCGAGCCGAACAACTGCTGCAGGGTGGCCTCGGGCAGGCTCGTCGCGGCGCTCTTGCCGGCGCTGGTGGAACCGCTGCCCGAGAAATCCCAGCCGCCGCCCAGCGCCGGGGCCCGCTTTGCCACACCGTAGCTCGAGACGAGGCTGAGCACTGCACCGAACACCTGTCGGGCGCGAGCGTGCACGGCCAGTGCCGTTGCCTGCCCGCCCAGTTGTGGCCCCAGCGCGCGCGCGAAGCCGGCCGCATCATAGCGGGTGATGGCGTAAGCGGAATCGAGCTGGTGATGCAGCAGCACCGTCATGGCCTTGTCGCTGCTGGTGAGTTGATAGACGCGCTGCAGCCGGCGGATTTGCCCGAGCGCTGCGGCGGAGGGGGCCTGCACCTGAGTGCGGGCGATGAAGGCGTCGACTGGCTCAGCGCCGACGGCGAAGTTGTCCTGATTGGCCGAGAGAAAGGCGGAGACCTCCTTCTGATCGGAGACGGGAACCGTACCCTTGGCCACCTGGTCGGCAAGGACGGCGGTGGGATAGGCCAGCTGGACCTGCGCGGCGAGGAAGGCAGCGTAATTTGCGGTCTGCTCGGCCACCGAGGTGCCGGGGACGCCGGGTGGCACGGACTGCCCGATTAGCGACGTCCAGGCGGCGGCTTCATAAAGCCCGGCGCCGGCAAGCCCGGCGAGACTGGTCGCGGCGGCGCCGACCTTCGCCGCCAGCGCATTGGCGAGCGGGCCGTTGTTCAGCGTCAGGTAGTTGAGCTGACCGAGCAGTTTCAATTGCGACGCCTGCGCGGGGAAGGCCTTCTCAACCGCCGCCCACAGCCCGGTGGCATCGACGGAAAATTGTGCCAGCAGCCCTGCGAACTGGCTCTGCTCCTCCGGGGTCGTGAGGATCGGTGCCACTTGAGTCGACAGCGGGGTACCACCGATGGTGATGGCGCTCACCGCCTGCGATGCCGCGAGCGCTTGCCAAGTGGTCGTCGCCTGCGGGATCTGGGAGGCGAGTGCGGCGGGGATCACGCCCTGCGCCGCGGCCTGCGTCCAGACCGCGGCGACAGTGCCGCTATTGGCGCGGAACAGTTGGGTGGGATCTGCGGGGAGCCCGGCACGCAGCAGTGCGAAATAGAATTCCGGCTGCAACCGCACGACGACCGGATCGGTGCTGATGGCTGACGCGGGCGCGGCCCGAGTTGTCCCGGCTCCGCCGCCACTCGCTGCCGACACGCTTTGAGCCAATTGCGCCGCTTGCGCATGCATCGCCAGCAGCCGGACATCGAAGCCCGTGCGGTTGCCGAGGAAGGTCAAATCCTGTTGCTGCGCATTTTCCTTCAGAGTGGCGAGGTTGCCCGAATAGTAAGTGCCCACGGCGGCAGCGAGAGTCTCATACTCGCTCATCAGCCCCGCGGTGCCGGCCGGCAGCGCGATGTCGAGGGTCACCGCCTTGGGCGCTTCATAGGCGATGTCGGAAGCAGCGAGAAATGTCTGGGCGCCAGTGGCCGCCGCCACCGTCGAGACCCGCGCCTGCAGATCCGGGCTTGTCTTGCGGTGCTCGCGCAGGTAGACGGCCGAAATCGGTGCGGTGATCCGGTAGTTGCCCGACGCATCGGTCTGCCCCGAGGCGAGCGTGACATCTCCGCCGACATTCTTGTCGACGATCGCGACCGCGAGCACCCCCACCCCCGCGCTGCCCGGCGCCGTCACCTGGCCGGAGACGGTCCAGCTGATCGCCGCCACCGCGTGCGCAAGCGCCTGTGCGTCGGCATCGGTGACCTGTCCTGTAACCGCGATTCCAGCGTCTTTCTGGAAGGCTTGCACCGCGGCCAGCGTCGAGGCGCCGAAGCTCGAGTGACCCAATTCGTCCGCTGAAATGCTGTAGCCGAGGCTGGCAAGCGTCTGCTGCAACGATGCGACATCGGGGCCGGTGAGACCCTGGGTGAGATTACGACCTTGGAGGATCATTGCGATTCGCCTCTAGTAAGTACTCACGATTGGACCTGTCGAGTCTGATTACCCGCCGCTATCTCCACGCGAATCCAAAGGTTGCCTTGGCAAACCAACTTGCGGAAGCATCATGAAGTCCGCCAATCCAATTGAATTGTTCCTGGCCGCCCACTTCTCCGCCTCCGGTTAGGATGTATTTCCCGTTATCTAGACGCCAGTTTCTCGTGACGCCGGGACCAGCGCCCACGGTGAGGCTGCCTCCAGGGAGCCCGGCCCCCTCGCCGCGAGGTGCAAAGGGACTTGAGCCGCCAGAACCGAAAGCAAATGCTTCGCCCGAAATAATCCACCGCGCTGTGCCGCTGTCGCCGTAGTAATCGAGGTTCAAATTGAACGACAAGGCCGCTGATCCTAGTCCCGGATGCTTAAGGTAAGTCGTCTGGTTGTTTGCCGCTATCGCCGTGCTGTAGACGGAACCTCCCCCGACATTGACGCCCAACACACCCCGGGGTTGGCTGACGTTGCTACCAAATTTTCTTTCGTATCCCAATGTGCCGGAGCCCCCGGCATTCAGGGCGGAATTTGGAAATCCAGTGAGACCGCCAGCATTGCCTGTTGCCCACAGGCTGAAGGTGTTCTTACTATTCTCTTTTGATAGGGCGATGTGGATGGCCGCGCTGAGTTGGCCGACGTTGCCTGCGGCGCCTGCAGCAAAATCGCCGCCAAGGATCAGTTCGCCCCCGAAAGCACCTCTCTTGAACAAGCCGGCGCTTAACTGGCCGCCCGGAGTTCCACCGACACTGGCCCGGCTTGTTCTGCCGAAGAGGCCGCCCTGACCGGCGAGGTTTCCGGTTCCGGGGGTTGCGGGAGTGGCACTCTGGTATTGGATCGTCGGCGGGTTGACGGCTTGGGGGTCATCCGGGGTTTTCTTGTCGACCGGCGGGGGTGCTGGGGCCGGCGTAGACAACGAAGCGAGTGTGTCGCGGAGCGCCTGGACGGTTCGTTGCAGCTCGACGAGTTCGTTTCTAAGCACACCAAGCTCCGCTTGCCGCACCTTCGCCGGTGACAAGGGCGGGAAGGTGGGACGATCGAATACCGCTCTTAGGCCGGGCCCCGGGTTCGAGGGGTCCTGGCGAACCCTAACGAGGTGAATGCCGGCCCCGCACCGATCCCTAGCGTCCGTTCCACCTGGATCGGACATGCGGATGGGATTGTTGGAGACGTAGGCAAGGACATTTGGCCCATCGATCAGACCGGCCGGATCACACGCCGTCCACCGCCCGAGCCACGGAGCGTAGTAACGCGCACCGTGGTAGTAGAGGGCGTTCTCCTCGTCGCGCTCCTTGCCGGTGTAGCGATAGCGCTTGGGGACATCGGTCTGGGCGGCGACCGCCTGGTAGGAGGTGGCGCCGAAGGGAAAATATTCCTCGTAGGAGATGATGCCCGCGTCATCGCCGAGTTCCAGCGCCGCAGAGCCAAGGTGATTGCTGTGCTGGTAGCGGACTTGCTGTGCCGGGGCCGGGTCGCTGCCTTGCGTGCGTGTTTCAACCAGTGCGGCGCTGCCGCTGCCGGCATCGAGATGCAGGGTCTCGCGCGCGAGAGTGATCGTGTTGCCATCGCCGGCGAATTCGCGCCAGATCTCGAGGCCGCCGAGATAGAGCCGCTCGCTCGTCCGTGTGGACGTCTGCCCCGCCGCCGCCCCTCTGCGTGAAACCTTGCGCACCCGCTGCGCGTCGGCGCCGTAGGCATACCAGGTGGTGGACGGCGTTCCGGCATTGACCACCTGCCGCGTCGTGGAGCGCAGGTGCTCGTCCTCGTCCCATACCATGGCCGGCAGATGCGGCATGGTGAGCATGCTGCCCTGCTCGTTGTAGGTATAGGCGGCGGTGTACGGCCCAGCGGTGGGATCGCCCGGCAGGCTGGTGCGGCTCAGGCGGTTACCGGTTTCGGCGGGATTGATACAGGACGGCTCGGAATAGGCATAGCGTCGTGTCCAGCCATTCGCGCCGACCTGATGGCTGACGGCAAGGATATTGCCGAGCGCGTCATAGCTGTAGGACTCGGTGTAGACGCCCATCGCCTGCCCATCGCCGGGTTGGGGCAGCGCCATGCGCGCGGAATCGTCGTTCGTCACCTGCTGTGGCGCGTTGAGCGCGCCGCCGGTCTGCCCGAGATGCTCGCGGCCGCTCGCGGCGATCAGGCGATAGATCGGATCATAGGTATAGTCGGCCGAGGGCTCGACCCGCCGGTTGGCGAAGAAGATGACATCCTGCGTATCGGCATCGTCCTGGATGTGGGCGACGTTGCCAACCGGGTCGTACGCATAGGCGAGGTTTTGCACCGTGCGCTGATCGGCGGCGAAGCTGGTGGGGCGGGTGGTGACGAGGCTGGCGAGGCGGAAGGTCAGCGGATCATACGCGTACGTGCTGGCGACGCCGTTGCCGCAGCTGATCGAGGCGCGCTGGCCGCGCTCATTGTAGGTCAGCGCGGTGACGGCATGACGATCGGCCGTCGCGGAATTGAGGAGCGCCGTGGGAGCGGTCGTCTGCTGCAGCCACACGTGGATGGCGAGGAGCTGGCCGCCCGCGTCATAGGTTGGTTGCACGACATTGGGCTTCATCGCCGCGTTGTGCGGGGTGACGGACTGCACGACCCGCTTGAGCGCATCGAAGGTGGTGCTGGAAATGAAGCTGTCGCGCCCGCCGTCTCCGACGGGGATCAGGCTGATGCCCTGCGCCGCGCTGTCGAGCGCGGCACCTTGGGTCAACGCGGCGAGGGGCGTCCAGTCGGGCGTGGCGTCATAGACCAAGGCGAGCTGCCGGCGTGTCTGGACCAGATTGCCCGCATAGTCATAGGCAGTGCTCTCGCCGAAGCCCGCCATGTCGTAATGTCGGAATACCCGCCCGGCAAGATTGGCGCCCGCCGCTTGCCCTTCGCCCCATATCGTCAGCTCGATCAGCACCGGCGTGCCGCCTGCCGTGCTCACCGAGCGCTGGATCTGGCGCCGCGCGGCGTCGCGGGTGATGCGGAAGGCGTGTTCACGCGCGTCCCAGCCGAGGAGTTTCTGACCTGCGCAATCGCCCAGCGCCCGGCGGGCCCCGGCATCGGCGTTGACCTGGTAGAGCGGGTGGCCGCCCATGTCGCTGCCGGCGAGATAGGGCGCCGGGCCGCCCGGCGTCGCCAGCACGAACTGCTGCGTCCGTCGCCCCAGCGCGTCGGTCACTGCCAGCGGCTTGCCCTCGGTGTCGAGGGCGGTGCGTGTCGGGAAACGCTGCCCGCCGCCGCAGTCAGCAATGGAGAGGCGGGCGCGGCCGAGTGCGTCGCAATGGGTGACGGCGGGAGTCGCGGCGTGGGCCGCGGTCTTGGCGGCGGTGGCGGCGGCGATCGCGTCCGCTCCCCCGATCCGTGCGTTGTACCACGAGGTAAAGGTCCCGCTGCCCAACAGTCGGGTGAACCAGGCGCCCACGTCGGCGTCCGTGCGCGGATCGGCGATCAGCACCGTGTCGTTGGCGTCCCAGTCCTCCTGCCGCCACGCGTCGAACACGGTCTTGGTCCAGCTCTGGTCCGGGTGAAAGGTGGCGATGGTCCGGCCCGGGGGATCGTAGAGCAGTGTCGTCGCCACGCCGTGCTGAGCGTGGAATTCGAACGCACTCATGGCGGTGAAGAAGGGCTCATAGCGCCTGACCGGCCGGCCCTTGTTGTCGAAAATCGTCCATCCCGAGCCCAGCCAGCGCGGCGAGGCATTCGCTCCGCCAGGCGTCACCGGTCCGTCGGCGACACGCGCCTTGCTTTGCACCACGCGTCCGAAGCCGTCCGAGTAGGCGAGTCCCGTTTGCATCGCACTCGTCTGTGCGGGAGCGAGGTCCGAGACATGCGTTTCGCGCGCCAGAGTCGCGGCGACCGGCGGCGCACCGCTGCTCTGGTACGCGTCGAGATCATAGATGAGGCGCGTCGTCGCCGATCCCAGCAGCGCCGCGCCGTTGCTGATCGGATCGGCGAAGAAGGCTGAGAGTGTCATCGGATCGGGGTCGGGCTCGATGCCGTTGAGGCTGTCACCGAGGCTGCCGGATGCAGGTCCCATCACCGCGCTCGCCGCGACCAGCCCGAGCGCGTCATGAACCACGGCGGCCCGATTGCCATTGGCGTCGGTCAGGAGTACCGGGGCGAGCACGCGATAATCATTGGTGGCGACGGTCTGGTTACCCACCGCATCGGTCACAGTCAGTGGCAGCAGGTCGTGGGCGTCGTAGGTGACGCGGGTGATCCCGCCGAAGGGGTCTACCGCACGGCGCGGCAGGAAAAAATGTGACTGCGCCTGGGCCAGTTCCTGCGCCGCGCTGTCGCTATCACCGGGAGACAGGTACATGCGACCCGACGGCGACCACCACGCCGTCTCGCCCGGGAGTTGGACGTAGCCGGCACTGGCAAGGTCAGCGTCGGCGACGAGGCCGGAGAGCACCCCTGAAACCTGTCCCGGAGTCGAAGCGGCAGCATAGCTCTCCCCCGTGATGGCGAGCCGCTGGATCTGCCCCTGCGGCAGCAGCGTCGCGAGGTCGTCGCTGCGGTAGAACACACGGGCTTGGCGGACGATCCGGCGTGTCGGTGCTGCGGCGGGAGCGCCGGTGCCGTCGACATCGCTCGCGGGCACGCGCTCGTAGGGAATATCCGAAGCCCCGCCCGCCAGTGAGAGCCACAGCGCATCGGCCTCGGCGAACGCGAAAATGTTGGTGATGCCACTGGCCTTCAGGGTGGGTGCCGCGCCGGTGATCTCGGCCGTGTCCATCCCGCCGGGGAGGGGCGTGCGATAGGCGTCCGGCCATTGCGCCAGGTCGTCAATGGCATTGGTGGTGAGGTACTGGACGGCACGAATGTGTAGCCGCGTCTGGTCATAAGCGAGCATGGACTGGAAGCTTGCTGAGAGCCCCGGCTCGGGTACGCCGTAACCCGTGCGGCGCGGATAGCCGACCGCGATCGAGCGCAGCGGATTGCCGTAGGCATCCACCTCCAGCGTCAGCTCGTGAGCGACGCGCGGATCGGCCCCGCCGCGCTCATATTGGAAGGTCAGGCTCTCGCGCGGGGTGACGGCAAAGACAGCATGGCAATTCGGCCCCCGGCGCTGCAGACAGGTGAGCGTGAAATTGGTCTCGGCCACCGAGTAGGGATTGGCGGCGGCGGCAGAACCGTCCTCGGCATAGACTTCCACGCGGATTGGCCGGCCCTTGAGCGCACGATAGGCCTCTTGCTGCTCGAAGCCGTCGATTCCATCCGGCAGCAGCGTGTCTACTAGCGCCATGGCTAAAGCCGCGGCGGCCGACAGTCCGGGCTCGACCCAATATTCCTCCGCATACTGCCGACTCACGGCCCGCGCCTGCCGGAAGGCGCCCGTGTGGAACCAGCTGCGCGTCAGCACCGGCGGCGAGAAGCTTGCCGCGTCGAAATTGACGGCGTCGCCCTCGGCAAAGGCGGAGTCGGTGCGCAACTCCTCGGTGTCGCGCTGGTCGACACGGCCGAATCCCCGGAATTCACGCTCGAAGCCGTCGAAATATCCGTGGTGATAGCTGTAGCGCGAAACCAGGCGGTTCAGCCCAATCCAGTCGATCACCTCGCAGCGCTCGACCACCTGGACGGGGAAGGGCAGCCGGGTCACCCACGGCGTACCCGCCGCCTCGTCTTGCCGGTAGAAGCGAGTGGACGGTGCATAAGCAATCCGCGTCTCGGCACCCAGATTGTTGCGCATCGCCACCAGCAGGTGCGGCTTCTGCCCGCTCATCAGGTCGACATAGAGCAGCGGTGCGCGCGGCCCGGAGCGGCGAGGACCAGACCAGACAGGCGGTGCCGGTGCCGAGCAGATCTATCACCTGCACCGAGCTCAGCAGGTCGGCCGACGGGAATACCGCGAGGGTGGTCGGCGCCGACCAGGCATTGCCGGACTGGTTGAACCACACCCGCACGCCGCCATCGTCGACATAGAGCATGTCAGCGGCGCCCGAGCCGTCGACATCGGCGAGCCTGAGGCGGCGCGGCTCGAATAACTGCTCGGCGGCGAAGCGCGGGGCGCCATCCATCGTCACTTTGGCGCCGAAGCGTCCATAGCCGAGATTGGGCCAGTAGCAGGTCTCGCCATTGCGGATGCGGACCAGATCGTTGAGCCCATCCCCGGTCATGTCGGCGATGAAGATGGTGCCGGTGCCGTCGGCCAGCACCAGCTTCGGTCCCTTCTCCTCGTCCCACGGTGTGCGCACCAGCCTGGCGAGATCGAATCCCGCCGTTCCCAGTGACTGGTGCCAGCTGAAGACGCCATCCTCGGTGATCAGCACATCCGCGAGGCCGTCGCCGGTCAAGTCAATGAACCGCAGGTTCGGATCGTTCCAGTCGATTGCCGGCAGCCTGGCGAAGCGCTTGAGCGGCTCGAAATCCTCCTCCTCGGAGCGGCGGTAGAAGCCCGCCTCCGGCTCAGCCAGCGCGACGAGGTCCTGCCGCCCTTCACCCGCGAGATCGAGGAATTGTTGCCCGTCCAGCCCGCTGCGGGAGGGAATGCGCGCCACCGACTCGGACTCGGCGAACTTGGCACGGGCGAGCGGCGTGCCATCCCCGCCCGGTACGAGATTGGCCGCACTCTGATTGCGCTTGTACCACCAGCCACCCTGGTCGAAGCTCAGTATGCCCGGCGTGCCCTCGCCATCGAGGTCGAGCCAGCGGAAGCGGGTGCCGTCGATGCCTTCGGGTAAGTCGGCCAGGCTGTCGTGATCGAGCGCCAGCACGTCGCTGCCGATCACCGGCGAGCTGTAGGTGAATTCCAGCGGTGGGAGGCTGCGGCTGATGGGGGTGGCGCCGTCACGGCGGTAGCCGATATGCGCCGCCGAGGCGATGAAGGTGTAGATCGGGTTGCGCGGGTCAGCTGGCGCCACTTCGTCCGAGAATGTCAGGTCCAGCGAGGAGACGAGCAGGTCGGTGCCGGCACTCGCTTCGTCCGTGAAGGAGTGGAACATCAGCAGCCGCCGCGCCCGCCGGTAAGTGCGCAGCTCAAACCCCGGGCGATACGTGGAGAAGGGGTCCGGGCGGACACTCCAGGGCTGATCGGGCGTCGGCGTCGGTGGGTTGCCGCCATGGTCGCCAAAGTCAATGACTGCCTGCATCGCCCAATTCGCGGGCAGTGCAGGTTCGGCGGCGGCGGTCCAGTCGGGCAGATACGGGGTGTCACCCGTCCAGCGGATCGCTTTCAGGTAGATCTGTGCGGCTCGCGCAGCAGGGGTGCGATTGGCCTCATGCGCACTCGTGGTGTCGATGCCGACGCCGTCCTCGCGGACGTAGTCATGGACCATCACGTTGCCGCGCGCATCCCAGCTGCGGCTGATGTGCCAGGTAAAGACGTGCGTCGGATCGGCGGGATCGGACACGCGGCTGGCCGCATCATAGCCGTATAGCGTGGACACATTGTCGCGGCTGATGCTGCGCCAATGGCTGAGGCCAGTCGCGACTTCGGTCCAGCGCTCGATTCGGGCGTAAAGCCCCTCGATGCGGGGTCGGTAACAGTGGATCAGGTAGGCCGTGCCCCATACCGTACGAGTGAGGCTCTGCCGCTCGCCCTGCCCATCCAGCACGGGAACGAGGTCCTCGACACCGGAAAGGATGAATACATCCGATTCCCCGCCATCGGCATAGCGCGGCAGGCCCTTGTCTGTCTTGCGGGTGATGGCCGGCGTATCAAGGCTCCAGCCGAAACCAAAGGGGCCATTGCCCGCGCCCGAGCTGTAGTCGAGCGTCAGCTTCGGACCGAAGCCACTGCGTCCCGGACTGAATGGCAGCGGGATGGTGGCGCTGGCCGAGCCGTTGGCGGCGTTGACCGCGATCTTCTCACCCATCCCTCGCAAAGCGCCGCCACCTTTTGGCAGGGAAAGCGCGGGAAGCGACCCCGACGCCGATGGCGCGTCATTGGCCGATGGCGTGCCTGGATACGGGCTCGGCGGCGCGCTGTCCGCCCCCGGCTGCTGCGCGGGCCGGAGGTCGGATGCCCCCAGGACGCGCCGATCATGACTACCGTATGCATCCATGGCGCCCTCTGCTATCGGCCTAGCGCGGGTGTTAAACGTCAGGAGGGAACGGGCGGAAAGCTTGGTCTTGGTATAGATCAGATCAACGCCGAATACAGATTCGATATACGGATTCGCTATGGGCTTGTCAACTGCGAGTGCGACCGCGCACCTCACGCATCTTTAGATTTTCATGAAGGTGGACACCAGTCTCAAGGGTGAGGGTGAGACACTCGAAGCCGCCATTGCAGACTGTCGGAGGATACTCTCTGCGGATCCGCACAACGGTTTTGCAACGAACGACCTTGCCTACGGTGTCAGTTGCATGGCTCAGCACTTCGCCAGCAGACGGACGATTCGGCCATTCCTCGCGGCCCCAACGGTAAGGGTGAAACGTTCCTGGAGCGCGCGCAGGACCAGATCGCCGACCTGCCGCTCACGGCTGTCGTAGGTCCGGTGCTCGCAGCAGTCCTCGAGGACGAAGCCGGTGAACTCGCCGAAGCAATCGAAGAACACCTCTCGGACCTTGCCAGTGAACTCCTCAAGTTCGTCTTCGCAGGGCCGGGGGACGGGCACCGGGATTGGGAAATAGCCCAGGAGCGACGGCGGGATGGCATTCGAATCGCCCCCCAGCCCGTCCACACGCCCGGCGACCTGGCCGATGTAGCGGAGAAGCACGGGATACCAGCGGTCGGTCTTCGGCAGTGCCTCGAGGCGAGCCTTCAGGATGGCGAGCGTGGTTTCCTCGACCGGCAGCATTGCCTTACCCGTGGAAACCGGGATTTTCACCTGGAAAGAGCCGACGATGTAGCGCTCGTAGGCC
>Ga0182030_10006108_pt1 | contig 25452 bp, 20 predicted proteins | sample 812S3MmetaG_FD_121299 | JGI IMG/M metagenome (GOLD analysis project Ga0182030, IMG submission 121299) | Permafrost microbial communities from Stordalen Mire, Sweden - 812S3M metaG (Illumina Assembly) | ecosystem: Environmental > Terrestrial > Soil > Wetlands > Permafrost | place: Sweden...
ACATTCATCTGCTCCCGCCGGCGCGGCTCAACGTTCGCGTGGCCGTTGACCCTGTTGAATACGCCATGCATACACGAAACAAGTCCTGTCGAGGAGTTCGCCGCGTGCAACAGCCAAAAATACCGTTGGCGAAACGACGTCTGGCCGAACTGACCGGCGGTGAAATGCGGGAAATCGCTTCGCGCAAGCCGGTCATCCTGTTGCCGCTCGGCAGCCACGAGGATCAGGGCCCGCACGCTCCGATGGGCGACTTTCTCTCGGCCGATGGCATCGCGGTCCGCATCGCCGCGCGCGCGACCGAGGCAGGCACGGAGACCTTCGTCGCTCCCGTGTTGCCGTTCGGCGGGGCGGACTTTTTCGCCAGCATGCCCGGCGGTATTTCCCTGACGCAGTCGACGCTGCGGGCCGTGCTGGACGATATGCTGTCGTGCTTGCTGCGCCACGATCTCAAACGCATCGTCGTCATCAATGGTCATGCCGGCAACGTGCAGTGCATTCACGATGCCACCCAGAAGATCTGGCTGGAGCGTGGCATCATGATCCCGAGTTTGTACCTCTGGCGCGTCGGCTATGGGCTGTTGCCGGCGATTCTCGGCGCGGACGCGGCGCGTCGGGCCAGCGGTCATGGCGCGGATCCGCTGACCAGCGTTGCGATGCATCTGTTCCCGGACCTCATCCGTCACGACCTGATTCCGCCCGCGGCATCCCCGCCCGCGTTCCGCGGCATGCCAATCTCCGGCTTCGGCACCGTGGATTTCGAAGGCGCGGAAATCGCGGTCCCCCTCGAAGTCGCGCAAATCGCACCCAACGGCGTTTTCAAGGCCGATCCGCGTTTGAGTTCGCCCGCGACAGGAGCGGCCCTGGTGGAACAATTGGCGGATATCGGCGCCCGCCTGGCCGCGCGTGTCGCCAGCTGGGACCCCTGATGGCGGGTTACGACGTGATCGTCGTCGGCGGCGGTTCCGCCGGCGCGGCCGCGGCTGGACGATTGAGCGAGGATCCGACCCGGCGCGTATTGCTGCTGGAGGCCGGGCGCGACTGGCGGGCCGACGAAGCTCCGGCGGCGATGCGCAGCGCCAACATCAACCCCTTCATGAACGACCCGGCCCATCAGGCCGAATGGCAATGGCCCAGCCTGATGAGCCGTCGCACCCGGGTCCAGGCTCCGCGTTTCTACTGGCGCGGCAAAGCGCTTGGCGGTTCGTCCGCGGTCAACGCCCAGATCGCCATCCGCGGTGTCGCCGCCGCCTTCGATTCCTGGGCGGAAAATGGCTGTGAGGGCTGGTCCGCCGCCAACGTGCTGCCGGTGTTCGACACGATGGAGGACGATCCCGTCGCGGGCCGCACCGGTGGCCCCATTCCGGTGTATCGCGCGCCATTGGAAACCTGGGGACCGGTCGATCGTGCTTTGCGCGACGCCGCGCTGGCCGCCGGTTATCCCTGGAACCCCGATCTGAACGCGCCCGATGGCGAAGGCGTGTCGTGCTACCCGATCAACAGCCGCGATGGCCGCCGGATCACCACCAACGAGGCGTTCCTGGAACCCGCCCGCGGCCGAGTGAACCTGGAAATCCGTGGCGGCGCGCTGGTGGATCGCGTGTTGGTGAGAGACGGGCGGGCAACCGGAGTTCGCGTACGTCTGGATGGCTCGGGCTGGACTGAGATCGAGGCGCGTGAAGTGCTGCTTTGCGCCGGCGCCATCCATTCCCCGGCCATTCTGATGCGCTCCGGCATCGGCCAAGGAGCGGCTCTGGCGTCGCTGGGGATCCCGGTGGTGAGAGACCTCGCGATGGTCGGACAGAATTTCATGGACCACCCCGTCCTCCGCCTCACACTTGGCCTGCGGCCCGAGCACATCAGCCGCGATCCCAACCAGCGTCATACCAATTGCTGTGTCACCTACAGCTCCGGCCTCGGGGGCGGTGGGACGCGCGACATGATCCTGATCGGCTTCAACCATCGTGGCCTCGGCGAGGGGAGTTCGCCGAACGTCCAGGGCGCCGTCGGTGGGGCGCTGTTCAACGCATTCTCGCGTGGCGAAGTCCGCCTCACGTCCGCCGATCCGAACATCGACCCGGTGGTCGAGGAGAACATGCTGGACGATTCGCGCGACCGGCTGCGCATGCGCGACGTGGTGCGCCGCCTCGCCGAACTGTCCGCGCATCCCGCGATAAGCGCGATCGCCGGCAGCATCACCTTCGCCGAGACCGGGCTTGCCATGCGGGAGGTGGCCGCGCTGCCGACGGACGCACTCGACGCGCTGATGCTGGAGCAGGCCGGTGACAGCCAGCACGCCGCTGGCACGTGCCGCATGACCGCCTATGAAGACCCGCGTGGCGTGGTCGATCCCGACCTGAGCGTCAAAGGCATTCCGGGATTGCGGGTCGCCGATGCTTCCATCATGCCGGAAGATTGTCGGGCCAATACACATTTCACCTGTGTGATGATCGGCCTGATGGCGGCGTCGCGCATCGCATCGGCGGCGCCGGCGTCCCGATGACCGTGGCCATTCCTGGCCCGGACCACACTGCTACACGACGCGCCCGGTCTGCCTCAATTCGAGGCTGAGGCCGAGGCTCGGCAGGCAATCGCGAGGCCAACGGGATCGGTGGCGAAACGGCGCGTGGCCGACGCCGCCAGGTCCAGCGGCCCTTCGCGTCGCGTCATGTTCGGGCTCGACCCGAGCATCTGTCGCGGCACCGGCGCCTGGAAAGTGGGACTCTCGCGGGTTCGTGCCGATCGAGATCCTCGGGTCGAGCCTAAGGATGACGAAAGGACCCGAGGATGACGGCGAGGGCGTAGGCCGACCACAACGAGAATTGCTTGCCAAACGCGGTGACCTCGCGGGGTGAGTGCCTTGGTACGGAAATAGCATGACCTGAGGCCGGGCCCAAAGGGGTTCCGTCCGCGCGGCGGACAACTGGCATGCTGATGGGGGCCTGTTGTTGAAGGCGTTCGTTTTGAAACCGATCTGTCGGAGATGAGTTCGCATGACGTGGCGCATCGGGGTCGATTCAGGTGGCACTTTCACCGACGTGTGCTTGTTCGAAGACGAGAGCGGCCGCGTCGAGGTCTGGAAAGTCTCCTCCACCCCTGACGACCCGTCGCGTGGCATCGCGCAAGGCTTCGAGGAAGCGATGGGACGGATCGGCATGGCGGCCGCCGACGTCGGTTACTTCGGCCACGGCACCACGGTTGCCACCAACACCCTCATCCAGCACCGCGGCGTGAAAACCGGCCTGATCACCACGGACGGTTTTCGTGACCTGCTGGAGATCGGGCGGCAGAAGCGTCCCGACCTCTATGATCTGCAAGCCGACAAACCGCCGGTGCTGGTCGCCCGCGATCTTCGCCTCGAAGTCCCGGAACGAGTGCGTCACGACGGTTCTGTGGAAACCCCCCTCGATGAGCAAGCCGTCCGCGAAGCGGTCCGCGCCCTGCGCGCCGCCGGTGTCGAAGCCATCGCGGTTTGTTTTCTCTATGGTTTCGTCCGCACCGAACACGAAACGATCGCCGGACGCATCATCGCCGAGGAATTCCCCGAAGCCTTCGCTTGCGTCAGCCACGAAGTGGCGCCGGAATTCCGCGAATTCGAACGGATGAGCACGGCGGTGGTGAACGCCTATCTCGGACCGGTCATGCAACGCTACATCCACCGCCTCGCCGAGCGCCTGAAGCAACTGAGCCTGCTTGTCTCGCCGCATCTGACGCAGTCGAACGGCGGTGTCATCGGCTTCGAGCAGGCCGCCCGCCTGCCGGTGCGCACCGTGCTGTCGGGCCCCTCGACGGGCGTGGTGGCGGCGCAGGCCGTCGGCCGGATGGCCGGGTTCGAGAACCTGATCACCTTCGACATGGGCGGCACCAGCACCGACGTCGCGTTGCTTCAGGGCGGCGTGTGCCGGCTCGCCAGCGAGGCGGTGGTGCATGGCTACCCGATCAAGGCGCCGATGCTCGACATCCACACGGTGGGCGCGGGCGGCGGCTCGATCGCGTACATCGACAGCGGGGGGTTGCTGAAAGTCGGCCCGCGCTCGGCCGGCGCGTTCCCCGGCCCGGTTTGCTACGATAAGGGCAACGAGGAACCGACGGTCACCGACGCCAACGTGGTGCTGCGGACCCTCAATCCCACGCATCTTCTGGGCGGCCGCATGAAGGTGCGCCAGGATCTGGCGAAGGCGGCGATTGGCCGGCTCGCGGATCGTTTGAGCATGGACGTGATGGCGACGGCGCAGGGGATTCTGTCCGTCGTCATCGCCAACATGGCGCGTGCCATTCGTGTCATCAGCGTACAGCGCGGCCACGATCCACGCGACTACACCCTGGCGGCGTTCGGCGGTGCCGGTCCGTTGCACGCGGCGCGACTGGCGAAGGAACTGGAGATCGGCCGCATCCTGGTGCCGCGCAGCCCCGGGATTTTGTGCGCGATGGGGCTGCTGCTGACCGATTTGCGGGCCGACTTCGCCACCACCCGGTTGCGGACCCTGACCGCCGCGGTGCTTCCCGACGTGGAGGAGGCGTTCCTGACCCTTCGCCGACAAGCCGAGGCCTGGTTCGCCGAGGAAGCGATTGGCTCCGAAGCGCGTCGGGTCGCGCGCACCGTGGACATGCGTTACGCCGGTCAGAACTACGAATTGTCCGTGACGGTGCCTGACGGCCCGGTCACCGCCGCGACGCTCGATCTGCTGGCGGAAGGATTCGCCGAGGCGCATAGCCGGATGTATGGCTTCGTCGCCGAGGGCGAACCGGTGCAGCTCGTCACATTCCGCGTCGAGGCGACGGGGCTGGTCCGCAAGGCCGCCTTCCAGCCGTGGCCGATGCGCGGCTCCGACGCCTCCGCCGCGATCATCGGCCGGCGCGACGTCTGGTTCTCCGAGGCCGCCGGTTTCGTGGCGTGCCCGGTTTATGACCGCGAGAAACTGGACGCCGGCAACCGCGTCGCCGGCCCCGCGATCGTCGAGCAGATGGATACCACGACGGTGATCCCGCCCGGCATGATCGGCCGGGTCGAGCCTTACCTTAACCTGATCCTGGAGGTCGCATGATTGAGGCCCTCGCCGCCGCGCCCGCGGTGCCCGCCGATCCGATCGCTGTCGATCCGATCACCGTCGAGGTGCCAGCGGTGCAGGTAGATCCGATCACCGTCGAGGTGATCGGCAGCGCGCTGTCCTCCATCACCGAGGAAATGGGTGAGGCGCTGGTGCGCGCCAGCTACTCCACCAACATCAAGGAACGGCGGGACTGCTCGACCGCGCTGTTCAACATGGCGGGCGACACGCTGTGCCAGGCGGAACACATCCCGATGCATCTGGGATCGTTCATCGGCATGCTGCCGCATATCCTCAAACGCCATCCGATCGAGGAGATGCGGCCCGGCGACGTCTTTTGCGGCAACGACGCGTATGAGGGCGGGGGCACCCATCTGCCCGACATCGTGCTGGCCGAGCCGATCTTCTTCCAAAACGAGATCGTCGCATGGGCCGTCAACACCGCGCACCACGCCGACTTCGCCGATCGCGGCCACGCCCACATCTTCCAGGAAGGGCTGCGGATCCCGCCGATCCGCCTGTATCGCGCGGGCGTGCTGCAACGGGATGTCCAGGAACTGATCCTGCTGAACTGTCAGGTTCCGCGCGAGCGCCTGTCCGACCTGCGCGCCCAGATGGCGGCGAACCGTCTGGGCGTGGAGCGGATGATCGCGCTGTGCGCCAAGTACGGCCGCGACGTGGTGCTCGCCGCCGGCGACGCGCTGCTGGATTACGCCGAACGCAAGATGCGCGCCGGCATCGCCGCGATCCCGGACGGCACCTATCGTTTCGCTGACGTGTATGAAAACCTGGAGGTCCAGGACGACCTGAAAATGTCGGTCGAGATAACCATCGACGGCGACGAGATGCGGCTCCATTTCGACGCGCCGCCGCAGGTCCGGGCGGGGCTCAACATGACCTACACGGCGCTGCTCGCGACGGTTTATTACGCGGTGAAAACGCTGGTCGACCCGACCATCCTGCCGAATGCCGGGTTGTCGCGCCCGCTGATGGTCACCGCGCCCTCCGGCACGGTCGTGAACTGCGCGTTGCCGGCGGCGGTGAACGGACGTTGCAGCACCTGCCAGCGCGTGGTGGACCTGATCCTTGGCGCGCTTGCTCCCGCCGTGCCCGATCGGGTCATCGCCGCCACGAACGGTGCCAATACGGCGGCGCTGTTCGACGGCAAGAACCCTGACGGCAGCCCGTGGATTTACCTTGAGACCATCGGCGGCGGCTCCGGCGCGCGTGCCACCAAGGACGGTCTGGACGGGGTTCAGGTGCACATGACCAACACCTCCAACCTGCCGGTCGAGGCGCTGGAGTTTGAGTATCCGCTGACTCTGCTGCGCTACGAACTGGTGGACGGCTCCGGTGGTGCCGGCCGGTTCCGCGGCGGAATGGGCCTGCGTCGCGTCTACCGCGCCGACGCGGAGTGCCGGCTGCGGGTCGATGGATCGCGTTTACGATCGGAACCCTGGGGTCTGGCGGGCGGATCGACCGGCGCGAAGGCGGTGTTCGATTTCGGCGGCTCAATCGCCCATCTGGGCATGGTCACGCTGCGGCCCGGCCAGGTGGTCGAACTGATAACGGCGGGCGGGGGCGGGTACGGCGACGTCGCGCTGCGCGACCCGGAGGCCGTGGCGCGCGACGTCGCGGAGAAGCGGATCGGGGCGGTGCTTCCACCGTCGTCACCGGCCTCGACCCGGTGATCTGGCGCCGCGCGTGCCGCGACAGATGGCCGGGTCGAGCCCGGCCATGACGTGGAGAGGACAGTGCCACGCGTTGAGAGGACGGTGCCACGCATGCGGTGGGTGATCAGACGGATCGGTGTCTCCTTGGTGCTGGTGTGGATCGTCGCCAGCATTGTCTTCCTGGCCCTCCGCTGCGTGCCCGGCGACCCCGCGGAACTGCTGCTATCCCAGGGTGGCGCGGCGCCCGATCCCGCCGCGGTGGCGCAACTGCGCGAACAGCTTGGCCTCGATCGACCCATCTGGACGCAGTATTTCGCCTCGTTCGACGCCCTGTTGCACGGCGATTTCGGCAACAGCCTGCAAGACGACAGCCCGGTCGCCACCGAGATTTGGCGGCGCCTGCCGCGCACCCTGGAACTGATCGCCGCTTCCACCGTCATCGCGCTGATCACCGGGCTGCCCCTGGGTCTGGCCGCCGCCTTGCGCCGAGGCGGACTGTTCGACCGGATCGCCTCCTGGATCGCCGCCGCCGGCCTCGCGGTGCCGCTCTTCGTGGTCGGCACGCTGCTCGTGCTGGTGTTCGCCCAGGGTCTGCACTGGGTTTCGGCGGGAGGGTATGTGCCGCTGGCTCAGGCGCCCGGCCGCCACTTCGCGCTGCTCGCCATGCCCGCCGTCACCATCGCGCTGGGGTTGTTCGCGACCGTGTTCCGCATGACGCGGGCTGCGGTCCTCGACGTCTCCATGCGCGACTACGTGCGCACCGCCCGCGCCAAGGGCCTGCGCCATGGACGCATCGTCATCCACCATGTGCTGCGGAACGCGCTGATCCCCGTCGTCACCGTTCTCGCGCTGCAACTCGGCACGCTGCTCGGGGGCACCGTGCTGGTCGAGTATGTGTTCAACTACCCCGGTCTGTCCGGTATGCTGGTCGAGGCGGTGAACGCCCGCGACTACCCGGAAGTCGAGGGCATCGTCCTGGTGATCTCCATCCTGTTCGTGACCCTCAACCTGCTCATCGACCTGCTCTATGGGGTGCTCGATCCACGGGTCAGGCAGGCATGAGGCGGCCAAACCTGATCCCGGTCGGCGCCGTCGCCGCCATCGCGATCGTGGCCCTTGCCGTCCCGGTCCTCGGACTGCCGAACCCGACGGCGATGAGCATCGCGCACCGCATGGCGGCGTCCTCCGCCGCGCACTGGCTGGGCCAGGATGAATACGGGCGCGACGTACTGTCCCGCCTGCTCTGGGGCGCCCGCGTGTCGTTGCCGGTCGCCGCGGCCTCCGCCACCGCCGCTTGCCTGCTTGGCACCGCCCTGGGCCTGGCAGGTGGCTATCTCGGCCGGGTGGCCGAACTGCTCGCCCTGCGCGGGACCGACGTGGTGCTGTGTTTCCCGCCGTTGCTCCTGGCGCTGCTGGTGGTGACGATCCTCGGACCGGGCGCCGCGACCCTGATTCCGGTTCTGACGCTGGTTTTCCTGCCCGGCTTCGTGCGTGTGGTCTACGCCGGCGTCCTTTCCGTCCGCTCGCAGGAATACATCGACGCCATGCGCGTACTGGGCGCCGGACGCCTGCGCATCATGTTACGGACGATCCTGCCGAATATCGCCGGGCCGATCCTGGTGCAATACAGCCTCGCCGCCGCCTCGGCCGTGGTGCTGGAGAGCGGGCTGTCCTTCCTTGGTCTCGGTGTCCTGCCGCCGGCCCCGTCCTGGGGCCTGATGATCGCGGCGGCGAGATCGACGATGACCCAGGCGCCGCTACTGCTGCTGTGGCCCTGCCTCGCTTTGTCGCTGACCATCCTGGCGATGAACGCGCTGTGCGACGCCCTGCGCGACGCCACCGATCCGCACCGTGCGCCTGATCGTCTGCCGCGCCGTTTGCTGAACCTCCTGGCGTCTGGCCTGCCGCCCGCGCACGGACCCCTCCTGGACGTGCGAAACCTCACCATCGAGATCGACACCCCGGACGGCCCGATTCAACCGGTGCGCGATGTCTCGCTTAGCGTCGCCCCTGGCACGACGCTGGCCATAGTCGGCGAGAGCGGGTCGGGCAAGACGCTGACCGGCCTCGCCGTGATGGGGCTGCTGCCATCCGTCGCCCGTGTCGCGGGTGGCGCTGTCCGGATGGAGGGTCAGGACGTTCCCCGCCTCAACGAGGCCGCGTTGCGCCGGCTGCGCGGGGACCGCATGGCGATGGTGTTCCAGGACCCGCTCAGCAGCCTCAACCCGGTGCATCGGGTTGGCGCACAGATCGCCGAAATCATCCACGCGCATCGCGCCCTGCCGGACAGTGTAGCGCGCGATCGCGTGGTGGCGCTGCTGCGACGGGTCGGCATCCCCGATCCGGCCCGCCGGGCGCGCGCCTATCCGCACGAGCTGTCCGGCGGGATGCGCCAGCGCGCCATGATCGCCATGGCCATCGCCAACGACCCGAAGCTGTTGATCGCGGACGAACCGACGACGGCGCTGGACGTGACCATTCAGGCCCAGGTCCTCGATTTGCTCGCCGGGTTGAAGCGCGAGCATGGCATGGGACTGGTGCTGATCACCCACAGCCTGCCGGTGGTGGCCGAAATCGCCGACCAGGTCGCCGTGATGTACGCGGGCGAGATCGTGGAGCAGGGCAGTGTGGCGGAGGTCCTGGCCAGGCCGCTGCACCCCTACACCGCGGCCCTGCTCAGAAGCGCGCCGGCCGAGGATGGTAGCATGCCCGATTCCATCCTCGGCACCGTGCCACCGCCGCATGCTCTGCCGCCCGGCTGCGTCTTCGGCCCCCGTTGCGGACTTCACACCGCGCTTTGTGACGCCGCGCGACCGCCGTTGATCGACGCGCGTCCCGGCCACGGCACACGGTGTATCCGCTGGCGAGACCTCGTTGCTGTCGAACTTCATCCTTGTGCCGACGAACGTCATCCTCGGGCTGTCGAACGTCATCCTCGGGCTCGACCCGAGGATCAGCCCGTCCAGGCACGTTGTCAGACTGTTGGCCCCCTTCGCGTGTCGAGAGATCCTCGGGTCGAGCCCGAGGATGACGGGAACGGGGCGGCCGCTCCCGAGGATGATAGGAACGGAACAGCCGTTCCCGGGGATGATGGGGACGGGGCGGCCGCTCCCAAGAACGACTGGCACGGGGCGGCCGTCCCATGAGCGGACTGATCGCCGCCCACCATCTCAGTCGGCGCTTTGGCGGCGGCGGCCTGTTCGGACATGGGCTGCCGGTACAAGCCGTGACCGACGTGTCGCTCGCAATCGAACGCGGTGAGGCGGTGGGACTGGTGGGCGAGAGCGGCTCCGGCAAAAGCACCATCGGCCGCCTGCTGCTCGGACTGCTGCCGCCGACGGAGGGTCAGGTCGTGCTGGACGGTGTCGATCTCGGCCGTGCGCGGGGACGGGAGCTGCGACGCCTGCGCCGGCGCATGCAGTTGGTGTTCCAGGACCCGTATTCCAGCCTCGACCCGCGCCGCCGGATCGGCGATCAGATCGCCGACGGCCTGGCGATCCATGCGATCTGCCCCCGCTCCGAACGGCGCGCCCAGACCGAGGCGTTGCTGGTTCAGGTCGGCCTGTCTGCCTCGCACGCCGACCGCTTTCCGCACGAGTTCAGCGGCGGCCAGCGTCAGCGCGTCGGCATCGCCCGCGCGCTGGCCACGCGGCCGGAGTTCCTGGTCGCCGACGAACCGGTCTCCGCGCTCGACGTTTCGGTGCAGGCCCAGGTGCTGGCGCTGCTGGCGGATTTGCGGACCCGGCTGGGGCTTGGACTGCTGTTCATCAGCCACGACCTGCACGTCGTGCGCTCGCTCTGCGACCGCGTGTTGGTGCTGTATCTCGGTCGCGTGATGGAGGAAGGGCCGGCGGCCGAGGTGCTGAACAGCCCACGGCATCCCTACACGCGCGCCTTGCTGTCCGCCTCGCCCAGCCTCGACCCGATGCGGCGACGCACGCGCATTCTGTTACGCGGCGACCCACCGAGCCCGGCCGATCCGCCGAGCGGCTGCGTGTTTCGCACCCGTTGCCCATGGGCCATCACCGAATGCGCCGAAGCCGTGCCCACACCGCGCCAGATTGGCCCCCGCCACGAGGCGACGTGCATCCGGGTCGGCGCCGCGTCAAAGTACCCACTACCCGATGCGATCGCCGCGTTACCCGAAACCACGTCGTGCCCCTCCTCCTCGTCATCGCCGGGCGTCTCCTCGTCATCACCGGGCCTGACCCGGTGACCGGTTGCAGCACTTGCCGCGCCAGATGGCCGGGTCAGGGCCCGGCCATGACGTTGGGGAACCGTGCGACCTCTACACACCTCCGCTTGCTTCCACCTTCGCCCAGTACGGGCGGCCCGACCGACAACGAGGAGTTCATCCGATGCCCTTGACCCGTCGCTTTCTGATGGCCAGCGCTCCGATCGCGGCATCGCTCGCCGGCCGTGCCGCGCGTGCCGATACCTCTGTCATGCGCTACGGCCTTCAGGTCTATCCGCCGAGTTTCCTGCCCTGGCAGAATAGCGGCACCTCCGCGGCCACGGTCAACGTGTGCGTGCGCCGCGGGCTGCTGTCCTATGGGCACGATGGTGAACTGCGCGGTGAACTGGCCGAACACTGGGAGACGACGGCCGACGGCTGGCTCTTCAAGCTGCGCGAAGCTTATTTTCACAACGGCCAGCGGGTGGCCGCCGCCGACGTGAAATGGACGATCGAGCAGATCGCCGCTCCGAAATCCACCGCGTATCTGCGCGGCGCGATGCAGGACATCGCCACGGTCGAAACGCCGGATGACATGACCGTGCACATGATCACGAAGCAGCCGATCTCCTCGCTGCCGTATTGGTTCGCCATGCCGCAGGCGCCGATCATTTCGCGTGAGTCGGATACCGGGGTGGGCGCGATCGGCGCCGGCCCGTTCGTGATGACCTCGAACGAACGCGGCATCGGGGTTCGGCTGGCGCCGTTCCCACAGTTCTACCGGCCCGGTGTGCCGAAGCTGAAGGAACTGCAAATGACCGTCTACGCGGACGAGAACCTCCGCGTGTCGGCGTTGCAAGCCGGCGACCTCGATATGATCGAGTATGTGCCCTGGCAATCGATCGATTCGATCGCCACCAATACCAAACTAAAGATGGACAGCACCGACGGGCCCTTCATGTATCTGGTGTTCAACGGCGCCACCGGCCCGTTCAAGGATGCGCGCGTCCGTCAGGCGGTGGCTTTCGCGATCAAGCGCGAAGACGTGGCGAAAGCCGCCTTCTATGGCCATGCGAGCACTCTGGGCGGGATGCCGCTCCCCAGCAGGAGCCCTTACTACAACGAGAAGCTGGCGCATTATTGGAACCATGATCCCGCGCGCGCGAAGCAACTGCTGGCGGATGCCGGTGTGGGCGAGGGATTTTCCTGCACGCTGCTGTCGAACATCACCAACGGCATGCACAAATCCACCGCCGAAGTGGTGCAGCAGAACCTCGCCGAGATCGGTATCCAGGTGCAACTCGCGCTGCCCGATTGGGCCAACTTCCTCACCCTGGGCAATCGCGGGCAGTATGAATTCGCCGTCAACGGCACAACGCTCGACAATAACGATCCCGATAGTCTGACGTCGCTTCTCGATGGTTCCTTGCCGGCGAGTTACTCGCGCAGTTCAGGCCTGGCGACGCCCGAACTGACAAAACTGCTGGCCGCGGGTCGTTCTGAACTCGATCCGGTCCGGCGGAAGGTGATTTACGATCAGGTGCAACAGGCGGCGTTTGATCTTGTGCCGGCCTGCTTCCTCGTGATGCGCACTCAGGCCTATGCGATGCGACAGAACGTGCGAGGCTTCCATAATCTGCCGGGACAACTGACCTTCTACTCGGGCTATACGCTGGAGGACGCTTATCTGACCTGACGCGATAACCTGGTCGGCTGACGCACGAAGCGTGGGTCGTCATCCGGAGCTGGGCTCCGCGGTCGGATAAGAGAACGCCGGGCCGCGCACCACGGTCTCCGGCACGGAGCCCCCGTTCAGGTTTCCATTCAATCAGGGCGGCACCATCCGGAGATCGGTCGGGACGTCTCAGAATGCATCTTGTCGGGGTTTCACCGAAAATTGTAACATAACCCGTCGAGTCCAGCGATGGCTCGGGACACTCCAGGTTAATTCGAAACGTGATGCCTTATTAACGAAATCATGACCAAAATCATGCACGTGTTTTGGCCGGATACGATTTCCTTTCAATTTCTGGTCGGACATGCGACGACAGCCTGGCAAGTGGATGGCCGATCCCGATGAGAGGTACTCAGAGAGCCGTTCTGACAGTTGACGGGATCCAGGCCCTGCTCGATGGGTTGAAGGGCCGCGGCTACCGCGTGCTCGGCCCCACCGTTCGGGATCAGGCCATTATTTACGACGACATCGCCGCGGTGGCCGATTTGCCGCGCGGCTGGACCGATGAGCAGGAGGGCGGCCGCTATCGGCTGCATCGCCGCGCGGACGAGGCGCTGTTCGGCTTCGCGGTCGGTCCCACTTCATGGAAGCGGTTCCTGCATCCGCCGGTCCTGCGATTGTGGCATGCCACACGGGATGACGATGGCATTCGTGTCGTAGCGGAGCCGCCCGCCACCGAGCGGTTCGCGTTCATCGGCGTGCGGGCCTGCGAACTGCATGCGATCGCGATTCAGGACCGGGTGTTGCTCGGCGGCGCGCATCAGGATCCGCACTACAAAGCGCGACGTGAAGGGGCGTTCCTGGTCGCCGTGAACTGCGGTGTCGCCGGGGGCACCTGCTTCTGCGCCTCGATGAACACCGGTCCCGAAGCGGAAACCGGTTTCGATCTCGCACTAACTGAGTTGTTGGATGGGCCGGAGCATTTGTTCGTCGTCGAGGCCGGCGGCGAAGCCGGGCGCGCGCTGCTCGCGCTGCTGCCGCACCGGCCCGCGAGCGAGGCGGAAATCGCGCGGGCACAGGCGGTGATCGACCATACCGCCGCGTCGATGGGCCGCGCGATGCGGTCGGACGACTTGCGCGAATTGCTGCCACGCAACCACGCCCATCCGCGGTGGGACGAGGTGGCCGATCGTTGCCTGACCTGCGGCAATTGCACGATGGTTTGCCCAACCTGTTTCTGCACCTCGGTAGAAGATTCCAGCGATCTGACGGGCGCGGAAACATCGCGTTCGCGGCGCTGGGATTCGTGTTTCACGATGGATTTCTCCTACCTGCATGGCGGCAGCGTCCGCGCCAGCGCGAAATCGCGTTACCGGCAATGGATGACCCACAAGCTTTCGAGCTGGCACGAACAGTTCGACACGTCGGGCTGCGTCGGCTGCGGGCGTTGCATCACCTGGTGCCCGGTTGGCATCGATATCACCGAGGAAGTGCGTGCGATCCGCGACAGCGAGCCGCGTTGAGGAGAGCAACCCATGGAAGGCCTTGACGACATCATCGGCAAACATCCGTTCTTCGCGGACATGCGAGACGATTTCCGGCGCCTGGTGGCCGGGTGTTCCAGGAACACGGTGTTCGAAGCCGGTCAGTACCTGTTTCACGAAAGCGAGCCGGCGGACAGGTTCTATGTGTTGCGGCATGGCCGCGTGGCGCTGGAATTATCGGCGCCCGGCCGCGGCACTCTGACCTTCCAGACCGCTCTCGAAGGCGAGATCGTCGGCGTCTCCTGGCTGATCCCGCCGTATCGTTGGACCTATGACGCCAGGGCGACCGAGCTGGTCCGCGCTGCATCGATCGACGCGGCCTGCCTGCGCGGCAAATGTGAGGCGGACCACGATCTTGGTTACGACATGATGAAGCGTTTCATGCCCGTATTGATCCAACGGCTGCAATCGGCGCAAATGCAGGTCCTCGATCTCTACGGCGCGCATGCCTGAGCAGCTTTTCGCGGCGCCCGCATTGGCCGATCCGATGACGCCCAGGGTCGCGCTGGTGCGGCGTCGGTGGCGCGACGGGCCGGATGTGTGGACATTCGAACTCGAAATGGCGGACAGTGACGATCCCGCCTACAACTTCGCGCCGGGCCAGTTCAATATGCTGACCGCGTTCGGGGTCGGTGAGATACCGGTCAGTGTCAGCGGTGACGCGGCGTACCACGGCCGTCTCATCCATACCATCCGCGCGGTCGGTCCGGTCTCCATCGCGCTCACCCGTCTGGGCTCCGGCGACAGGCTTGGGCTGCGCGGACCGTTCGGTACCGCTTGGCCAATGCGAGAGGCGGAGGGCCACGATGTGGTCGTCGTGGCGGGCGGGCTCGGCCTCGCGCCGTTGCGCCCGGCGCTGTACCGCCTGCTCGCGGCGCGCGAACGTTTCGGCCAGGTCGTGCTGCTGTACGGCGCCCGCGGACCCGCCGATATTTTGTTCCGCAAAGAGATCGAGAGCTGGCGCCGCCGGCTCGACATCGACATTGAGGTGACGGTGGACCACGCGGCTCAGGACTGGCGCGGCCATGTCGGGGTGGTCACGCGGCTGATTCCACGGGCTTCATTCGACCCGTTGCACGCCATCGCGTTGGTCTGCGGGCCAGAGGTGATGATGCGCTTCGCCATCGCCGCGTTGAACGATGCCGGCATCAGCGACGCGGCGATCTGGCTGTCGATGGAGCGCAACATGAAATGCGCGGTGGGATTCTGCGGCCATTGCCAGTTCGGACCGGTGTTCGTGTGCCGCGACGGCGCGGTGTTCCGCCATGACGCGCTGCGCGACAAGCTCGCGCTGAAGGAACTCTGAGATGGCTGGAAAACCGCGGCTCGGCGTCTGGAAATTCGCGTCCTGCGATGGTTGTCAGCTCACTCTGCTCGATTGTGAGGACGAATTGCTGGCGGTCGCCGGGGCGGTGGACATCGCGTATTTTCCGGAGGCGACGCGCGGCGAGGTCACGGGACGCTACGACGTGGCACTGGTCGAAGGCTCGATCACCACCGCGCACGATGCTGAACGTATCAAGGATGTCCGGCGGCGTACGCGCACATTGGTGACCATCGGCGCCTGCGCCACGACCGGCGGCATTCAGGCGCTGCGGAACTTCGCGGACGTGAAGGAATATACCTCGATCGTCTACGCGCGGCCGGATTATATCAGCACACTGGCGACCTCGACGCCGATCGCCGATCACGTGCCGGTCGATTTCGAACTTCGCGGCTGTCCGATCAGCAAGCATCAGTTGGTGGAGGTGATCTCGGCCTTTCTCGCCGGCCGCCGTCCGGTGACACCGCCGCACAGTACTTGCCTGGAGTGCAAGCTCAAAGGCAATGTCTGCGTGATGGTGGCGCACGGCACGCCATGTCTGGGCCCCGTCACGCACGCCGGATGCGGCGCCCTTTGCCCCTCCTACAATCGTGGCTGCTACGGATGCTTTGGTCCGAAGGAGACACCAAACCCGCCCGCCCTGAGCCATCAACTCGCGGCGCTCGGCATGGATGAGAGCGCGCTGCGGCGGGTTTATCGCACGTTCAACGCCAACGCGGCACCGTTCCACGACGAGAGCGAACGCCATGGCCCGTAAAACCATCAAGGTCGACTTCCTGGCCCGCGTCGAGGGCGAAGGCTCCTTCAAGGTGGTCGTGCGCGATGGAAAGATCCAAAGCGCCGAGCTGAACATTTTTGAGCCGCCGCGATTTTTCGAGGCGTTCCTGCGCGGCCGCGCCTTCTCCGAGGCGCCCGACATCACCGCGCGGATCTGCGGTATTTGTCCGGTCGCGTATCAAATGAGCGCGGTGCACGCGATGGAGGACGCGCTTGGCGTCAGCGTCACGGGACCGGTGCGCGAGCTGCGGCGGCTGCTGTATTGCGGCGAATGGATCGAGAGTCACACGCTGCATATTTACATGCTGCACGCGCCGGATTTTCTTGGTTACGCCGGAGCGATCGACATGGCGCGCGACCATGGCGACATCGTGCGCCGCGGCCTGTCGCTCAAGCAGGTTGGCAACGAAATTCTGACCCTTCTGGGCGGACGCGAGATCCATCCGATCAATGTCCGCGTCGGCGGCTTTTACCGCGCGCCGCGGCGGCGGGAGTTTCAGGCGTTGACCGAGAGGCTCAAATGGGCGCGCGACGCCGCGTTGGAAACGGTGCGTTGGACCGCGACTCTGGACTTCCCGGAATGCGAACGCGACTACACCTTCGTCGCGCTGCGGCATGCGACGGAATATCCGTTGAACGAAGGGCGCGTCGTGTCGAACCGCGGCCTGGATATCGCGCCAGCTCAATACGACGATCATTTCGAGGAACTTCATGTCGCGCGCTCGAACGCGCTGCATTCGCGGTTCCGCGATGGCGGGTTGTACCTGGTCGGTCCGCTCGCGCGCTACAGCCTGAATTTCGATCGCCTTTCGCCGATGGCGCGGGACGCCGCCCGCGAGGCCGGTCTCGGCCCAGTGTGCAATAATCCTTATCGCGGCATCATCGTTCGCGCGGTTGAGGTGCTTTACGCCTGCGACGAGGCACTGCGCATCATCGACGCCTATGAGGAACCGGAACAGCCGTTTGTCGCCATCGAGCCGCGCGCCGGCACCGGTTTCGCCGCCACCGAGGCGCCGCGCGGGCTACTGTATCACCGCTACCGGCTGGAGCCAGACGGCACGATCGCCGACGCATGTATCGTGCCGCCCACCTCGCAAAACCTGGCGACGATCGAGGAAGACCTGACACAATTCATCGGCGGCTGGCTCGACCTGCCCGACGACGATCTGCGTCACCGCTGCGAGCAGACCGTGCGCAACTACGATCCCTGTATTTCTTGCGCCACGCATTTCCTGCGCCTCGATCTGGACCGGGGCTGAAACAATGCCGCGCGGTGCATCTGGGCTGATCGTCATCGGCATCGGCAATCCCGACCGCGGCGACGACGCGGCCGGCCGGTGTGTCGCCCGGCTCGTGCGGCCGATGCTGCCGGATGACGTTCGGGTCGTGGAACAGGACGGCGAGGCGACGGCGCTGCTGGCCTGCCTCGACGGCGTGCGGGCGGCGTTTCTGATCGACGCCTGCGCCTCCGGAGCGCCGGCCGGGACCGTGCATCGCTTCGATGCCGCCGCTTCCCCCTTGCCATCCGGAGCGTTCGGCTTGTCGACGCACGGTTTCGGACTCGCGGAGGGGATCGAACTCGCGCGGGCCCTCGGCCAATTACCATCCGTTTGCGTGGTCTATGCGATCGAGGGCGCGTGTTTCGAGATCGGGGCGGCGTTGTCCCCGCCGGTGCGCGAGTCTTTGGCCGGCGTCGCCAGCCGGCTGCGCGCCGAATTCACCGGCGCGCACGACCTCGCGCGCGAGGATGCGGCCCATGCATGAAGCCTCGCTGATGACCGGACTGATGCGCCGCATCGACACGGTCGCATCGGCTGAACACGCCGCCCGCGTCACCGCCGTGACGGTCTGGATCGGCGCGTTGAGCCACATGTCCGCCGAACACTTCGCGGAGCATTTCCAGCACGCCGCCGCCGGAACGATCGCCGAGGGCGCGCGGCTGAACGTGACGGTGTCCGATGATACCGGCCACGCCAGCGCGCAGGACATTTTGCTCGAGAGCGTCGAGGTGGACGTCTGACCGGCGATGGCTCGATGAGCGGGATCGGCACGGCTTGTCTCGGCGCGGCCCCTCTTGGCACGGCCAAGTACACCCGCATGCGCATCCTTGTGCGCGGCACGGTGCAGGGTGTGGGCTTCCGGCCCTTCGTATATCGCCAGGCGACCGCGCTTGGCCTCTCCGGATGGGTGATCAACGCCAACCTGGGCGTGCGGATCGAGGTGGAAGGCGATGCCGCGGCCATCGCCCAGATGCTCGACGCGATCCGCGAAGCACCGCCGCCGCATGCAACGGTCGCTTCACTTGAAACGACAGAAATCGCGCCGCGTGGTGACCATGGCTTCGCGATCCGCGCCAGCGAAATCTCCGGTCCCTTGGGCGTGGAGATCACGCCGGATCTCGCGACCTGCGACGATTGCCTGCGCGAACTTTTTGACCCGAGGGACCGCCGGTTCCGGTATCCTTTCATCAACTGCACGCATTGCGGGCCGCGCTACAGCATCGTGGAGGTTGTACCCTATGATCGCGCGCGGACGTCGATGCGGCGCTTCCCACTTTGTTCGGCCTGCCGCGCGGAATATCAGGACCCCGCCGACCGCCGTTTCCATGCCGAGCCCAATGCCTGTCCGGACTGCGGACCACGCCTGACGCTGTGGGACGCGACCGGCGAGACGATCGCTGATACGCGAGCCGCTCTGGCGGGTGCCGCCGATTCGGTGCGGGAAGGCCAGGTCGTCGCGGTGAAGGGGATCGGCGGCTTCCATCTGCTGGTCGATGCGTGCGACGAAAAAGCGGTGGACCGCTTGCGCGAGCGGAAACAGCGGCCGGATAAACCTTTCGCGGTGATGTTTCCCTCGCTCGACGCGATCGCCGCTTGTTGCGTCGTCGGACCCATCGAATCCGCGTTGCTGACGAGCGTCGAGCGGCCGATCGTTCTGCTGCGCAAACGGGGTGATTCGGTGGCGGCATCGGTGGCACCAGGCAACCCCTGGCTCGGCGCGTTTCTGCCCTATGCGCCGGTGCACCATCTGCTGCTGCTGGATCTCGGGTTTCCGGTCGTGGCGACCAGCGGGAATCGCGGCGGCGAGCCAATCGTTTTCCGGGAAGACGAGGCGGTCGCGCGGCTCGATGGCATCGCGGATCGATTTCTCGTCCACGATCGTCTCATCATGCGGCCGGTCGATGACTCGGTACTGCGGGTCGTATGCGGACGGGCGCTGATGTTGCGGCGAGCCCGCGGCTACGCGCCTCGGCCGATCCCCGCGACCGGCGTTCCCGGTGGTGTCCTGGCGGTTGGCGGTCACCTGAAAGCGACGGTGGCGATCACCCGCCCGGAAGGTATCGTTTTGAGCCAGCATCTGGGCGATCTGGACACCGCGGCAGGACGTATGGCCCACACGGCTGCGACGGCGGACGTCTGCCGGCTGTTCGCCACCGACCCGCGGCTGGCCGTCCGCGATTCACATCCCGATTACGCGTCCGGACGGACGGCGGAAGCGACGGGTCTCCCGATCGCCGAAGTGCAGCACCATGTCGCCCATGTCGCGGCCTGCCTGGCGGAGCACGGCCTGTCGCCGCCGGCTCTCGGCGTGGCGTGGGATGGCACTGGCCACGGACCGGACGGGACGGTGTGGGGCGGCGAGTTCCTGCTGCTCACCGAGGCTGGCTGGCGTCGCGTGGCGCATTTGCGCACCTTCCGCCTGCCTGGCGGCGAGACGGCCATGCGCGAGCCCCGCCGGGCCGCTCTGGGCCTGCTTTTCGAAACGTTCGGCGAGGCAGCTCTGACGATGACTGACCTCGCCCCGATCGCCGCTTTCTCGTCCGCCGAAATCGCCGTGCTGCGCACCATGCTGGACCGAGGCGTGAACGCGCCGGTGTGCTCCAGCGCGGGCCGCTTGTTCGATGCCTTCGCCGGGCTGTGCGGCCTGCGCCAGAGGTCGAGCTATGAGGGGCAGGCCGCCGCCGAACTCGAATGGGCTTCCATGCCCGGTACGGCGGATCGCGATTATGAGTTCGCGATCCGCGGCTCGGAGGGGCCACGGCCAATGATCGTCGATTGGCAACCAGCGCTGGAAGCCGCGATCGCGGATTTGCGCACGGGACTGCCGGTGCCGGTGATCTCGGCGGCTTTGCATTGCGGCCTCGCCGCGGCGATTGTCGCGGTCGCGCGGCGCGTCGGGCAGCCCAGAGTGGCGCTGACCGGCGGCTGCTTCCAGAACGCGCTGCTGACCGAGGCCACGGTCGCCGCGCTGCGCGACGCCGGGTTCGATGCTATCTGGCATCAACGAATCCCCCCCAATGATGGCGGCATCGCGCTCGGCCAGGCGGTCTGGGCCGCATGGCGCGAAGCCGCCGGAGACAAACCATGTGCCTCGCAATCCCTGGGCTCGTCCTGAGTCTGTCGGACGATGAGCCGGTACTGCGCACCGGTCGCGTCGATTTCGGCGGCGTGATCAAGGAGATCAACTTCGCCTTCGCGCCGGAGGCCAACGTTGACGATTACGTCCTGGTGCATGTCGGCTTCGCCATCGCCGTGATCGACGCGGCCGAAGCCGGACGGGTCTTCGCGCATCTGCGCGAGATCGGCGAGTTGCTGACCGACAGTGGCGAACCATGAGATTCCGCGTATGAAGTTCCGCGACGAATACCGCGACCCCACCGCCGTCCAGCGCCTGTCGGAGGTGATCGCCCGCACCGTGACGCGGCCCTGGACGCTGATGGAGGTGTGCGGCGGTCAAACCCACGCGATCCTGCGCTACGGACTCGACGCGCTTCTGCCGGACGACGTGAGCCTCGTGCATGGGCCGGGCTGCCCGGTCTGCGTGACACCAGTGGACTACATCGACAAGGCGATCGAGATCGCGCTGCGGCCCAACGTGATCCTCGCCTCGTTTGGCGACATGTTGCGGGTGCCGGGAACGGACGGCGATCTGCTGACGGCGCGGTCGCGCGGCGCCAACGTGCGGGTCGTCTACTCGCCGCTCGACGCGCTCGCGCTGGCGAAGGCCGCGCCGGACCGTGAGGTGGTGTTCTTCGCCGTCGGCTTCGAGACCACGGCGCCGGCCAACGCATTGGCCGCCTGGCGGGCGCGGCACGACGGCGTCGGCAACTTTTCCATGCTCGTGTCGCATGTCCTGGTGCCGCCGGCGATGCGCGCAATCCTCGACGCGCCGGGTAACCGGATCGAAGGCTTCCTCGCGGCGGGCCATGTGTGCGCGGTGATGGGATACGAAGAATATGAGCCGATCGCCGCGCGTTATCGCGTGCCCATCGTTGTCACCGGCTTTGAGCCGGTGGATATCCTGGAAGGCGTCTTGCTGTGCGTTCGCCAACTGGAAACCGGCCGGGCCGAAGTGGAGAACCAGTACAGCCGCTCAGTGCGCCGCGCCGGCAATGACGCGGCCCAGACGATGCTCCGGGAAGTGTTCCGCATCGTCCCGCGCGACTGGCGCGGCATCGGCGAGATCCCCGAAAGCGGATTTGGCCTGGCCGAGGCGTATCGCGATTTCGACGCCGAGCAACGGTTCGGTGCTGTCCAGGTCGCGGCCGAGGCCGCCGGTCCCTGCATCGGCGGGCTGGTGTTGCGCGGCGAACGGAAACCGCCCGAATGTCCCGCGTTTGGCACGGCATGCACGCCGGAACACCCGCTTGGCGTCACGATGGTATCCTCGGAAGGCGCCTGTGCCGCCTATTACCGCTATCGCCGCGCCGCCGGGGGGGAACGTTGACGGAGCCCGGAGACTTCGCGATGGCCTGTCCGCGTCCGGTGGCCGCCCCAGGGGGCGCGACGGAGACCGTGCAACTCGCGCATGGCGGCGGTGGACGGGCAATGGCGCGGCTGTTGGACACGATCATCCGGCCGGGTTTCGCCGACCCGGAACTTGAGCGGCGCCATGACGGGGCGGTGCTGGATATCGATGGACCGGTCGCTTTCACGACCGACTCGTATGTCGTCCGGCCGCTGGTGTTTCCGGGCGGCGACATCGGCACGCTGGCGGTGAACGGGACGGTGAACGACCTGGCGATGTGCGGCGCGCGCCCGCTGTATCTGAGCGCCGGGTTCATTCTGGAGGAAGGCCTGCCGCTCGCGATGCTGCGCCGGATCGTCGGTTCGATGCGGCGGTGCGCGGCGGAAGCCGGGGTCCGGCTGGTGACCGGCGACACCCAGGTGGTCGAGCGCGGCAATGCGGATGGCATGTTCGTCAACACCAGCGGCATTGGCCGCGTCGTGGCCGCGGCGCCGATCGGTCCCTCGAGCGTGCGGCCAGGCGACGCGGTGATCCTCAGCGGCGATATCGGCCGTCACGGGATCGCGGTGATGGCGGCGCGCGAGGATCTGGGCTTCGAGATGCCCATCGAAAGTGACTGCGCGCCTGTCGCCGCGCCGATCCTGGCGTTGATCGAGGTTGGGGTCGCGGTTCGTTGCCTGCGCGACCTGACCCGCGGCGGCCTGGCGAGCGCGGCAGTGGAAATCGCCGAGACGGCGGGGTTGGCGATCGCGCTCCATGAGAGTTCGATTCCGGTGCATGACGCGGTGCGCGCCGCGTGCGAATTGTTGGGCTTCGATCCGTTGCATGTCGCGAATGAAGGGCGGTTCGTCGCCTTCGTCGCGCCAGAAGATGCCGTCCGCGCCGTCGAGATCCTGCGGTTGCACGAGGTCGCCGCCGCGGCGGCGGTGATCGGCGAGGTGCGTGACGGGCCCTCCGGGATTGTGTCGTGTCGCGGACCGTTCGGCGTCGACCGCGCCATCGACATGCTCAGTGGCGAGCAACTGCCGCGCATTTGTTGATCGCCACACTCAATATCGCTGACGGTGATGTCCGTTTTGGAGGATCGAACGTCCGCCGCCGTACGACCGACCCGGGCGCGAAGCGGCCGTTGCTGGGTCGATCGTTCTATGTCCGGAACCCACCCGGTGCGGCTGCGGCAAGACGTCCGGCTCGCACCGATTGTGTCGCGTGTCGCACTCACGAGGGGCGGCACTATATTCGGCCTCTGGTGCGTTCTCGCCAAACGTCGAACCCCCGCCAGATTTCTCTGGCGGGGGTTGCCGATGAACGGCATCGGCGTTGGTCATTCCGGAGGATCATCAAGAATGAGCACTCGCCCGGGCCAACCGGCGAGTTCCTCGAAAGTGATTTCCGGGAACATGATGAGGATCGCCTCGATGTTATCGCGCGACAGACCTTTCGAGTCACCGCGCAGATGATTGTAGGTCGCGTTGGGCGACGCCATGCCAGCGCGGCGGGAAAGTTCTGTTGCCCTGATCCCATAACGGTCGAGAGGGGCAAGAAGTCCTTCCCGCCGGCGTTCAGAATCAAAGCAGACTTTCTCGGCCAGCAGTGGATCCTGTCTCGAACGAGAAGGTGCTTCTCCAGGAGGAGGTTGTTTGTCAGTCTGTTTCACGATTTTCACCTGCTGGTATCCCCTGATCTGGTTGGAACCACGATCGCGGACAAGCGGAACGCGCGGCAGCAACAGCCGGCGCGATAGGCCGAAAAATACGAGATCGCGGGGACTGGGAGCAGAAAAATGATTGTCTGCACAACAACAGATGAGACTTGTCTGTTTAGTTTCAATCCCGCTTCTATTGATTTCGAAGCCACATCATAATGTTTCTGGCCAGTGGCGAAGTCCAGGCTTCTCGTCACATCCCGGTGTCCCGTAATACCACGGGCCTTAAATTCTGACCGGTGCGCACCTGCCTCTCACTGTCATGGCCGGCCTCGGGCCGGCCATCTATCGCGGCACGGTGTCCGAAGAGATGGCCGGGTCGGAGCCCCCCCATGACGTTGAAACGGCGTGCCACGAGTCAAAACTTACGGCCCCTGGTATAATACCAACCGCCCGGACGACTGCTCTTCGCACGAACGCCAACCACGTCATGGCCGGCCACTGAGCCGGCCATCCGTTCCAGCACAGTGCTGGGAAAGATCACCGGGTCGAGCCCGGTGATGACGGGGTAGGCGCCAGTGCCGATCGGTCAGTCGATTGGGCGGCTGGTAGTGCGCCGGGAGACCGGCAAGGAGCAGGAGGTGCAAGTCCTCTACGATGAAGACGTAGCGAGTCACATCGCCCCCAAGCCGTGCGTCGTGTCCCGTGAGGGGCAGGGCGAAGCGTCGGCAGGGGATCGTGCAGGCTGGCCATTGAGCCGCGAAAGGGCGTTATCCCGAACATCGACAGGGTTACCAACCTGGAAGGCAACAACACGCGTCGCGTCATCGCGAGCGGCGGGCCGGGGAGCCTGCCCCTGCGAAGGCGGGGGGCGTGGTCAGAGACCCCAGCATGATGGACGCTCCTTGTCCGGGAACCGGGAGATCTGGTCACTGGCCGGGGCAGTAGCGCGTCGCCGGTCCGCGTTGGGGAGGCGTCAAACCCGTAGTCAACGATGAACGGAGACGAGAAGTCAGACCCCGTCGTAGTAGCTATGAAGTCCGCGAACGGACCTGGGCAACCGGGTAAGGAGTGGATGGAGCCTGCCCCCTGCGAAAGCGGGGGGTCGGGGGAAACGTGGGAGGTCCACACGGGGTCCGGGCACAGGATCGGGCCAACCCGTTATCGGGCATCGACCGCGGGAGCCTGCCCCCGGCGCTTGACCCGGGGGCAAAGCCGCACACGAAAGGAAAGCGGAAAAGTTCAGTACCTTACTGCATCGCATCGACGCGGCATTGCTCCGCCGATCTTATCACTGGTTGAAGCGTGACGCCGCGCCGGGTGTGGACGGGATGACATGGGATGCCTACGGGGAGGGTTTGGACGCACGGCTATGCGACCTTGAGGCTCGCATCCACCGGGGTTCCTATCGGGCACAGCCGAGCCTTCGTGCCAACATCCTGAAACCGGACGGACGGCAACGCCCGCTCGGCATCGCCGCGTTGGAAGATAAGGCTTGCCCCCGACTTGATCGGGGGATTGTCCAACGCGCGGTGGTGGAGGTGCTCAATGCCATCTACGAAACGGACTTCCTCGGCTTCTCCTATGGGTTCCGCCCTGGACGGGGACAGCACGACGCGTTGGACGCGCTCGCGGCTTGCATCGAGAACCGGGCGGTGAACTGGATACTGGACGCCGACATCAAGGGATTCTTCGATAACATCAGCCACGAGCGGTTGATGCGATTCGTTGAACATCGGGTCGGCGACCGGCGCGTATTACGCCTGATCCGCAAGTGGCTGAAAGCTGGCGTGGTGGAAGATGGGATACGGCAACCGGTGACGAAGGGCACTCCGCAAGGGGCTGTC
>Ga0182030_10006109_pt1 | contig 25448 bp, 15 predicted proteins | sample 812S3MmetaG_FD_121299 | JGI IMG/M metagenome (GOLD analysis project Ga0182030, IMG submission 121299) | Permafrost microbial communities from Stordalen Mire, Sweden - 812S3M metaG (Illumina Assembly) | ecosystem: Environmental > Terrestrial > Soil > Wetlands > Permafrost | place: Sweden...
AGTGCGGCGGGCTATTACCGCGTGTTGTTGTTGCGTCAATAAATCGAGCAGTATGTTGCAATTATTCAAAAAAATTTCATGGATTCTGTTGCTGGCGTTTGGCCAGCAGGCGGCGTGGGCTTTCTCCTTGGGCGGGCCGATTGGGACATTGGGGGATGCCTGGCAGGTGCCCACGATTGGCTATGGTTTGGGTGGTGACTTGCTGGCGCCAAAAAATCTGGGTGAGGAATATCGCCGCAACATTCCGGTGATGTATTACGCCTGTGACGCCAATTTTTTGGACTTCTTCGGCTCCAACGGCGTGGTGGCCATCAATCAGTCGTTCGCTCTCCTGAACAGCAGCCTGACGAATGTGGATGGTTACAGCACTGGGCTCACGGAGTTTCCGCTGAACTCGCAGTCCATCAACTATGCTGCCAGCGCCTTGGAATTGTCGGATTTGAAGTCCATGACCATGGTGCTGATGGTGGAACAATTGGGTCTGACTGACCCGGTTCGTTATGCTTGGACGCTGCATGACCGGGCAACGACGCCCGGCGGTGTATGTCCGGCGGATCAGGTATATAATCTGGTTCAGCGAAATTTTGATATTTCCGCCACCCCGTTGAATCAAGTCCAGTATTCACCTTACGTCAATGGGACGCTTTGGACCTATTGGATTTCGGAAGCTTGCACGGGACCGAATCCTCTGGCCCTGGCCAACCCGGTTCAAGTGGATCCCTTGGCGGACGGGGCCACGGCCTTGGCCAGCTCTGTAAACCCTGTCGTTATCCCTACTTATCAGCTCGGCGGTTTTTACACCGGTCTGACGCGGGATGACGAGGCGGGCCTGCGGTATTTGCTCACCACCAACAATATCAATTGGGAAACGCCCTACTCCGGCAGCCTTTTGTTGAGTTCCGCCGCGACGGGCGGAATCAACTATGGGCCGCCGTTCGTGCTTTACACCTCCAACTATACCGCCTTTGCCGAGGCGGCCCTGACCAATGATCCGGTCACGATGTCAAATCTATTTCCTGGGTTGATCATCACCAGCTCCACCGCCCATTTTGCATATCAACCTACTGTTACCTATGTCGCCTACTACACCAACCTCATTGGTGCGCCGGCCGGCACACTAACCTTGGTGGTCGCACCGGTGGTCACCTACTCGGTGGTGACGACCTATACCTATACCTTTGCGAACGTCATTGCCACTACCAACAGCGGCGGCAGTGTCGGCACCGTTTATACGGTGACGGTGGGGCCGCTTTCGGGTGCGCCCGCCGGCTCGCCCAATGTTACCAATACCGCCATCAGCTACGTCTCACAACCGAATGTGCCGACTGGCGATTATTACATCAACACCAACGCCTGCGGGACCAACCTGATTATTCAAACGCTGGCTACCATTCCGTCGTATACCACCAATGTGATTTATTCGGCCACCAATGCCTTGGGGCAGTCCGCTTTGCAATACGTCGTCACCACGTCCTACACCCACATTTATGTCGTGGAGTCGCCGATTTGTGCCGGCTCATCCGGCGGCGGGGCGACCACCAACGCGCCCGGTTTGTATCAGGGCATCGGCCAGATTCAGTTTGTCGCGAGCAGTTACGATTCGTTGATCGGCCAATACTACCAGCCCATCACCAACACCTACTCGATGCATCTCATCAGCAACAGCAAGCTGATCAATCAGACCTACCAGCGCGTGATTACGGCTCCGGATTTTCTGATGAGCGCGGCGGATTTGGCGGCGGGGCCGGCGTCCTATCCTCCTGGTGCCAGCATTGCAGACCGCAATATTAATTTAAACCCGGCCAACGCGCTGCCGGCTTTGGACGGACCGGGAACCATTGATCCGGCAACCACCATCACTTTTGATAAGGTTGGGAACGTCTATGAAAATGTTTATCTTGGAAATGAGGCGACCGCTGGACTCTCGATAATGACTTGGGGATCATTCGACGGCAGCACCAATGACCCGGTGGTCTATCCCAATGGCACCAGCATCGCCAATCTGGCCAACCAGGTGCTGGTGCAGATCGCTCCGGCCACGCTGCCGAATGGCACCAATGGCGTGGCTTATCCGATACAATCATTTGCCATCACCGGTGGCTCTTTCATGCCGCCTTATACCTGGTCGCTGTCATCGGGCGGTTTGCCGGCAGGTTTGAAATTGAATTCCGACGGGACGATCACCAGCCCAACCAGCAATGTCACACCCGGAAAACCGACCCAGACCGGCACCTTTGATTTTACCATCCAGTTGACGGATGTTTTGTCGCGGTCAGTGACCTGGAATTATACTTTAACTATCAATTAACCGTGCTTTCAATGAGACCCGTTTTTAATTCAGCCGGATGGCTTGGGCATAAGCTGCCGTCCTTATTGTTGGGATGTCTGCTGGCTGTGCCATGGTTCGCCGGCGCGCAGCAGGCAACCTACATCAGCCCGCCGATTGTTCCGGTTCCACCCAGCCTTTATCCACCCAATGTCAATGCGACGACCTTTATCAATGCCGGGGTCTGGAATATTTCCAGTGCTGCGCTCAACATACCCTATGAAACGGCCAGCACGCTAAACTATACCAACTCGGGGACGATGAACTGCGCCATCGGCTGGGAATTCGATTACGGTCCCTATCCCAGTGGGGTGCGCAGTTGGTCGGCCAATTTCTTGAATAACAATGTCGGCACCATTTCGGCATTGGATACATTTGCAAACACTATCTTCGTGGGTGGCATAACCAGTGTTGGTGGTGTAAGCGAACTGCTCATATCGGCAACCAACATCGTGAATCAAGGTCTGCTGACCGTCGGCTCTTATGGCAAGATGGTCTTGAACGGCTCGGGGGTGAACCTCAGTCGCAGCGGCCTTGAGGTGACCCCGATTACGGAAGTCGGCAGTTCTACCATCAAGACGAATTTTACTCCGGACACCGCCATCTATGATGAGTATTGGTTGGGCACGCCAAATCAGTTTTATTGGAACGGATCGCCTTGGTCTGGAACAGAAATATATCAGGCTTCGTTTGTAAATGTCGGAATCCCTTGCGGGACGGCCGATGAAACTATCGGGCCGCTTATTCCTCAAGCATCTGATTCCTATGTTACCGGTGTCAATCCCGGGATGTTGGTGACCACGAATTTAGACGGGACGGTAAATCCGCCCGTCACCATTTATTCCAACATTGTAAAACAAGCGGTTTTTGCCTACGCCAGCGACCCGGCCATCACTCCTTCAGTTCTCTTTGGTCCCTCATTGGGTCCGACCAACTATTTTCTGCCCATGGCCGCGCAGTTCATCACCTATGCGACGAACATGGTGACGAAGCAGTTGCAGGCCAGCACCATTTATGTGGTGGATGATCTGGCGGCCGTTGGCACCAATGGCATGCTGTTCCAGAACTCGTATCGCAACTCCGGCGGGATTTGCACTGCCCCGACCTACCGGCCGAATAGCGTCGTTGTTCAACGGAGTGAGCCTAACGAATATGCCAATGGATCGAGCGGCTTTGGAACGCCGCCGGCTGATTTTTTCTATTTTTCTGGAATTGAAACAAATACATATACCGTCCCGCCGCCGACGAATTATACTTACTATTCCAACTATTACGTTATTGGCAAAGGAGACGCTTATTCCGCGCTGGTTGACAATCTGGCGGCGGAGCCGCCGGCGGGATTCTCCATCACCAACGCGCCGGGCCGGATTGAAGTTTATGCCAAGGATATAGATCTGACCAAGGTGCGGATGAGCGCCGCCGGCCTCATCAAGATTCAAGCGAGCAATCTGATCAGCAGCGCCGGTGCCACCATGGACTGCCAGAATTTGAGTTACAATCTGGGTTCGACCAATGGACTGTTGAACATCACGAATCTGGCGGGTCAAAGCGTCCAGCGGTTGCACGGGACGGTCTCCGAGTGGAGCATGGTGTGGACCAATTACCTGATACAGGTATATCAAAACTATGTCACCAATTCGGCGGCGACGAACGCCCCGTTTTTCAGCAGGTCCGACATCACCAATGTGACCGAGGTGGATCTGGCTATCACGGTGGTGGACGGGGGCAGCCTCTTGACCACTGTCCCGGTGAGCGTTTTGAATCTGACGCTGCACAGCACCAACATGATCGTCAGCGATACCATGAATGTCGCCAATACGCTGCTGTTTGACGGACAGAGCCTCACCATCAATGGCGGGCTTGTTCTCGATCCAATAAACCTCCCGACATGGAGCAGCGTCATTGCGCCCACCTTGCGTTACTTCACAAACAATGGCGATCTTCAAATTGCCAACAGTGCGCATTTTGGTTCCGATGGGGCGACGAATTATGCCGTCTTTGCCAATAATGGAACGATCACTGCCGGCAGCGAGACGATTAACAGCGGTGTTTTCCTAAGCGGCGGCAGTCAAACGGCCTTGGCCGGCTATTATGCCACCATGGTGTCCGGCAAAGTTGAAAATGGCAGCATTTCTTCCGGGCAGGGCGCGCAGTTTGCCGCTACGACCTTAAAACTAAACCAAGCTACAATAACGGCTGGTGATCAGTTGTATTTTTATGTGACCGGCTCCCTGTTCGACGCCGGCGGTGGTTCCGGCAATATATTGACCTGCAACAACGGCTTTGATCTGGCGGTCAAGCCGACCACCGGCGACCTGCTGGGCACGGCGCTTGAAACCATCACCCCCACGTTTGCCAGCGTGAGCCATTACTGGTCGGGCTTGGACAAGGGGGTTTCATCCGCCGGTTACACGAACAACGAGGCGGTGGGCCAGTTGATCTTGAACGAAGGGGCAGGCAGTCAGTTTGTATTTCATGCGACGGGCGTCACCAACGCCATTTATGTGGATCTGCTGGATTTGTCCCAATGCCCCGACTTTTTGGATCCGAGTGTGCTGACGATTGATCCAAATTTTGTGATTTACTATGCCGCCACCAAACTGCCGTCCTCGTTCACGGTTCCGCCCAACACCAACGGCATTCCGCAGGAACCGGAAGAATTCTTGAACGGCCAGCTCGGCGGGCATTTGGTCTGGGTCAACAGTTTTGCCGGCCCGAACAGTTCGGTGGATGTCTTGATCAACGGCCAGACGGTCCAAGTCAACAAGGCGTTGCGCTATAGCAAAATCATTGATTCAAACGGCAACGGCATCGCGAACTATTACGATTCCAATCCATTCAACCTGCCTCCGGCCGTCCTGTTCGGTTCGATGGCTACCAACAATCCGCCGCCGGGAAATAAATTTGCGATTTCATGGACGGCGGCGGCGAACACGGTGTATCAGGTGCAATACAGCACGAACATTGCTCCGGCAGTTTGGACGCCTTTGTTGAGCTATACCAACAGCGCTCCCAACAGCGTCGGCGTGACGGTATGGGACACCAATGCGTTGGCTCGCCAGCGATTCTATCGTGTGAGCCACCCGTGACGACGCCGGGGATAAAAAACAACCTAGCCCGGTTACTGTGAATTGAAATTTTGAAGCGATGAAAAACGGATATTTCAGAAGTCTGTCCACTGCGGCGTGCGCTGCGCTGGTGTTTTTGTCCACCGGGTCGGCCCCGGCGGCGGATAAAATGTTATCCGGCCATGTGCCGGCGGCCGCGGCGAATCTGACCGCCACTGGTGCGCTGCCGGCGGCCACGAGTCTGCATTTGGCTATCGGCTTGCCGCTGCACAACCAGGCGGCGCTGGACAGTCGGCTGCAACAAACCTATGATCCCGCCAGCCCCTATTACCATCATTACCTGACGCCGGAACAATTCACGGAAATGTTCGGGCCGACGGAGGTGGATTATGCCAGTGTTTTGAGTTTTGCCCGGACCAACGGTCTGACGGTGGACGGCACCTATTCCAACCGGATGGTGGTGAATGTGAGCGGGGCGGCCTCGGACATTGAAAAAGCCTTTCATGTGAAGATGCAGGTGTTTCAGCATCCGTCGGAAAACCGGAGCTTTTACGCACCGGATGTGGAACCGACCGTGGATGCCAGCCTGCCCATTCTGAATGTGCAGGGCATGAACAATTATAATTTGCCGCGGCCGATGTTGCACAAAGCTCCCCTCGCCGCCGGCCAGCCAGCAACGGGTTCCGCGCCGGGTGGCGGTTATATGGGGCGAGATTTTCGCAACGCCTATCTGCCCGGAAGCACCTTGGACGGAACCGGCCAGATTGTCGGACTGATGCAATTTGACGGCTATAATCCGAGTGACATCGCAACCTATGAGAGCTTGGCCGGATTGCCCAATGTTCCGTTGCAGAATATTTTGCTGGACGGGTTTACCGGATCACCAGGTAGCGCCAATGGTGAGGTCTGTCTGGACATTGAAACCTCCATTTCCATGGCCCCGGGTCTGACCAAAGTGGTGCTCTTTGAAGGGTATTATCCGGACTCTATCTTAAGCAGCATGGTGTCCCATCCCGAGATCAAACAGTTTAGTGCTTCCTGGGGTTACAGCATTGATGCGATGACCGATCAGCTTTACAAGCAACTGGCTATGCAGGGGCAGACCTTTATGAATGCCTCTGGTGATGGCGATGCCTGGGTGGCTGGGATACATCCGATCAGCTATGGCTGTCTCGAAGATACGAATATAACTCTGGTCGGCGGCACCACCTTGACCACGAGTGGAAAAGGCGGGGTGTATGTTTCGGAAACAGTTTGGAATTGGGGTTTTGCCAACAATGGCGACTACGCTTGGAATCCGGATGACTATTGGGGCAGCAGCGGCGGTGTCAGCGTCAACATCGGCATACCTGTCTGGCAGCAGGGTATTGACATGTCCAAAAACAAGGGTTCCACCACCATGCGCAATGTGCCGGATGTCGCGCTGACCGCTGACAATGTCTTTGTGGTGTCCGATAATGGCAGTCAGGGCAATTATGGCGGCACAAGCTGCGCTTCGCCGTTGTGGGCGGGTTACATGGCCCTGGTCAACCAGCAGGCGGTCGCCAACAATAATCCGTCCATTGGCTTTCTCGCGCCGCAGGTTTACGCGATCGCCAAAACGGCCAGCTACACGAATTGTTTTCACGACACCATCACGGGCGACAATGCGTGGGATCAAAGCCAGGGCAACTATGTTGCGGTGCCCGGCTATGACCTCTGCACCGGCTTGGGCACACCGAATGGAATTAATCTGATCTATGCCCTCGCCGGAAGATCGCCGGCCACCGGCTTTTTGCAGGCCAGCGTCAATCCGTCGTCCGGTTCAACGCTCCTGAATTCCCAGTCCCAGACGGTTTTCGTCACCGTCAATAACGGCGGTTATGACGTGACCAACGCCACTGTCACGGCGGTCATCCCGGGAATCGGCAATTTGACCTTCACCAATACCAGCAAGCCGCCGGGTGCGGTTTATAGCGCCGTGCTTCAGGTTCCTGCTTCAGTCAGTTCCCTGACCATGCCGGTGGTGGCCACCGCAACCAACGTGGTCGGAACCACTAATGTGGTCTATTATTCCGTTGTTCCGGTGCCGGCCAATGATAATTTTGCGAATGCTACCAAGGTGCCGGTCGCGGGCGCAACGTATCTGGCCAACAACCAGTTTGCCACCTTGGAAAATGGCGAGCCGGCGCACGATGGTGACGCCAGTGATGCCGCTTCATTGTGGTGGAGTTGGACGCCGACCACCACCGCGAATGTGCTCATTGACACCATCGGAAGCAAGATTGACAACGTGCTGGCGGTCTATACCGGTTCCGTTTTGGTCACTCTTCAGCCGGTGGTGGCGACCAATGGCAGCGTGGCGCAATTCAAACCGGCCCATGTCAGTTTCAATGCCCGGGCCGGCGTGACGTATCGCATCGCCGTGGCCGGCTCCAGTTCCAGTTCGCTCGGTTCGCTGGTGCTGCACATCACCCCCGGCGGGCAGTTGGATACGGCCGCGCCATCCGTGTCCGTCATCAGTCCGTTAAGCGGCTTGACCGTGACCAGCCAGGGCGTCCAACTTTTCGGAACGGCCACTGATCCGCTCCCCAATGCCAGTGGTGTCAGTCAGGTTATGGTGAGCGCCAATGGCGTCTACACCATTGCCACCGGGACGACCAATTGGGTGGCGGCGGTCGCCTTGCAGCCGACCTTGAACATCATTCAAGTCAGCGCCGTGGACGCAGCGGGTAATGTTTCTTCGCCGGTGACCGTCGAGGTCAATTATCTGGTGCCGACCGTGGCCAACGACTTTTTTGTCAATGCCATCCCGTTGACTAATACCAGCGGTGTGGTTTCCATGGGCAATACCAATGCCACCAAGGAAGTTGGTGAACCTGATATTGCTGGCAACCCCGGCGGTAAATCCATCTGGTGGTCGTTCACCGCGCCGGCGGACGGCGTGCTGACGTTGAACACTACCAATTCCACCTTTGACACGCTGCTCGGTCTTTTTACCGGCCCCGACGTGGCAAATCTCACCGCCATTGCCGAGAATGACGATGCGTATGCCGGCGCTCCCGGCGGGTTCAGCTTCATCAATCAAGCCGTCAGATCCGATCAGGTCTATTATGTAGCCGTGGACGGTTTTGACGGCGCATCGGGAACGGTTTCCTTGAGCTATTTATTTGCACCGGCGACGGTTTATCATCTTGCGGCCAGCAATACCGCCGGCGGAATGGTTCAATTGATTATCACCAATTCTTTGGGCGGCATCGCGACGCTGCCGGGACAATCTGCAGATTTTGCGAAGGGTTCAGCCGTGACCCTGTCGGCGGTTTCGTATGCCAGTGAGCAGTTTAATAACTGGAGTGGCGACGTGTCTTCGTCAGTCAATCCGCTGGCCGTTGTCGTGCAGACCAACTTGAGTCTGACGGCCAATTTTGGTTCGATTCCTTTCACGGACGGATTTGAATCGGGAGGCTTGACGCACCTTGCTTGGAGCACGGCCGGTGACGCGCCGTGGTTTGTTCAGACCAACGTCGTGGCTCAAGGGCGGTATGCCGCACGTTCGGGCGTCATCACCGACAGCCAGACTAGTTCTTTAATTCTCACCACTAATTTCATCGCCGGCATTGGCTCGTTTGATTTCAAGGTCAGCTCCGAGACCAACTGGGATTTCCTCAATTTCTATGTGAACGGCGTGCTGTATAAGCAATGGTCCGGCGAAGTTGGCTGGGCCAACTATTCGTTCGCCTTGAACGCCGGCACGAATACGCTGGAATGGTCCTATGTAAAAGATCCCAATATCAGCTCCGGGCTGGATGCCGCGTTCATAGATGATGTGAACTTGCCGCTGAACAATGTCTATAACGGTCCGGCGCCGCAACTTCAATTGCAGGTCCAGAATAACGGCTCCTTCCTGATGACGATCAGCGGGCAGGCTACTGGGACTTGCGTCATTCAAACCTCCACCAACTTGGTGAGCTGGCAAAACATTTCAACCAACCCCGCCACCGGCGGAACCATCCAGATAGCGATTCCCGCCAACCCCGCCAACCCAGCGCTGTTCTATCGATCCATAGCATTCTAATCTGATGCTGGCAATTCTGCATTGACGTTTTGCCGTCGGCCTTGAAAACATTGCCACGGGCATGAAAACATTTGGCTTAACCGGCGGCGTGGGGATGGGCAAATCCACCGCCGCCGGTTTCTTTTCCGCGCACGGCGTCCGCGTGGTGGACACCGACGAAATTGCGCGGCAGCTCGTTCAGCCCGGCCAGCCGACGCTGGCGGAAATTCAAGCCGCGTTCGGCCACCATCTCCTGGCTCCCGACGGCACCTTGCAACGCGACGAACTGGCGCGCATCGTTTTCGCCCGCGAAGCCGACCGAAAAAAACTCGAAGCCATCCTGCACCCGCGCATCCGCGCCGGTTGGCGCGCGCAACTGGAAACCTGGCGCAAGGAGGATTGCGCGCTCGCCCTCGTGGTCATTCCGCTTTTATTTGAAACCGGGGCGGAATCACATTTTGAAAAAATCATCTGCGCCGCCTGTTCGCCCGCCGCCCAGCACGAACGGCTGGCCGCGCGTGGCTGGAGCGCGGAGCAGATCCGTCAGCGCATCGCCGCGCAACTACCGGTCGGACAAAAGATCGCGCGCTCCCATTTCGTGCTGTGGACGGAAGGGTTGCTGGCGTCACATGCCCGGCAGGTGGAACTGGTTTTGCGCCGGATTTGAAGGGGTTTTCGCTGGGGACAAATTTTGGCCCGTGTCCCCAGAACTGGTGACTCGCCGTAAACCGGCGTTTTGTTAATGTAATGACGTTGGCGGTGGTGACCACCAACAAAGATTTAAGTGTGTTGTTCTCTTGGAGGCCGGAGTTGTGTCCGGCCTCTTTTTCTTTTCTCCGGCTACGGATGAGTTGACTCCGGCCGCATGTCTGTCAACAATCACCCATCATCGTCAGTTAAAAATTAAAAAACCATGAAGCCATTCCTGAACCCGGCCAGATTATTCACCTGCGTCACGCTGTTGCTGCTGGCCGCCGGCTGCGCCACCACCAAGCACACGGAAACTTTTCTCACCGCCGCCGGCTTCAAGGTGGTCGCGGTCACCACGCCCAAACAGGAACAAAAGCTCAAGGCGTTGCCGCCGGGCAAAATCACCACGATCCAGCGCAACGGCAAGACCTACTATGTTTTCCCGGACGTGGCGCACGACCGGATTTTTCTCGGCACACCGAACGATTATCAGAACTATCTCCAGATCGTCGCTGACAATAAAATCGCCGAGCAGGATCGCATGGGCGCGGAAATGGAATCGGCGGACGGCGGCGGCTGGAATGACTGGGGTTCCTGGGAAATCATCACCGTGACGCCGAATTAACCTTCTGGTTCAGCCGCATTTTTTTCCGGCTGGTGCGGGCGTGTGCCGGCAGGTTGCCATGGTTTCTAGCTTCGCTGCTTTGATTTTGCGCTTGGCAAAATGTTTATCCAGAAAAGACTTTGCGTCCTTCGAGCGCAATTTTCCGTTTCCCATTCGTCACATGGTTTTAACCCGGCCGTCTTTGTGTTTGGCGCAAGGCCGGCTAGGTTGTCAGCATGGTGCCGCGTATCTTGATCGTGGATGACGAGAATGATTTCATCGAGCTGTTGCAATACAAACTCGCGGGGCACGGCTATGACCTGATCGTGGCCAACGACGGCGTCCACGCCTTGAGCCAGGCGCGGCAGATGAAGCCCAGCCTCATCCTGCTGGACATCCTGCTGCCCGACCTCGACGGCCTGTCGGTCTGCGAAATCCTGCGCCGCCAGCCGGCCACCAAGAAAATCCCGATCATTTTCATGAGCGCGCTTTCAAGCGAAGTCACCAAGCGCACCGTGGCGATGCACGCGGAGGATTTCTTCACCAAGCCGCTGGACTTGAATCGGCTGGAAAAACGCATTGAGGAACTGCTGCCACACGAGCCGGTGGCGGAATGATTTTGCTGTGGCGGCGCTCTGTAAGCGCCATTTCGACGGTCGCAGACCGTCCCTACCATCAAGTTTCTTCACGCACTTCGCTTGACACGTCGGCGCGTAATCTTCATTTTTAGGGGAGTTTAAGGATCGTGTTAAGGAACTAAATGAGCGCACCACATAATTTATTTAATACTCTTCAGTCGTTTGATCTCGGCAACGGGAAACAAGGAAACTTTTACTCGCTGCCCGCGCTGGAAGCCGCCGGCGTCGGTCCGATCTCCAAATTGCCGATTTCCATCCGCCTCGTGCTGGAATCCGTCCTGCGCAACTGCGACGGCTTGAAAGTGCAGGAGGCGAATGTGAAGGAACTCGCCAACTGGCGGCCGACCGAGTCGCGCACGGCGGAAATCCCGTTCGTGGTCGCGCGCATCGTGCTGCAGGATTTCACCGGCGTGCCGCTGCTGGTGGACTTGGCGGCGATGCGCACCGCCGTGGCCAAGCTCGGCAAAAATCCGAAAATCATCGAGCCGCTTGTGCCGGTGGATCTGGTCGTGGACCATTCCGTGCAGGTGGATTTCGCCGGCGCGGCGGATTCCATGGCCAAGAATCTGGATCTGGAATTTTCCCGCAACCGCGAGCGTTACCAATTTCTCAAGTGGGGCATGCAGGCGTTCGACACCTTCAAGGTCGTGCCGCCGGGCATCGGCATCGTGCATCAGGTGAACTTGGAATATCTCGCCAAGGGCGTGTTGAGCGCGGATGGAGTTTATTATCCCGACACGCTCGTCGGCACGGATTCGCACACGACGATGATCAACGGACTCGGCATCGTGGGCTGGGGCGTTGGCGGCATCGAAGCTGAGGCGGGCATGTTGGGCCAGCCGGTTTATTTCCTCACGCCGGATGTCGTGGGCGTGCATCTTACCGGTGCGATCCGCGAAGGTGTCACCGCGACCGACGTGGCGCTCACTGTCACGCAAATGCTGCGCAAGGCGAAGGTGGTCGGCAAGTTCGTGGAATTTTTCGGCCCCGGCGCGGCGGCGTTGCCGCTGGTGGATCGCGCGACCATTGCGAACATGGCGCCCGAATACGGCGCAACGATGGGCTTTTTCCCGATAGACGAGGAATGCGTGAATTACCTGCGCGCCACCGGCCGCAGCGAGGAACATTGCAAGCTCTACGAAAATTATTACCGCGCGCAGGGGCTTTGGGGCATCCCGCAGGCCCACCAGATTGAATACTCGCAGGTCGTCGAATTGGATCTCGCGACGGTTAAGCCCAGCGTTGCTGGTCCGAAGCGGCCGCAGGACCGCATTGAACTGGGCAACCTGCGCCGCGAATTTTTCAACGCCATTCAACGGCCCGTCACGGAAAGCGGTTTCGGCAAGACACGCCAGGTGCTCGGCAAGTCGGTGAAAGTCGAGATGGCTTCCAAGAAAAAAGCGAATGTTGGCACTGGCTCGGTGCTGATCGCCGCCATCACGAGCTGCACGAACACCAGCAATCCGAGCGTGATGCTCGCCGCCGGTCTGCTCGCGAAGAAGGCCGTCGAAAAAGGTCTCAAGGTGAATCCGGCGGTGAAGGCGTCGCTTGCGCCCGGATCGCGCGTGGTGACCGATTATCTCAAGAAGACCGGCCTCCAGCCGTATCTGAACAAGCTGCGCTTCAATACCGTCGGCTATGGCTGCACGACGTGCATCGGCAATTCCGGCCCGCTCGATCCGGCCATCGAGGACGCCGTGGTGAAAAATGATTTTGTCACCGCCAGCGTGTTGTCCGGCAACCGCAATTTCGAGGCGCGTGTTCACCAGAACGTGAAGTCGAATTTCCTGATGTCACCACCGCTCGTCGTCGCGTTCGCGCTGGCCGGCCGCGTGGATATTGACTTGAGCTGCGAACCGCTAGGCAAGGATCTGGACGACCAACCGGTCTTCCTCGCCGACCTCTGGCCCACGTTGCAGGAAATCCGCGATGCGATGCAGTCCGCGCTCAAGCCGGAGGTTTTCCGCAAGCTTTACAAAAATTTCGCTGCACAGAACCCGAAGTGGAACGAAATCCCGTCGAGCGTCGGCAACGTGTATGAATGGGACCGCAAGTCCACCTACATCCAGGAGCCGCCGTTCTTTGAGAATTTCTCAATGACGCCCGGCGGCATCAAGCCCATCACCGGCGCGCGGGCGCTTGGCATTTTTGGCGACTCGGTCACGACCGACCACATTTCGCCCGCCGGCGCGATCAAGAAATCTTCACCCGCCGGAAAATTTCTAGAGGAGAACGGCGTCGAGTTCGCCGACTTCAACAGCTACGGCTCACGGCGCGGCAACGACCGCATCATGACGCGCGGCACGTTCGCCAACGTCCGCATCAAAAACCTCATGCTCGCCGGCCAGGAAGGCGGCAACACTTTCGGGCCGGACGGCCAGAAGACTTCCATCTACGACGCGTCCATCGCGTATCAGGCGAAGGGCACGCCGCTCATCGTGATTGCCGGACAGGAATACGGCACCGGCTCCAGCCGCGACTGGGCCGCGAAGGGCACAAACCTGCTCGGCGTGAAGGCCGTCGTCGCGCAGAGCTTCGAGCGCATCCACCGCAGCAACCTCGTCGGCATGGGCGTGCTGCCGTTGCAGTTCAAGGAAGGCACGACCTCGTATAGTTTGAAGCTCGACGGCACGGAGACCTACGACATCGTCGGCCTCGATGCGAACATCAAACCACAGCAGGATTTGACGCTCAAGATCACACGCAAAGACGGCTCCGTGGAAAATGTCCCCGTCCGCTGCCGCATTGATACGCCCATTGAGATTGACTACTACCAGCACGGCGGCATTTTGCCGTATGTGCTGCGGCAGTTGGTCGCGAAGGCGTGATTTAGCCATAATAAACAGAATCTCTAGAATTTTTTTGAGCTGTAATGCTGGCTGAAATCCATGAATTAGGAAATTTCAGTTGGAAAATGGCCACGCCGCAGTAGTTTCGCCTTTTTTATTGCGGCCAGGTTTTTCATTCGGAAATATGTTTCTTTCCGGCCAATGAATTGAGGTTGCCACAAGACTTGTTGTAATCTCTGCTCATGTCTTCTCTCAAACTGCAAAAGAGGTTTGTTAGTCAGACTATCACTATCTTCATTAGGCGGCCAATCTTTGGAATTATTCCACACGCATCGCATAACGTGATCACGGCGGGATAAAGCCACCCGGTTTTCTTGTGAACCAAAGGATGACTGTGAAACCAGTTCTACAGTTTCGCCAAGGACTGCCGATAATAATAGAAGTGGTTGAATACTGCAATCGCGTGAGACGGGTTTGCACTTGAAACGTCTGTAGCCTCCCCGCTATCCAACCGCAGACCGTCTGGGCCGAATTTGTGAAATTATGAAGTTGAAAATTGTCCGATTCATCAGCCTGTCGGTTTTGCTCTGGCTTCCAATTTCAGGCAGCGGAGCGGAACTGGGCACCCGCCAGCGGACGATCACGCCGGTTGCCTTGACAAACGTGCCGACAATTCTCGTGTCAGACCTTTCGCTTTATGCGGTTGATGGCTACAGTCACTGGCAGTGGGGTCCCGGCTCGGACGAAGGCCAGCTTTGGACCACCAACGCGCCCGCCGGCTACGCGGGAGCTACCAATGCCGCGAAGCTGTTGACTTTCTTTTGCATTAGCGACATCCACATCACGGACAAAGAATCTCCTTCCCAGTCAATCTGGCCTGGCTACCAGACTGCCGCCGGTTTCACCACCAATTCACCCCCGCCCGGCAATGGTGACTCCTCGTGTTATTCGCCGGTGATCCTCCGCACGACCCAGGTGCTCGACGCGGCCGTGCGGACCGCCAACGACTTGAACCGGCTGATGTCGTTCGATTTTGGCATGTCGCTCGGTGATGATTGCAACAGCGCCCAACATAACGAGCTTCGCTGGTTTATTGATGTGCTGGATGGAAAATATATCACGCCCAGTTCCGGCACCAATGCCGGTGCTGCCACGATTGATTATCAGAAACCGTATCAGGCCGCCGGGCTGAATCCGGCCATCCCCTGGTTTCAGGTGCTCGGCAACCACGATCATTTTTGGTGCGGGTGTCTGGTGGTGAATGATTACCTTCGGCAATCCGCCACCAACAATTCGGTTCTGCTACTGGGAGACATAATGACCCCCCAGCGCGAAAACATCCGCACGGATTTTATGGGCACGCTGGACGGCACCACGCCTTACGGCACTGTCACCAATTCGGGACCGGTTACCAACTACATTGTTGATGGCGTCACCAACGCCCCGACGGTGGCGGCCGATACCAACCGCTATTCCCTGACGCGCAGCAATTGGATGGCTGAATTTTTCAACACCACTTCAAAGCCGGTCGGTCACGGTTTCTCCCCGGCCAATGTCACCAACGACTTTGCCTGCTACAGCTTCATGCCGAAGCCCAATCTGCCGCTCAAGGTCATTGTGCTTGACGATACCATGTCGGACACGGATTTCGATTTCAACGGACAAGGCAGTCTGGATGAAACCCATTTCAACTGGCTGACCAACGAACTGCAACTGGGGCAGGACGCGGATCAGCTCATGATCATTGCGGCGCACATCCCGATAGAACTGATTGACGTGCCGGAAGGCACCAATCTGGTTTCCGTCTCCGAACCGCAGTTGCTGACCGCGCTGCATAGTTATCCCAATCTCATCGTGTGGGTCGCGGGCCACATGCACCGGAATAATATCAAATCGGAAATGACCACGAACGGTCCTCCCGCCGGTGACTTCTGGGAGATCGAAAACCCGTCCTTGAGAGATTACCCCGAGGAGTTCCGCACGTTTGAAATCCTCCGCAACACCGACAACTCCATTTCCATCAAGACGACCGACATTGATCCGGAGGTCACGCCGGGATCGAATGCGGATGAATCCCGCGGTTATGCCGTCGGTGCCGCGCGCATATTTGCGGTGCCCCTCGCGGCGCCCACGAATAACAGTGTCAATCTTGCCAACTGGAATTTCACCGATACCGGTTCCTACACGACCAACGCAGATCTGGTCAAGTTCCTGACCCCGCACATGCAAGCCGTGATGGCCAATTACGGCGGGCCGTTGGGGCATCATGTGGCCATTGATTCAACCGGCACCAGCGTGATGATCAATTTCCTTGGTGAATTGCAATCGGCGAACACCCCGGCTGGACCGTGGAATGATGTCACCAATATCAGCCCCTGCACGGTATCGGCTACGAACAGGGCAAATTATTACCGCGCAGTTGAGTGACGTAAAAAAGTTGGACTAACATGAACTAACATAATAAAAGTAGATACCATGAATCCAATCACTCCTGACCCCGAACTCCAACCATTAACCCTGCGCCGCAAGGTGGTTGCCGGCGGTTTTCTTAAGGCGATTCTGGCAGTTCTGTCGCTCGCTGTCGTCATGGAATCGCCGGTGCTGGCGCAGACGACTAATGCGGCGGATGATGGCACCATTCTCAAGCAAATCATTATCTTTGGCCGCCATAGCATCCGCTCGTCGGTCACGGAATCCAACACCTTGCTACAGGATGCCGTTGATACTTACCCAACCTTCGTCGGGGTTCCCCTCGGCTACCTGACTCCGCACGGACGACTAGCAGCCGGCTTGCTCGGTTCCTATTTCCACGAATATCTGGTGCAGCAAGGAGTGCTGTCGGGTGACACGAACACCGACCTAGCCCGTTCGTATTTTCGCGCCAATATCATTCAGCGATCCTACATCACCGCTGCCCAATTTGGGGCGGGGTTGATCCCGGGGGCCAGCATACCGGTTCACACCTATAACCCGACGAATCTCGCCGACCCGGTTTTTGATCCCCTTTTGGCCGGGGTGGCGACAGTGGACGCCGCCCGCGCCGTGACCGAAATTCAAGGCATCTACGGCAGCGGAAGCAATCTGATGTCCGCCTACAGCGGAGAGCTTTCCCTGATCAGTAAAGTGCTCTATCCGCCGGGAACCCAGCCGACTGGCACCAACCAAGGCTCGGAGGATCCCACCACCAATCTGTTTACGCTGGTGACCAATACGCCTCTAGCATCAGCTCCACCACCGTATGCGACGGGTGAGGTGATTAACATGGGCGGACTGGATGCAACCGTGTCCGCCGCCGATCCGTTTGTCATGCAATACGCGGATGGTTTTGCGACCAACGACGTGGCGTGGGGCCGGCTGACGTTGGATACGCTGTCGCAACAGACCCGGCTGGTGACCCTGCAATTTGATATTTGCATGCGCCAGCCCTATCTGGCCCGGGTGCAGAGTTCGAGCGCGGCTTCCCACATTCTGCGTTCCATGCTTCAGGTCACGGGCGGGGTCCCGCTGGACGGTGCATTGGGGACGCCCGAATCGCAGGTGCTGGTCATTGTGAGTTCCGACGGTTTTGTGGCGGGATTGGCGGGACTGCTGAACGTTCACTGGCTGCTCCCCGGCTATCAACCGGACTTTTGCGCCCCCGGCGGTGCCCTGGTTTTTGAACTGCGGCTGGTAACCGCGACCGGACAGTATCTGGTCCGCGTATTTTATACCGCCCAAACCTTCGACCAGTTGCGCCATCTGATCCCGCTGAACCTTGGTGCGCCACCGGCCACCCAGCAACTCTTGGTTCCCGGTGGCAGTTCGGCCACGAATCTGGATGTTGATTTTACCACCTTCACCAATCTGATGAACGCCGCCATCGGCCTGGAATATGTGCAGCCATTCACGAATGATGTTCCGCCGGGCGTGCTGGATCCTTACACCGCCGATAATCCGACGAACATCACGGTCGGCGCCAGCAGCAACACGCTTACGATCTCATGGCCGGCCGATCATATTGGGTGGACGCTCCAAGCCCAAACCAACGGCTTGAGTTCCGGCCAGTGGTTCGATCTGCCCGGCTCCGGCGTAGTGAATGCGGTGGTCACCACCTTAGACCAAGGCATCCCGTCCGTTTTTTATCGCCTGCGCGAGCAATAACCGGAATCCAAAATAATTTCCTATCCATTCGATCAAAACTATGAGATTGAACCTTGCCCCAATCATCTGTTTCACCTTGCCACTCTGGCTGCCGCTTTCCGGCAACGCAGCGGAACTGGGCACTCGCCAGCAGACGATCTGCCCGTTGCCCGTAACGAACGCGCCGGTGCCACCGATTTTCCCGTCAGCTGTTTCCAATTATGCGGTCTATGGCTACAGTGCCTGGCGATGGGGTCCGGGCGAGGATGAAGGCCAGTTGCTCACCAACATGCCCGCCGGTTACCCGGGAGCCACCAATGCCGCGCGGCTGTTGTCTTTTCTCTGCCTCAGCGATGCTCATATCACCGACAAAGAAACGCCCTGTCAGGCGATCTATTTGGGCTACCAGGGCACTAACGGTAGTGAACCAGCGACCTATTCGCCGGTGATGCTTTACACCACCCAGGTGCTCGACGCCGCCATCCGAACCGCCAACGCCGTGAACCGGCTGTTGCCGTTCGATTTCGCCATCTCGCTCGGCGATGACGCCAATGGTCCGCAGTATAACGAACTCCGCTGGTTCATTGATGTCATGGATGGAAAATATATCACGCCCAGCTCCGGCACCAACGCCGGGGCAACCACCATTGATTATCAAAAACCTTTTCAGGCTGCCGGCTTGAACCCAGCCATCCCCTGGTATGCGGTGCTCGGCAACCACGATCAATTCTGGATGGGTGGATTGCCGGTTGCAGACTTTCAGCAAGCCTTCACCAACACGGACGTCCTCCTGCTGGCCGGCAATTACATGGGAACGATTGACGGCAACACGCCTTATGGTGATGTCATTGACGTCGGGTCGCCCACCAACTTCGTAGTCAATGGCGTCACGAACTTGCCCACCGTGGCCGCCGATACCAACCGCTATGGTTTGAGTTCGAGCAACTGGATGAGTGAATTTTTCAACACTTCTTCTCAGCCAGCTGGCCACGGCTTCAGCCAGTGGAACATCACCAATGACTTTATCTGTTACAGCTTTGAGCCGAAGACAAACCTGCCGCTCAAGGTCATCGTGCTGGACGACACCATGACGGATCAGGACTATGATCCCAAAGGCCAGGCGGGTCTGGACACCAATCAACTGGCCTGGCTGGTGGGTGAACTGGACCGGGGACAGACCAATAACCAGCTCATGATCATCGCGGCGCACGAGCCGATTGCCGATTTTGACGAGCCCGGCAGTTCCAACTCGGTCATCTCCAGCACCAATCTGCTTGTCCTGCTTCACACCTATCCAAACCTCCTCCTGTGGATTTGTGGACACGTTCATCAAAATAACATCTACGCGGAAACATCAACAAATACGGCTCATCCCGAAAATGGCTTCTGGGAAGTTGAGACCGCCTCCCTGCGGGATTTTCCCCAGGAATTCCGCACGTTCGAGATTCTCCGCAACACCGACAATTCCATTTCCATCCGGGTGACGGACATTGATCCCGATGAAACCACCAATACTCCCGCCGCCGTGTCGCGCGGCTACGCCGTCGGCGCCGCCCGAATTTTTATGACGCCCTGCACCAACCTGACCGATACCGCGTCCTATGCGCATAATGCGGAACTGGTCAAGCAATTGACTCCCGCCATGCAGGCAGCGATTGCCGGTCTGGGCGGACCGCTGGGTTATCATGTGGCCATTGATGGTGACGGAACCGGAGTGACGATCAACTTTCTGGGTAAGTTGCAATCGGCCAGCACTCTGGCCGGACCGTGGAACGATGTCACCAATATCAGCCCTTACACTTTTTCAGCGACGAATACTGCGAATTATTTCCGTGCAGTTGAGTGATGGCAGGGATGAACTGACTGTGTCGGACGACACCACTGCCGCGACACCGCCTGAAAAATATGAACCATGAAATCACCGATGATTCAAACCATCAGCCTGCGGAGTCTGGTCTGGCTGCCGATTTCTGGCTGCGGTGCCGATCTGCCTTGACCACCCGCCAGCAAACGGTCATGGCCAGCTACGGCGCGCCGCTGGATCCATAACCTGACCATTGATTACAACAGAACCGGCGCGGCGATCAACTTTCTTGGTGAATTGCAACCGGCGAGCCGCTGCTGACATTTAATCCGTCGTTCGCCAAAGTTGGCCGGATTGAAGAACTGATGGCGTCGGGAGTTTTAGCCGCGCAATTGGGGGATGCGTTTCGCGGCTACGAATTATTCGAACACCCGTTGGAGCCAATCCAACTTGGAGCGAGCCTTCATGCACGACCAAGACGGTTTCTCCTCCGCTCGAAAGCGCCGTCGTAGCTCCCGCTTTGCCGGCGCAGTCCAAGCCGCTGCGCGCGGTTCGTTTGCGGTCTGGCCAAGTGCGCGGTTGATTCGCGGCGTGGAATCGTGTTATGCTGATTTTTTATGAGCAAACCTGCCTGCCCAATGTGCGAAATGACCGACGTTCTGGAATTCCCCGACAAATGGGAATGCGTCACCTGTGGTCACGAATGGCCGCGCGAAGCCGCGCCGGAAGTCGCCGCCGGCCCGCGCGTCGTCAAGGACGCCCATGGCAATGTGCTGGCCGATGGCGACTGCGTCATCCTGATCAAGGATTTGAAACTCGGCGGTTCCTCGGTGCTCAAGGGCGGCTCGAAATCCAAACCGATCCGCCTGGTGGATGGCGACCACGAGATTGACTGCAAAGTGGACGGCATCGCCGTCGGTCTCAAAGCCTGTTTCGTGAAGAAGGCATAACCGCCGGACATCCCGCGCGGGATAAAGATGGTGAAAAAATTCGGGCTGGAAATCCTGCCGCCGCCCGGCGCATGAGCATTGGACTAGACATCGGGTTGTGCGGTGGGCAACCCTGTCCGGGACGCATGATGCAACCAATCCAATCCTTATGGGCCTGACCAAGCTCGGCTGGAACGCCGCGCGCGACGAACAGTTCGCACCACACCTCGCGAAAGGTTTTATCCCGGCGCGCGTCGCGGTGGAGGACAAACATTTCTACCGCGTCTGGACGTCGGACGCGGAACTCCTCGCGCAAGTCACGGGCAAATTCATTCACGAATCGCGCCGCGATCATTCGGTTCTGCCCAAGGTCGGCGATTGGGTCGCCATCAAGCTCGTGCCCAATGAGGAAAAGGCCGCCATTCAGGCCGTGCTGCCGCGCTCCACGCAAATCACCCGCAAGACCAGCGGCCGCAACACCGCCGCGCAAATCCTCGCGACAAACATCGAGACCGTTTTTCTCGTCACCGCCGCCGATCCGACGTTCAACACCGCGCGATTGGAACGGATGCTCGTCATGGGCCACGAGAGTGGCGCGCGGCCGGTGGTGCTGCTCAACAAAATTGATTTGTGCGACGATCTTGAAGCCAAGCTCGCCGAAGCCACGCAAGCGGCGGGCGATGCACTCGTGCTCGCGGTCTGCGCGCTCACCGGGCGCGGCGTGAAAAAATTGGCGGCGTTAATCAAGCCCGGCGACACCGTCGCCTTCATCGGCACTTCCGGCGTCGGCAAATCCAGCCTCATCAACCAGCTCTATGGCGAAGACTTGATGCCGACGATTGAAGTGCGCACGCAGGATTCCAAAGGCCGCCACACGACCTCGTGGCGCGAAATGATTTTTCTGCCCAAGGGCGGCGTGGTCATTGACACGCCCGGCATGAGGGAATTTCATCTCTGGGGCGCGAGCGAAGGTGCGAAGGAAACGTTTCCCGAAATCGAAGCGCTTGCCGCTGACTGCCGTTTCCGCGATTGCACACACACGCAGGAAAAAGACTGCGCCGTGCTGACCGCGCTCGCCGCCGGCACTCTGCCGCGCGAACGACATGACAGTTTTGTGAAACTTCAGCGTGAAATCAGCCACCTCCGCGAAGTCGAGAAGCAGGCCAACTGGCAGTCCCGCAGCAAGAGCGACCGCGTGGCGCAGCGCACCTTCAACAAAGCCGTCACCCACCACAAAAGCCGGCGGTGAAACCGTAGCCAACCGCTGCCGGATCTCCCGCGCAGACGGAAGCTGGCGAAATAATTCGGGCGGGGATTCCTCCCGCAGCCGAAATTCAGTTTCCTATCGGTCAATCCCTAGCTTCGGAACAGCGGTCCGGCTCTTCGGAACGAAAAATCGTAGCTGCCTTTTCACGTTCCGATGCCACGAAACATAAAAACGGAGCTGCGAAATGATGTTCCGCAGCTATGAAATCATAAAAACTAGCTCCTTTCCGCCGCAAACTAGCTAGTTCTCAACGGAAACTAGCTACCGGACGTTGCACCGGAGCTACCGGTTGACGAAAAGTATCTCCCCCGCGCCGTGTCGGAGCTGCCGGCTGACGTTCCGTAGCTCCGGCACGCCGAGCGGGAACTGCCGCGCGTGGAAAAGTATCTCCGCCCCACCAAGCGGGAGCTACCGGACATCAATCCGTAGCTCCGCCGCGATGCAAACTAGCTAGTTTGCGCTGGAAACTATCTACCGGACGACAAAAAGGAGCTTCGGAATGATGCATCGGAGCCAAGAAACGCCGTTCCGCAGCCAAAACCCACTGAAAATGGCCGAAAAGTTGAAAATGGACACTCATACCATCCGACCAGCCCGCCGCTGAAGCCGCCACCAGACCTCCCGCGCGGGATGGAGATGGCGAAAAAATTCGGGCTGGAAATCTTGCCGCCGACCAGCGCGTGAGTGCGACTTTACCTTAATGCGGGAGAAACTTTATTTCTTTGGCTGTGCTGTTTCCTTAAGCATTTTATCAACCCGTGAGAGGAATTGGTTGCGCTTCTTAAAAGACCCAACGTGTTTCTTGATATTAGTGCGCACTTTTTCGAGGAGTTCAATTCTTGTTTCAGGATCGGTTTCCACCTCGGCGACGAAGCGCATTTGATCCTCGTAATACCAAGTGTAGTTGCTATCTCTTTCAATCCATCCAGTTAGCAAATTGAGCCGTTTGGCCGGACTAAGAAGAGGCAAGATGTGTTGGATTTTGAAATCGTTGTCTCCGTTCAGCAACGCCCTGACCTCTGGCCAAGCGCGGTCCTCATCAATAGCCATTAAAACCTGAAGGTCTGTTTCAGACCAATCAACCAAAAGCATCCCACGCTTCCGAAGGTCAAGCACCGCTTCGTAGGCTTCATTGCCTTGCATCCCTGTGAGGATGGTTTGAACCTGCGTTTGCCGAATGGGGTTTTTGATGAGCCTCAAAGCTGCCAATCTTTTTTCCGAAGAAAACTGTGTGAGTGATTCAGCAGCCGTGTCAGTTGATGGCCGGAAGCGTGTGGGTTTATCTGAATTTCCGTAAAGACCGGCCACAAGAATTGGAATTGAGGAATCATCACCAATCAGCGCCAAGGCTCGGGCACACGAGTTGCGCACATCGCGTTTGCCATGCCCAGCAAGTTCGTGAAGCTCTTGTAGAGCCGATTTTCCAAGGCGAACAGCCAAGTCAACTCCTCGTTGCCGTTGGGCTTCGTTTGCGGTCTTCAGCAGCTTGACCATCGTGGCCATATCTGGGTTTTGGAGACCAGCAGCGCCTTTCAACGAAGCCAAGACCCAACCGAAGGTAACGGACAAGTCTTCCAACGCGTCCTCAAGCGTCTGGTAACGTGCATTGGCTTCCCAAGCTGTCATGCGTGCCCAGATTGGCTCGAATGGTTCATACGCGCTCGAAATCAAACTGAGTTTTGGGGCGTTCGTCCGCACTGGCGGGATTGAAGTCAGCATCTCATAAAAAATACAGCCGAGTGCATAGATGTCTGCACGCCGATCAACCGCCGTTGCTTTTCCGAAGCGTTGTTCGGGCGCGTAATAGTCCCGATTAAGCAAACGCTCACTCTCAATTGTCTGGAGTCCGACAGTTACGAAATCTGGATTGACGTGTGCGATTCCCAAGTCTGCCACCCAAGGTGAGCCATCCCGGCTAATCAAGATATTCTCCGGCTTGAGGTCGCGATGAACAATCCCATGCGCGTGCAAGCAAACCACGCCAAAGGCTGCTCGCAGAAACATCCGAAGCTTTTTCTCGATCTGGATAGGATCAGAATCATTCCTGATTTCATTTCGCAGTGTGCCTGCGGCTTGAGGCATCATGTAGTAAGGAAGTCGGTATGTGCCCAATGTTACTGAACCAGAGCCAAGCGAAGGAACAATGTTTGGGTGCTTTAATCGGGCGGTTAAAGCAACTTCCTTCTCGAATCTCTCAAGCGCCTTTTCATCAAGGTCTCTCTTGTCAGGCGGAAGGTAAACCTTTGCTACGACCTTTTGGTTTTTCGCGTTTTGGCAAAGAAACGCAACCCCATTGCCACCACGACCAAGCTCGCGAACAATTCGGTAAGATTCATCACCGATTTTGAATTCAACGTCGTTAAGTTTTTCGATGACTCGTGATCGGTCCATACATTGAGGATTTAGGATTTATTTTCAGGGTTTCCAAACATCTTTTCCACCTTCGCCTTCACCGCTTCATCCATCTTGATGAGCGGCGGCCACGCGCGTTTGAAACCTTCGCCGGGGATTTTCTTCGTCGCGTCTATGCCCAGCTTGCTGCCGCTGGTCATGGTGTTGATTTTCATTTTTTCTTCGACCGGCGTTTCACGGTTTGCATGGTGGCCAGCGCGTCGCGCAGGACGGGAATGGTCAGCTTGTCCTTGGCGCGGTTCGCGGCGGTTTTGCTGGCCAGAATCCGTTCCAGCGAAAGCACCTTGAGTTTTTGCCGGCCCAGCGAAATGTCCACGCAGTTTTTTATTTCATCGGCAAAAGCGCCCAGGCCGTCCATGCGCAGGACGATGTCGAACAGTTCCGCGCCCGCGCCCGCAAGCATCGGCGGATTGAAGTTGCTCGGTGGAACATAAGCCGCGCCGACTTCCTGCAAGGCTTGGGAGATTTTCAATTCACCGAGGTTTTCAAACCAGAGGTCAACGTCCTGGGTAACGACCGGCGCGCCTTGCAGTGTGGCGGCGGAAAGCCCGACGACCATGAACCGCACCTTGCGCTTCAGCAAGACTTGCAGCAGGCGCAGTTCACTTTCTGAAAATGGCAGTGGCGCGGCCACGGATTAAGCTCCTTTGAAGGCGTTCCAATGGGGGTTGCTCCAGCAAAATCAAAGTGTGGCGGACGTTGTCGCGGTCGGCATCGGGATGCGCGGCCAGAACTTTTCCAACGCGCATTGACAAACGCCGCGCCCATC
>Ga0182030_10006110_pt1 | contig 25448 bp, 22 predicted proteins | sample 812S3MmetaG_FD_121299 | JGI IMG/M metagenome (GOLD analysis project Ga0182030, IMG submission 121299) | Permafrost microbial communities from Stordalen Mire, Sweden - 812S3M metaG (Illumina Assembly) | ecosystem: Environmental > Terrestrial > Soil > Wetlands > Permafrost | place: Sweden...
AGAGTTTCGGGACCACACGCTTTTGTCGTCCGCAAGGATGATGTCGTCAGGATCACCCTCCACGTCCACCGCAGCCCACCCCGCGTTCGTGACGTTCGCGAAACGCCCCTGGTAGTTGGGGTAAGATGGAACATATAATGAACCGATTTGGGCCAAGAGTCAAACGAATGTTTTGGCCAAACCGGCGGAACAGACCGAACTGATTGATTCCGTGTCGAAAACTTTTTTGTCGGGCACCGGAAAATCGCCCCGTTGGGCGCATGTTTTGGCGCGACGTCGCCCGTCGGCGAACAAAAAAATTGACACGTCGGGCAAATCACCTGCATCTCATCATCCTCGCCGCAGACGGATGACGCGCGTGAGCGGCTTCCGCCGAGAGCTTGGGCGGCGAGCCCATGAACCCGTTTGAAAATGGGCGCTCCAGTGTCTGGCCCCAAGCTTCGCTGAGCTTGCGCTTCAACCGCTATTTGGCAGACCCGGCGCAGCCATGGGACCAGCCGGGCTCCACCGAGGCGAAGGTCGACGCCGCCGGATCCCAAACCCTGAGTTCGGAGCCGGTGCTCGTATAGATCGGTGCTTGGTTGGCACAGAAGCCTTGCTCGACCGTCTCTCCGTTCCATCGGGTGAACCAATTTGGCATGGCGACAAACCAGGGCCAGTGAATCGGCTTGGTGTGCCAAAGATCGTCCATCATCCGTCGGCCGCTGTTCGCCGAGCGCTTGTAGAGTTGCCATCCAATTGCGCCGCCGATTTCCCAAGGCGCGCTCGCCGGCGCATAAATGGAATCCCGGTCTTCAATCAAAACGTAAAAGCTGGGATCGCTGGACGGGGGGTTGAAATCGTAGTCGGCCGGCAGGCGGGCTAGGCGCGCGACTTCAAAGTCCCAGGTATCTTCCCATTCCTTGAGGCGGGCGTGGGAAGTGACGGTCATCGTGAAAAGCAGGACCAGAGTGCCGGCAAGGGACAGGCCCCCGAGGCAACGGCCCCCAGGGTGCGCAGCGGCCTTGAGTTGCTGCCAGCCGGCGGCGGTGAGCAGTCCCATGCAGATCGAGGCGTAGGTCGCGATAACAATGGACGTCCGCGCCATGACGCCCTCCGCGGCCAGGCCGTAGCCGGCCGACGCGAACAGGATTCCTGCCGCGCCGACCCCGATCGTCATGACGATGAGAAAGCCTGCGGCTCGCGATGGACTTGTAGCCCGCGCCAGGCAGAGCGAGCCGAACGCCAATGACCCAACCAAAGCCAGCGCGAATGGAGTGACATGCTCCCGCACCGCGTGGATGTAGATACCGATGATTCGGGAATAGCCGCCGACAAACGTAAACAACCACCCGGGGTTGAAGGATTTGTGAATGCTGCCCGGGAAAAGCCGGTTGAAGGCGAGGCAGGCCATGTTCAGCAGGATGACGGTCGCCAACAGGGTGAGTGCGCTTCTGCCTGGACGGGTACCAGCCAGCACATGAGCGGCGATCAGGATCGTCAGCTCCTGAAAATAAAAGGCTTCATAGCTGAGATGGGAAATCGCCAGCAAGACGATGCCGGCGGATTGTTCCAGCACCTGATTGCGATTTGGCCCCACCAGGAGCCCCATTCCAAGGCAGAAGGGGATTACCGCCGGCGTGGCCGCCAGCATGCCCACGCTCCAGGCATAGGTACCGACGTTGGAGGGGAAACAGATGAAGGTCGCCGCGGCGATGCTGCCGCCCGCAAGGCAGCTTTCGGCCGAAACACCTGCGGACGCCGCGAGGCGTTTGGCAAGCCAGCCGACCGACATCGCCGTCAGGCCGAGTCCGGCGATGTTGATGATCTGGGAGCGGAAGGGCGACCAGTCCGCGAGGGTCTGGACCAGCCAGATCAGTGGAGCCGACGCAGGACGGGTGATGACGAGTTGCAGGATGTCCTGGAATGCGCGGGCCGAGCCGATATTTGGGTGCAGCAGGATGAGCCAGTCGTCACTGGAGAAGCCCAGACGCCAGGGTCTTTCCGCGCACAGCCAGAGCCACGCGATCGATGGAACGGCCGCGGCGGCGATGAGCTGAAGGGCTCTGGTTCGCCGCGGCGTTTGCGAAAATAGTGCGATCTCGTGCATCGTCGCTCAGGCCGCATTCTGCGGGATGCGAGCAGATCGCTCAATGGTCCGGGCCGAGCGACCGGGTCCGAGCACAAGCTCCATCTGCGACAGCTTTGCAAAGGGACGTCGGAGAAAATCAAACGCTGCCGCTCCCACCTGCAGCAGCGGCATGATCGGATGATAGATGGCGGGGCGCTCGGCGGTGATCTCAACGAGGCCCAGCCGGCGCAGCTCCTCCAGGATCGAAACGCTCCAGAATGGCGCTCCCTGGGTATAGGAAAAATGCAGTGTCTGGAAGCCGCACTCGCGGCTTAGACGTTCGAGACTGTCCTTGTGGAATAGCACGAAGTGCCGGGGTGTATGGTAGCCGCCCCAGGAACGATGTCGAAACAGCCTGGCGTCGAGCGCATCGAAGTTCGGGGTCTTGATGATCAGCCGTCCATCGGGCTTCAGAAGAGTGCGCGCCTTGCAAAGAACGGCCCTCGGATCGGATACGTGCTCGATGAGATTCAACATCAGGATCAGATCAAATCGATCCGTCTTGTCATATTCCTCGATCCGGCCGCGATAGTAGCCATGCCCCGCGAGTTCCGCCTGCGCGCCGGCGTTGGCATCGATGTCGATCACGCTGCTATGATTCACCCGAGAGTCGGCCGACTTTATCAGGTCCAGCAACCAGCCCGTGCCTCCTCCGACATCGAGGACGGAGAGCTCCGCTCCAGGCAGCTCGCGCAGAATCTTGCGGAATCGTTGCTTGTCGAGCCACTCCTTGGCCGCGACCACCAGCGATCGGTCCGTCTTCACGAACGAATAATAGTTCGGCGGATAGATCTCATCGAGTCTGTCGAACAGCATCGGATCGATGAACAACGTTCCGCAGGACTCGCAGAGGTAGAAGTCGAACTGCTTCTCGGAAGTATGGTATTCGATGTCGCTGGCCCGCGCGTAGTGCGCAACGGCGACGCCTGAGCAAAGAGGGCAGGTCGGCACGGGCTCTCACTCTCCAGGTCAAGCTGCGGGACGCTCGTGGAATCCGCCGGTCTCAATAAAGGCTGAAGAGTTGCAGGAACGTCGCTGCATAACTTGACCGGCGCGCCTCGATAATCGGAGCCAGTTCGGTTTCCATCAGGATGCTCTCCAGTTCCGGAAGATTGGTGTAGGAAACCTGCGGCTCCCAGTGGTGAAGCAGGTGACGGGTGAAGCCGGCGCCGCCAAAAGTGGCGGAGATTGGATCGTTGCCGAACATGCGGGTAAATGCGCCATGGTTCGTGCGGCTGTAGTCGATCGCCGGATCGGCATCGATATCGCGATGTTCGAGGAGCTGTCGCAAGCCGCCCAGGCTTGGGAACACCATGACGACGCCGACAATCCACGCAAGCGCGGACGGTATGCCGCCTGCCAGCAGCAGAAGTGCCACAATCAAGGTGTGGGCCGCGACGCCAGCGAACAGCAGTCGATCCATGTGCTTCGCGGCGCTGTTTTTTTGATCGGCTTCTGCGACATAGCGTGCGCGGGCGAGGAACACCCTCAAGGCTCGCACGCCAAACGCCGCATTGAACTGGAACACCAGATTGAGCGGGAGAAAGTACGAAATCTCGCTGTCGTCGACGGTTCCAAGGGCGCGGTGATGCTGGAAATGCACCAGCCGATATCGCTTCACACTGGTGCCGATGATCCAGCCGATCAGGCCGTCGCAGACGCGCTCGTTTGTCGTTCGGCGCGGCGCAAGATTGAAATGCGCGCCTTCGTGGATGAAGAGTTGAAGGTAGGCGATCCAATAGCCGATCAGCAGCGCTCCAGCCACGACCGTGAGGACCGGCGGCGAACCGACCAAAGACAGCCAGACCGTCAACAAACCGGAGATGATCAACATCCCGTAGCCCAGCGCAATGTCGCGATAAACGCGGGCGTAATTCGGGCGCAGTGCCCGAACCAGATGGCTATAGCGACGGCCCTTGCTGTCGACGAGCTTGGCGCGGAGAGTGTGGAAAGTGCCGGAATAATCGTCGATCTTGCCCGGCGCGGCATCGGCCGGTTCGATCTTTCGTTCCGCCGGCAACATCGTCATGCCGCGCTCCCAACGTATCCGAGCGCCCGGTATTGCGAGCCGAAAGGCAGCAGCGAGAAAAAACCATCGAGGCGTTCGAATATCGCGTGCCCTGGCGGCAGCGTCAGGATCGACCTGGTCGAGACCTTCAGGCAGCCGGCGCTTCGCAGCAGTTCGCGCATGGCGGGCATTGCGATCAGCACGGCGTCGCGATCGAAGGCGCAGTCGCTCACCACCTTTCTGGTCAGCGGATGCCAGGGGTTGTGTTCATAGACCACCACCATTCCGCCAGGCTTCACCACGCGGGCAAGCTCGCCGGCGAACCGCTGCCAGGATGCCGGCGGCACGTGATGCACCACACAGACACAATAGGCGACCGAGAAGGCGCCGTCGGCATAGGGCAGCCGGTCGCCATCATAGACGTCGTAAGTGACAGCCGGATTGCGGCTGCGCGCCGTTTCGATACAGGCCGGCGACACGTCGATGCCGGTGACGGATCCGACCGCGGAGATCAGTTGCGGATGATAGTTGCCGATGCCGCAGCCGACATCCAGAACCCTGACATCTCGTGGTGAGTCGAAATGCGACGTGATGAGATCGACGAGATCGCGGGCCTTGGCGGCGGTGAACTTGTCAACCGTCAGACCCGAAAACGCGATCGCCTTGTTCACGGCCTGATCGTAGGTCTCGCGATATTGGTCAAAATCCTCGGCAATGGCGCGCTGTTGGGGATCCATTGTTTCAAACCTTGCAGAGGCGATCGAAACACCCAGCAGGAAACAGCCGCCGCGTTCCATCGGAACTTGCCGCGACTAGATACCGCGCCTCCAGCCAGTTCACAAGTCGCGTTCCGGGGCAGGCCTTAAATCGCCCTTGATGCCCGCGGAATCTATGCTTTGCTGGACGATCGGGCCGGGGATCTCGCGGGTATTTCGAAAGATGCGGCCGATATATTCTCCGAGCAGACCGACGAACGCGGCGTTCACGCCCGTCGAAAGCAGGACCAGGATCACCAGGGTCGTGAATCCCGGCGAAGGCACCCGCGCGGCAAGCAGGAACCAGACAAAATAGAAGATCGCAGTCACGACGGACAATAGGCTGAGCAGGAAGCCGAACAGGGTGATGAATTCCAGCGGCTTGGAAGACTGGCTGCAGATGCCGTCGATCGCCAGGCGAAGCAGCGACGTCAGCCCGAATTTGCTTTTGCCCGCCGTTCGTCCGGCACGATCATAGGGGATGCCGATCTGGGGATAGCCAAGCTGCGCGATAATGCCGCGCAGATAAGGCGAATTGTCCTTCACGGCCCGAAGGTGTTCGATGATCGACCGGTCGATCAGGCGGAAGTCGCCGGCATCGATCGGAACCTGGGCATCGCTGAGGCGATGCAGCAGCCGATAATAGATTTTTCTCGCGCCGGTCACCAACGGGTTCTCCGGCCGGGCCCGGCGGATGCCGTAAACCACCCGGTACCCGTTTTCCCAGGCCGCGAGAAACTCCGGGATCAATTCCGGCGGATCCTGCAGGTCGGCGTCGATCTGGATCGCGGCGGCACCGCGTGAATTCAGGTAATTGGCCAGGATCGATGCCTGGAAGCCGAAGTTGCGGGTAAAGCGCAGGACCCGGATCCGGTCATCGCGCCGGGCCTCCTCGGCAAGGCGCTCGAAAGTCTCGTCGCCGCTCGCATTGTCGGTGAACAGGAACTCAAATCGATATTCGGGTTTCGAAGCTGCGACGGCGCGCAGGCGAGTCAAGAGGGGCCCGATGTTGCTTGCTTCATTGAAAACCGGAACGGAAATGGTGATCAGCTTTGACGCGGTTGAAATGCCGTCATGGCTGCTGGATGGGTCGACTACCGGGGACATTGCGCACACTGAGTTTCGGAAGACCTGGTCAAATCAGAATTCCCTGAAGTCGCCGACGCCTCATTTCCTTGATCCAAGAACGTCCGCCCCGGATCCTTGCGAGGGAGACCTGAACAGGGAGTTTATCTGCAGGTAGAACACGATAAAAATCAAGGTTTTAACGAGGTTCGACACAAGTTTTCAGGATCGGTTGACGGCTGCGCAGCAATCGGTGTAATGGTCGGCGTTCATACTATGAACGCTGAACTTCTCGGCCGTCACTGAGACGGTGAGTGAGTCCGATCCGGATGAATTCGATTCACCCGGACTGCGGTAGCTTGCCTTGTACCTGGTTTGGCTTATACGCGGTTTGCCTCGTGAAAAGACGTTCCGCGGAACATAGCTGGTTTCCAGAACGCCGGGCGCCGCCCATCTCGCGCCTTGTCGCGATCTAAATTCCGCAACCTGGTCTTGCCGCATGCGGCGGACGGCGTGGCTGCGTGTCGGCGCAGCCGGCAGCGTGGGCCCCGGAGTTGAATATGACAATCGTCTCGATACCGGCTGAAGACCTGTCGACTGCCGAGTCCCACTCGGCCGTGACCGCGGCGGGCGATCTGCTGCGCGGACTGTACCGACGGGAGCTTTGGGGGCGCCTCGGCTGGCTCGATGTGCGGCGACGTTATCGCCGGACGACGATCGGGCCATTCTGGACCTCGATCACCCTCGCGGTCTACGTCGGCGCCGTAGGCACCGTCGGCGCGTCGATCTGGCACCAGAATATTCACGATTACCTGCCGTTCCTGGTCAGCGGCATGGTCACATGGACCCTGGTATCGTCGATCATCACCGAATCCTGCGGCATGTTCATCTCGGGCCAGGCCTTGTTTCGAAATATCTGCTTTGAGTATTCGATCCTCGCCTATGCCCTGGTGTGGCGGGTTTTTCTGGTTTTTCTCCACAATCTCATCGTCTATTTCGCCGTGGTGTTGATCCTGAAGCCGTCGGTTCTCGGTTTGACGGCGCTGCTCGCGATACCGGGTATTGTCCTCATTCTCGCCAACGGCGTGTGGGTGGCCTTGCTCTGCGGCATGCTGTGCCTGCGGTTTCGCGACGTGCCGCCTCTGATCGCCGCCGTGCTTCAGATCGCGATGCTGATCACCCCCCTGTTCTGGCCCGCCGACACGCTTGTAGGGCTCAAGGAGTTTATATTTGTCGAGCTCAACCCGCTCTATCACGTGCTTGACGTCGTCCGTGCGCCAATGCTGGGAGAGCTGCCGCACCTGACAAGCTATGTCTTCATGATCGGCATGACCATCGGCGGCTGGTGGCTCACCTACGAGATGTTTGCGCGCTTCCGCAAACGCATCGCTTACTGGAGTTAGCCTGTCGTGGCGACCGTCATTCTTGAAAATGTGAGCGTCGAATTCCCGATTTACGGGGCGCAGCAGCGCAGTCTGCACAAGGCGATCTTCAAGCGCGCCACCGGCGGCTTGATCGAGCGCAACGGCAAGCACCAGGATCGCGTTGTCGTCAAGGCACTGAGCGACATTTCCCTGACCTTGCGGGATGGCGACCGTCTTGGGCTGATCGGCCACAATGGTTCCGGCAAATCGACGCTGCTCAAGCTCATCGCCGGCATCTATCAGCCGGTGTCGGGCCAGGTCAGGGTCGAGGGCCGGGTGACGCCGCTGTTCGACGCGATGCCCGGGCTCGACGGCGAAGGTTCGGGTTATGAAAACATCATCACGTCGGGAATGCTGATCGGACTGACGCGTCGGCAGATCGAAGCGAAGATTCCGGAGATCGAGGAATTTTGCGAGCTCGGCGAATATCTCAACCTGCCGGTTCGGACCTATTCGACCGGGATGACGATGCGTCTCGGCTTTGCGCTGGTGACCGCGCTCGATCCCGGCGTGCTGCTGATGGACGAGGGTTTCGGCACCGGCGATCTCCGCTTCGCCGAGCGCGCCGAAGCGCGCATGAACGATTTCATCGGACGAAGCCAGATCATGGTGCTGGCCAGTCACTCCGACAACACCATCCGGTCGATGTGCAACAAGGCCGTGCTGATGGAGGCGGGAAGGGTTGTCGCGTTCGGCCCGGTGGATGATGTCTGCGAGACATATTACAAGTCGGTGCACACCGCGAGACGCGCGCTTGACCTTCAGGGACAAGCGACGGCGTCCGAAGCGAAAACTGAAGTCGGTGAAATTTCCGTCCGCGACGCCAATCTGCAAGACCGACTGAGCCGAACCAGCGGGGCAGCGCGATTTACTTCGGTGGTCGCCAAAGATAATTCCGGCAAGGCGAGGTGGGAGTATGAGCAGGGGGAGACGGTAAATTTCCGGTTTGAATATGAGGTTTTCAGGCGAGTTCCCTGCCTGGGCTTTTTCTTTCGCCTTTATTTGGAGACAGGTCACGGTCTCTCGGCGAAAGGCATTCAGTATGTCACGGACATTTTTGAGAATATCAGCCTGGAGCCCCTCGAAGCCGGGTGCCGTGGCAGTGTCGAGCTCACGCTTCCCGATCTGAAATTAATGCCGAACAACTTTCTGCTCTATGTCTGCCTTACGCGTCCGGAAAGCGCCGGCAGCCACGATGTGATCGACAGCAACGTCAACCTCCCTGCACTGGTCGTGAAATCAAATTTGCCGGCCGATGATAGGCTTGGAATGGTGTCTCTGGGCTATGAATTTCGAAATATTGCAGCAGCAGGACCGTCCGCCACCAAGCAGGCCGATTTGGTCATGAGTCCCGGCGAATCCTGACTTCCGGCGAATCGATGATGATGTCGGGGCGGTTGGTCACGAAATTGACGGATCACTTCGGCGTAAGGCATTCACCGCTACGGAAATGACGCGCATGAAAAAGGCCTCTTTCGTTCGATATCTCAAGTCGCGGTTGATTTCCGGGGCCGAAACACGCCCGCTTCCCGCGATCGCAGCTGAAACCCCGGATGTTGCGCCGGAACTGCCGTCTGAAGAGGCGGCGACTCCCGCGAAATCTGCGCCGGCGATTGTACCTCTGAGGCCGAACGACGTGGCGTCGGCTGTCATCATCAATGACAATAACGCGACCGTTACCGCCGAAACCCTGGCGTTCTATCTCCGGGGAGTTTTTCCCGATGCCGACGCGCACAACTGGGTGCGATCCCGGCTTTCCCGAAAGGCGATCGGCCTCACTTTCGAGCAAGTCGAAAACAGGATCCAGCAGCTGTTGTCTGCGGAGCGAAATCCCTCCGAGCTGGTCGTGCGGATGTCCAGGCTGTTTTCTGCGCATACCGAGGCCACGCGCCTCAATCGGCGGGCCTATACGCCGCAAGGCCGCGAGAATCCCGACGCCGTCTTCTGGCCCGATCCGACCCTGGAAGACAAATCGGATCCAATGAGCGGTCGTTCGCTCTATAGCGAACTGCCGTTTGCCCGAAAGACCCCGCTGATCGACAAGACAACCCGGATCGTATCGGCAGGCAGCTGCTTTGCGACCGAAATAGCCCACGCGCTCCAGAGGAACGGCTATCGCTACCTGGTGAAGGAAAAAAACAAGGGCAAGCCCGGCAGCTACGAATTCCTCGGAGCCGGCGATCTGCCCAACTCGTCGGCGGCGTGGGGAATAATATTCAATACGCCGAGTTTTCGCCAACTGGTCGAGAAGGCGTTCGAGGTTCGCTCGCTGCCAAGGATACTTTGGACCCAGGACATCCTTGGCAAGCTTCGCTACCTGGATCCGTTCCGCGAAAATATCGGGTTTGAGTCCCCGGAAGCATACGAAGAAAACTATCCAGAGCATATTCGTGCGGCGCGCGACGCGTTCCTCGAGATGGATGTTTTCGTCCTAACTCTGGGATTGAACGAAGTCTGGTATTTCAAAGCCGACGGAGCAGTGTTCTCGCGGTCGCCCTGGCGAACCGCTCCTTCGCTGGTCGGTCATCGGATTCTGACCGTGGAGGAAAATGTCGACGATCTCGTCCGCATGACCGAAATCCTGAGAGCGCACAATCCGAACGTCAGCATCATCTGCACGCTGTCTCCGATTGCGTTGCACGCCACCTTCAGAGCTGACGAGTATCATGTCGTGACGGCAAATTCACATTCAAAGGCCGTGTTGCGGGTCGCTGCGGAAGAGTTCGTGAAGAGGACCAAAAATGCATATTACTTTCCGAGCTATGAGACCGTAACGACCTCGACCGAGGTGCCGTGGTTGCCGGATCAGCGTCATGTTTCGGATGCGGCTGTAAGCAACGTCATGAGGCTGTTCCATCAAACGTTTGAGAGATAGGCAAGCGCGTGGCACATGCCGACCCTGACCGATCCAGAGCCGGCAGGATCTGGCGATCGCGTTGCGGCGCCAGCACGCTGGTTCATCCTGCCTTTTCATGCCGCTCGTGCCGGGCCGAACTTACGCAAGCAAGACTTCACAAGGGGTGAGGGCAGGCCGAGCGGATCTATGCGAAGATTGATTTGATGGTTGAATATGCGCGAATGGGGAGAGCATGCCATGCGAACCTGGTCTGAAGTAAAAAGCATTCTTGCCGATCCGCCGCGGCTATGGGCGGGCCTTAGCGGAAGATTGAAAGGGTTGAGCTCGGGCGTTAGACAGCGATATTTTTTGAGCCCGCAGAAAAGCAAATATTTGAACGATCTGAAGCTGGTTGTGTCGGGGATTTGGGCCGCCGAGCGCGGGCGGGAAACCTCTCGCGCGGCACATGTCGCGCTGATGGATTTGTTCATGGCGAGTGGAGGGCGGGTCAACGATCTGCTTTCCCGGATAATTGCTTTCGCTCATCCGCGGTACCGATTGCCGTCGGCGTCCGGTGTGCTCGGAAACCTGAAACGACAGGATCTCGCGAAAATTCAGCAGCAGCTTGAAGCCGACGGATACTACGTCTTCGAAAACTGCCTATCACCCGAATTTTGCGAGCGCGTGATCCAGCAAACCCTCGCTGTGGACTGCTTTCTTCATGGCGATGGTGCGAACAGCAAGGGCGAGAAAATTTTTGCGAAATACGAACGGGGCTCGCCGAAGGCCACCTGTTACGTTCTCACGCCCGACGACGCAACGGACATTGCGGAGGTTCAGGAGCTTATGAGCGATCTGTCATTGATCGCGGTGGCTCAAAATTATCTGAAATCGAAGCCTATTTACAGCGCGGTCAACATGACCTGGAGCGCGGTGAACAAGCGTGGGCCTGACAAACAGGCGGCGCAGGAGTTTCACTGGGACATGGAGCGGATACGGTGGCTACGGTTCTTCATTTACCTGACGGACGTCGGTCCTGAAAATGGTCCGCACTGCTTCATCAGTGGCTCTCATCGCACCGGAGCTGTTCCGCAGGAGCTTTTGAAACTCGGCTACGTTCGGCATGACGACGATACAATCCTGCGGGTTTACGGCAAAGAGGCTTTGCATGAATTCACCGGCGCGCGCGGAACAATTGTCGCGGAAGATAGTCGAGGATTTCACAAGGGTAAGATGCTGACGGGGGGCGATCGGTTGTTGCTTGCGTTCGAAGTCTCGAACACTCTCTTCGGTGCAAACAAAAGACACCGTATTCGCAAGATCCGCAATCCGCAATTCGGCGCGTTCGCAAAAAAATATCAGCGTGTCTATCGAAACTGTGACTTCGAGTCGGGCGTGTCTTCGACAACAAGCTAGGAATTGGGCATGCCGGAGATCATCATTGGGGGCCGCCGGATTGGCCCCGAGCATTCACCGTTTATCATCGCAGAGGCTGGCATCAATCATAACGGTGAACCAGCAAGGGCCTTGGAAATGGTTCGCCTCGCAAAGCAGGCCGGGGCTGACGCCATCAAGTTCCAGACATTCAAGGCCGCCGAGTTTGTTGGCGATGCGGCGCAGACCTACACTTACCAATCTCAGGGAAAAGATGTCACCGAGTCGATGTTCGAGATGTTTCGTCGCTGTGAACTTCCCTCGGATAGTTGGACTGTCATCAAGGCGGAGTGCGACCGGCTGAACATTGCTTTCCTTTCGACTCCCCAGAATCGCACTGACCTGGATCTGCTGACGAAAGTCGGCGTTACTGCGGTGAAAGTGGGGTCGGACGATTTTACCAATCTTCCTTTGCTCAAGAGCTATGCGACGACGAAGCTGCCTTTGATCCTTTCTTGCGGCATGGCGGATATGAGCGAAGTTTATCGGTCGTTGCAGACGGTTGGTGCATTGGACGGATATCCGACCGTGTTGCTGCTCTGCACCTCGCAGTACCCGACGCCACCGGCGGACGTAAATCTGAGAAAACTGCTGACCTTGAAGGCGGCGTTCCCGATGATCCCGATGGGCTTTTCGGACCACACGGTTGGATCCATGGCGTCTTCCCTGGCCTGCGCGCTTGGGGCATGTGTATTCGAGAAGCATTTCACGCTTGGCAATGACCTTCCCGGGCCAGATCACTGGTTTTCGGAATCGCCAGACGGGCTGTCGACCTGGGTCCAATCAATTCGGGCCGCGTATACGATGTTGGGCTCGGATATCGTGAGGCCGACCGAGGCCGAATTGGAAATGCGCAAGCTCGCCCGGCGCAGCATTGCTGTTATTCGCGATATACAAACGGGCGAACGCCTAGACGTTTCCAATATCGCCCTGCGTCGGCCGGGAACGGGTCTGACGCCCGATTTGTTTGACTCGATGCTCGGGGGCACCGCCCTTCGAAACCTTCGGGCCGGAGAGCTTCTGAGATTGGGAGACGTTCGAAAATGAGCTTTGCTGAATCAGGGAAATTGACCCTCGATGATTTCGCAGAACTGCTTGCGCAGTTGACAGCTATGCCCAAGAACCGATTTCATCCCTTCGTCTGGATTCATGGCGAACCCGACATCGGTGAAGGTGTCTATATCGGCGGATTCTCGATAGTAAACGCGCTTGGCGCCAAGGTCGTGATCGGCAAGAACTGTGATATCGCCTCCTTCGTCAGCATTAATTGTGCCGATTCCCATAAGCGCTGTATTGGCCTAGCCACGACCAATGATCGCGCCGATATCTTCATAGGTGAGCATGTTTTTATCGGCTCTCACTCGATGGTGAAAGGCGGAGCTGAAATCGGGCATCACTCCGTCATTGCCGCTGGGACGATAGTCGAACCTGGCTCGATCCCTGCCTACTCGCTGGTTAATGGCAATCCGATGACAGTTAAACCCGGCTACTATCGGGATCGTCTGGAATAGGTTCAGATGCATTTTCGCTTGGTCGTTCTGCTTTCGATCAGTTGTCAGTTGGCCAGTCGCCTCCGTCGGAGCAATGTGTGACTTTTTCCTCCGAATGGAATCGCGCATTCCTCGCCAACACTCACTTGAGCGTTTGGCCTTGGTCGGACCTTGTATCTTACGTCAATAGGTACGCGAAACCGGCACAGGGTTATCAACGGGTTCTTGAGCTCGGTTGCGGTGTGGGAGCAAATGTCCCGCTGTTCCTTAAACTAGGCATGGACTATTTCGCCATCGAAGGTAGCGAGGACGCGGTAAGAAGGCTGCATCAGGCCTTTCCGGATCTAAGCGATCGCGTCGTCGTGGGCGACTTTACACGGGGTCTTGCATTCGATGGCCAATTTGATCTTGTCGTCGATCGCAGCGCCATAACTCACAACACGACTGCGTCGATACGCGACGTCTTGAGAATGGTGTTCGATCGAATCCGGCCTGGTGGCAAATTATTCGGAATTGATTGGTTTTCGACTGAATACTCCGACGCTTCGCGGGGAGACGCACTGGACTCTCATACCAGAACTAACCTTCCGGCTGGCGAGTTTGCCGGCATTGGTGCGGCTCATTTCTCCGATCAAGACCACATCATCGATTTATTGTCCGCTGCCGGCTTTATCTTAGAACGGCTCGAGCATAAGCGAACCGAGGTAGTCTTTCCGGAACCAGACCAGCGTCGCGGCTGGTGGAGTTTCGTCGCGTCAAGGCCATGACGCGTCCGCTGCATCTGTCGGGCCGGCAAGCCAGATTGCATCAATAATGCCGTCATCGCACACAACGCCCGCACACTCGACCCGCGGGAAGCGGAGGCTGCGCAGCGCGTGCGATAGTCCGGACGAATCGCGCAGGGCCCAGAGATGGACGGCTTTGAGAACGAATTCTGTGACGCTCTTGCAAGCAGCTAGGCCGCGTACAGTTGGAGAGATTACCCGAGTTCCTTAGTCGCTGATCAATCATTTCGCTCCTCTAATAACGGACTCGTCACAGGATCGACTTACCGCAGCTTGTCGAGGGCTCCTTTGCTCGTGACGATAATTCCTGTGCACCGCCACCCTGAAGACAAATTATGATCTTGACGGCACATCAGCCCGTATATCTGCCTTGGCTCGGTCTCTTCCATAAGATATCGCTGAGCGAGCGGTTCTGCGTATTTGATGGCGTTCAATACCAGTCCGAAGACTTCAATAATCGCAATCGCATTAAGACGCGTGCGGGCCCGATCTGGCTTTCGGTGCCGGTCGATGCGAAAAACCGCCTAAACCGGCTTATCTGCGACATCAAGATCATTCCGAATGGCTGGAACAAGAAGCACATCAAGTCAATTCGGCACAGCTATCACAAGGCTCCTTTCTTCAACGACTATATCGAAGCGTTGGAGGATTATCTTCTCGCTAGAGAGCATGTCTTTCTGACCGATCTGAACACCGGCATGTTGAAGCTTTTTTTGAAGCTGTTGGAGATTGATGTTCCGGTCGTAAGAGCTATCGACTACTCCTTCGTTGGTCACAAGTCGGACCTCGTCCTGGATATGTGCAAGAAGCTTGGAGCGACCGACTTCATATTCGGCGAACAGGGACGCAACTATGCCGACGTGGCCGCATTCACGCGAAGTGGAATTCGGGCCTATTTTCAAAGCTACAATCATCCGACCTACCCTCAGATAAACGGCCCGTTTGTTCCCTATATGTCGGTTCTCGATCTTCTATTTAACGCCGGTCCGTCAAGCCGTCAGGTTATATTGTCCGGGAATGCCACATGCACGAATGAAATGAATTGATTGACATGGGTAAGTCCACGAATCGCAAGAAGGCCAAGGTTGCGCCCGGTCGAGTAGTCGTTTTTGCCGCTCACGGCGATGACGAGGTTCTGGGTTGTGGCGGGACGATCAGGCGGCACGTCGTGGACGGAGACGAAGTCTCCATCGTCATCTTTGCGGATGGTGAAACAAGCCGCGGCGGTCGAAAATCCAAGGCGGCAGTTGCCAAAAGGGAGGCGGCTGCACACAAGGCTGCGAATATCCTTGGCGCCGGTAACGTGTTCATTCACCAATTTCCGGACAATCGGCTTGATACGGTGCCATTGCTCGACCTGGCCAAACTCGCCGAAAAATACATCGGGGAACAGCGCCCTCATACGGTTTATACCCATCACGCCGGTGATCTGAACGCGGATCATCGCCGGGTGCACGAAGCCGTCGTGACTGCTTGCCGCCCGCAAGGCGATTGCCCCGTGAGGCGCCTGCTGTTTTTCGAAATTCCATCAAGCACTGAGTGGCGTGCGCCGACCGCGGGAGCCGCGTTTATTCCGAATTGGTTTGTCGATATCTCCGCCGTACTAGATCGGAAAATCGATGCGCTGAAAGTCTATGGTTCGGAGATGCGTTCCTGGCCTCATCCGAGGTCCTACGAAGGCGTCACCCATCTTGCTCGATGGCGAGGAGCGACAGTTGGCTGTGAGGCCGCCGAGGCGTTTGTGCTCGGCCGCGAAATCCGGCTGGCAGATTAGCATGCTGCAATCGAGGGTCGGATTGACGGCAAAAGCGCTAGCGAAGCGTCTACCGCGGCCGCTTCGAGAAGCTATCGTGCGGCTTGTATCGACTGGACAGCAGATATCGCGTTCGTGGAAGTGGCCACGAATCCGGCAGGTCCGAAAGTTTCGCGATGCCATGCTTTTGCGCAAGTTGGCGCTTCGGAAAGAGCCGGTCGCATTATTTTTTTCGCACGAAGCGGGGCTGGAGCCCTTCCTTGCGAGTTACGCGATTCTGGCTAAGACCCGCGTTGAATTCGGGCGTGCTTCAATCATGCTGTCTTGCGATGGGTTTTTGCCGATTTGCAATGTCAAGAATTCGATGGCTATGAAGCCGACGCGTGCCGGAGATACCGAAAATCCGGCGTGCCAATCCTGCCGAAAGGCGGCGGCCTCGAGGTACAGCGAATATGGTCTTGCCGCCATTGGGATCGAATCCCTTCTCGGCTCGCCGGAGCAGGCAAAGATAGAAAAAATTATTGAAGAAAATTTGAGCGATCTTTCCAGAGTGAGCTACGGTGGAGTCAACATCGGTGCGCTTGCCGTCGGTGACACGCTTCGCGTTGTTCGTAAAAGCAATCCGACCGAATTCACGGCCGAAGATCGGGAGATGGTCAAGGCATTGGTGTTTTCGTCCTTGGCGATTTGCCTTGTTTTGGAAAAAGTCGCCTCTCGGTTTTCAGTCGAGCGAATCGTCTATTTTGGCGACTATGCGTTTTTCATCGCCGCTGAGATTCGCGCTGAACGGGACGGCATAGCGGTTACGCGCATCACTCACCTTTATAACCGCGACGTTGATCGGCGGATGATATCCCTGCAAAAGACCTGCGCCAATGTTGCATTACTCGACCAAATCGATCGTTGGCCCGAGTACCGTGATTATCCGATCGAGCGTTCCGCGATCTCGGCGATTGCGGAGGGGGCGCTCTACAGGCTTCGGGGGCATGGCGGCGCATCGACCCATTCGCCGAATTGGGCAAAGGAGACTACAGGGCTCGAACAAGCGTTGGGATTGTCGCGAAGCCGCAAAACCCTGGTGGCCTATACGAGCAGCCTTGATGAATTCGTTGCCTCGCGCGGGGTGCTGGAGGCGCTCGGAAGGCCGTTCGCTACTGGACCTCGGCCCTTTGATGATCAATTCGCGTGGTTAAGAGCGTTGGTCGACTGGACGGAATCGCGGTCCGATGTGCAACTGATCGTCCGAGTTCATCCCAGAACGGGAAGTGGCCGCTTTCCAACCGTTGCATCCGAATACTACCGTCTCAAAACCGAATTTGCGGCATGCCCGTCCAATGTCGTAATCGTTTGGCCGGATGATCCTGTTTCGAGTTATAATCTCGCCGAGATTGCTGACGCCGTCCTGGTGAGCTGGTCTACGATCGGCCTAGAGTGCGCCCGTTTCGGAATTCCTGTCATTGCCGCCTTTTCGAGAATTGGTTCGTTTCCGACCGGAAGTTTCATCTCCTTCGAAGAAACGCCGCAACGGTATTTCGCTCGATTGGAGAAAGCGGTCGATGTGCCCGCGTCGCTCGCGAACATCACGGAAGCATATCGTTGGACGCACTACGCATTCTGGGCGCCGGTGGTCGATGTTTCGGATGTCATTCCAGCCTGGGACTACCCCAGCGTTCCTCCATGGCGCGTCCCAGGAAATTCGGAGACGATCTTGCGCGTCCTGAACGATAATGAAGATATGGCCGAGATCAACATGCAGCGGTTGCGGAAGACTTCTACAGATCATTTGGAACGGCAAGGCGTGATCGAAGCAGTGGCCAGAACAGCAGCGTTTTTTATGACGGGAGAAGATCGACTTGACGCTCGTGTCGAGAATTTTGTTCCTCACGAAACAAAGGGGATCGTGACAGCTAAGATCGACGGCCGGGTCCTTGAGCGTTATTCGCCACTCTTGTATCGCCTTGCGAAGGTGCGCAACACGGTTTCCCCCAGCGAGCACGCGAGTTCTCGCGCCGAACTGTGATATGCGTTTCAAGTCAGGTGTAGGGCGAAGCGGGGCTCTGGGCTCCTTTGCGGAACAGCGAACCTAATTCACGATTGGAAAAGAAAATGCCTTCTGTATTGTCCGGGCTCGAACACGCGACGGGGTCGAGCGTGGATTTGTGCGATCTCAACGGAAAGAACGTGCTCGTAACCGGTGGAACTGGTTCATTCGGCCGTGCATTCGTTGATTTCGCGACGAAGCATTTCGCCCCCGAAAGACTGATCGTGTTTTCGCGCGACGAGCTCAAACAGTTCGAAATGAGCGAACGCTGGAATCAATCGTTCATGCGCTACTTTATCGGTGATGTCCGGGATGTCGAGCGACTTGAAATGGCGTTGCGCGGCGTCGACTACGTGGTGCATGCCGCTGCGCTCAAGCAGGTTCCCGCTGCCGAGTACAACCCGTTCGAGTGTGTAAAGACCAACATATATGGGGCCGAGAACGTCGTCAGGGCGGCGATCCGATCAGGCGTGGAGAAAGTCATCGCGCTATCGACCGACAAAGCCGCCAATCCCATCAATCTGTACGGCGCGAGCAAGCTCGCATCCGACAAGATTTTTGTTGCCGCCAATGCGCTGTCGGGTCGCGATGGTACGAGTTTTGCCGTCGTACGCTATGGGAACGTGCTCGGCTCCCGCGGCAGCGTCCTGTCGGTTTTCGACCGATTGATCGCGAAGGGCGCCTCCGGCCTGCCGATCACCGATCCGCGGATGACGCGCTTTATCCTCACCGTTCACGAGGGAGTAAAGGTGGTATTGTCTTCGTTGAAGATGATGGAGGGCGGAGAACTGTTCGTTCCCAAGATCCCGACGATCCGCGTCGTCGATCTCGCGGAAGCAATGTTGCCCGGCGGCGATCACTCGATCGTCGGAATTCGGCCGGGCGAAAAATTGCACGAAGTGATGATCTCAGAAGATGACGCGCGGGTTACCCTGGAGATGCCCGATCGTTATGTGATCGAGCCGATGTTCGATTTCTGGGACAAGGTCCACTATGTTGATCGGGGTGCGAAACCGATACCGGCAGACTTCGTCTATGCCAGCAATACCAATCCGGATTGGCTGAACGTTGAGCAGATACGTGCGCTGATCGCGACATCGCGGGCTACGAAAGCATGACATCCCGGCCCTTTCTCAACTACGGCCGTCAGACCATCGAAGACGACGACGTTGCGGCTGTCAGCAGCGCTCTGCGTGGCGATTTTCTGACAACCGGCCCATTGGTCGAACGTTTCGAAAAGGCGTTCGCAAAACAGGTCGGTGCGGAACACGCGATTGTCTGCAACAACGGTACTGCAGCACTTTATCTCGCGGCGCGCGCGGCCGGTATCGAGCCGGGCGACAGCGTCATCGTACCTGCCATGACCTTCGTTGCGACAGCGAGCGCCAACGTTCTTGCCGGCATAGAAGTGATTTTCGCGGACGTAAACCCGGATACCGGCTTGATGGAGACCGAACACGCAGCCGAAGCGTTGCGGCGCGGCGGCAAAGGCCGGGTAAAGGCGATCTATCCGGTGCATCTTGCAGGCAAGGTCAGCGACCCCGCGGCATTGCACGCATTCGCCGAAGACAGGGGGCTTTCGGTCATTGAAGACGCCTGCCACGCACTCGGCACGCGTTATGGAAATGCGGCCAACCAGGTCGGCGAATGCGCACACAGCCTCGCGGCGTGCTTTTCGTTCCACCCGGTAAAGGCGATTGCGATGGGAGAGGGTGGAGCGATCACGACCAACTCTTCAGTGATCGCGGAACGCTGCCGCCGGCTGCGCAACCACGGGATGTCCAAGGCTCCAGAACGGTTCGAAAACCGCGAGCTGGCGTTCACCGCCGACCATTCGGTCAATCCCTGGTACTACGAAGTCGATGACGTAAGCTTCAATTTCAGGGCAAGTGACATCAATTGTGCTCTGGGATTAAGTCAGCTCGGTAAACTCGACAGGTTATTGAGTGCCCGTAGAAACCTGATGGCCCATTATCAGGGCCGACTGGTCTCGCTGTCTCCTGAGATAAGGCTCATCCCGCCGATCGCCGGAATCGAGCCCGGCTGGCACCTGTGCTCGATTCTCGTCGATTTCGAGACGCTTGGGATCGACCGCTTCACGTTGATGCAGCGTCTCAGGGAGCGTGGCGTCGGTACGCAGGTGCATTATCTGCCCGTCAACCTCCACCCGTTCTTTCGGAAGCGCTATGCCGAAATAGATCTGCCGGGCGCCACGGCCTATTACCGTCGCACCCTCTCGCTTCCGCTATTTCCCGGCATGAGCGAAGGCGACGTCGAGTGGGTCGTTGACGCCCTGGAAAAAAGCATCGGCAGGTAGGTGTTGATCGTGCCAAGTCTGATCGTGCCAAGCCTGATCGTTCGAGGTCTGATCATGAATCCTCAGAGGGAGTTTTTTGATGGCGAGTGAGCTGCAAAGGCCACACGTGAAGTTCGGGGATCGTGCCGTGGGCGATGGTTTGCCCGTGTTTGTCGTGTTCGAGGCTGGGCCGACGCACAACGGCCTGGAAAGCGCCAAGGCGCTTGTAACCCAAGCCGCGCGGGCGGGCGCGCATGCGGTGAAGTTTCAGCTGTGCGATCCGGATCGACTGGTGGCGGACCGCAAACAGCTGTTCACTTATCAGGTGCTGGTTGACCGCGAGACTGGTGAAACCGAAACAATCGAAGAACCGCTCTACGATATTCTCATGCGGCGAACCCTGACCAACGACGAGTGGCGGGAACTCAAGGCTCACAGTGACCGGGAAGGCGTGGCTTTCTTTTCGACGGTGGTTTTTGAGGACGAAATAGATCTTCTCGTCGAGTTGAAATGTCATTCAATCAAGATTGCATCGGCGGACGTCAATCATTTTCCGCTGATTCGCCTGGCTGCCCGGACCGGTATGTGTATTCAACTGGATACCGGAAATTCGAGCCTCGGTGAGATCGAGGCGGCCGTTGACGTCATTCGATCCGAAGGCAACGAGAACATCATTATTCACCAATGTCCCTCAGGCTATCCGGCCCACCTGGACAGCATCAATCTTCGAATCATCCAGACCTTGCGGCAAATGTTTCCCTATCCAATCGCGTTTTCCGATCATACCCCGGGAGCCGTCATGGACATTGCTGCCGTCGCTCTCGGTGCCAATTTGATTGAAAAGACCATTACGCTGGATCGCACCACGCGTAGTGTCGAACACATCATGTCGCTGGAGCCGCACGAAATGACCGAGTTCGTGCGGACCATCGCCGATCTCGAGCGAGCGATGGGAACGCCACGTCGTATCGTGCACGAGGTCGAGCGGCAACGCCGGCTGGCTATCCGGCGAAGCGTCTTTCTCGACGGCCCCGTCAAGGCAGGACAGCCTTTGAGTTCCGCCAAGGTTTTGTTTCGCCGGCCAGGATACGGCATGGGCCCCGATCAATACGAGGCATCATCGAATGCGCGTTTCCGTCGTGAATTGCCTGCCGGACACATGCTCACCCTGGCGGATATTGAATAGGCGCACGCTGCAATGAAGACCGTGGCCATTATCCCCGCGCGAGGAGGTTCCAAGCGGCTGCCGCGCAAGAACATCGTCGATTTTTGCGGCCGTCCGATCATTGCCTTCACGATGCAGGCGGCTGTGGATAGCAGATGTTTCGACCGTATCGTGGTTTCGACCGAGGACGAGGAGATCGCGGAGGTTTGCGAGCGACTGGGCGCTGTCGTCGATCGGCGCGCAGCGAGGCTGGCGACCGACACCGTGACCCTGGTGGAAGTTTGTCTCGATTTTCTCGATCGCGAGGAGGCGGCGGGCCGCCGCTGGGATGTGCTCGCCTGCCTCTATGCGACGGCGCCGCTGCGTAACGCCGAAGATATTCGCGGCACGGTCGCGTTGATCGAGCCCGGTCGTTGTGGATTTGCAATGGGTGTGACGACGTTCGACCACTATCCGTATCAGGCATTGAAGTTCGGGGCTGATTCTGCGTTGACGCCCATGTGGCCGGATCTCGTGGAAAGACGCGCATCCGAATTGCCGCCGCTGAGAGCCGGCAACGGCAGCACCTACGTCGTAGATGTCGGAGAATTTCGCCGCCATCGCACGTTTTATGGACCGAATTTGCGAGGCCATGACATGCCGCGGGCGCGTTCGATCGATATCGATACGCGAGACGACCTGGAACTTGCATTGTGCATGGCTCAGGTAAAAAGCCTCGCGACGCCGAACCGCTGATCAGGCCTGGATGAATTCAGCCGGGATTAATCGCCTCGGGACCGTCGATCGCCTGGGTCGGCGCATCGCTTGTGACTTCAAGCTTCGCGTGTGCGCCGGGGTGACAGCAGCTGCGACGACTGGGCGTGAGGTGGAAAGCCCTTGCCGTTCTGTCCGCGGGCCATGCCGACCGTGAACGGCCTCTCAAAAACCGTTGTCATCGTTGCCAACGCATCGGTGTCGGCGGGTGGCGGTCACTTGAGACGCTGCATGGTTCTTGGCGAGGCGCTGGTCGCTGCCGGCTGGAAGGTCATGCTCGCGCTGTCCGACGCCGCTTTCGCACACTTGCTGAGCGCCACCCAGCCGAAGATCGAAGTGGTGGTCGTGCGCGAATACGCAGCGGAGGCGCTGGCCGCGGCTTTTCCTGACGGATGCGAGCTTTTGATCGTCGACCATTACGGCCTGGACGCTTCTTTCGAAAGCGCTTGCCGCAGCTGGGCCAGACGTATCCTTGTTGTCGACGATCTGGCCGATAGGCAGCATGACTGTGACGTTCTGGTCGACCAGACGCCGGGGCGGATGATCTCCGACTATCAGGCTCTCGTTCCATCCTCGTGTAAAATTCTGGCCGGGCCGCAATATGCACTGTTGCATCGGAACTTCGGCGTCCTGCGCAATCCGCGGCGCCCGACGTCGGAACGCGTGCAGCGAGGCCTTATCAGCTTCGGCGCCACGGATCCGGATGACATGACGAGCGTCGCCATGGAGGTCTTTCAAAACAGCGGCCTGATGGTTCAATTGGACATCATATTGGGGCGCGCGGCCGCCAATATCGAGACGGTCAGGGCCGCGGCGGCGGGCTTTACCAATGGTGAGGCAACGCTTCATGTCGAGGTCAGCGACCCCGCGAGTATCGTACGGCACGCCGACATCGCCATAGGGGCGGGAGGCGTCTCCGCGCTCGAGCGTTGTTGTCTGGGTATCCCGTCCTTGATCGTCAGCGTGGCCGACAACCAAATGGGAAATGCCCTGGGAATCGCACGCGCAGGGGCCGCAATGTTCGTAGGGAGCAAGTCGGAAATAACCTTGCCGCTGCTTGAAGCCACGCTGCTCAAGCTTGCCAACGACAGCAGGGCGCGCGACGTCATGGCCACCTGTGGGCGTGAGTTATGTGACGGTCTGGGTCCGGAGCGGATCGCGCATCTCCTTCAAGACGACTGGATTAAGACCGGTGAACGCGTCTTGCCGGGCCGCTGACCATGGCCGGGGTTTTGTTGTGGACTCTGTTTCCTGCGTGGAAGAAGTCCGCACGCTCTCGCAGCCGAGCTTCCAATATGCGGTTCCGACGTCGGCGCTGGCGCCCGATATCGCCAGAACCGCAACGGGATTGCAGAATTTTCTCGAACGATATTGAAAATGTTTAGCCTGATAAAACGCGTATTGCGACGGCTGTTGCTCGGCCCGGCGCCGCTTTCTGCAGCGTCGAACGCCACCATGGCAAAGCAGTTCTACGGCCTCGACGGCCTCGACCGGAAGCTCGAGCCGTACATCGATTTCGACAACGGTGTATTCGTCGAGGCGGGCGCGAACGATGGCATGACGCAGAGCAATACGGCATACTTCGCGCGACATCGGGGCTGGCGGGGCCTGTTGATCGAGCCGATTCCCGATCTTGCGGCGCGGTGCCGTCTGGCGCGGCCGGAGAGCGTCGTCGAGAATTGCGCCCTTGTTCCCGTCGGGGCCGATGGCGATCTCGTCCCGATGACCTACTGCGGATTGATGTCGGTGGTCGACGGCGGCTGGAGCGATCCGGCCGCCGAGCGAAACCACGTTGAAATCGGCAGGAAAATCCAGTCCCTGGAAACGTACCGGGTTGACGTGCCCGGCCGGAGTATTTCAGCGCTGCTGGACAAGCACGGGATAACGCATGTCGACTTGCTGAGCCTCGACGTCGAAGGCTTTGAACGGCAGGCCCTTGAAGGGCTTGACCTGAGCCGGCACCGGCCGAGCTTCATTCTGGTCGAAGCCAGGTTTCGCGGGGAGATCGACAACCTGCTGCTGCCACATTACGAAGCCATCGCGCAGCTGTCGCATCACGACGTGCTTTATCAGGCGAGAAAGGGCTGACGGGTCTGCTTCGTGCGTGTGCTTATCCTGAACACCGATTATGAGGCTTTCCTCGAGGATCTCTACAGGGACCATCCGGGGCTGGCGGATCGCAGCTATGCCGAGCAGATGGCGGTTCGAAATGCCTCCCTGTTCGGGGCCGCGGATTTCTATTCGGCGGGGTTGAAAGCCAACGGAGCGGAAGCGGCAGACCTTCATCTCAACAACCAGCCGATGCAGTTGCGGTGGGCGGCGGAACACGGTCTGGTCATTTCCCCAAAAGATGCGCCCAATTCCCGGAGCATCTTCGCGAAAGCGGGCCGATTGCTGCGCGGCGAGAAGGAGCTTACCCCGCAATTGGCCGCGATGCCGAACTGGACGCGGCGTGTAATGGCGGCGCAGATCGAAGCGTTTCGCCCCGATGTCATTCTCAATCAAGCCATGCATTTTGTCAGCGCCGAATCCTTGCGATCCCTGGTCGGCAAGCGTTGCCTTCTGGTTGGTCAGATCGCGGCGCCGTGGCACGAACCCGAGGATGACAAAAACTATGACTTGATCGTGACGTCGCTGCCAAACTTTGTTTCGCGGTTTTCCCAACGAGGTATTCGCGCGCAGCTGAACCGGCTGGCGTTTTCCCAGAGCGTTCTCGAAGTCGTGCCGGAAGGGAAGCGCGAATTGGCGGTCAGCTTCATAGGCACGATGTCCGCCCATCATCTGGAGCGTATTCGATTGCTGGAATTTCTGGCGCCTCGGGTCGAACTGAACATCTGGGGCATGGGGATCGAGGACGTCGCGGCCGAGTCGCCGATTCGAGCGTGCTACCGTGGCCAGGCCTGGGGCGCCGAGATGTTCGAAATCTTTCGTCGCTCCAAGATCGTGATCAATCAGCACATCGGAATTGCCGGTGAATTTGCCAACAACATGCGGCTTTACGAGGCTACCGGTTGCGGGGCGACGCTGGTGACCGACCGCAAGACGAATTTGCACGAGCTTTTCGACGTTGGCTCCGAGGTCGTCGATTATGTCGAACCGGCGGAGTGCCTGGCGCAGATCGAAGAACTGCTGGGCCGCCCCGACGCGTGCGCCGACATAGGCCGCAAGGGGCAGGCGCGCACCCGCCGCGACCACAGCTATGTTCAGCGCACCGCTGAGCTCAAGGCGATGTTTTCCGACTTGACGTGATGCGGACGCCGCTTCATGGACGAGCGCAGGATCTCGACGATCGCGCGGATCAACGCGGGGATGCCGGCCAGGCAGTCGAGCAAGGTTCTGTCGTCACGCCTGGAACTGAGTTATAGCGATGGCAGCCGAGGCGCATTCGCAAGCCGCAGCAGGAGGAACAATGGGACTCGAGGTCGTCGCCTATGGCGGTGTGCGCTACGCGGAGATCATCCGCGCCGATGTCAAGGTCGACAAGACCACGTTTTTCTCGCCGGCCGAGTCGTCCTTTCAGTTCGGGCTGCTGG
>Ga0182030_10006112_pt1 | contig 25441 bp, 16 predicted proteins | sample 812S3MmetaG_FD_121299 | JGI IMG/M metagenome (GOLD analysis project Ga0182030, IMG submission 121299) | Permafrost microbial communities from Stordalen Mire, Sweden - 812S3M metaG (Illumina Assembly) | ecosystem: Environmental > Terrestrial > Soil > Wetlands > Permafrost | place: Sweden...
GGACGCCCAAAGCCATGCCCCGCCGGTAGCGCCACAGGTATTTGCGAACGGTCCGCAACGATTCCCACATGGGGTCAGAGGCCGAATGCCGTGGCCACGGTCTTACTCCACTCCATAAAGACCGTCTTCTGGCTCTGCCGGTTCCGCCACCAGGAGTCCGGCCGGAAGAATTCGTCGGGAGCGGCAACGGTCCGCATTTGGGGACCGCCGCCCGAGGCGCGTTCCGCCGCCAGGAAAATGCGGCGGGCGCGGGCAGAGTGGTAGTCGCTGGTCACCAACAGAAAGCTTTTCACGTGACGGCGCCGCAACTCCGGCAGGACCACTGCCGCTTCCTCGTTGGTGGAGAGCGCCTCATTGGGAAAGGCGATGAACCACTGCGCCGGGAAACCCTGGCGGACGGCAAAAGGAATGGCCAGGTCGGATTCGTGAAGACCGTAAGCGCCCGCCGGGCCACTTACCAGCACGTTCGGAACATAGCCGGCGCGAACCAACTCGCCGGCTTTCACGATCCGGTGGCCATATGAATCGCCGGCCAGCACCACGGCGATATCGGCCTTGCCCGGACCTTCGTCGTGGATCAGGGCGTAACCCAGACCCTGCAGCCACCACGAACGGGTCAGAAACAACAAGACCAACAGTACGGCCGCGATAAGGAGGAGACGGAGCCGGAAAAAGCGCAATGCCACGGACTATTTCTCGTCCGTGGAATTCTTCTGATCGAGATTGCCTACCGTCTTGAGCCGTTGGTAAAGACGTTCCACCTCGGCCTCGTCTTCCGGCCGGAGGATGCGGTAGCGGGGTGGTGGAGGCGTTTTGCGTTCGCCACCGGTGGCCAGCACTTCGCCCCAATACTGCCGGTACGGGATGCCGTCGATCAGGGCGTCCCGGGAGTAGCGCCGCAGGTGGCGCAGCAGGCTGTTGCAGGCATCCAGATCGCCCGGGTAGATCACCACCAGACGGGAATCGTCAAACAGGGTGACCCGCACGATCAGCGGCGAAATCCATCCCGTGCGATCCAGACGGCGGATGTCCATCCACGGAATAATGCGCTTGCCAATCGCCAGATAGCCTTCATGGGTCTCGATCGCCGGACGGAACGCCATCAGGAACAACAGCGCCGCGGTAAGCGCCGCGAACACGCTGGGCGCAAACACCAACGGCGAGTGATAGCTCACCCCGACCCACGTAAAGGCAGCCGCCAACACCACGGCGGTGATGCCGAACCACGTATAGTGTTGTGCGGGCGTATAGCGAGTCATAAACAGTCCCGTGATTTTAGCCTACTCCCATGCGTCGGACACGTCAATATTTCCTATACGTGCGGATGCCCTTCCAGGTGTAATCCACAGCGCTCCAAACGGTAAAAGCCACGCAGGGCCATAGCATTGCAGACGAGATCTCACCTAGTACGCGAGTTCCAAAAATGGTGTGCGCGATCCACAGTATTGCGGTACAAATCTGCACAAACGTCGAAACTTTCCCCCAAATGCTGGGGGGAAACCGGCGCACCGGCGTCCAGAGCATGAATACTCCCACGGCCGCCAGGATATAAATATCCCGCCCGAAGATGAGGGCCACCAGCCACCATGGCACCAAGTGAGCCCAGGCGAGTGCCAGGTAAACCCCGCTGAGCAGGCACTTGTCGGCAATGGGATCCAGGTAGGCGCCCACTTGCGTGTTCACCCCCATACCGCGAGCGGCCAACCCATCCAGGATATCGGTGAAGGCAGCCGCCCCAAATAACCAGCCCGCCAGCAAATAGCGGCCCTCCACGATGAAGTAAACCACCACCGGGACCATCGCCATCCGCAGTATGGTCAGCAGGTTGGGGAGGTTTACCCAGGCCGGCATGGAAGACGCCTCTTTACAGCTCTCCGGCGCCGTCCGAAGGCCGGCATTCGTAGACATGCGGGGTAATGTCGAATTTGCCCTGGTACGCGGCCACAATTCGTTCCTCGAAAGCTTTGGCGGCATCCGCGCGAAGCAGCGTGACCGTGCATCCGCCGAATCCGCCTCCCGTCATGCGCGAACCGTAGACACCCTCGGTCGCCACCGCGGTTTCGACCAGGAAATCCAGCTCGGCGCAGCTCACCTGGTAATCGTCGCGCAGGCTGGTGTGGGATTCGAGCATCAACTGCCCCATTTGCCGCAGATCGCCGGCCGCACTGGCATCGACGAACCGGCCCACGCGCACGTCTTCCGTCACCACGTGGCGGGCGCGCCGCGCCACCACGCCGGAGAGCTGCGGCGCAACGGCGGCCAACTGCTCGGGCGAGACGTCGCGGAGGCTCTTCACGTCGGGGAACCGCTCGCGGACTCCGGCCACCGCGGCGGCACACTCGGCCACCCGTTCCCGGTAGGCGGAACTGGCCAGGGCGTGCTTGACCATGGTGTTCACGGCGACGAACGTAATGCCCTCGGGCAACGTCACCGTGCGGTGGCCCAGACTGCGGCAATCGATCTCGACGGCACAATTGCGCTGTCCGAAAACCGAAATATACTGGTCCATGATGCCGCAGGGCATACCGACGAAGTTACGCTCGGCTCTTTGGCAGAGGAGCGCCAGTTCCATGGAATGGAGCGCGCGGCCATGCAGAAACGCCAGCGCGGAAGAAACTTCCAGGGCCGCCGACGAGCTCAGCCCGGAGCCCTCCGGCACGGTGCTCGCCACCAGCAGATTGGCCGGCTGGATGGGGAAGCCCGCCAGAATCAGCTCGCGCGCCACTCCGATGGGGTAGTCCGGCCAGTCATGCACGGGAGCCAGCCCCGCAATCTCTTCGACCTTCCATTGGCGCATCTCCTGCCGTTGCTCGGAATAGATGCGCACCATCCCGTCACCGGACGGCGCGGCGGCGACGGTGGTAGCCATGTCGAGTGCCACGGGAAGGACGAACCCGAGATTATAATCGGTATGTTCCCCGATGAGGTTCACGCGGCCGGGCGCGCGAAAGCGGCGCACTCCTTCCGCCGAACCATAGAGCGTACGGAAAGTCTCCAGCATAAGGAAAGCCGAGGATAACATATGGCTGTTGGCTGGGTGCGTAGCCGATCTGGGGAAGGTCCATCACCAGTGAACGCTCCCTAACGGTCGCGGCTCTGTACCTAATTGCAAACACGTGGGCACTCGTTACAGAGCCGGGCCCAGAGGGCACCCCGTTAGGGAGCGTATTCCGCGCCTGTGCCACGAAATCCCCAGATCGGTTAAGCGCCTGGCCACGGTATAGCCTTGACTGCTATCCGCCAGTGGCGGATAATTGGAACGCTTGGAGCTGGTCGAAACTTCCACCTTTACGAGACAGATCGCGGAGTTGCTCGGCGATGAAGACTACGGGGAGTTTCAGGCCCGGCTGGCAGCGAATCCATGTGTTGGCGCTCTCATCAAGGGTGGTGGCGGAATACGAAAGATTCGCGTGCCGGTTGGTGCGCGCGGTAAGCGTGGGGGTGCCCGCGTCATTTACTTCTGGGCGGTCCGAAAAGACGTGATTCTGCTTCTCTATGCATATGCCAAGAACGTGTTGGCTGATCTGACCCCGAAGCAGGTGGCGCAACTTGCCAAGGTAGTCAAAGAGGAGTTTCGCGATGAAAAGTAAGATGTTCGAAGAACTACTGGACAGCGTACGCGAAGGCGGAGCGATTCTGCGTGGTCAGAGGAAACCCTCGCGCCGGTTTGAACTCCAGTCTTCCGGGATACGGGCTATTCGGGAACGCACCAGCCTCTCACAGTCGGAGTTCGCACACCTAATGGGCGTCAGCGTGAAAACCCTTCAAAACTGGGAGCAGGATCGGCGCCATCCAAGCGGACCGGCCGCCGCCCTATTGAGGATCATCGCGCACGAGCCACAACTGGCGGTGAAGGCAATTCACCGGGCTTAGGGGAGCCCCCCTCAATCAAGGGTGCCCGCAACGCAGTACCAAACGGCCGGGGATAGCATATGGCTGTTGGCTTTTGGCTCCCGGCACTCACCATTCCCTGAGCGTGCGCAGCCGCTTTTAGCCAACAGCCAACAGCTTCTTACACCACTACCGCTTGCGGCGCGTCCTGCTTGTGCTTGCATTCCGCGTTGGGACATTGCCACACGGGGCCGGCTTTCAGCCATTTCTCCACCATGTAGGGGCTGCCGCACTCGGGACACTTCTCCGCTACCGGCTTGCCCCAGGCCACGAACTTACAGTCGGGGTACCGATTGCAGCCGTAGAACGTCTTGCCCTTCTTCGAACGGCGTTCGATAATCTCGCCTTCGGAGCATTCCGGACACTTCACCCCGATGGTCTTCTGCTTGACGTACTTACACGTGGGATAGTTGCTGCACGCCGTGAATTCGCCGAAACGGCCGGTCTTCAGCACCAGATGGTTGCCGCAGTTGGGGCACTTTTCCTCCAGCGCCACATCGGCCTTCTTCTGCGTGCCGCCAATCTGCTTGGTGGTCTTGCAATCGGGGTAACCCGAGCAGGCGAAAAAGGTCCCGAAACGGCCCTTCTTCAGGACCATCGGACGGCCGCAGTTTTCGCAATACTCCTCTTCGCCCTGCTCCGCCAGGTCCACCTTGTCGTTATCCGGCTCGCGCGTAAAGGTGCACTCCGGGTATCCCGTACAGGCGATAAACTTCCCGTGCTTGCCCCACTTCAGCACCAGGGGCTTGCCGCATTTCTCGCACATCAGGCCGGTGGGTTCTTCCATCCGCTTGATGTCGGTCATGTGCTCTTCGGCGTGCTTCAGATCGTGCTCGAAGCGCTCGTAGAAGTCCGCCATCGCCTTGCGCCAGTCGAGCTTGCCCTCTTCGATCTCGTCGAGCTCCTCTTCCATGCGGGCCGTATAACTCACATCGAAGATATCGTCGAAACTTTCGAGCAACAGGTCGGTCACCACTTCGCCCAACTCGGTGGGCTGGAAGCGTCCGCCTTCTTTCTTGACGTACTCGCGCTCCTGAATGGTGGAGAGAATGGAAGCGTAAGTGGAAGGACGGCCGACGCCATCGCTCTCCAGCCGCTTCACCAGGGTGGCTTCGTTGTATCGCGGAGGCGGCTCGGTGAAATGCTGTTCCGGCTTGATCGCCTTGAATTTCAGGACCTCGCCTGCCGTCACCAGAGGCAGGCGGTGCTTCACCTCTTCGTCGTCTTCGTCGGTCTGGTCCTTCCCTTCCTGGTAGACCTTGAGGTAGCCATCGAACTTGAGAACCGACCCGGTGGCGCGGAACACGTACTCCACGCCGTTCTTCTTACCCGCCGCGGACACGTCTATGGTGGTCTGATCGTACAGCGCGGGCATCATCTGGCAAGCCACGAAACGGTTCCAGATCAGCCGGTACAGCTTCATTTCGTCTTCCGCCAGGTACTTCTCCACCACTTCCGGAGAGAAGGCCATGGACGTGGGCCGCACGGCTTCGTGGGCGTCCTGCGCGTCTTTCTTGGACTTGTAAACGTTGGCCGCTTCCGGCAGAAATTGCGTGCCGTACCGCTCGGCAATATACTGCCGCACGTCACTGATGGCGTCGGCCGAGACGCGCGTGGAATCGGTGCGCATGTAAGTGATCAGACCGACGGCGCCTTCCTTGCCGATCTCGATACCTTCATACAGACGCTGCGCCAGCATCATGGTGCGTTTCACGCTGAAGCGCAGCTTGCGCGAAGACTCCTGCTGCAACGTCGACGTGATGAACGGAGCCACCGGATTGCGCTTCTTCTCGCGCGTGCCCACCGACTTCACCACGTAATCGGCGGCTTCGAGCTGCGCCACAATGTCGTCGGCGATGGCCTGCGCGCCCACCACGGGCGTCTCTTCGTTGGCTTTGATCAGGCGCGCCGTCAGGACCGGCGGTTTCCTGGCCGCCAGATCGACGTCGATGGTCCAGTACTCGTCCTTCTTGAAGGCGCGAATTTCGCGCTCGCGTTCCACCACCACCCGCAGGGCGACGGTTTGGACACGGCCGGCGGACAGACCGCGGCGCACCTTGTCCCACAGCAGCGGAGAGATCTTGTACCCTACCAGGCGGTCGAGCACACGCCGCGCCTGCTGCGCCTCTACCAGCGCGATGTTCACCTGTCCGGGCTTTTCAAAGGCCTTATCGACGGCCTTCTTGGTGATTTCGTTGAACATCACACGGAAGAATTTCGGGCCGTTCTTGCGTTCGCCGAGTTCCTCCTGCAGGTGATAGCAGATGGCTTCCCCCTCGCGATCGGGGTCAGCCGCGAGGTACACTTCTTCCACCTTCCGGGCGGTCGCCTTCAGTTCGGCAATGAGTTTCTTCTTGCCTTCGATAATTTCGTAGTGCGGCTCAAAGCCGTGTTCGACATCCACCGCGAGATCGCGCTTGGGCAGATCTTTAATATGACCGAGGGAAGCTTTGACGACAAACTGCTTGCCCAGGTATTTGTTGATGGTCTTCGCCTTTGCAGGCGACTCCACGATTACCAGAGCTTTTGGCATATTGAACTTTCGGAATGCGGCGCGCTTCGCCGCGTCTACGTAAATGATTGCCGATTACCCAGAGACGTTACCACACTTTAACAAAGTTCTTGCCTGGGAGCTGCTTCACCAGTCCCAGCATTTCCAGCTCAAAAAGCGCGGCAATCAGCTCCGATGGGGACGTATCTTCAATTTTTTCAAGGAGATCGTCCAGGTGTACGGCAACGTCCACTTGCAGCGACTCCAGCAGCCGGCGGGCGACATTGCCGAGTTCCGAGACCGGATCTCCCAATAAGGATGCCGCTTCGCTACCGGCGGATGCACCCTCCCCGGCCAGGATCTTCTGCCGGCCCTTATCTATTAGATGCCGGCGGGATTCAGCGGGCAGTTCGGAGACCACGTCGTTCCAGTCCTGTACCAGCTTGGCGCCCTGTTTTATCAGCAGGTTAGGCCCCCACGCGAGCTTGTTGGTGATGTTCCCCGGAACGGCGAAAACCTCGCGGCCCTGGTCCATCGCCAACTTGGCCGTGATAGCCGACCCGCTATACTGAGCGCCCTCCACCACCAGCACTCCCAGGCTGATTCCACTGATAATCCGGTTGCGAATGGGGAAATTCTGCGGAAATGCGATGGCGCCCATGGGGAATTCGGATATAATTAGCCCTTTCACCGCTAACTCCGCCGCCAGTCTGCGGTTTTCCGAGGGATACACCACGTCGACGCCGCAGCCCAGTACGGCAATGGTATCGCCGCCCGCGGCCAGCGTTCCCTTATGAGCCGCGCTATCCACACCGCGGGCCATCCCGCTCGAGATCGTCAGGCCGGCGTGCGCCAAATCGCCGGCAAGCCGTTCCGCTACCGCCAAGCCATATGGCGTAGGACGGCGAGTGCCCACTACCGCGACGGCCAGCGACTGCAGCAGTTCCACACGGCCACGGGCGAACAGCAGAACCGGCGGATCGAAGATCTCCCGCAGCAGTTGCGGATAGCGTGGGTCGCCCATGGTGATGACGACAGCTTCAGCTTCCGCCATCTTGTCGTGCTGGGCGGCGGCATCTTCAAAAGTGATACCGCTGGCAATGGACTGGGCCACCGCACCGTTGACGCCGGCCGCTTCCAGTTCCGTTCGCGAGGCGCGAAAAATGGCCTGCGGTGTCCGAAAACGGTCGAGCAGTTTACCGGACGTTCGCGTTCCCAGACCTGGAACTAATTTGAGAGCCAGCCAGTAGAGTTCCTCTTCCCGGCTCAGGACGAATGAAGGCATGAAGATTCTTGCTGAACTCTACGCTAACAGCAGGCGGTAGCCGGACGCAAGCCAGGGACCGTTCGCGGAGTGGCAACCGCTCCTTTCGGACCCGGATTGGCGGAATCACCGCAGCCAGCGACGGAGGCGCGCGGGCCTGGTCAGCAGCACAAGCTCGAGGGCAAATACGATCGACAGCCAGCCGGCGGACCGCGTCACGCGACTTAAGCAGGTCGCATCACGCCCCAGGGATCAGCGCCCGGAAGCGAGTCTGGTGCGTCGGAAATCCTGAAGAGTATCGTCAAAACTTAGGGGACAGGTAATCCTGTCTGCAAGCCAGAGGGCAACCCACCGCAGGCTAGATAGGCCGCCCCACGGTGCGGACAAGATCGGGAAGTTTTGACATACACTTCAGCGCCGACACCCTTCCGCGGGTCGCGCCGTCAGGTTGAGATGTCTCCGGGATCGAAATTAGGCGGTGCCTTCTTTGAGCCGGTGATATTCGGCCCAGCGTTTCTTCTGAGCCGCGGCAATTCGCTTTCTCGCAGCCGCGCTCATTGAGCGCTTCTTACCGGGGGCCGCGACTGCCTTCGGAGCCGCTGCTGCCGCGGGTGCCTTTCCGCTGATTTCCAGGCGAATCTCTGCGATTTTTTCCGCTATCTGGTCCGCTTGGTGCTGATATCCAATCAGTGCAGCTTCCAAGAGGGCTTGGTCGTTTGTCTTCATCGGCGTAAGTGTATCATATATAGCGCTACAAGTGAGCCAAAATTCTAATAGAGGCTATTCTCTAGCCGTCCTGGACGGTGTGGCCTCCAAAATAGCCAAGGTGAGCCAAAAATGCATTTTCGCCCGCTGCCACGCTCAGTACTTACCCCTTGTCAGCCTCTAAAAAGCTGTAAAGAAAGCCCCTACGGATTGCGATCCGGCTGTGAATGGCGTTCCGGCAGGCATTCGATAGGCAAGGAAGGACTCGGTACTAAGTAGCGTGACCGAGGTGGGCAGCCGACCGTACTGGCGGTTGTTATGAAAGTTAAGAACGCCGGGATCGCCGCCAGGCGCCGGGTACCGTCGGCACAATCAGGCCGCCGGCCCAAACGCCGCCCACAACCAACAGACGAGCGTACCGCAGCCACCAGCAGCAATCGTAGAGGCACGTACCGATCGACGTCCGGCCGATTAACCGGCGCCGGCTCCGCAGAGAGCGCAGGAGCCCGGGGGCGACCGAAGCTTCGGAAAGCGCCGCGGAGCGAACATAGTTGGGTAGCCCGCCTGCCTCGATCAGTCGGCTGGCTACCTGCACAACGATCTCCGGCCTAACTTCACGGGCGGAGGTGTCTTTGAGACTTGCCGTCTCTAACATTTTGGCAGCCTCCGCCAGCCGGCCCTCGGCACGAAACTGGCGGCGCCGGTCAACTGGCTTAGCACACCGTTTCAGAAGTTCGCTAACGTCAGAATTCCTGAGGTCGTGGAATTTGCAGTGAGCCCGCAGGTGAGGCAGGCGGTGCTCGCCTTCGCTCGATCCTATTCGAACAGCGGGCCTAATTCAGTGCGGGCGGGCAGGCGAGCACCGCCTGCCCCACTGCGAAGCTCTGGCCATCGAAAGGAATGGCTCAGCCCATTTCCCCCCCCAGGCAGAAATTGCCTGTGTGGGCGAAATACGAGACTGTATTGAGGCTTGCCAGTTGCGGAGGCGCGGCCACCGAGTCGCCAGCCATCCCGGCTGGCGACACTTCCATCACTCGATTGTATCGGCGCTCGCCTTGTGGGACAGCCTTTCCGGCTGTGGCGCCCCGCTTTCCGTGCCTCACTTCAGAGACTGCGGACTAGTACCCTATCGAAAAGAAATCCGCCCCTTCACCAGATCCTTGTAAACCAACCCTGTGTTACGCTCGTCACAAAAGGTGATGCGCTAATAGTTCCTCGGGGGGACGGCGCCAACCTCACAGGAGCGGTATGCACAGATATTCACGCCTCGGTGTCTTTTCGATTCCCGCGCTTTTACTGGCGCTGGCTTTTCCACTGGCTATCCAACCCCAGAGCCCGCGTTCGCGGGTACTGGTCACTGCCCGGGTGAACGACAATGTGCTGCACCGCCTGGCGGGCAACACGCGATCTCAGGCCAACGCCGGGAACGATGCCGGCCGGGTGGAAGACGGTCTGGCGATGGAACATATGCTTCTCCAGTTGCAGCGCCCCGCCGAACAGGAATTGGCAGTCCGGCAACTGATCGAATCGCAGCAGGATCCGCAGTCGCCCAATTACCATCGCTGGCTCACTGCCGAGGAGTTCGGCGCCAGCTTTGGACCGGCGCGGGAAGATATCGACGCGGTAACCGGGTGGCTCAAATCCCAGGGCTTCCAGGTCAATTCGGTATATCCCAGCGGCATGGTCGTCGATTTCTCGGGTACCGCGGGACAAGTCCGGACGGCATTTCACACCGAGATCCATCAGCTCCATGTGAACGGCGAATCGCACATCGCCAACATGAGCGACCCGATGATTCCGGAGGCGCTGGCGCCCGTGGTGGCCGGCGTAGTCTCCATGCACGACTTCGTGCCGCATACCTTAAATAAACCGCGTGCCGGCTACACCTTCACTTCCGGCGGCGCCACCTACCAGGCAGTCACGCCCGCCGACCTGGCGACCATCTACAACTTGAATCCGCTATTCACGGCCGGCGTCACCGGAAAAGGGCAGACCATCGCCGTAGTGGAGGATAGCGACCTATACAGCACCGCCGATTGGACCACTTTCCGCACTACGTTCGGGCTTACGGCCAGCTACCCCGCCGGTTCGCTCACTACCGTGCATCCCGCACCGGCCAGCGGTGCCAATAATTGCTCCGACCCCGGGTACAACAGCGACGGCATAGAGACAACCCTGGACGCGGAGTGGGCCAGCGCCGCGGCTCCCTCGGCGGCCATCCAGGTGGCCACATGCGCCGATACCAGGACCACCTTTGGCGGCCTGATCGCGATTCAAAACATGGTGAACGCCAAAGCCGGACCGCCAACCATCATGAGCATGAGCTATGGCGAGTGCGAAGCCGAAAACGGTGCTTCGGCGAATGCCGCGTACAATTCCGTATTCGCGCAGGCAGCGGCGGAAGGCGTGTCGGTCTTCGTCTCCGCCGGCGACGAGGGCGCGGCATCCTGCGATGCCGGCACTACCGGCGCAACCCATGGAATCGGAGTCAGCGCTTATGCATCCACACCGTACAATGTGGCAGTAGGCGGCACCGATTTCGGCGATACCGTGAACGGCAGCACCAGCACTTACTGGAATACTACCAATACCGCGACCTATGGCTCGGCCAAGTCTTACATTCCGGAGATCCCCTGGAACGATTCCTGCGCCGGATCGCTGCTGGTCAGGTTCTCCGGATATGCTTCTGCCGGCGCCACCGGCGCCAACGGTTTCTGCAGCAGCAGCACCGCTACGCAGGAGGGATTGCAGCAGGTGGTAGCCGGCAGCGGCGGTCCCAGCGGGTGCGCCACCGGTTCCCCGACGACCTCCGGAGTGGTGGGAGGAAGCTGCAAAGGGTACGGTAAACCCTCGTGGCAAAGCAACTCCACGGGCGACGGAGTCCGCGATATTCCGGACGTTTCGCTGTTCGCCGCCGACGGCATCTGGGGTCATTACTATGTGATGTGCTTTTCCGACACGCGTAACGGAGGGGCCCGCTGCACCGGCGCGCCGAGCACCTGGGCGGGCGCCGGCGGGACGTCGTTCGCGTCTCCCGTGATGGCCGGCATTCAAGCCCTGGTGAATCAGAACCACGGCAAACAAGGCAATCCTGCCCCCGAATATTACACCCTGGCCAAGGAGTACGGAGGGACCATTTTCAACAGCGTGACCCAGGGCGACAACATGGTCAACTGCTCCGGCACGGTGAACTGCTACGGCGCTACCACGTCCACCTCGAGCCGCGGACACCGGTCTACTGCCTCGGCTAATGGCGAGCTCTCCACCTCGAGCACGGCGGCGGCGCCGGCATACAACGCCGGCACGGGTTGGAATTTCGCCACCGGACTCGGCAGCGTGAATGCGTACAATCTGGTGAATAAGTGGGGCCAGTAGAAGGCTCGCCTGACGCGCCTGCGGCGCTATAGAACCACGAGAGCGCAGGGCCGATCAAAGGCGGGGCATTGACTTTGTACGAACAACTCCGGAGAATTGTGGGGCAGACTTCAGAGGCACTTGCAGAATTCGGTGGCGAACCCGCTCCCTGGCGGTCGCGGCTCGGTAACAAGTTCCGTGGAATCATCGCTGCGTTTTCCGAGCCGCGCGCGCAAGCAAGCGGTTTCTTCGAATTCTGCAAGTGCCTCTTCAGGCTGCGGCAGGCGGACTGAAGTCCGGGGTCCCCTCTGGGGAAGGCTGAAGCCTGCCCTACTGAAGCTCACCGGGCTACCCGCTACGTGAACAGTTTGTTTTGTCGTCCCGGCGGGGCCGCGCTCATCGCCGCGGGTCCGCCTTCACCACTAACCCCTGCGTGTAACTCTGGCCATCGACTGTCAGCTTGACCGTGTACTTCCCGGCTGGCATCCACGGACCCTCATTCACTGGCGTATCCATATAGACCGCCGATATAGGCGGTTCACCGCCGCGCCCTCCCCTGCCCCCGGCCGCCGCGGCGCCGTGCAGATCCCAGATGAAACGATGCATCCCCGCGCCCGTCGCCAGCGGCTGGAAAGGACGCAGCCAGTAAGTGGGCACATCCAGTTGCGGATTCGGCGGCGGCGCCTTGTCCGCGCTGGAGAAATGGGCCACTACCTTGGACTCGCCGTCCAGCACGTCGAGCGTCATCGCGCCGGCCACGGCCGACTTCAGATAGTAATAAAGGATGGCGCCATCCGGCGGATTCTTCCCCGCGGTCTCCTCCGGCGGCAGCGGAGTGTCGCTATTGGTGTCGCGCGGAAATCGCCACGTGGGGCGCGGCGCGAACAGGTGCGCATCGGCCGAACCGATGGCCGCCGACATCTCCCGGAGCGGTGAAATATCGTCCAGAATCCAGAAGCCGCGCCCGTGCGTGCCCACCACCAGATCCTCCTCGTGGATCACCAGGTCGCGGATCGACGTGGCCGGCATGTTCAGCCGCAGCGGCTGCCAATCGTCGCCATCGTTGAAAGAGACGAATACCGCCAGTTCGCTGCCGGCGAACAACAGGCCCTTGCGGACCGGGTCCTCGCGCACTACGTTGATGGGACCATCCGGCAGGCCGCGCACCGTCTCCTTCCAGGTTGCGCCGTTATCGTGCGTGCGGAAAATGTGCGGCTTCAGGTCGTCCAGGCGCAGGCTGTTGATAGCGGCGTAGACGCTGCGGTCGTCGAAATGCGACGCGTCGAGTTGCGACACTTTGCTCCACGGCTTCATGGCCGGCGGCGTCACGTCCTTCCAGTTCTTGCCGCCATCGCGAGTGACGTGGATGAGGCCGTCATCGGTGCCGGCCCAGAGCACGTTGACGTCCAGGGGCGATGGTCCCAGGGAATAGACCACGCCCCGGCGGGTCGCCTGAGTCTTGGCGGCGTCGCCATAAGAGGCTACACTCGTGGGCAAATCGTACGACTCGCGAGAAAGATCCGGGCTGATGGTCTCCCACGTCTTGCCGCCATCGGCAGTCTTCACCACGGACTGAAATCCCACGTAGAGAATGTGTGGATCCTTGGGCGAGAATAGCACCGGGAACGTGCGCACGTGGCGGAAAGTGCCCTGCGGCCCGAAGTGTTCCACCTCGCCGGTGACGCGGTCCCAGCGGCTGACGGTATTGCCGCCCATTCCGCCGCCGTAAACCCAGCGCGGGTTCAGCGGATCGGGCGCCACATAGGCATATTCGGCGGCGCCCACCGGATGCCATTCGCGAAAGGTGATTGCGCCATCGTTACCGCGGCTGGCCACGCCGGCCGATCCGCTCTCCTGCTGCCCGCCGTAGACCCAGTAGGGTGCCTGATTGTCGGTACTCACGTGGTAGAACTGCGCGGTCGGCTGGTTGTACCAGGAACTCCACGTGCGGCCGTGATTCACGCTGATGGTGGCGCCCTGGTCGAGCGCCAGCAGGATGATATCGGGATTCCTGGGATTGATCCAGACGGTGTGGTAGTCGTCGCCGCCGGGCGCGCCCTTGATGGCGGTGAAACTCACGCCGGCATCGTCGGAGCGATAAGTGGACGTGTTAGCGACATAGATCGCGTCCTTATTCTTGGGGTCGACGCGCACGCAGGCGAAGTCGGAGCCGCGCCCGTAGATGCGATTCTCGCCGTTGACGTGGCTCCAGTTGGCGCCGGCATCGTCGGAGCGATATAGTCCACCGCCCGATCCGTTGGCCGCCGCCCTACCGCGCCCCGAGCCACCCGCCTCCACCAGAGCGTACATCCGATTGCGATCGCTGGGCGCGATGGCGATGCCGATGCGGCCGAGCCCTTGCTGGAACGTGGGCAATCCACCAATAACTTGAGTCCAGTTATCGCCGCCGTCGGTGGACTTAAAAAGTCCGCTGTGAGGACCGGTGAACGCGCCGTTTTCCCAGGGACCTTGCTGCGCCTGCCACAGTACCGCAAAGACAGTCCGCGGATTGGTGGGGTCGAAGGCCAGATCGATGGCGCCGGTGCGGTCGTCCTTATATAAGACTTGCTGAAAACTCTGGCCGCCGTCGGTGGAACGGTACACACCGCGCTCGGTGTTGGGTCCGTAGGGGTGGCCGAGCACGGCCACGAAGAGGCGGTCGGAATTGTCCGGATCCACCAGGACGGCGGGAATCTGCTGGCCGTCGCGCAGTCCGAGATGGCGCCAGCTCTTACCTCCGTCGCTCGATTTGTATATGCCGTCGCCCACGGAAAGATCGGGCCGCTGCAATCCCTCGCCGCTGCCCACATAAAGGATATTCGGGTTGGACGGCGCTACCGCGATGGCGCCGATGGAGCCGGTCGGTTGATCGTCGAAGATGGGGTTCCAGGTGCGGCCGGCGTCGTCTGTCTTCCACACGCCGCCGTTGTTGACGCCGATGAAGAAGACATTAGGCTGGCCGGCGATGCCGGCGGCGCCGACGGTACGGCCTCCGCGGTAGGGGCCGATGCTGCGCCACTCCAGGGCGGAGTAAAGCTTGGGGTCGAAATTCTGCGCGGACACGATGAGTGACAGGCCCGCCAGCAAGAGGAGCAAACGTCGCATAGATTTCCAAAGCATAGCACCCGGGTGGGGCAGACTTCAGTCTGCGGCGGGCGGACTGAAGTCCGGGGTCCCCTCTGGGGAAGGCTGAAGCCTGCCCCACCTCGAACTACTCCTGCCGCAAAGCAAGCGTCGTGGCGCAGGCACTCTGGCCGGTCGAGACTCCGAACTCCTGACGTCGCAGCCTCGAAGGTGGGGCAGGCGGTGCCGCCTGCCCGCCAGCTCTGAATCAGGCCCACTGCCCGAACAGGATCGGGATCGAGGGCAGGCGAGCACCGCCTGCCCCACCGCAAATTCCACGAGATGAGCACCGCCTGCCCCACATCGCCGCCGCTGACAATGTAAAGCTATTCTCGCGTGGCCCCTTACCGGGCCGCGGACCGGCCGTGGGGAAGCTTCACAGCGAAGCGCTCCGCTCCGCCAGCATTCGTTCCGCTTTGCCGAGCGCCTCGGCAGCATTGCGCCATCGCTCTTCGTCGGCCTCGAGTTGCCGCCGCGAAGCCGTGGCCGCGCGGACCGTTTCCTCCGGCGCCGGTCCGCCGTGAGTGCGGCGCACAGCCACGAAGTGGCGCGGGCTGAGGATCTCGGCCAGCGCCGTGTCGGAGTACACCAAAGGAGCGCCCAGCACATCGTTCGACGCTTCCGCCAGAATCTCCCCCAGCGGCCGTTGCGGACTCTTGTCGCGCAAGACCATCAATCGCCCGGCAATGGCGTGCGCGGTGCGGAACGGCAGACCGTGGTCCCGCACCAGCGTATCCGCCAATTCGGTAAGCGTAGTCCAGCCATCGGCGGCGCGCGCTTCCAGTTCGCTGGCGTCGAACTCCGCCGTAGCCACAGCCGCGGCTACAAGCTTCAGCACCCGCGTGGCGTCGCGGAACATGGAGAAGACCAGCGGCTGCAAGTCGTCCTCGGTATCCACGATGTCGCCGAACGGCGTATTGTGGACGCTGGTGACGATCGCCAGCGCCTGGCCCAGCGCCTTGCTGCAAATGGCGCGCGCGTGTTCCAGCGCCACCGGATTGCGCTTCTGCGGCATGATGCTGCTTGACTGCACGAAGCCGTCACCCAGCCGCAGGTAATGGAACTCCGCCGTGCTCCACAGCAGCAGGTCCTGCACGAACCGGCCAAGGCCGGCGAGCAGTACCGCGGCCGCCGATGTGCCCTCCAGAAGGTAGTCGACAGTCGCAATACTTCCGTAGGTGTTGCCCGTTGGGCCAGCGAAGCCCAGCAGGTCCGAGGTCAGTTGGCGATCGATCGGAAAACCCGTGCCGGTGATCGCGCATGCCCCCAGCGGATTGCGATTGGTGCGCTCGTAGGCGCTCATGAGACGCGCGGCGTCGCGCTCGAGCTGTTCGAGCACGGCGAGAAGGTAGTGCGCCACCGTAGTCGGCTGGGCGCGCTGGGTGTGCGTGTGGACCGTGAAAATGGTGTCATGGTGGCGGCCGGCCAGCTCCAGCAGCACCCGCCGCAGTTCCAGGCTTGCGCCCAGCACGTCCAGCAGGCATTCGCGCTGCCGCATCCGGTACATCGTCATGTCGATGTCATTGCGGCTGCGCGCCGTATGCAGCCGTCCCGCCGCGTCCTCGCCGCAGGCGGCAATGATGAGGCGCTCGACATAGTAGAAGAGATCTTCGTAGCGTTCGTCAAAAGGCGTCCGCCGGACCTCGTCCAGGCAAATGGTATCGAGCGCCATGCGAATGGTGTGCGCATCGCCGGGCGAAATGATGCCTTGCGCTGCCAGCATCGCCAGGTGCGCGTAGTGAATCGCTATCAACGGAGAAAGGAACTGCGATTTTGCGTCCTCGAAGTTCTCGTTGAGAACGTACTTGACGTATTCCGGGGAAAATGTGCTCATCTTTTTCGATTCGTTATTTTCGCGCCGCCGCGCGCGCCCGCGGCAGGCCGATCAGGTTTGCCAGAAGCTGGTACGCACCGTCGGTTCCGGCGGGCAGTTGGCGCCACAGTCCCAAACCCAGGTAGATCCACGTTCCCTTGCCGGTCCTGGCTTCCACGAACGAACCGAGCTTCTCGCCCGGGTTGTCGGGGAACGAGTCCACCATCGAGACCAGATCCACATAGCGCGGGTCCTTGTCTCCCAGGAAATAGAGACCGCGCTCCTGTACCCATCCGCCCCAGGTGGCCGGGCCGATCTGGTTGGGGACGTGGAACAACGGATCGTTCGGCGCCAGCACTTTCACGGGTACGGTCTCGTCGGCCACGCGGTTGCCGCTTACCACGGCGGGATACGGTCCGTATTCCGCCTGGTTGAATTCCGTTTTGTTGTATTGCACGATCACCGTCCCGCCGCGCTCGGCATAGTCCAGCAGGCGGCGGTTGTAAGCGCGCAGGTCGGCCCGGCGCTCATAGGCGCGGACACCGGTCACGATGGCGTCGTACTTGGAGAGATTGCCCCACGCCAGCTCGTCGGCTTCGATGAAGCTCACCCGCGAGCCCAACTGCTCAATGGCCGCGGGCACCTGGTCGCCGGCGCCCACAATGTAGCCCACGTTCAGATTGGGAACGGTCTTCACGTCGATCACTTTGAGAGCAGTCTCGGCCGGTTTCATCACCTGCCTTCGCTGGACGTGCGGATACTCGATTACGTCGTACCCGGCGGTGAACTGTTCCCCCGGCCAGGCGGGCGAGGTGGCCACGGCCCGCAAGGTATATTCGCCGGTCTTCACGTGCGCGGGCGCGGTAATTTCAAAGCGCGCCGATAGCGATTCGTCCTCATGCATGAAGCTGAGTGGAATTGAGGCCGGCGCGGCCGTCCATCCGGAGGGCAGTTGGAGCGCGACGTTCACCTGCGCTGGGCCCTTGCTCCCGTTGGTCACCGAGACATGCACTTCGCGCGTGACCGGCGCCGTGTTTGCCTGCGGCGCGGGAATTACGGCCAGTGACGGAGAGAGCGATACGGAGAGCGCCGGCACCACGTTCAATTCCATACGTTTATCGCCCAGGTAAATGTCTTTCACGTAGCGGTACTCCACCGGGACCGTGCGCGAGACTTCGGCGCCGCCGGCCTTCAGATGAAATGTAACGGTGAAGGGCGTGGGGGCAAACGGCGCACCGAAGGGCGCGCCCGCATCGAAGATCTGGATGGCGGGATTTTCGGGATGCTTCCAATAGTTGTCGTGAAAATAGGGAGTGGTGGGTTGCGCGTCCTTGGGAATGCGCGCGTCCACCGTGCAGGTGAACGCCGCGTTCTGCTTCACATTCGCCGGCTCGCACTTGCCGGCGCTGTCGAAGCCGTCCACGGTAACGCCGGTGACGGCCACATCGGATGCGCCGCGATTCTGCGCCAGAAGCGACACTTTCACCGGCTGGCCGGCGATCACCAGGCCGTCGTCGGCCACGGCGTCGAAGGTCAGGTCATGCGCCAGCAGAACGGCATTCTCATAGTCGCCCTCTTTGAGTTTCAGACGGAAATCGATTTCGTAGCGGGCGGTATCGGAAAGGCCCAGGGAAGCGACCCGGGAGCGCAACGCCCGCACGGCCGCCAGCCCGGCTTCCACCGGTTTCGCGGTTCCGCCGTCGTTGCCGGCGGCAAAGGCGCTCTGCGCTTCCCTGGCGTCCGCCAGAATCGCCGCCAGCCCGGCCGCGAGCGCTTGCGGAGGGTTGGTCCCGGCATACTGCGCCATCCCCGCAAGGCCGATATCGACGCCATCGAACAGCGACTTTTCCTCGGTAGCCTTCTGTCCGGGGATGGAGGTTTCCATCAGGCGGTAGCCGCCGGCGCCGGGGAATCGGCGCGCCCCCGGGACGCCGGGCAGTTCCGGCAACAACCGGGCCATGCCCTGGCACTCGTGAAAACTGCGGGCGTCCGAGCCGATATCCAGATAGGTACGGCCGAGCAGCGTATCGTAAGCCGCCGTGTCGACCGGCGTGGGTTTCACGCCCCCGGCGGAATCGCCCGGGCTGCTGGCGGGGACGCCAACCGCCCCGCCGTTAGCGGTAAAGTAGATCTTTTTCGGCTGCCAGGGCCGCAGTCCCTGGGCGATCTGTTCCGGATATTTCGTAGCGTCGCCAGCCGCCAGATATCCTTCGCGCGCCAGGATGGTGGTGGCTTCATGAGCCCGGTCGCCGCCCCGCCCCTGAATGCCCATGGTGACGATCACGTCGGGCCGCAGCGTGCGGATCAATCGCGCGTAATCGCCCACGATCTCCTCCCGGCCCCACTTGGAGATCACTTCCCGCGGATCGAACGAGTAGCCGTAGTCGATGGCGCGCGTGAAGTATTGCTCGGCGCCATCGATACGGTGGACGGACAGCAGTTCGGATGTGCGCAGCACGGCGATGTCGCGGAACAACTCCGGGCCGATTTCATTCTGGCCGCCGTCGCCGCGGTTGTTCTGCACATCGATGACGCGCAGGCCCATGCCGTAGCCGAATAATGCGAACAGCGCGTTGGTCTCGTCGTCGGGATGGGCCGGACACTGCATAAAGGTTCCGGAGACGCTCAGTTTGCGCAGCGCCAGGCCCAACGCAACATGGCCGCTGTCGCGCGCGGCCAGCGGGAAGGTCATGCGGTTTTGCGCGCCGGCACGAAAGTATTCCGGGGCGACGGCCAGAAACGCGATTCCGGCCGCCATGCCGCTCCAGGCGGCCACACGAACTGTCTTCATGAGATTACCAATCCACGCGGATCCCCAACTGCAGCAGCCGTCCTTCGAGTACCGTCGAAGTGGGCGCCAGCGTGGGGGCGGCGGTGACTACGCCCAGGGCATTGGTGGCCGCGGTGGTACTGATGGCAGTGATGTTCTTGATGTTGAACACGTTGTTCGCCTCCGCCAGGAGCTTCACGTAAAACCGTTCGCGGCGCGCAAATATGGTGCGCGTGTAGCGCATGTCCACCTGGTGGATGTTGGGGCCGCGCAGGGTGTCGCGGCCGAGGAACAGCGGGCGCTGAACGGCGGAAGCCGCGGAATCGCCGTTGAGCAGAGTGCTGGTGGTTTCGTTGAGCTGGTCGCCGTTTGAGAGATTGGCCAGAATGGTCAAGTCGTTGCCGTTAGCCAAGGCGTTGAGGGCGTGGTTCGAGAGGTGGAACGTGGGCATCAGGACCATGCTCATGGTGAACGCGTTGGGCCGGTTGACGACCGAGTTGCCCAAGTCCCGCGCGCGGTTCGTAGGATCTTCGATGAGCGCGCTCTGATCGTAACCGTAAGTCTCCGGAGCGTCGCTGATGGAATGCGACCAGGTGTAAGACGCGCTCATCAGGTATCCGGCGGCAAAACGGTGCGTGTAAGTCACAATCATCGCGTTGTAATTCATGCTGGCACCGGTATCCTGCAGGGTAATTGCGTTGAACTGCGGATAGAGACGCGTACCGGCATTGACCGCGCTCGAATAAATCGGGCGTCCGTCGGCCAGAGTGCCGGTGGGGTCGATCAGGTTCATGTTGCGCTGGTAAGTGAGATCGCGCGCGCTGGTGCGCACATACCCGGCTGTCAGGGCGTCGTTCGGCGCCAACTGCCGCGTGATCTGTACGCCGGTGTTGATGATGTATGGGTTCTTGTAGTTCGGAGTCAGCGCGATAATGCTGGGGGGGCTTGGGAAGCTGGCTCCAGGCAGGAAGGTGAAGATGTTCGGGAAAGCCGGCGCGCCGGGTGACGTGGGGGAAAACGTATCGGTGAAAGCGCGCGTGGAGCCGTCGGTGGTGAGGGACTTGTACCACAGGTTGGTGGAAGGCACGTCGTAGAAGATGCCGGAACTGGCCCGCACCACGGTTTTGGAGTTCAAGGACCAGGCGATGCCGAGGCGCGGAGCGAAGTCCTTGCCGGGGGTTCGAAAGCTGTCGGTGTACGCGAAGGGCGCGTTGGTCTCGCCGGAGGGCGCCTGGTAGCGGTCCCACCGGACGCCGTAGGTGATCAGAAGGTTGGCGCGCGCCTGCCAGCTATCCTGCACGAATAAGTCATAGAAGTTCGACTTATAGGAGTCGCCCGGCACGCCCAGAATGGTGGTGAACTGCGAGTAAGCCATGGGACTGGCTCCGCTTTTGGCCGCCAGGTAGTTGGCGATGTTCGAAAACGTATATTGACTATAGACCGCGCTCAACTGGTTGTCGTTGTTCTCCTGGAAGCCGAAGCCGGCCTTGATCGTGTGGGCGCCGGCGATCTTGGTGAAGTTGTCGTTGACGCTGGGGATCTTTTCGGCGAAGCGGGTTTCCGCGCTGGTAGTGCCGTTGAAGGTGGCGATGCCGGTGATGACGATGGCCGGACCGGGGCCGGTCAGCGGGTCGTCGATGTGGTGCTCGTTGCGGTAAGGCTCGGAGGCGCGCAGTTCGTTCACCGCCGTCGGCGAAAAGCTGCTGATCAACTGGAAGCCGCCGACATGTGCCCGGTCGCGGAAGTCCGAAGCCGCACTCAGAGCGTTCAATCCGCCGTTCTGGGAATTGAACGGATACTCGTTGCGGAAGTAATTGTAACGCACAAAGAACTGGTTCTTGTTGTTGATGTTCCAGTCCACCCTGAGATCGAGGAATTGAACGTGCTGCACCGTGGCGGCGGTGACCAGTTGCGAGGACGGCAGGCCGATGGCGGCGGCGTTGGCAGGCGTGATGGTCACCGGCGTCGGAGTCCCGCGTAGCAGGTGTTCATAAGCGCCGAAGATGAAAAGCTTGTCCTTTTTGAGGCGGCCGCCGGCATTTCCGGCAAAATCGTGCAGATCGATACTGGTATTGGGCTGGTTGGAGGCCAGCAGGATGGTGCGGGCGCCGTCCGGCGGACGGCCGATAAAGTAGAACTCGCCATGGAACGTGTTCGATCCGGAGTTGCTGATGGCGTTGTAGATATCGCCGACCGTGCGGCCGAATTCGGGAGCGAAGCTGTTGGATACCGTCTGCACCTCGCGCACGTAGCTGTCGGAAATGGCGAACAGGCGCAGGCCGTACTGGTCGCTCTCGGTGTCCGGCATACCGTCCAACTGGTATTGCACGCGGTTATCCAGGCCGTTGGTGTTGACCACGCGCGGCACGCCCAGTTCGGGGTTCGGATGTCCGCTGACGCCCGGCTGAAACAGAACGAAATTGTAGGGATTGCGGGAGGTGAGCGGCAGGTTCTCGACCTCCATCGCGTCGATGGTCCGGCCCGTATCGACGCGCGAGGGCTCGATCACCGGCGCGCCGCCCGTCACTTCCACGGTGGTGGAGATGGATCCCACGGCGAGCGCGGCGTCGAGCACCGCTTCGGTTCCGGCATCCAGAATCACTCCGGGCCGCCGCTGTTGCTCGAAACCTTCTTTCTTGATGACCACGGTGTACGTGCCGATGGGCAGGTTGGGGATCACAAAGTATCCCTCCTGGTTGGATACCGCATCCCGGGTAAAGTCCGTGGCGACGTTTTCCACGGAAATACCGGCTCCGGGAACGGGGGCGCCGGTCGGGTCGGTCACACGTCCGCGAACGCTGCCGTTAATTGCCTGGGTCTGGGCGAAAAGCTGGGTGGAAATCGCCAGCAGCGAAACCGCCAACAGAACTCGATGTCGCAAAGCCACACATACTCCTTTCGCCATCTGGGAAATCCCCGGGGCCAATCCTGCGCGGAACCGGGGCTGCGGGGACGCGGCCGGCCAATTGCCGGGAACTTTTGCAAGGTCCATTAAAAACATATACGCCCAATTCCCGCCGGCGTCAAGGTCTTTTTCGGCCGGGCGGAATTCGGGCCCGGCCCGGTAAGTGCTTGCCCATTCAATATGACCTTTCCGAGCCGCGCGCGCAAGCAAGCGGTTTCTTCGAATCTTGCAGGTTTCTCTCAATACCGGCGCTCGCACGCCACTTTCTTATGCTAAGGAGCTGTTGAGAAATAAGCTTGCCTAACGCTCCCTCACGGGGTGCCCTCTGGGCCCGGCTCCGTCAAATGCGCATGCCGAGCCGCGCGCGCCAGCAAGCGGTAGGGTCGAGTTTTGCAAGTTCAGAACTCCTGATGTCGCCCCGCAATTTCAACCTGGCGGGGAAACGGGCTGAGCCATTCCTTTCAATGGCGAGAGCTTGGCAGGTGGGGCAGGCGGTGCTGGCCTGCCCGCCCGCACTGAATTATGCCCGCTGCTCGAATAGGATCGAGCGAAGGCGAGCACCGCCTGCCCCACCTGCGGGCCCACTGCAAATTCCACGACATCAGGAGTTCTGAGGATATTTTTTCGCGGCTCCAAACGGCAAAAAGTGTCCGGCGTCATACCAGAGCGGCCTCGGCGCTTTCGAGCGCCAACCGCACGGCGCCGTGGAGTTCCGCCTTGACGCCGAGTTGCGTAGCGGTAAGCCGCGGGTGCGCGAAATCATGCGCTCCGAGCAGCGCGCCGACAGCCTGTAGCAGCGCCGGGTGGACGCCCAGTTCGCCGCCGAAAACGATGAGCGAGCAGTTCAGAATCAGGCTGAGATGGGAGCACACCATGGCCACCGTCTGGGAGACGCTGTCCAGGACTTGTTGCGCCACCGGGTCCCCCGCGGCGGCGCGGTCCAGAACCTCCACGGCGCGCAGCGGCTCCGGGGGAGCCCCGGCCCGGGCCGCCAGGTCGCTCCACTGCCGCTCAATGCCGCAGGTTCCGATCGCCCGTTCCAGCGCGCCTCCCTGGGATTTCCGCACGGCCTGAATCCCCGAACTCGCCACCAGAAGATAACCGATTTCGCCGGCGGTCCATTCCGGCCCGTGATGGAGCTGGCCATCGATAAACAGGCCGGCGCCCACACCGCGGCCGATGTGCACGAACACGAAGTTCCGCTCGCCCCGCGCGGCGCCGTGCCAGTGTTCGCCCAAAGCGGCCATGTTCACATCGTTTTCGACGGTCACGGGCACGCGGATCTTCTCCTCCAACAGCCGCCCAAGAGGCACGTTTTCCCAGCCTTGCATGGTCGGCACGGCCACCACCGTGCCGGCGTCGACATCGGTAATCCCCGGCACCGCCACGCCCATTGCCAGCAGGCGCTTGGCCGGAATCCGCAAAGACTCGCGCAGTTCCCCCACCGCCGAGGCCACTTGTTCCACCACCGCCATGGGCCACGATTTCTCGCCGGCTTCAACCCACGATTCCCCGGCCATCTCGCCCGCCAGATCGGCTATGCCCACGCGGATCCGGCTCTCCGCAATATCGACACCGACCGCGTAGCCGTACGCCTGGTTGAAGCGAAGCAGACGCGGAGGGCGGCCGCCGCTCGAATACCCCGTGCCCACCCGCTTGGCCAACCCCTTGCGTTCCAGCCGCGCCACGTTAGCGGCAGCCGTTGGCATACTCAATCCGCTGTTGCGCGCCAGATCGGTGCACGAACACGGACCGTGCTCCCGTAACAACTGCAGGATAGTCCGCAGGTTGATATCCCGCAGAACGCTGGAACCCCGGCTGGCCGGTTTCTCCGGCCGCAGCACAGGGCGGTGAAGGTCGGCAATTGAGTGAGCCATGGGAAATCTTTTAAAGAGTCCTTAAGAAAGTCCCTCAAACATGGTATATGTAATGGGGGCGCAGTGCAATGGCGTATTTGCGCCGGCGGTAAGAATCGTGCGTGACGAACCTTCCCCCTTCAGTCGGCCCATCATCGATGAAGGGCCGCCGTTTCTGCGAACCTGGCGCCGGGTGTATGTTCTGATCCTGGTCTACCTGGCGGCGGTCATCTTCGGACTCTATCTTTTCGGGCGGGCGTTTGCGTGAGACTGCTGGATTGGGCCGTAATGGGCTCGTGGCTCCTGTTTATTGTGAGCTACGGTCTGTGGCGCAGCCGCGGCTCCCGTAACATCGACAGTTACCTGCTGGCTGGAAAGACCATGCCCTGGTATGCCATGGGCCTCTCCATCATGGCGACTCAGGCCGGCGCCATTTCCTTCATCTCCACCACCGGCCAATCCTACACCAATGGCATGCGCTTCGTGCAGTTCTACTTCGGCCTGCCCATTGCCATGGTGATCATCGCGGCGACGGCCGCTCCCATCTTTCATCGGGCCCGCGTCTACACGGCTTACGAATACCTGGAGCGGCGCTTTGACGCCAAGACGCGCTGTCTGGTGAGCATCGTCTTTCTCATCCAGCGCGGGCTGGCGGCGGGAGTGGCGCTGTACGCGCCCGCGGTAGTGCTGTCCGTAATTCTCGGCTGGCCGGACCGCCTGACCACCCTGATCATGGGAGCCCTGATGGTGTTCTATACCGCCGTGGGCGGCATCAAGGCCGTGACCTGGGCCGACGTACAGCAGATGGGGGTGCTGTTTGTCGCCTTGATGGTGGCGCTTGGCGCGGCCATCTGGCAGTTGCCGCACGCGGTCTCGTTCCATGACGCGTTGGCGGTGGCCGGAGCGGCCGGGCGCCTCACGGCCGTCGATACGCATTTCGATTGGACCAGCCGCTACAACCTGTGGAGCGGGCTGATTGGGGGAATGTTCCTCGCTCTGGCCTATTTCGGCACCGACCAAAGCCAGGTGCAGCGATATCTCACCGGACGCTCCATCGGCCAGAGCCGCCTGAGCCTGGTGTTTATGGCGCTTACCAAGATCCCCATGCAAGTATTCATCTTGTTCACCGGCGCCATGGTTTTCTCGCTGTTCACTTTCCGCGAGCCGCCGGTGCTGTTCCACCCGGCCGCCCTGGCCCAGGTCCGCGCGGACGCACGGTTCCCGGCCATCGAACACCGCTACCAGGAGGCGTTCGAGACGCGCCGCGCA